>Ga0209181_10003312_pt1 | contig 25062 bp, 21 predicted proteins | sample MAT05_FD_187208 | JGI IMG/M metagenome (GOLD analysis project Ga0209181, IMG submission 187208) | Freshwater microbial communities from Lake Fryxell liftoff mats and glacier meltwater in Antarctica - MAT-05 (SPAdes) (version 2) | ecosystem: Environmental > Aquatic > Freshwater > Ice > Liftoff...
AATGTTAATAATAGTGTTACGGATCCCAACTATACTTATTTCTGGACAGTGAATCCAGCGGCAACCTTTAGTCCAAACAACACGCAAAACTATGCAGGCATTTCGGTGAGCACACCTGGCACTTACCAATTTGTATTAACAGTTACTGACACCAGCACCGGTTGTATTGCAAAAGACACTTTCTGTGTATATGTCTATAATAGTCCTGCGGTAAGCATTGGGCCAACCGGCTATTTGTGCGAAGGCATCAACCATACTTATACAGCTACTGCTACACCGGCTAATCCAAATTACATTTATCAGTGGAACAATGGTGCTACCGGACAAACCATGACAACAGCACAAGCTGGCAATTATTTTGTAACGGTGGTTAATCCGGAAAGCGGATGCTTTGGACAAAGTAATGTGGTAATCATTAAAAGTCGCCCTTATGTTGCATTGTTCCCCATTGGTTGCGATACGCTGTGCGATACCACCAAATTAATACCGCCATTGCCTTTAGGCCCCGGCCAAAACTATGGGGGTGTTTACAATATCCAATGGTATGTAGATGGGGTTTACAATTCTAATCTGCCTGTTTTAAATCTATCAACTTTGTCATTAGGGCAACACCAGATTTATATGGTGGTAAATTTTATAGGCGATAGTTGCGCCAGCAAATCTGGTAACTATGATCTGTTTATCAAACATTGCGGCGATTGCGGTTGTGATGGCAGCCATTGGGGCGAAATGAATTTGATAAAAGGAGAAAAAGCACCTGCTACTAAATTTAATGCCAATGTTCCTCAGGACAATTGGATAAAACTGGAATGCAAAAACAGTTATACGTTGATGTGTAACCAGGCTTACAGCATCAATGCAAATTACATTTGCAAAGACACGGCCTGTCCGCCAAAGGTTACTTACTCTCTGTTACTTCCTAATAATACAACGCAAACAGGCAATGTGCCTTTCAACTTTACTCCTTCTCTTTCGGGCAGTTATGCGCTTACGATGTATGGCTGGTGTGGCAGTAAAATTTGTGATAGTTGCGTGGTGAAGTTTGTGGTGAATTGCAAGTCCTGCGATTGCAAAGGCAGTAAATGGGGAGAGAAATTTTACAGTATTGACAAAGTAACCAAGCAAATTGTTTGTGATAAAAACAAGGTGATTGAGGTAAAATGTAAAGTTCCGGTTAACTTAAATGCCAATTATATTTGTGCCGATGCAAGCTGCAATGGAACGGTAACTTATTCGATGCAACCACCTTCCGGTGCACCTACTACCGGTAATATGCCTTTCAGTTTTACACCGAATCAAACAGGCAATTACACTGTTACCATGTATGGCTGGTGTGGCAACAGAATTTGCGATAGTTGTGTGGTTAAATTTAGAACAACCTGTGATGAAATTTCCTGCTGCCCGTATGAAATTAAAGCAGATGTGGGTACTGTGAGTTATAATTATTCGCAGATTCCAAATGCAACTTTACTGACAGAAAATTTCAGTATCAGCGGATTGGCATCTGCTAACATTACAGAGGTAAGAGCCAATGTAGTGAGCTATAACATCACTGATAATTTTGGGAAGGAATGTATGAAGTGTGTAAACCTTCCATTCACCTGGGCAAGTATTTCATCTGCAACAAATATTGGAATGGTAACACCCAAAATAACCATGTTTGGAAATACAACTGTTCCTTCCTTTAATGGCAGCGGAACGGGAGCGTATCAAAACCCAAGAGAAATAATCTGGAACAATGGTGCTGGTATTGCCATACCGAACAATACCAATATTGGAATCAACGTTATTGTGCCACCGGTTCCGGCGATTGATTGCTGCGAATTAAAAGGTACCATTTGTATCAAATTCACTTTCAGAGATAACGATTGTAAAGAATGTGAAGTAATTAAATGCTTCGATTTTGTAATTAAAAAGAAATAGAAAATTGAGTCGGTCAACCTGCCTGAGATAAGGCAGGTTGATTTTGAAAACATTTTTCGGTAATACCATCCAATAAACCATCTGCTACTATGCTCCGGAAAAAACACATCGCTATTTGTCTTTTGATCACTTCATCAATAGCAACGGCACAAACGGCTGATAAAAAATTTTCGGTAAGCGGCACCATGGGCGTTACTTACGAAGGCTACGGCCTAAACCGAAATCCGGCCGGCTGGACGGGCTATACTGCACGAAGACCATGGAACCAGGTGCGGTTTAGCTTTATGCCCAATTTTCAATTTGGGAAAGATTTTTCACTGCCATTTAATATCAACCTTGCGGCCTTGCCCACCAACTTTGCCGGTCCCTTCAGTGGTTTTATTCCCGGAGGGCCAAAGCAAAATTTTAAACAATGGATCACCAATCCGATAAATAGCATTGCTGTAAATCCAACATACAAATGGGCTGAATTGCAGTTGGGTACGCAGTATTTAAAATACAGTGAATTGAGTACCGGTGATATCGGCATATTTGGTGCAGGCTTCGATCTTCGACCTAAAACTTACCGCATCAAATTTTTCACAGGAACATCCCAGCCCGGCATTAATTATTTTACCGGGCCACCGTTGATTACCGGCGCTTTCAAACGCAGCAACTGGATGTTTCAGATAGGCAGAGAAAGAGAAGGCAAATACGAAGTGGCTTTCAATTTTGCCAAGGGAAAAGACTTTATCAACTCTTCTGCACCGCCACCGCTGAGCATTAAGCCGCAGGAAGGTTTTATAGCCAGCCTGGTAACCAATGTTTTTTTTGATAAGGGTTGGTATCTCAAATTAGAGGGTGCACAGTCTACCTTCACTAAAGATTTAACTACACCCTATACCCCTTTAATAAAATCATTTGAACCTTTTATTAAGTCGCATACCTCCACCACCAGGGATTATGCGGGTACGGGATCGATTGGTAAAAAAGGAAAGAATTTTGACCTCGGAGTCAGCACGAAATATTTGGGTGCTGGTTTTCAAACAGCGGGCTATCCATACCTACAGCCAGACCGGTTAGATTATACGGTAAATACCAAATGGAATACCTGGAAAAATAAATCCAATATCTATCGGATGAATATTGTGGCAAGCCTTGGACAAAGGGTCAATAATATCAGCAATACTACTTTAAGCGCAAAGCAATTGATTGGCAACCTCAACTGGTTTACACAGTTCAATGACCAATGGAGTTTAAATGTGAACTACAATAATTTTGGGTTTCAATCCGCAAGCGGCCTTAATCCTTATGGCATCAAAAACGTGAGCAATGATCTGGGCTTTAACCCGACCTATACCTGGAGCAACAGTAAAATGCTGAACATGCTTAGCTTTAGTTACAACTATAGCAAATACGATGAACGGGATGTGTTAACAGGCTTAACCACCGGCAATAATACCCATACGGCATTGCTTACCTATGTGCCAACTTATTTTACCAAAGAACTTACACCTGATTTTAGTGTGATGTATTTTTCCAATGATGTATTGCTTGCCAAAACTACACTGGTCACCATCAGCAGTGGATTGGGCATGCCGGTTGCTAAAAAGAAACTGCAGTTACGTGGGCAACTTCAGTACAACCTCGTAAAATTGAATACCTTTAAAAACGACAATAATTTAATCGCATCCTTCAGTGTAGATTGGAAAATCAGCAAACAGTTTAGTTGGAATACTTATTTATCTACCAACTATTTTAAATACGGAAATTCAATTATACCCAACGGAGCCAACTACCTGGAGACCACCTGCCGTACCGGCTTTCGCTATAAATTTGACACAAAGAAAAAATAGAACGATGATAAAGAAATTAATATTGGCTATTGCCCTTTTATATTCCGGTTACCTGGCGGCGCAAATAAAAGTAACCATGGTGTTATCCGGCAGACCACCGGCAAACCTGGCGGAGTGGGCCAACCGAAAAGATGTGCTCACCTTTATAATGGGCGAAAGTGGTGGTCAGCGTTTTGAAGTGAAAATAAAAACAGAAATTAAGACGCTGGATGGTACTGTAATAGGATCCACCAATTTAAATACGGCACGGTCATTTTCGCCGTTACCTGCCGGCTCCACTATTTTGGGCGCATTGGATGTATTGCCATTGGATAACCTGGTTTTCACTGGCAAATATCTTTCGGCCATGCAAAAAACCGGTAAATTGCCTGCTGATAATTATATGCTTTGTGTACAGTTGCTCAGGTTACCCGATTATGCACCGGCCTCCGACCCGGTTTGTAAAAATTTCTATTTGGCTGCCTACCAATTACCCATTTTGATGGTGCCAGCCAATGAACAGGAACTAAATGCAAAAGTTGCCCAAACTGCCATTATTTTCAGATGGACGCCTGTGGTACCTGCATCCACCACTCCGGTTACTTATCATATACAGGTGTTTGAAATTCTCGAAAACCAGCATGATGTGCAGGCGCTGAGAAGCAACCAGCCCTTGCTGGATAAAAATATCATCGGCGCTACACAGTTTATCTGGCAGCCGCAGATTAGCATGATGCCTTACAGTAATGAAAAGGATAGTATATCGACGATACAGGGAAAAGTAAGGGATGGTAATACACAGGGTAAAAAATTTATCTGGACGATACAAACACTTGATAACGCCGGACAACCTTTAAACCAAACGGAAGGAAACGGTGAAAGCAGGAGTGAACCGCATGTTTTTTATGTGAAGTAAATGTAAAGAGAAAGTATCAATTGCGCTGCACTGTAGCGAAGAAGTTAAACGTTTAATAGTGTCCTTCTATTTTATAGCCTTACTAAACTTTTAAAAAATTGATTGTTGAAAGAAATTTCTTTCGCTTCTTATTTATCCCACAGATAAGATTTATTACATAGGTAATTTGTGCTGCCATTGTGATCCAAAAAAAGATCAGAAGAGCCTTTGTATAATCTGAATTGACTTCATTGAAGTCCCAATTACTGTAATCAAAATATCGTATTGGCGTAGGGTTCAAAAGTTTGCCTCCAGAATACATAAATAAAATTAACATCCCAACAGCCGAAAGAGTTGCAATTATGTGGATCCGAGACAGTCGGTTTGAAAAAAGTAGTTTTGATGTGACTTTATAAAGCACCCAAATCAGAAAAACCGTAATCGAAAGAAGCCTAAAGATTAGCGCCCTATTTATCACAAAATAGGTGTCATGCAAATGGATATCTATCGATTGATTGAATACTATAAATGAAAGCACAAATAAAATTGTTCCCGAGAAAAATAATAAATTTTCTGGATTTTTTTTCATTTTAATCGGGTGGTAGTTGTAGCACCACAAACCTAATGCTTGTGATGTGCAGAGCTACATTTACTCCGGTGGCACAAACGATAATTGTAATAATGTGCGATTACAATTAAAGGAACCGCAAATATTAAAAACCAATTTTCAGCAGAATGAAAAAATTGCTTTAGCACGAGGAAGACAAAACCCGCAGAAAAAATAAGCACTGGAGTGAAAGAATGGTGGTGTTTGATGTAGCCATGAAATAAGGAATAAGAACCAACCACGAAAGCCAAACCGATCATTCCCCATTCAAAAAAAGCGTTGTGAATGATATTGATTCCAAAAATTGGCAAGGTGGAAACAATCACCGGCAACAACGCACAGTGTATTGCACAGGCTACCGAAGTAGCAATACCCATCATATCCCAATTAATTTTTGTATCCATTTTTAGAGCGGCAAAGATAGCATATTTGCAATAGGGTTGCAACTGTTAAATTCGGCCAAACCTGTAAACAAGGTTTAATTAACAGTTGGTTTGCGTGTAACTTTGCGAAAACTATTCGAGATGATAAAGAAATGGTATTTGTTCGTAGGATTTTTTGTTCTTTTATTCGGGGCTTATTTTCTATACTTTTTCAGCCAGGAAGATTTTGTGCAATCAAGCCTTCCGGTGATCAATAATAATGTACAACCTTTTTCCTTTACCAATCAAAACAATCAAATTATTTCTGAGAAAGATGTGGACGGAAAAGTATATGTGGCAGAATATTTTTTTACTACCTGCAAAGGCATTTGTCCTAAAATGAATGCCAATATGCGCCGGGTGTATGATGCTTATCAAGAAGATAGCAGTTTTATGATTATTTCTCATACCTGCATGCCTGAAACTGATTCGGTTCCATTGCTAAAAAAATATGAACAGACAATGCTGGATGGCAAGCTGGTTAAAAACGAAGATGGTACTTACAAAATCGATTTTGACTCTACCATGATTGGCAAACAACCTTACACCAACCACAACTGGAATTTTGTAACTGGTGATAAACAGGAATTATACAAACTGGCAAGGCAGAGTTACATGATTGATAATAATAAACCGGATACCGCTTCTGCCATTGAAAATCAATTTATACATACGCAGTTTTTTGCTTTAATTGATAAGAAAAGCAGGGTAAGGGGTATTTATGATGGATTAAAAGAAGATGAAGTACAGAAATTAATAAGCGACATCAAAGAAGTACTACAGGAAAAAGTACAGAACAGAAGCCTGAATTAATAAGCGGTGTTGTTTAAGTAAAAGATTTTATAACTAGAAAAATAATCAACAGTAAACGCCCATAAATGGTAGATGATATTTTAAAGAAAAACAAGTTAAGTGTAACGGATGGCCGCAAAAAAATACTGGAACTTTTTTTAGGTAGTAATGGTGCGCTAGCCCATGCAGATATTGAAAAATCTACCGGCGAAATCTTTGACCGGGTAACCGTTTACCGCACCTTGCAAACTTTTGTAGAAAAAGGAATCATTCATTTGATTCCTACAACCGACAATTCCATTTTGTATGCTTTGTGCAAAGACAATTGCGGGGAAGGCCATCACCACGATAACCATGTACATTTTATTTGTGAAGAATGTACTAAAACAATTTGTTTGGAAGAAGTTACTATTCCACAGGTTAAGCTCCCACAGGGTTTCACCCCCAAACATACAGAAATGGTTGTGAGTGGAATCTGCGATGACTGTAAATAAGCTGGCTGATGGTTGAATGTTCATGGTTCATGGTTAAGTTCGTGAAGTCCTTTTTACTATCAACTTTAAACAATCAACAATGGAACCTTCCACTCACATTTCGCCTTTCACAAACTCCATCAATACTTTTATCTGGTCGGGCGAAAAATCAAATTTTAAGCCTGCCGCTTTATACAATTCTGGTAATGTTTTGGTACCGCCCAAACTGAGTGCATTGCAATAATTAGCCAGTGCAACCTCCGGGTTATTTTTAAATTGCTGCCACATACCAATGGCACCCAATTGTGCTATTCCATATTCGATGTAATAAAACGGTACTTCAAATAAATGGAGTTGCTTTTGCCAAAGATTGCTACGGTAATTTTCCAGTCCGCTATAATCAATTACATCATCACCAAATTCTTTCAGCACTTCATTCCATTTCGCAGTTCTTTCGGCTATACTGTGCGTAGGATTTTCATAAATCCAATGCTGAAATTTATCAATCGTAGCTATCCACGGAAAAATAGTGATTACTCTTTCCAGCTGGTACTCTCTTGCTTTCTTTAATTGTGCTTCCTCCTTAAAAAATACATCCCAATGCTCCATGCTAAATAACTCCATTGCCATGCTGGCAACTTCTGCTATTTCCATCGGATATTCTTTAAATCCGGTAAGCGGCAATGGATGTGCTAAAAATGAATGAACCGCATGCCCGCCTTCATGCACCATGGTAATCAGGTCCTGCATTTGTCCGGCTGCATTCATGAAAATAAAGGGTGCACCACTTTCTGCCAACGGACAGTTGTAACCGCCGGGAGCCTTACCCATCCTGCTTTCCAGGTCAAGGTGTTTCAATGCATTCATTTTGGTAAGGCATTTGCCAAAAAATGGTTGCAGCTTCGAAAAACATTCAATGGACTTATTAATCAGCTCTTCGCTCGTTTTAAAAGGCTGTAGTGAGGGTGCTCCTTCAGGTTCTACTTCCAGATCCCAGGGACGCAATGTATCCAAACCTAATTTTGCTTTTTTATTTTCATAAATCAGGTTCACCAATGGCAACACATGTTGCTTTACCGCATCGTGAAATGCAAAGCAATCTTCTTTGGTATAATCAAACCTTCCCAATTCTTTAAACCGATAATCCCTGTAGTTGCTAAAGCCTGCATTCACCGCTTCCGTATTTCTTTTCTCCAGCAAATTGTTATATAATTTGTTTAGCTCCTCCTTGTCTTGTAATCTTCTTTCCTGCACTTTACGATAAGTCGATTCTCTTAAACTCCTGTCCTTACTTTCATAAAACTTGGCAGCTTGTTGCAGGGTGTATTCCTGGTCGTTCACATTCACCGTCATCTTACCGGAAATAACACCAAACTGTTGTTGCATTACAGCCAGTTCTGATTGTATGGAAATGTTTGCTTCCCGGAATAATTCTATGCTTTTGCGGATGGTTCGCAGGTACGTAAAATATTTATCTGCATCCAGATCTTTTGCCAATGGATGGTTCACCAATTTCTTATTCAGTGCATCTGCATACGGTTGAATTTTGGGTTGTATCTCGGTACAGTAAAAACCAAAGGCTTCCTCCAGCGTTTTGTTTTCTGTGTCGCAGGTCATTTTTATCTGGCGCCAGCAGGCATCTTCGCTTACTACGGCTTCCAGCTCACTTTGGTCCAGCAGCCACTGCTCCAGGTTTTCGCTGGTATCAATATTTCTTTCCAGTAAATCTTTAAAAAAGGGTTCCAGTTGTTCCCAATTGGTTATCGTAAAATCAACGGGTATAAAATGCCGGGCTATTTTTTGAATATCTGCTGTGTACATAAAAACGATTGTGGTGTTAACAAGACTACCGTAGCTGAAACAACTACGGTAGCAAAATTTTGGCGAACCCTTTTTTTCAACTTAAAAAAGGCATTCGGAGATCATAATATAGAAGGGTTCAGATAACCAGATAAATTCGTAATTTCTAAAAACTTTCCCAGAATATGCCTCTTCGGCGGGCTGTTTCTTTTAAGCCATCTTTCTTGGTGAATTGATTTTTTTGGGTGGCGCTGCTTTTACACTGGCCTGCCTGGTTTCGGTTGTTTTGGCCTTTGGTGTAACTACATCATGCGCTGCTGCTTCCTGGTCGTGGTTTTCTGACAACTTAATTTCAATGCCGTTGGCAGTTAATTGAGTAAACCATTTCACCATCTTTTTCATATCGCTACCATAAACTCTTTCAAAGTCCATATCAGGATATACCTTTTCAAAATAAGCTTTAATCTCTTTAGCGTCTGCCTTAGCATCAGGGATTGTTTCTGTACTATCTTTCATCGCTGTAAAAACATCTACGAGGTTTACATTATCGGTTGTTGTAAAAACTTCAATACTTTCCAAATGAGAAAAACTGTGCAGTCGGGTACTTACAAATTTGGAGGTTTTATCTTCCAGTGATTTCACTACTCCACCGTCTGCTTTTGAAGACATCAATTCATATAAACCGCCTAAGCCGGTAACGGAAACTAGTCTGTTATAATCCATATAATTACTTTTTTTTTAGGGTTGCAAGTTAGTAGTAAAAATGCAAAAGAGGTCACAAATTTAGTACTGCGCCTGTAACAATGGAAGAATCGTTTTTGTAAATACTGCCTCCATTTTAGCACAAATCAAGCCTGTAAAACGCTTCGCATTTATTGATAAGGAAGATCAATCATTTTCCTGCTTGATTATTTATTATTGTTTATCTGGTCATACAAACGATGCACATCATCTATTTTAAATAACTGGGTACCATCATTCATAGTAGCTGCAGATCCGCAAGCTACACCAAAATTAATCACCTGTTGCAGCGGCTGCTTTTGTTGCAGCATGTAAGTAATACCTGCCACCATACTATCTCCGGCGCCGACTGTACTTTTTTTCTTTACTGGCGGAGCTGCAGCAAAATATCTCTTTTCTCCCGTTACCAGCCATGCTCCATCCGGTCCCATTGAAACGGCTATCAAGGTAGCAAAACCATCTCTTACTGCCTGTTGAGCTGCATCGGGTACTTCATTGCTTTCAAGCCTGGTTATATTCAACATTTTGCAAAGTTCGCCAATGTTGGGTTTTATTAAAAAAGCATGCTTTCCTTTTAAAGCCTGTAAAGCCGGACCAGATGTATCTACAACACATTTAGCACCAACAGAGTTGGCCATTTTCACAATAAGACCATAAAAATAATCGGGCAAGCCGGGAGGCAAACTACCGCTGGCCACTACGTATTCGGGGCTGAAGTGAAGAATGTCTTCAATTAAATCTTTTACTACCTGTTGCTCAATCGACCTGCCCGGAAACGTAAATCTGAACTGGTTATTGGTTTCAGATTCCAGTACCACCCAGTTTTCCCTTGTTTCTACGGAAGAATTGATTGAGTGAAACTGAATGCCTTCCTGTTTCAGCAAACCTTTCAGCATCTCGCCATTGTGACCGCCGGCAGGAAAAAGTGCCACAGAAGATGCCTTTAACTTTTTTAAAGCTTTACTTACATTGATGCCTCCACCACCAGGCTCATTCAAAACATCGGTACATCTTTGTTTTGCTTCGGGCTGAATTAAGTCGGTAGTAGTACTTTTATCAATGGCAGGATTGAGTGTAACAGTTACAATGGTGGTGCTGTTCATTTGAGTTAAATTATTTGGTTGTTGAATATAGAGGATGCCCAATTAACGACTCCGGCATTCCGGGTGCAAAGTTACGCCTTATTCATTTTGAGCTTTCCAAAATACGGTAGCGGGGAAATAATTATGTTCCCAAATCAACGACAAAAATACTCCATTCCTTTTTTCATTTGAAAAAATAAAAATAAAAATCGCCTGTTTATTTTAAGAACAGCGTCATATAAAGCAATAAACAAACAATCATGATGCGAATTTTAGGGATATCCCTGTTTTTTAACCTTTTTGCTTTTGCTGCAATGGCACAAAACTCTACCATTAAAGGTTCTGTAAAAGATGACAACGACCAGACTCCGGTAAGGGGTGCAACCGTGATCATTTATTTACAAAAAGATTCTGCCCAAACAGGAAAAAAAAGTGCGGTAACAGATTCAAAAGGAAGTTTTGAAATTTCAAACCTTGGTATTGATAATTTTTTTATAGAGATCAGCTCTGTAGGATATGACAAAATAAAAAGGCCTGTCAGGGCAACAGCAGGCATCACTGAATTAGGCATTATTAAATTAATAAAAAGAGGGAAAGAACTGGAAGATGTTACCGTGGTTTCAAAAGCACCGGCTGTTATACAGAAAGGTGATACTTCTCAGTTTAGTGCCAGCGAGTTTAAAGTAAATCCAGATGCCACCACCGAAGATCTTATTAAAAAAATGCCCGGTATCACGGTGGCAAGGGATGGCACGGTAACCGCTCAGGGCGAAGCAGTAAAAAAAGTAACCATTGATGGAAAGGATTTTTTTGGTGATGACGCCTCTGCAGCTTTAAAAAACTTACCATCAGAAGTTGTTGATAAAATTCAGGTATTTGATCGCTTAAGTGACCAGGCCCAGCTTACTGGTTTTGATGATGGCAATTCTGTAAAAGCGCTAAATATTGTTACAAAATCAGGTATTAAAAACGGGCAGTTTGGTCGGCTTTATACCGGGTATGGTACCGATGACCGCTATGCGGCAGGCGGTAATATGAGTTTTTTTAAGGGTAGCCGTCGTATTTCACTGGTAGGCAATTTTAATAATATCAATCAGCAAAATTTTGGTTCACAGGATTTGCTGGGGCTTACTACAAGCGGCGGACGTGGTGGCGGTGGTGGACGTGGTGGTGGCGGACGTGGCGGTGGTTCTGATAATTTTTCTGTTGGCGCTACCAATGGTATCAATAAAACAAATGCCGTTGGTATCAATTACAGCAACCAATTTGGTAAAAAACTAAATGTTACCGGAAGTTATTTTTTTAACAACAGTAACAATCTCACTGAGTCGCTGGTGAACACAGAAACTTTTTTAAGTCCTAAAAATCAGTTCAATTCACAAACCAGCAAATCTGTATCAGATAACAATAACCACCGGATAAATCTTCGGCTGGAGTATAAATTGGATTCTTCCAATACTATTTATATTATCCCAAGCTTCAATTTTCAAAACAACAATTCGTCGTCTTTGTCTTCTTCGAGAAGTTATTTTGATATAAACGACACGGCTAACACCTCTTTGAATAATAGCCGGTCGGATAGAAATGGTTTCAATATCCGCAACAGTATTATGTTTCGTCACGCATTTAAGAAAAAAGGACGTTCCATTTCTTTCGGCATCAATTCAACCTATTCTAAAAATAATAGCGAAAGCTATATAGATGCGGAGTACCGTTTCTTTAAAGGCGGCCTTATAACAGATTCTCTGCAAAATCAATTTTATGACAATGCCACCAATGGATATTCCAATGGATTAAATATAGCCTACACAGAGCCGATTGGTAAAAAGGGACAACTTCAGATTGACTACACGCCATCGGTTCAAAAGAACAAAGCGGATCAGCAAACTTTTTTATTCGATGGCAGTAAGTATTCAAAGTTTGATACCATCCTTTCCAACAAATTTGAAAATACCATTACCACCAATAATGCCGGCATCAACTACAGCCTGGGAAAAAGCCGGGATGAACAACTTTCATTCGGTGTAAATTTTCAAAATTCAAGGCTGGAAAGCCAGCGGATATTTCCATCTTCAACCTCCGTAAACCAGTCATTCAGCAATATATTACCCAACGCCCGGTGGGTAAAAAAGCTGACGAAATATAGTAATATGCGGGTTTTTTACAGGGCGTCTACCAATTTTCCATCTGTAAATCAATTACAGGATGTAGTAAATCTCTCCAATCCTTTAAGAGTTAGCAGTGGTAATCCGGATTTGAAACAATCGAACACACATTTGCTGGCTACCCGGTTTACCTACACGAATTCAAAAAACAATAGAAGCATTTTCGCAAACGTATTTTTACAAACTGCCAGCAACTATATCTCAAATGGTACTTTTAGTCCGATCACAGATTCGGTGATACAACAGGGAATTGTGTTGAAACGAGGGTCTCAGTTTACAAAACCTGTAAACCTTGATGGATATAAGAGTTTACGAACTAACCTTACTTACAGCATTCCGGTAAAAGCATTCAAAACAACCGTTAACGTTAATGCAGGTTTTAATTATTCCAGGTTACCGGGGTTAGCCAATTACCAGGCAACCACAACCAACAGTTACACTTACAATACGGGTATTGTTTTGGCGAGTAATATCAGTGAATATGTTGATTTTAATATTTCTTATTCCGCAAGTATTAACAACGCACAAACGATTTCCAAAATAACGATCAATAATAAATACATCAGCCAATCTGCCGGCATACAGTTTAATTTATTAAATAAGAAGGGCTGGTTTATTCAAAATGATGTTAACAATCAAATTTATAGTGGTTTAACAGACGGCTTCAATCAAAGCTATTGGTTATGGAATGCAGCCATTGGCAAAAAGTTTTTAAAGAAAAAAGAGGGTGAACTAAAGTTGTCTGTATTTGACTTACTAAAACAAAATCAAAGCATTGTAAGAACAGTAACCGGGGCTTATATTGAGGATTCACAAAACCAGGTATTGCAACAATATTTTATGCTAACGTTTACATATAGCCTTAGAAACTTTGGTGTACCCTCAAGGGGAGAAAACAACGAGAACAATTACAACAGGCCTGGCGGGGGTATGATGGGACCTGGACGGGGTGGAATGGGTGGTTCATTTTAACTATATTTAGATTGGAATAATAAACTTTAAAGGTGAACCAATCCGAAGTTTTAGTCAATCAATTAAAGCAGGGCAATCAATCTGGATTTACCGCTTTAGTTGATTTGTATCAGGATATGGTGTACAATACGGCATTGAGTATTGTACAAAATGTAGATGATGCTGATGATATTGCACAGGAGGTGTTTGTACAGGTTTACCTTTCGGTTAATACTTTCAAAGGTGAATCGAAGTTATCAACCTGGATCTATCGCATCACGGTCACAAAAGCGCTGGATCATGAAAAAAAGAAAAAGCGAAAAAAAAGGTTTGGCTTTATTCAAAGCCTTTTTGGTGGGGAAGCGGAAGAACATCATCACCCGGTAGAATTTGAGCATCCGGGGGTGCAACTGGAAAAAAAAGAACGTGCGGCAGAATTATTTAAAGCGCTGAAAAAGCTACCCGATAAACAACGAATAGCTTTTACATTGCACAAATTAGAGGGATTAAGCAACCAGGAAATTGCAGAAATCATGAATACAAGTTTGTATGCAGTTGAATCATTGATGGGCAGGGCAAAAAGCAACCTGAAAAAAATATTATATAACTATTACAGTGAAAAGATTTCGGACCAATAAAAGCCTCCGGTATGAATAAAAGAGATAAAATAAATGATTTAATTGAACAGGCGCTCACCAGTGCTGATGGCGTTGAAAGGGCAGTTGTAAAGCCTTTCTTGCTCACCCGCATTAACGCCCGACTCAATCAATCAAAAGAAACAATCTGGGAAAAAGCCAGTTGGTTTATTGGGAGGCCCTCTGTTGCGTTTTCTGGATTGGCAATGCTGATTTTGATCAATGTAACGGTAATTCTTTTTAACCAGTCGGAGGCCGCACCTGTTGCAACAGAACAGCCAGCGCAGGAAAACATGGATGACTTCTCTTATACGGCTGTGTCTACTATATATGATTTTGAAAATGCTGAACCACAATGATAAACAATTCAAAAAAAAGTAAAATATTGCTGGTAATTATTGCAATATTGCTGATTTCAAATATTGTACTGGTAAGTTTTTTCTTACAAAAAAAGGCACCCGATAGCCACGCCAAACGCCCGGACAGAAAAGTGTATATCGCAGAATTTTTAGAGAAAGAAATTGGGTTTAATCAACAGCAGTTACTACTATATGACACCTTAGGTGACGGTCAACAAAAGATCATGAAGGGTTTTTTTGATAACATGCGCAATAAGAAAAAGCAACAGTTTCAGCAACTGGTGGCTGGTAATTTTACCGACACTTCTATTAGCCGCTTAGCCGATGAATCTGCTGCAACTCAAAAGCAAATGGAAGTACAAATGTTTAATCACATTAAAAGTGTACGGCAGCTTTGCTCACCCGATCAGTTGCCCAGGTTTGACACCTCGTTTTTTAAAGTATTCAACAGGAGAGGAAGTGATTCAAAGAACAAAACAAAAAAATAATTTAGCAGACTGCTTTGCTTTAAAGTGTCGTCTAATCAAGAAATTAAACTTAAATCTTAAATAAATAATCAGATGAAAAAGCAAATTGTATTAATGCTGTTTGCAGCAATTTTTAGCCTTACAACTTTACATGCACAAGGTGGTGGGGGACAGCGTCAAACACCTGAAGAAAGGACGAAGGCAACCATGGAAAAAATGGCGCCCTTGAATTTGGATGTTGATGCTAAAAAGAAGACAGAGGTAGTAATTACAGATTTTAACAATGAGCAGCAAAAAGCCATGGAAGAGATGCGTGCAAGTGGCACAATTGACCGGGAGGCCATGATGGCAAAACGTAAGGAACTTTCAGAAGCAAGAGATGCCAGGCTGAAAACAATTTTTACAGCAGATCAATTAAAGCAATGGATTGACGAGATTGAACCATCATTAAGACCACAAAGGGGTGGTGGCGGCCAACGTCCAAATTAAGTGTACAGTTAGGTTTTGGTAATAAAGGCCCCGCTTATTGCGGGGTTTTTTATGTGGTAAATTCAAAATAAAATTAAAGATCCAAATAAATTAAATTTTAAGTAAAAGCCATTTTAAATCGCCCCAAACCAACTGTCATGGTGATTGCCATTAGTAAAATATCTAATAAATAATTCTCTTTTCTTACCTAACCAAATTTTATTGTCTCTTAAAAAACTTCTTTCGCAATAAATTTTATATATTTAAGCTGATCCTCAACCTACGTTTTAGCACTTGAAGTGATTTATAAAACGAGTGATTTAAAATTAACACCCGTAATCCACAACCATATTAAAACGAATAATTGCTATTGATAATGAAACCTGTTTCCAGTTTAATTATCGCAATATTGCGATTGATATCAGCTCTTTTTTTAAACTCAAAAATTTATTTTATGAAAAAATTCATGCTTCTACCGTTCCTGTTTCTTAGCACTTTTCTTTTTGCTCAATCTGTAGGTATTGGAACCGCTACACCCAACAGTTCCTCTGTACTTGACCTTGGTCCGAGTGCAAAACCATTTGTACTGCCGAGATTAACCTCCCCACAAATGTCTGCGGTAAACCAACCAGCTCAGGGTATGCTTATTTATAATTCAACTGAACATCAGCTTTATAGCTTTATGCGTTACAGGAGCAATCAAGTTATAGGGCAAAGCAGTAACCGCTGGCAACCAGTGTCCACAGGCCCACGTATGCTGGCGTGGGGCGTTGTAGACAGTTTTGGAACACAGCTCAGTGGCAGCCTTACATACACCGTAACCTGGGACGCCACCAATAATTGGTATAGGCTTGGTTTAATTAGTCCACATGAATATTATAAAGACAGTATGTTGTTAATGATAACTGCTGTAGGTAGCCAATCGTGGGACCAGGTTGTTTCAACCCAAGAAATAATTGAGTCGCAAGATAGATTTGCCAGTATAAAATTTACCGATGTATCCAGAATAGCTGATGGTTTTTCCGTACTTAATTCGAGGCGAAGAAGCGGATTTCATTTTACGTTATTCGATCTGCGGAAGGACCCTTACTAGGTAAAAAGACTACATTCCAATTTTCATCAATCAGCAATAAAACCATTACCTTCCCTTAAAGAGATTTATCAGGGCTTAAATCTATTTTTATGAAAAACGCAATTAGCTGGTTTGAAATTCCGGCAACCGATTTATCAAGGGCACAAAAATCCTGTGAAACTGTTTTTGATATTAATTTGACATCTCTGGACCTGCTTAATATTAAAATGCGCATGTTCCCAATCGTTGCCCCTCTAAATGGGATTGGAGTGCTATTGTGGACAGTGCTGGTTTTCATAAACCGTCCGTTACTGATGGGCCTCTGCGATATCTTAACTGAAACCCAGACGTGCAACTTATATTAGATAAAGTGGTAAACGCAGGCGGAACAGTAGTCGTTTCCAAAACAGCAATATCACCTGATTTTGGTTTCATGGCAGTCGTAACAGATACAGAAGGTAACGGAATTGGATTACATTCGGCGTCAGGCTAAACATTTGAAATTTATTGCTACCCGATTTTATATCTTTAAAAGTTGATTATTTTTTTATCGGCAATAAATCGAATACCTTTCACCAAATAACTACACCATTAAAAATGCAATCCACCGCAACAACAGTAGAGCAGTATTTGAACAAGCTGCCCGCAGACAGGCAAGAAGCAATGATGGCTCTTAGAAAGGAGATTAAAAAAAATCTACCCAAAGGTTTTAAAGAAGAAATGAACTATGGAATGATAGGTTATGTGGTACCGCATTCCATCTATCCGGGCGGCTATCACTGCGATCCCAAACTTCCTTTACCATTTATGAATATAGCTTCGCAAAAAAATTTTATTGCAGTGTACAATATGGCAGTTTTCAGTGATAAGGCTTTATTGGATTGGTTTGTAACAGCCTTTGCAAAAAAAACGACTTCAAAATTAGATATGGGAAAAAGTTGTATCCGTTTTAAAAAAATGGATACTATTCCCTACAAGTTAATTGGCGAGCTAGCCGGAAAAATAACCGTGGAAGAATGGATAAAAAGATATGAGGAGGCTTATAAAAAATAAATGGGATCGTTCTTTTTTTTTGAATCCTTCCCCTAAATAAACTTGAATGCCATTGAAACGACACAGATTAATAACTCGCTTTTACTTTTATACAAACAACCAGAAGACACTTTTCTCAACTACCCAATTTCCTGTAAAACACTATCGATCCTTTGTTTCATTTCTTCATACGCCGTATAGCCTCTTGCCAGTAAATGAAATTTTGTTTCATTTAGCTGTACCAATACAGCGGGGTAACCTGTAACTTGTAATTGTTTGCAAAGCGCAAATTCGTAATAAGCCTTTTCTTTGTAATCTTCACTTTTTAGCTTTGTGTAAAAAGTCTCGGGCTGTATGGAATATTTTTCCAGCAAGTGCTGGTACGCTTCATCGTCACATAAATCCCGTCCTTCAAAATGAAGGGCATATTGCAGGTCTGCAGCAAATTCTATTTGTCGGTCTGGATAAAACTCTTTGAAGATGCAAAGTGCGATGGCTGGCTTTTCAGAATTAGGATACCAATCGCTTAAATCGGGATTATTGATATGCCATAAATAATCGGCACCAAACTGAATACCGGTATGTTCTTCCACCACTTTATACGCCTGCTGGATATAGGGTGCAGTTACATTGATATGTTTTACCTCATCCGTAATAATCATACCGCCACTTAATACTTCAAAGTCAAACTGATCTTTATAATCTTCCTGAATCTTTTTTATTACCGGACTAAAGGCGTAGCACCAACCGCAATAGGCATCGTAGCAATAAATTAATATCGGTTTATCCATGCTGCAAAGTTGCCATTTTTTGTGCTACATCAAATTTAAATGTCTGGTATGGCCAATATTTTTCAATATTTTTTGATTGCTTAACTCTTGCTATTGCTTGTTTAAGCTTTTGTTCCTGACGTGCAGGATGTTCACAGCCGTTTACCTGTTGAAATACACCGTTTACTAAATGCATACTATTCATCCCATCAAAGTTCAAAACCAAGGTATATATTGCACTCGGTTTTTCATAGGATATTGGATTTTAAAACGGGACTAGATTTCTATCTTGGTCCTTTTTTTTTGCCTTTTTGTACCAGTTTCTTCGCTTATCGATTTTGATTTGTGGGAATGCTCTATCCCGATCTTAGTCTAACAATTTAAATTACATATCTCACCATAATAATTCGGTCTTTTTCGGTTTACATGGGAAAAAGACTTTTATCGATATTAGGAATAATCCGTAATGCATTTCTATAATACACTTTCTTTAAGATTTCATCCGGCAATCCCATTCCGTACATCCTCCAGAAAGCATGGTACTTCTTGTGATACGGAAAATATTCATCGTTGGTTTCCAGCACCCGGAAATAGGTTTTGTATTCATCCGGTACCCAACTGTCTTTACCAAACAAAATCCTGTCCTGGTATTTTGTGAAGAATTGTTTTGCCATAATTGGTTGCCGGCCGAGTTCTGCGATCACTGCACCAAACTCTACCACTACGTTTGGTAATTGATCCAATAATTTACCCAGCTTGCCCAGGTCGTTCGGATACCATCCAAAATGCGCCGCAATAAAAGTAGTTCGTGGGTGTTTGGTAAACATAGCGTGTTGTTCTTCAATCAGCTTTTCCCATGGCACCGGATTGTCAGCGCCACGCTTGCGCCCCGGATGCGTTACAATTTCCATCCAGCGTTCGTTGTGTTCATCCACTTCGTCCCAAAAAGATTTAGGATCAGCAGTATGAATGAGAACGGGGATTTTTAGTTCGCCGCATTTTTGCCAGATGGCATCCAGCCGGGTGTCATCCACCGATACTCTTTTTCCGGTGTTGTCTTTTACACTAAAGCCAAGATTTTTGAATATTTTTAAACCATTGGCGCCATTTTTTACATCCGCTTCCAATTGCTTCACCGCATTCTGCGTCCAGTCTTTTTCTCCAATTCCATTAAATTCTATGTTGGCAAAAATGATAAAGCGGTTGGGATAACCGGCTTTTACATTGGCAATGCCTTTGATGATATTATCGCCACTTCCGCCACTCAGGTTTACCATCACCTTCATGTTCAAAATATCCATATTAGTAATAAGTTTTGAAAGGTCCTGCGTAGGCATACCCCACTGGTGGTTGTGTACATCAATAAAAGGAAACTTTGCATGCGTTACAATTGTACCCGGCACCACCAGGGTAGAAACAGGATCGTATTTTTCGAAATCCATTTTTTGTGCAGCGGCCTTTTCTTGTGAAAAGCCGCAACCGTAGATGAAACAACAGGCGATCAGTGTTGGTATAAATTTCATATTGTTGATTGGTTTTGTATATCCGAAAATAAGGATCGTTTGATTGATTAAAAAGAGAAAAAATAGGAATGTTTTTTTTAAAGCATTCAGGCAAATTTTTAAAAGCCGAAGCCGCTATTCAAAAACGATGGTTTTATTTTGATAGACAAATACACGGTCTTCAAAAACAAGTTGCAGTGCTTTTGCTAATACGGCTGTCTCAATTTCTTTACCGGATCTAACCATATCAGCAGCACTAAAAGAGTGTGTAACCGGAATAATCTGCTGGGCAATAATTGGACCTTCATCCAGTTGGTTGGTTACAAAATGTGCGGTAGCGCCAATCAGTTTTACACCACGCTCGTACGCTTGTTTGTAGGGACTGGCTCCAACAAAAGCCGGCAAAAAGGAGTGGTGAATATTAATCAACTGAAGCGCAAACCGCTCCACAAAACCCGCAGATAAAATCCGCATAAATTTTGCTAGCACCAGGTAGTCTACCTGGTACTGATCAATAATGTTTCGCAGAGAAGATTCAAATAGTTCCTTCTCCATATTTTGATATGATACAAAATGAAAAGGCACCCCAAAACGAAGACAAATATCTTTTAGGGTATCATGGTTGCCTATAACGCACGCTACAGATGCACCCAATGTTTTAAAATAATTCCGAACGAGTATATCACTTAAACAATGGTAATCTTTGGTTACCAAAACGATGATCTTTTTCTCGGGTGGAGGATTTACCTTTATAGCTGCACCTTCTGGTAACAGTGATCTTAAACTGGATTCAAGTTGGGAATAATCACCACCCTGCTCCACTTCAATACGTATGAAAAAACGATTATCAATCGTATCAACATGCTCCCTCATTTCAATAATATTGAGAGCTGCATTTGCCAAAGTGTGGGTGATGGTAGCTACCAAACCAACACGATCCTTACACTGAATTAGTATTACCATTTGCGAATTTTTTTAAATAAAAGAAATGTAATACTGTTATGATTAAAAGCGGATGCTAGTAATTTAATAAATGCTTTGCGGAAATTTCCTATTATTTATGATCAGTAAACCTGTTTGCGATGGTCAACATCAACAACAAAAAAAGTGATCATTTTCTCCTGAACTTCATAAACAATCCGCTAGGTTGACACCCTAACCCTAAAAATAATTTTGCTGCCAGTAAGTTTTTTACACCCCGTGGGACGAGGATTGTCAGCAAGGGCAAGTACTGCTTTTTCAATAGCGGCAATATAAGGGAAAGGAATAGCAGCAATTTGTTTTTGAGCACTCTTCTTTATAATTAACGTCTAGGTCATCACAGCTATTTTAATTTTTTAGTACTTTTTAATTTTTGAAAAAAAGCACTTGCTTACATTCCTGTTTCATTTTTCCTTTTAAACACTTTCTTAATGTCATTTATATCTTCTATTAAAGTAAGATATTCTGCTTCAGGAATGACTGCAAAGCGTTTTTTTTAAATCGTGATGGTTTGCACTTTCATAATTAATATTTTTTACAAAGATAAATTTTACGGCACTACCAGCGTGGAAGCTGGATCGTATTTTTCGAAATCCATTTTTTGTGGGGAGGTTTTTCCCGACAGATGCTGCAACCGCAGATGGAACAACAGGCTTTCTGTAATAGTGTCAATTTTTTATTACCGTTTTATTTTGTATCCCGAAAATAACGACCGTTTGATTGGTATACCTGAAACTCCCGGTGAGTCACCCTTTGGGGGTGACTCACCGGGAGTTTCAGGTGCTTAATGCGCCTCCAACCAATTCTCTCCCACCCCTATCTCTGCATCGGTTGGCACTTCATTGGGCAAGGCCAGTGCGGTTTGCATACAACTTAAAATAACCGGCTTTATCATTTCCAATTCATCCCTGTGTGCATCAAATACCAATTCATCATGCACCTGCAGCAACATTTTCGATTTAAATCCCCGCTGCTGAAATTCATAATGAATCTTTATCATCGCAAGCTTAATCATATCTGCAGCGGAACCTTGTATCGGAGAATTAATCGCATTGCGTTCTGCAAATCCACGTACCGTAAAATTGGCAGAGTTGATATCTCTCAGCCAACGTTTGCGTCCCATCAGTGTTTCTACATAGCCGTTTTCCTTTGCAAAGTTGATAGTGTCATCCATGTACTTTTGAATATTGGGAAATTGCTTTTTATAATTGTCGATGATCTCTTTTGCTTCGGATCTTGATATACCCAGGTTTTCGGCCAGCCCAAATGCACCTTGTCCATAAATGATTCCGAAGTTTACACTTTTGGCCCTGTAACGCATTTCTTTTGTTACCGCCGATTCTTCTACATTAAAAACTTTTGCTGCGGTAGCCGTATGGATATCCTTACCTGTTTTAAATGCTTCGCACATATTTTCATCACCGCTGATGGCAGCCACAATGCGCAATTCAATTTGAGAATAATCTGCAGAAATCAATACATGGTTTTCATCTCTTGGTATAAATGCTTTTCTTATTTCCCGGCCTCTTTCGGTGCGTACCGGTATATTCTGCAGGTTGGGATTGGTGCTGCTAAGCCTTCCCGTTACCGCTACTGCCTGTGCATAACTGGTATGTACCCGACCGGTCTTTTTGTTGATTAATTCGGGCAATGCATCAATGTAGGTATTCTTTAGTTTTGTCAATTCTCTAAAGGCGAGGATGTCATCACAAATCTTGTTTTGTACGGCAAGTTTTGTCAACACATCTTCACCCGTTGCATACTGACCTGTTTTTGTTTTTTTCGCTTTCGGATCCAGTTTTAATTTTTCAAACAACACTTCGCCCAATTGTTTAGGACTTGCCAGGTTAAATCGAACGCCCGCTTGTTCGTACACACTTTCTTCGCTAATTTTTGCTTCTACCTCCAGTTGCTTGCTATAAACATTTAAAAATGATTCATCAATCCGGATGCCTTCAAATTCCATATCCGTCAAAACTTTCACCAATGGATTTTCTACTTCATAAAAAATCTTTTCTACAGATTTTGTTTTTAATTGTGGTAAAAAAACATTTTTTAACTGAAGGGTAATATCAGCATCTTCAGCGGCATATTCCTTTATTTTTTCCAACTCTACATCCCTCATCGTTCCCTGCCCTTTGCCCTTTTTACCAATCAGCTCTGTGATAGACACCGGCATGTAGCCCAGGTATTTTGCACTCAGCGCATCCATATTTCTTTTGCCTTCCGGCTCCAATACATAGTGCGCCAACATGGTATCAAAAATATTTCCTTTTAATTCAAAGCCAACCCATTTCAGCATCAACATATCGTACTTGATATTTTGTCCGATCCATGTTTTAGTTACATCATTGAACAAGGGTTCAAACTCTTTTAACAGTTGTATGCATTCCTCCCTGTTGACCGGACAAGGAACATAATATCCTTCACCTGGCGAAATAGAAAAACTTAAACCAACCAGTTCCGCATTATTGGCATCGAGCCCGGTTGTTTCTGTATCAAAACAAATTTCATTTTCGTCTGATAAGATTTTTACCAACGCTGCTACCGCTTCACCTGTATTTACCAGTGTATAATTGTGCGGCGTATTGTTGATGTTTTTATCTGCTATCAAGTCGTTTCCTACACCAACTTCTGTATCGTAAAATTTTGATTCTTTCACCGGAGATTGCTCAACGGCATTTCCAAATAAATCCAATTGGCCGGTTGTTGCAATCGGTTTGGCTGTTGCCGACTCGCCATTACCGTTACCCGTTTCAAGTACGATTTCTTCACCCAAAATTCTTTTACTCAGCGCCTTAAATTCCAGTTCTATAAACACTTCTTTTAAAGCCTCCCGGTTCATTTCCTTAATTCTGAAATTTTCTTCGTGAAATTCGGTGGGTACATTAATGATGATAGTAGCCAGCTTTTTACTAAGGATGGCCATCTCTTTACCAGCCCTTATTTTTTCGCCCACCGATCCTTTAATATTATCTGCATTGGCAAGGATATTTTCCAATGTATCGTATTCCTGTAATAATTTGGCAGCCGTCTTTTCACCGATTCCTTTTATTCCCGGAATATTGTCTACTGCATCACCCATCAATCCTAAAATATCAATTACCTGGCTTACATTTTTGATGCCCCATTTTTCACAAACTTCTGTTGGGCCCAAAATTTCTATGCTACCGCCCTGGTAGGGCGGCTTGTATATTTTAATATTCTCCGAAACCAGTTGTCCGTAATCTTTATCCGGCGTTACCATAAAAACTTCGTAACCTTCTTTCTCTGCCTGTTTTGCCAATGCACCAATCACATCATCTGCTTCGTATCCATCAATGGCCACTACCGGAATATTCAGCGCCTCAATGATTCGCTTAATATCCGGAACCGCAAAAAGAATGTCTTCCGGCGTTTCCTGGCGATTGGCTTTGTAGTCGGCAAAATCTATGTGTCGCTCCGTAAGCGCATGCGTATCAAAACACACAGCCATGTGGGTTGGCTTCTGGTTGTTGATCAGGTCGATTAATGTATTGGTAAAACCAAACTGGGCATTGGTGTTTCTACCCTTGCTGGTAATGCGTGGATTACGGATGAGTGCATAATAGGCCCTGAAAACAAGGGCAAATGCATCCAGGAGAAATAACTTTTTTTGCATGCGGTAAAAGTAAGTGTTTAATGTAAAAAGTAAAAATGCTTTGGCTCTGGTTTGATCAAAGTAAAAGCCATTCCAACTGAATGAAATGGCTTTAAAATATTTGTCGTTATTGAAACGGTTGATTAAAACCTTGTATCAATCCACAATGGTAACATTTCTCGCCAGGTTGGCCAGTCGTGTTTCCATTCGCTGCCCCATACGCTTAGTTCGTAGTTGATACCTTTATTGTACAAAACGCCGGCAAAGCCTTTGCCCGCTTCCGGATCTTCATAATCGCCGGAGCCGGTTAAAATATGGATGTGTTTACTTCGGCGTATTTGCTCCAGTATTCCATGGTCGGTAAGGTTTTGCATGTAGTGCATGGGGGAATTGTAGTAAACCTGTTCGTCAAAAAAGCCCTTGGTATATTCTGTTAAATCATACACACCGCTCATAGCAATTACACCGTTGATTAAATCGGGGCGTTTTAAG
>Ga0209181_10003314_pt1 | contig 25046 bp, 27 predicted proteins | sample MAT05_FD_187208 | JGI IMG/M metagenome (GOLD analysis project Ga0209181, IMG submission 187208) | Freshwater microbial communities from Lake Fryxell liftoff mats and glacier meltwater in Antarctica - MAT-05 (SPAdes) (version 2) | ecosystem: Environmental > Aquatic > Freshwater > Ice > Liftoff...
GGCCTGATACTGCTGGTGCAGTTGGTGAATTCAAGCAATGGACCCCGGAAAAAAGTGGACTTCCGGCAACTCGCCTTCATACTGGGCTGAATGGGAAGGTTCCCAGCTCAGGGACCGGGAGTTTCTGGTCGATCACGGACTTTCCGGGCCTCAGTTTCATCATCGAGCGGAACAACGCGGGTTGGTGCCTTCGTGGTCGTCTTGATGTTCGTGGGCGACGGGTGCCACTTACAACGTCCGTCGTCCCGCTGGGGGTCTCTCCTTCGTCGTTCCTGATGGATGCTCCCGCAAACTGGTTTGTCGAGGACCAATTCGCGGATCGGGCGGAATTGGTTACCCGAATTGCAACTGCCTCGGCGTTGTTGGTGAGCGATCTGCGTGAAACAGCAGGTGACCGCTGGCCGTCCCCTCCACGCAAGCGAAATCGTTCAGGGCAATGAAGACTTGGTTCGGACAATTCAATTGGGATGAGGATGGGAGACAGGGCTACGCATTGAATGAGTTTGAGCGGTTTTGGTAGGGTGGGTCGAGTCGCGTTTCGCGACGAGCCCCACCATTTCGCAAGGTAGTGGTGGGGCTCGACCGCAAAGCCGGTCTCGACCCACCCTACCAAACTTCTACCTCTGAGTAGCCCTGGGATGGGAGAGTGAAGGCAGTTCCAACGACGAGCCAGATCACCTGTGTTCGGTACAGCCGCAAAGAGAAGTTGGTCGTGAAACGCGAAGATGGAACGAAGGTTACCCGCCCAATCAAAGACCTCGAACTGTTGACGACGCTCGACGAGGCAGGGACCGCAGTGACAGAAGTCGAGTATGTCGACGGGCTCTGTCGATCTTCAGTCCTCAAGCAGGAACTGTTCACTTATCCGCCTTTGGAACCTCGGGAGTCTCGGGTGGCTTCGGAGGCTCGGGCGGCTTCGCGATCTCGGCCCGCAGTTTCTCAACCTCGATCTGTTGCTTTTCCTTCTCGAGTCGCTCGTTGACCATGTCGTTGGCGTGATCGCGGCTCGTAATCAGGAACACATTACCCTTGCGAATCACCCGCAAATCGACCTGCACAGCGAGCAGTTCCAGTGCCTTGTCAGCGGGAACGTTCAACATGCGGGCGGTCACGAAGCCCATGCGAGAATCGCCGGATTGCGGCGACACGATCACGTTCAGGTCGTACTCCTCGGCGAGTTCCGCGACCACTTCGTTGAATGCCTTCTCCTTGAAGATCACCGACACGAGCGGTTCCTTCAACCGAGGCTGTTCCCCTTCTACCAGTGCGCTCTTCGTTTCCTGAGCGGCGAATGCAATGGGAACAATTTCGAGGTGACCACGACGCACAAGGAACGTTGCATCCATTTGCGTGAGCACGTCTCGGAACCCGACCACCAACGGCAAGCCTTTCAGTTGGCGGACTTTGACGTGTGTTTCTCGGCCCTCGTGGCCCGAGATTTCTTTGAACGCCCTGTCGTTAATCACAATCGGGATGCCGCACTTGGCCTGGATGAATTGTGCCACCTCTTGGAACGGAGTGGTATCGATGGAACTTTCGAAGTCGTGAGGTTTGTGGAGCCGAGCAAGCAACTCGGCCGTGGTGTCGAGCTTCTTGGCAGCTTCTGGCACTGGAGCGGGATCGGCTGCGGACATGAGGGGGCTCAGCACGAACCCGACTACTGTAAGGGCGAACAGGATCCTCATGAAGCAATCTCTCAGGTGGTTTCGCCGATCTTTCCCAGATGGAGGTCTCTGGAAACACGAACCGGCTGTGCTGTCACAGATTACCCCCCGCGAAGGCTGTCAGCAACGATTTCCGTGCCCGAATGATGTCTCGAACATGGTCGAACGGCTCCCAACACTATCGGGCTAGTAGACGTTTTTCGGCCCCGGTCACGTCTAACGCAGCCCACAAGGCGCACCGCTACGCCTCGGAGATGCCGACCATGATAAACTGAGCGAATTCGCGAACGCCATCGTCACCCTTGACTTGTGTCAGGTGCCACCTCCGTCCGAACGATGACCCGTGCAAACCGTTTGGTGACTGACTGGCAGGACACCACCCGAATCATTTTCGATGTTCACGCGAACATCAGTGAGCAAATCACCGTACGGTTGATGGAATTTGCCGATCGCGCGGTCTACTTTGTTCCGACATCCGGGAGTGATGCTGCGATCCGTCGCCTGCAGGGGCTTGATGTGCCGGCACGCGGCGGGCGCGACAAGATCCGCATCGCCTGGCTGCTGGGCAGCGGCGATCCAGTGGCCCCCGTTGTGCCGAACCTCCGCGAGTTCGCCTGCCGCGACTTCAAGATCGCCGAGCCGCCCCCCGGGTTGCCCTGGGGCCGGTCGCTGGCAGGTGGCCTGGAGCGGTTAGTCCACGACCTCCGCGGTGTCCGCATCGGCGTGGCCCTCGGCGGGGGTGCCGCACGCGGCAAGGCCCATCTCGGCGTACTCAAAGCCCTCGAGCAGAACGGCATCGTCGTGGACATGATCGCCGGCACAAGCGCCGGGGCCATGACCGGAGTCGTCTACGCCTCCGGCCTAGACGCCGATTACTCTGCCGAGCGATTCTCCAAAGACCTGCGTCCATCGTGGTTCTTCCGTCACCTGCTGCGGGGTGACCACTGGTACCTCCTCTACAAGTACCGACGCGGGCAGTTCGATCCGATGCTCCGACCATACCTCCACGACTGGAAGCTCGAACAACTCGCCATCCCCTGCCTCTCTGTGAGCGGTTGCTCCGTGGTCCGCGAGCGCGGCGACGCCGTCCATGCGATCCTCGAAAGCATCAACCTCCCCGTCCTCTCCGTTCCGATCGTTCGTGGTGGCCAAGCTCTGATCGACGGCGGACTGGTGAACAACATCCCCGCAGACGTGCTGGTCGCGATGGGCTGCAACTTCGTGATCGCCGTGAGTGTGACGGCCAAGTTGGAGAAAGCGTTCAGCGGCATCACACCGGGGACGACGACAACATCGGGAAAGAAGCCGGGTTTCGTTCAGACGCTCATGCGTAGCCTGATGGTCCAGGATCACAGTCTCAATGCCATCGGCGTGCAACCTGCGGACATTGTGATCGAGCCGGACGTCAGGGCCTTTGAAATGACGGATTTCGTGCGGACGAATGATCCGACAACCGCTGTCCTGGCACTCGACCAGATTCACCACTTGCTGATGCACGTGGGCAAGCGCCGGCTCGACGCCGGGCAGACGCGGAACGCCGAAGGAATATTGCGGTTGTGCTACGGGACACCAGACTGGCCCGATTTTGTGAGCCTGGCCGTCACGGAGATTCGCCACTTCGGTGCCAGCAGCATGCAGGTGGCACGCCGGCTCCAGGCCATGATCGAACATTTACTGCGAGTGCTACCCGAAGCACGTAAACCGGCGTTACAACAAGAACTCAACATGCTCCAGCGCGCAATTCAACGCAGCTTCCCGGATGAAGAGGATCGCGCGCGATGTCAGGTCGGCGACTTCCAGGGCATTGGCAGTTCGGAGTCGTAACGTTCTGGCACAACCGAGGGGATCGGCACCGGGGTTTGCGAAATCATGTGTCGCCCCGCGATCGTGATACGACGTCCATCGGCTCGAACCTCCTCCGCACGAGCCGTACCCCGCTTCCATGTTGCCTTGCGTCATAACCACCCACGTAGTATCTCCCGCAAAAGAGCATCACCGCCCCTATTGCGGGGTCATTGATCTGTCACGGAGGTGACCGAACTGAGTTGTGCTTGCCACGAATCGGAGAATCGGCATCGAGTTCGCGCCCGCCCCGTGTTGCGGAACGGCCCGAGGCATGTTGACCGCCCGTGTGATCTGTTGACGCAAGCGGCCCCAAAATCCCGAGTGTCTCACGCATGAAAACCACGATCACTGTCGTTCTGTTGTTGATCGCCTCAAACACGTTCATGACGATCGCGTGGTACGGTCACCTCAAGTTCAAGAGTGTCGCCCTCGTCAGCACAATCCTCGTAAGTTGGCTCATCGCGCTGCCGGAGTACGCCTTGCAGGTGCCCGCGAATCGCACGGGGCACGGCCAGTTCACCGCGACCCAGTTGAAGATCATTCAGGAAGTGATTTCGCTGTCGGTGTTCGCGGTGTTCGTGTTCTTCTACCTGGGGGAGCAGCCCACGTGGCGGTCGGGCGTGGCGTTCCTGTTGGTCGTCGCGGCGGTGGCGCTCATCAGTGGCGATGGCCCCAAGGAGAAGCAACCCGCTGATACCGAGGTGACGACGAACAAAACTGAAGATCAGCCGTGAACCGGCACAGAATACCACGCCGCGAAGCGGCGTTGCTCATAACCTCCCCACAAGGCCCACAAGGGGGGAGGTTATGAGCAATGCCAAAGACTGTTCCTACCGAGTGGGTCGGTGCTGTCTCAGCGCTTCGAGCACGCGGCGAATGTCCGCGGGAAGTGGTGCCTCGGCTTCGATCCACTGTTCCGTTCGTGGGTGCCGGAAGCGCAGGCGGAAGGCGTGGAGTGCCTGCCTGCCGATCAACACCTCATCGTCGTCTTTGCTCAATCCGGGAACCAGCTCCGACAGGTTCAGGTGATCGCGGCCGCCGTAGAGTTTGTCCGCGAGGACGGGGCTGCCGACGTGTTGCAGGTGAACGCGGATCTGGTGCGTGCGGCCGGTTCGCGGCTGTACCTTCACGAGCGTGAACCCACGGAACCGTTCGAGCACTTCGTAATACGTCAGCGCGTGTTTCGCGTCCGGGTCCGTGGAAACCATCATTCGCAACCGGTCGTGGGCGTGCATCTTCAACGCCCCCTCGATGTAGTCCGAATCGCGTTCGAGTTCCCCGGCTGAAAGCGCGATGTACTCCTTGAACACCTTTCGCGACTCGAACTGCATCGAGAGTTCGCGGTGCGTCTTGTCGTCTTTCGCGATGAGGATGACGCCGCTGGTGTCCTTGTCCAGCCGGTGAACGATCCCGGCGCGAAGCTGGCCGTTGCCGGTGCTCAGGTGTGCGCGGAAGTGCCACTGCAACGCGTTCACCAGCGTGCCCGACCAGTTCCCTTTCGCGGGGTGAACGACCATGTCGTGCGGCTTGTTGATCACCGCGAGCCAGTCGTCCTCGTAGATGATGTGGAGCGGGATATCTTCCGGCACGGGGATATCGTGGACCGGCGCGGGCATCTCGACGTACAGCTTGTCGTTCTTCCGCACCTTGTAGGCCGGTTTCAGGATCGGCTTCGCATTGACGGTGATGGTGCCGGACTCGATCGCTCGCTGAACTTCGGAGCGGCTGAAATCGGCGCCCAGGTGAAGCTGCACGTACTGATCGAGGCGCATCCCCTCGGATTTGACCATCACAATCAGTTCGAGAGGCTCACGGAGTCGAACGCTCGGCGTGATGGCGACAGGCTCAATTGGGAGATCGTCGTCGAGATCTTCAGTTGTGACTTCAGCAGACATGATGGAGCGTCTTGTTGGCGAGCCGTGCGGTGTCGGAACCCGTGCCCTGGCTGGCACGGCTCGCCAGCCAAATATTACCTCGGGGGACCGCCGAAACCCGGTCGGCCCAGTCCGGGGAGACCCATGCCCCCGGGACCGTGTGGATCAAGTTCCGGCATCAGCGGGGTGGTGACGGTCAGCGCACGTTGAACGCGAACGAAGTCGGCGGACGTTTGGGCCTGCTCGCTGCGGAGGGCATCGGCGAGTTTCTTCGAGTCGGTTGCCCACGGCGTGTCCGGTGCCGCGGCCGCTGACAACTGATCGAGGTATTCCACAACCTTGGAGACCTTCCCACGGTATTCGGTCAGGTTGTCCGGCTTCACCGGAATCCCCACGAGAGCCGCCTCGGACTTGGCCAAACCCATCAGGCACTCAGCCTTGAAGACCGGGTCTTTCTCGAACAGTGGCAACAGTCGCTCGAATTCTTTCCGTGCGGTTTCCACGTTCTCGATCGCCTTCTGCCGCTTCTCTGCCGTTGTGGCGTTGAGTTGATCGATCCCCTCTTGCCCGAGCAGGCTTCGCGCGATCACAATTTCCGAGACGTGACCCACGGTTGCCTTCGGGTATTTCTTCTCGAGTTCGCCGAGTTTCTCGATTGAACTGGCCTCAAGGAACTCGAACCATTGCTTCGAGTTGGTCTTCCGGCGCTCGGACGAAATGTACGCCCACAGCCCCAGCCCCACCACGAGGATCAACAGCAGCGCCATCAGCTTGTAGCTGATGAGCTTCCCCTGCTTGAAGTTCGACCACGCGCTGGTTAGCGATGTGGCGAGGGCGTTCTGCTCGGTTTCCTTCTGTTCCGCGCTCATCGGAGACTCCGAGGCCGGCTCCTGCCGGCAAAACCGTTACGACCAGTCGATTAGGAGGATGATAGAACTCCTCGCCAAGTCGGTCAACGGGCAACGCGCAGAAGACCTTCCAGGCGACGAATGATGCGGGAACCTCCCCGGGCGATCACTTCACTTCGATCACGTAGATATCGCTGCCACCGTCGCGCGTCGAGACGAACGCCAGCTTCTTCCCGTCGGGGCTCCACGCGGGGCTTGTCTCCTGGGCCGGGTTCTTGGTGAGGTTCAACGCACCCGAACCATCGGCGTTCATCAGCCAGATGTCGGAATTGCCCGAACGGTTCGACGCGAAGGCGATCTGCTTCCCGTCCGGGCGCCAGGTCGGCCACGCATCCAGGAACTCTCCGTCGGTCAATTTCTTCACATCACTGCCGTCCGGCTTCATGACGTGAATCTTCTGCTTGCCACTGCGACCGCTGGCGAACGCGATCTGATTCCCATCCGGACTCCACGCGGGGTGAAGGTCGTAAGCCAGGTCCGAGGTCAGCCGCTTCTCGTTCTTCCCCTCGGCATCCACGGTATACAGATCGGGGTTCTTGTTACGTGTGGAGACCCACAGCACGGTTTTGCCGTCCGGATGCCAGCGTGGCGACTCCTCGAACGCCTTGTGCGGAATCAGCGTCTTGTCGTCGCTGCCATCGCTGTTGCACACGTTGATGCGGAGCTTGCCGTCGGTGCCCTGGAGGTTGTCGTACACGTACACGATTCGCTTTCCGTCCTTCGAGAAGTGGCCGTCGAAGTGCGGTTCCTTGTGCTCGGGAAGGAGCCGTTTCATCTCGCCGCCGTCGGCCGGCATCGTCCACAGTGCCATCTTTCCCTGATGAATTCGCGTGAAGAGCAGCGTCTTGCCGTCCGGCGACCACTGAATGTTCTGCTTGAAGCTGCCGTCGGTGGTGAGGCGTGTGGGAACGGGTTCGCTACAGGAACACAGTGCGGGCACAGCGACAACAGCGACAACAGCGAAGAACGCAGCGGAGATGTATCGGTTCATGTCGTTTCACCCACCGGCACGCTGCCGCGAAGTTCGTCGGGATCGGGGTGATCGGGGAAGACGCGAAGAAGTTGCGTGAAGCAAATGCTGGCTTCGTCCCAGAGTTCGCGCTGAGCGAGGGTGCGGGTTTCGTCGTAGAGCTTGGTCGTGATGTTGTTGAACATCACATCGCGAATCGGGACGAGTTGCAGTTCCGCGTTGGGCTTCACGCCAGCCGCAGCGAGTGTCTTGTCGGTGAGCAACTTCGACCGCGTGCCCACGGGGATGAGCTGGTAGTTGAGTTGCGTCGGCAGCCCGAGTTGCTTCACGAACGTGGACATGGCCTGCCGCACGGGCGTGTAGTTATCGACCTGCTGCGGCAGACGATTCCCCGCCGGGTCGAGAATGGTAATCGCGATCTGAGCCATGGTGAAACTCCTCGCGGCGGTGTTAGCGAGCCACGGGGTTTACCCCCGTGGTGGTCTGCATCTCCCCAGACCACGGGGATAAACCCCGTGGCTCGCATACTCATGACTTGCCGAGCACGCCATCGACGACCCAGCATCCGCGAACGTGGACGCCGTTGGCGTCGCGGCAATGGTTCAGCACGTCGTCGTTGTAGCAGCCGGCATCCTGGAGCGCATCCGCGAGAATCGGCATCGTGCTGAAATCGCGCAACTCATACATCTGCTGCGCGAGCAACACCGCCGTGGACGTGCGCCACTCAGCCGAGAACGCCACCGGCCGAAACGGATTGCCGAAGATATCGCGGAGGACCGCAGCCTGCCAACGGGCCTCGGCACGCCGACTGTCTACATCATCGGGCAGGTGGCCAGACTGCAAGTTTCTCGCACTCCAACAGGCCGCGATGACGTTCTCCGCGCCCGGGTGTTCGACCGCCGCCGCCGCCACTGCCGCGGCCTCGAAGTCCAGTCCACTTTCCCCTCCGGAGTCGATTGACGGGGGAACATACACTGAATCCTCTGCGTCTTCGCGTGCTGCGGCCAGTGCGCTGGAATCGACTAACCCCACCGCGAATTGCTCCACAACGCTGAGGGCACGCTGAAGTTGTTGAAAGCAGCCGGGGTAGTAGCCGCGGAAGAGCCGTCGATGGGGCAGGGTGCCTTCGAGTACCCGGGCGCAGCACGCGCAAAGGAAGAGCCGACGCTTCCGGTCGCTGGCCCGAGTCGCATCGTACGCCAACGGTCCAAGCGGGTTTTCAGACTCCAGCCACTCGGTTTCGGTCATCGCGTCATTCCTCGCCCGGAACAGCCATCAACTCACATCCAAAGCGACCTTCAAGGCATCGTTGAGTTTTTGGAGCAGTGACGGCGAGAGTTGGCCAATTCGCTTGGCCACGAGCGTGTCGGAGATTGTCGCGATGTTGATGCACGAGACAACGGAATCCTGTCGAAGTCCGGTTGCCTTGCCGTCCGGCGTGGCAATCTCGATCAGGACCGAAGCCGGGTCCGTTGCGTGCTTCAGGTTGCTGGTAACTGCGGCGACGATAAGATTCTGGAGTTTCGCGTTGTAGATATCGGCTTGCACAACAACCACAGGCCGGGCCTTGGGTGGCGAGCTGTCGGCGTTGGGAAACAGGGCAATCACAACGTCGCCGCGAGTGAAACTCATGGGTTGTCTCGCAGGTAGTCGCTGTAATCGGTGTCGTCCAGTTTCCCGAACGCCTCGGCCGCGAGTGTGGCCGTCTCGACTGGTGTCCACGGCGAGTCGTCGTACAGCAGACCGCGAACCTTGCGGTAAAGCTCTTCCGGCACGAGGCGATATGCCTGCTGCGTTTTCGGGTCAATCACGACGAGTTCTTCGCCCTGACTCGCAACGGCTTCGGCCTGCTCGGTGGTGAGTTCGATGTTCACTGTTCGTCCTCGAAGGGGCGCGACCATTCTATCCGATGTCCGGCTGTCATGCCGTCATTCCTCGCAGTGCCGCATCCTCAGGCGTTCGGCAGGTGAAGGTTTACCCCCCACCCGCTCCTCGAAGACTCGGTGCGACCTCCCCCACAAGGGGGGAGGTGAGTGTCTTTTGTCCTCCCCCCTTGTGGGGAGGTGGCGAGGCTTTGCGAGCCGGTGGGGGGTAAGGCCTGTGCAGTTGTGTAGGCTTCACCCCCACCCGCTCTTCTCCCCTTGCGTAGCGGCGGGGTAGAACTTCACCTGCCGAACGCCTCACAGCAACTCTTCGATTGCCCTTCCGGTCGGGGTCAGGCCGATGCCGGTGACCTGCTCGCTTGTCAGCCCCACTTGCTGAAGCACGGTTGCGTTCAGGTCGGCAGGCGTCAATGGAGTGTCGGCCGGGTGTGCGGCCTTGGCGTCGCTCGTGCCGATCACGCGGCCACCCTTCACGCCACCACCCGCGAGCAGTGCACAATAACAGCCCGGCCAGTGCTCGCGACCCGCCTTGTCGTTCACCTTCGGTTCGCGACCAAACTCACCAACAGCGATCACCAGTGTCGAAGCGAGCAAGCCGCGGTCGTGAAGATCGGTGATGAGCGCCGAGTACGACTGATCGAGCCACGCGGCGTGGCGGTCCTGCATGATCTGGAAGTTCCGGTAATGGTGATCCCAGCCGCCGTCGCCGCTGTCTTCCTCCGCCTCGACGTGATCGCTCCAGTTCACCTGCACGAACGGCACGCCGGACTCCACGAGCCGCCGTGCGAGCAAGCACGACTGCCCAAACCGCGTGCGGCCGTAGCGATCCGCGAGTGCGGGTTTCTCCTTCGACAGATCGAAGGCTCCCGCTGCGTTTGGTGACGTGAGCATCGCCAGCGCACGGCTTCGGTACGCATCGAGTTGGCCGGTCGCATGAACCTCTGCGGCGCGAGTCTCAAACTGATTGAACGCTGTGAGGAGGGTTTGCCGATCGACCATTCGCTCGGGCGTCAGTTCCTTCGGAAGCTGCAACGCGGGAATCTTCGTTCCCGTCGCGGGGTCGTACTCCAGGCGGAAGGGATCCCACGCGGCTCCGAGCGTGCCGCCGCCCTCGCCGATGATCGGCTTCTTCCCCTGATGGAGTTTTCCGCCGACCACGAAGAACGGGTGCATTCCGGATTGGTGGGCACCGGAGGACTTACGTCCCCCGCTCGCCAGTGCCTTCGCGACGACCGAACCGAGTGCCGGGCGTGGGGTGCCAGGCAGCGGCTTGCCATCGAGACCCGTGCCGCCCGCGCCGTTCCCTGTCAGCCCGATCGTCCCCGCGATCCCGTGATCGTTCGATTGCGAGACCAGCGTGCGAACCAGCGAGAACTTGTCGGAAAGATTCGCGATCTTCGGGAAGAGTTCGCAGAATCGCACGCCGGGAATGCGCGTCGGGATCGTGCCAAACGGCCCGCGATAGTCGAGGGGAGCGTTCGGCTTCGGGTCGAAGGTATCGAGTTGACTCGGGCCGCCCCACAGCCACAGCAGAATGACCGCCTTCGCGGGTCCACCCTCTTGCCCCGACGCCCGCGCCTTGAGGAGATCCGCGAGCGAAAGCCCGAGCACCGAAGCCGCGCCGGCTTGCAGAAACGCTCGACGCTGAAGCCCGTGGCACGTGCGTGCCTTCTGTTCGCCGATCAGGAGCATGGGGAGGGACTCCAGGTGGGAATGTGCATTATCCCATGCTCAGGACTGAACACAAGGACCAGCCAGACATCCCCACGTGATCGCGGGTGCGAAGAGAATTCGCATCGAGTAAGATATCAGGGGAAGGATGTGAGCCGTTTGTGTTGAGAATCTGGCACCGGTTCGCCCGTCACCCGATGCACGCGGCAGGAGACCTATGCCACGCAAAATCGTCATCATTGCCGATCCTGGGATCGACACAGCGTTCGCGGTCGCACTCGCGCTCAACGACCCGAACCTCGAACTCGTGGGGTTGTTGCCAACCGCCGGGAATGTGAACGCTGAGCAGGCCACCGCGAACATTCACACGCTGATTGATGTCATCGACCCGCCGAAGTGGCCCCGCCTCGCGGCGGCCTTGCCCGTCCGCTATGAAAGCGATGGCCTTGCGCTCCACGGTCCGGGTGGTCTGGGTGGCGTCACCTTCCCAAGTGCGACGCGGCACACGCTCCACCCCGCCGACAAGGTGCTGTGCGAACTCGCGCACGAGTATCCCCGGCAAGTGACGGTCATCAATCTGGGGCCGCTCACCACGCTTGCGGCCGCGATTGATCGCGACCCCGTGCTTCCCGCGGTGCTCGATCAAACGGTGATCGTTGGCGGATGCTGGAACGTGCCCGGGAATGCTGGCCCGAACGCGGAGTTCCACGTTCACCTCGATCCGGACGCGGCCAAGCGCGTCATGCACGGCGACTTGCACCCGCTGCTCATCCCGCTCGATGTCACGCGAAAACTGATCTTCTCCCCGACCGACTTGCTGGAGTTGCCCAACCCCGATTCGCGGACGTGCCAGTTCCTGCGGAAGATTGTGCCGTTCGGAATCCGTGCGAGTTCCAACCTGTACGGGATCGAAGGCTTTCACCTCAAGGACGTGCTGGGGACGGTGGCCATCGCGGTGCCGGCGCTTGTGGCGAGCGAGCCGTATTACGTGGATGTGGAAACCCGGGGCGAACTCACGCGGGGCATGACCGTCATCGATGCTCGCCCCACACCGGCGGGAGTACCAAACTGCCGACTGGCGACAGGGGTTTCTGTCGCCGACGTGCGCGACTACATCGTGCGAACCCTGAAGCTCGCGACCTGAACCGCGTGCGCCTCACGGGTACTCGCAGGCTGCGAGTACCTCCCCGATACTTCCCGAGAATGGCCACAATTCGCCCGGCGAACGCCCGGATGCGATCACTTCACGCAACGGATCGAGGAACCCCGCCTCGGATTCCTCACCGCTTCGGAGCAACCCCTCACCGGCGATCGCAGTCACCTCACGGCACCACTCGGTCATGGACTTCCCGCGATGTTCGGCTCGCAATCCCTGGCGAGCAATCGCATCGGAAAGGTCAGCAAGTGCCGTGGGTTGGAACTGCCTGGCGAGGTCGACCGCAGCAGCAAGAGAATCCGGATCGTAGAGCAATCCCTTCCACACGGCCGGTACCGCGAGCGCCAGCGGAGTCGGGTTGGCGTCGGCTCCCCGAACCTCGATGAACCGCTTCATGCGGGCTTCGCTGAACACCGTGGAGATGTGAACGTCCCACTCATGCAGCGTGGGGAAATACCCGTCGAGTCCGTGGTTCATCCACTGCCGGAATGTGATTCCCGGTGCGGGGCGGAATGTGTGGTCGATCTCGGTGAACAGCAGCGGCACATCGAGAACGAACCCGGCCCAGCGGTCGAAGGTGATCTCGCCAGCAAGCAACTCCGCGAGAAAGCCGGAACGGTCCGGGTCCATCCCTTGCCAGATGCGACTGCGGAAAGAGCAGTAGCCGCTCGGCTTCCCGGCGTGCAGCGGCGAGTTCGCGAACATCGCATTCACGACCGGGCTAAGACTCAAGGCGACGGCGAACTTGCGGCCCGCGTCGGCCTCGTCCGCGAAGTCGAACGTCACCTGCGTGCTGGCCGTGGCCTTCATCATGTGCAGGCCGTACTCGCAGCGAGTCGGGAAGTACTCGGCCATGAGCCGGTGCCGCGGTCGCGGGTTCAGCGGAATCTCTTCAACCTTGCTGAACGGCGACACACCCGCCGCACACCATGCGACCCGAGCCGGATCGCACACGGCACGCAGTTCCGCGAGATGCTGATCGAGTTCGAGTTTCAGTTCGGCGATGTCCGTGACCGGTGCAGTGGAGAGTTCGACCTGGCCGCCGGGTTCGACAGAAATGGTGGAGCCGCCGCGAGTCAGCGTGGTGATGCGGCCCCCTTCTTCGTGGGGTTCCCAGTCGAAGCGTTCTGCGAGTTGACAAAGTCGGGACTCAATGCCAGAGTCGAAGCCGATTTGTTTGCCGGTGGTGCGGTCGAGTGCGAACTTCTCGAACTCGGCACCAACGCGCCAGCGGGCCGGCGACTTGCATCCATCAGCGAAGTACGCAATCAGGTCGGCTTCACAAACGGGCGAATCGTCGGTCGCGGTCCGTCGCAGGTGCGTACTCATCGTGAACCCGATTGGGATGCGGGGCGAATACCTCCCCACGGATTTGAGTTACGGTATGTCGGATGGGGCGAAAAGCCACCAGGGAGTTGAATGGCATGTCCGCGAGGCCGCAAGCGGCTTCCCATCACAGTCCGCTTTCCCGTTTCACACACGCCACGCAGCGGATACACTGATCTCACCTGCCCTATTCGCACTTCGGAGTGTTGTCACGATGCCACGCCTCTTCCTCACCACATTTGCTGCCTGCCTATTTGCATTCGGATCGCCGCAGCGTGCCTCGGCACAAGCCGGTAAGCCAATTAGCTTCATCAACGACGTGGCCCCGATCCTGAAAGAGAACTGCTTCGCGTGCCACGACACGAAGAAGAAGTCGGGCAAGTACGACATGACGACCTACGAGAAGATCATGGCAGGCGGCGCGAACGGCGAACCGATCACGGCCGGGAAGCCCGACAAGAGCGACTTCCACGACCTGATCGTGACCGCGGATCAGCGCCGGATGCCCCCACGCGACAAGGGCGAGGCCGTTCCCAAGGACAAGGCCGCCGTGATCGCACAATGGATCAAGGACGGGGCCAAGCTCGACGCGGGACTCGATCCCAAGGCCGATCTCGTGAAGGAACTCCGCATTCGCTGGAAGCCACCCGTTCCCCCGAAGGTGTACCCGTTCCCGACGATCGTGAACGCCCTGACCTTCACCCCGGACGGCAAGGAACTTGTCGTTGGTGGGCACCACGAAATCACCTTCTGGACCATCGAAACCGGTAAGCTGGCGAAGCGGCTTCAAACGCGAGCCGAACGTGCCTATGGGATGGCATTCCTCCCCGATGGCAAGCTCGTTGTCGCGGGTGGTCGTCCGGGTCAGGAAGGCGACGTGCGGGTTTACAACATCAAGGCCAAGGGGAAGACCGAAGACGGCGTCGAGGTTCTCGATGGCGTCAACGACAAGGCCGTGCTCGTGAAACACCTGTTCGACGTGGAAGACTCCGTGCTGTGCCTCGCGGTCACGCCCGATGGCAAGACGCTCGCGGCCGGTGGTTGCGATCGTGCCGTGCGCGTGTTCGACCTTTCCGAAGGGCTGGATAAGGCGAAGCTCGTGCAGACCGTCGAGAACCACGCCGACTGGGTTCTGGGTTGTGCTCTGAGCGCCGACAGCAAGTATCTCGTGACCGCAGGCCGCGACAAGACCGCCAAGGTGTGGGATCTGAAGGGGAAGGAATCGGTCGTCACGTTCCCCGAACACCAGAACATCGTCTATGGGGTTGCCGTGAAGGCCGACGGTTCAGCCGGATACTCTGTTGGTGCCGATAAGCAACTCCGCACGTGGAAGCCGAGCGGCGAGGGGAAGCAGGTGAAGAACGCGGGCGGCCACGGCGACGAGGTGTTCAAGATCGTGGCCGGTCCCAAGGATGTGGTCTTCGCCACGAGCAGCGCTGACAAGACCGTCCGCCTCTGGGACGCGAACCTCACGGCGGGTAAGGTGCTTTCGGGCCTGACAGATTACGTATACGCGGTGGCCTTCAGCACTGACGGCACGCTGGTCGCGGGCGGCAGCTACGACGGCACCGTCGGGGTGTGGACCGTCGCTGACGGCAAACCCGTGAAGATCTGGAACGCCAGCCCGGGCATCGTGACCAAGGAGAAAGAACCCGAGCCGAAGAAGAAGTGACAGAGAGCGACGAAGCCTGTTAGAATGCCGCTGGAGGTGAGTAAATGGTGACCATTACATTCCCCCGATCGAGCGCCCGAGAAGCGGGCTTTGGGCCAACTCCTCGGGCGTTTCTCAGGACGAGTTCTGAAAACGGGCGAACACATAGTTCCTGAATCGGCACTGGAATTTCTGGCGGATCAGAACATCCCATTCACCGTGAAGGAAAGCGAAACTTGATCAACTCGACCTCTGGTTGGTGAGCTATCTAATCGAGGTCGATTGATCCGCATCCAAGCTAGCCCGAATGTATCTGCAAATCAGACTCTGGTGAACGTCCGGCAGATAGATTATCATATCGTCGTTGTGGGTTACCGAACCTTCGATCTGGAATGGATATTCCACCTCCACCACCGGAAGTGATTCCGCCCGACGCTCCTCCAGCACCGGTCGCCAATCCTGCTGCGCCGCACACACAACGCTCAGCACAGGTCGCGCTCGGCGTGTTCATGGCGATCACGCTCGGCCTGCTCGCATTTCGCGGATACGGTTCCGGCTTAGGTGCGCGGCCCACGGAAGCCATCACCGTTGCGCCTCTCGATCTGAACAAAGCGGACCGTGTGGAACTCGAACAGGTGCCGGGACTCGGGCCCGGTCTCGCGCGAGAGATCGCCGACGATCGCCAGAAGCGCGGTGCGTTCCGAACTGTCGAGGAATTACGCCGCGTGAAAGGAATCGGCCCGGCGACCTTCGACAAGGTGCGGAGCTTCTTGCGCGTCGATGCGGGGAACTTCCCGCCAGATGTGGTGCCCGGAAATGTAGAACCGCTGATCCTCGAACGCCGACCAACACTTCCGTCGGCAGCACCTTACCCGCGAGCCGCGGGGGCGGGGCGGAAGCTTCAACCGGGCGACAAGCCAATCAACGTGAACACGGCGACGGTCGAGCAGTTGCAGCAACTCCCGGGGATCGGCCCGGTGACGGCTCAGTACATCGTCGCTGCGAGGCGGGACAAGCCGTTCACGTCCGTCGCCGATCTCGACCGCGTGAAGGGGATTGGTCCGAAGACACTCGACAAGATCCGCCCGTTTGTTGTGCTGGAGTAGGCATACCGTGGTGCCTGTGCGAGCCACGGGGTTCATCCCCGTGGTGCCTGGCGTTCTCACACACCACGGAGGTAAACTCCGTGGCTCACCCACTACACTCAGGCAGTCCGAGTCTTCGTCTGGAAGGCTCCTTCGAACTGGTCGCGGTTGAAGCCCTCGGGTACGTTGCGGTCCGCGGCGTACTGGTACAATGCGGCCAGCAAGATGGTGTTCAGTGCCGAGCTGATCGCCATGTGCAGCATCCCAGCGATTACCCCCGCGACAATCAGTGCGACACCAACCGGGACCATTCCCTTGGCGAGCAGAGCCGCACCGCCGACGAACAGCAGGATCACCGGAATCGCCAGCAGGAACAGCGCGAAGTTGATCCCCATTCGGCCGACGAGCGCCTCACCCCACGTTTGGCGAACGAGTGACATCGAACGCCCCAGTGCCGCGAGCGGACCAGTCTTCTCAACAACCAGTACCGGCACGACGAAGAACGTCATCACGGACCAGGCGGTGCCGAGCACGAGCGAGATATAGTAGCCCGCGTCCTCGTAAGCGCTCTCGATGACCTGAAGCAGCACGCCCACGGTTGCGGAGACAAAGGCCCAGGCGAGAATCTGCGGCAACCGCGACATCGCCATTCCGAAACCGTCGATCAGCCGGGGTTCACGCCCGTTGAATCGCATCATCGCGCAACTGACCAGTGCCGAGTTGCAGAAGATCATCACGGAGTACGTGGCGAAGTAGAACCCGAAGGCAACACCATACATCCACGCGGGCGGCTTGCCGTTGTTGTGGTCGGTCTGCTGCTTCACATGATTCCAGTCCACCAGCGTGGTGAGCGGAACGGCGAAGCTCGCGACTACAAGCACGAACATGAACCCGCTGATGAGCGGGAACCAAATGAGGTGCTTATCCTTGGCGAGAACGCCCCACGAACTCCGGGCCAGCGAGAACCCGTTGCTGATTTTGTCGAACATGGTTGGGCACTCCACGAGTGAGTTGGGATGGCAGAAGTTTATCACAGCGGTGCGGTGGTCGCCCGCCGTAGCAAGGGAGATTCATCAGTTCTTCGCCGTTCACCCTTCCGGATTTGCCAGAATCTCCCGAAGACGTTCCGCCAAGACTTCTCGCCGAGACCCCATATTACTGGTTCCAGCATTGGTAAAGTTCCAGGTCGGGAGGGCGAGGCTCCTGCCGAGACTTGGCCTGCGGCTCGGCAGGAGCCTCGCCCCCCTCGCCCTCCCAGTTGGGTGCATTTGCAATGCTGGAAACAGTAGGCTCAGTCGATCAACCACCAGGAGTGGCGAGCATTCCTCGAAGCCGTTCTGCCAGGACTTCCGGGAACTTCTCGGGCCACGACTCGTCGATCAACCCGATGCCAATCATGTCCCGGACATGGGTGCGATCCTTGTCTCGGTTGGCAACCAGTTTCATCCGCACGAGAGCTTCGAGGGATACCACCTGGAACTCGGCACCGCGCTCGGTTTCGGTCATCGCAGGAGCAGGAACGGGGTCATGAGACTTCACCTTCTCGCCTGCGAAAAGGAGATGCACGCCCTCGCTCGGTTTCCCATTTGGCCTCTCGTAGAACAGCGACACGCCGTTCACCTCGGCGAACTCGAAGCCGACCGCATCCATCGCTTTCTTCACAGAATCCAGATCTTCGCGACGCACGAGGATATCCACATCGCGGGTGTTCCGGACGGCACCCTCGTCGACTTTGGCGACGTGCGCACCAACGGCGTTTCCACCGATGATTGCGTAGGGCAGATTTTCCGCTTCTAGTGCGCGGGCGGTTCGGAGCACTCGTTCGCGCACTTTTTCCACGGCTCTCACCATTCGGTCGAGGATGTCGGGTGGCCAGGCTGCCGGTGTCAAAACGTGACTCCTCGACATGGTCAGGGTGAGAACACCCGGGTCTCAGCGGGCGAGGTGAGCCACGGGGTTCATCCCCGTGGTATCTGATATCTCCAAGCAACACGGGGATGAACCCCGTGGCTTGCCGACACCCGTCTATCCTACCCGACTGTTCCGATGTGATCCAGGGATAACGAGGGCGGGGAAAGCGCGATTCATTCGGACGAACCCGTTTCTTGCGTCACTCTGGACGTGTATCCTGGGAGCTATCACACCGAGCAAACGGGAGATTTGCCTTCGATGAACTACCTCGACGCTCACGTCCATGTCTGGACGCCAGACACCGCCCACTATCCGCTTGCGGCGGGTTACACCAAGGCCGACATGAAGCCGCCGTCGTTCACGCCACAAGAGTTGTTCAAGCACTCCAAGCCGGCCGGTGTCACCCGCATCAACCTCATTCAGATGAGTTACTACAAGTTCGACAACTCCTACATGCTGGACATGATCAAGCTCTACCCCGAGGTGTTCGTCGGCACCGCCGTCATTGACCCTCAAGCCGAGCCGGTCAAGCGAATGCGGGAACTTGCACCGAAGGGCGTCCGCGCGTTCCGCATCTTGCCAAAGCTCACCAAGGCCGAGAAGTGGCTGGAACCAGAGGGTTATGCGGCGATGTTCGTTGAGGGGGCGAAGGCGAATCAGGCGATGAGTTGCCTGATCAACCCGGCCGACCTCCCAGAGCTGGATCGGATGTGCACGAAGTATCCGGACACGCCAGTCATCATCGATCACTTGTGCCGCATCGGGGGTGACGGCACCATTCGCGAGGCCGATGTGACAGCACTCTGCGCAATGGCGAAGCACAAACGTGTCATGGTCAAGATTGGGGCGTTCTATGCCTTCGGTGAGAAGAAGCCGCCATACGCCGATCTGGTGCCGCTCGTGAAGTCGGTCCTCAAGGCGTTCGGTGTCGAGCGGTGCATGTGGGAAACGGATTGCCCGTTCCAGGTTGGGCCGGGGCACACGTATCAGGACAGCGTGGATTTCGTGATCAAGAAACTCGACTTCCTGACTGCCGACGACCGGGACTGGCTGATGAGGCGAACAGCCGAGGAATTCTTTTTCAAGAAGAAGTGAGCGTACGCCTCGTCGCGCCGAACCGATCGGCCCCAGACTGATTGTTAGCCCTTACCGAATGGTGGCCAGGCGTTATCGAGGCCCTCGTCCTCAACCTCTCGCACCGTGCTCACGTCCACGCCGAACCGGTTCGCGATGACTTCGCGGGATTCTTTCACGCCCATCTTCTCGTCCTGCGCGGCAACGAGGGCTGAGAACATCTCTCGCCGCAGTTCGACCGACAACTCCACAACCGCATCCATTAGAAATTCCTTTCGCATGTGATTCGTGCATCAGGCCCAGGCCCATCGACTTCGAGGGACCAGAACAAACCCACTCCCGACGGGGAGGAAAAACTTGTCAAAGCCGCCCACCCGGACCGGCTTTCCTTTAACCGCAATGATGTCATCCCTCCGCATCACCTTTGCCGGGGGCTGTTCCGTCATCCCATCCTGGTAGACCCGGCATGCGAATGTCGTCGTCACGCGGATGTGAGTTCGTCGCGTGACCTTGGCGTGCCGTTTGCTTCCCCTGAACAGCTCTCCGTCAAGCATCATTCACTCCTGTACTTCGATTCGCTACCGGGGAATTGAACGATGTAGAGCGCCAGCGAAGCGTGGGTAGGGGAAGAATAAATATCCGGGCAGAAGGGCCGACTGGCTTTGAGGTTGGGAATATGGAGAAGTTTGGTGTGGACATTTCGCCCAGAGGAGCAGGGGTCTGAATGGTCGATGGTTCGCGATTCACCCCGAAACACAAGCCTGGTTCCAGAGCCGGGAACCGCCCGAATCACCATGGCATACAGCACAGTCGGGATAGTCTCATCAAAGTTAGCTAGAACTTATTCTACGGAGCTTGTCAATCACGCTCTCGAATGCTAAATATTCATGAAGATGGATGTCTTGCACTATGAACAGGGAATTCGTCAGCATGCTTCTCTCCTATACGACCGCACACCAGGTGTGTTCGCAATACTCTCATTTTGACGGCCAATACTGACGGACATCCTGTTTTCATCCCAGCCTTCACGCCAGTACCCACTATTGGCGGCGTGATGCATTGTTTCCCGTTTGACCCGGAGGGTCCATGATTTCGTTTGCGTGCCCATCCTGCTCCAAAGCGTATCGCACCCCAGACGACACGGCCGGAAAGCGGACGATGTGCCCGAACTGCCAGGCACTCCTGACCGTCCCCAACGTGTTAGATCGCGAGGAAAGTCCGCCCGTGGCCAGTGTGGAGACTCCACAGATCCGGCCATTGCCCGTTCGACGCAGGAAGTCGAAAGCCGCCGGGCGATTGAGGGGCGGTGCGAACGTTGCCCCGGGTGAGGTCGGCGTGCTGTGCGAACGATGTCTCACCGTCTTCGGAGCAAAACCGGAGTGCCAGGTGCCGTGTCCCCGTTGCGAGGAGCCGTGCCTCCCCCCGGGCCTGGGCGAGGTTCTCGGGGCATAACAGTCGCTCCGGACGACGCGGACTCATGAAGGCCGGCCCTGCCGTCTTGATCCGCGCCTCTCGCGTCATTTTTTAGTGATTGGGCGTTCACCACATCTCGCTTCTTCTGTACACTCGGATTGTCCCTGCCCCCTGGACGATCTGCCGTGTCGAACACTCCCCGAAATGTCATCGAGTCCGTCGCCCGCGAACTCGTGCAGACTTTGGCAAGTCTGCCAACGCCTCCGATCGCTCGCGTCGCGGACGTGGAAGGCCGTGTCGCATGCTTGATCGTCGTCTGGGATGCCAATCAACTGATGCCGACGATTGGTTCTGAACGACGGCGGCGTTCAACGGGTGGGAGGGGAACCTGCAGGACGGACATTGAGGAAATACTACGCGGAGCCAACCGACCGCTCACTCGCAAGGAGGTCCTCAAGGCCCTGAAGGTTACCGGGAAGAAACACGGGCCGGGAACTGTTGCAAAGGCCCTGGCCGACCTGACAGCCGCCGGCAAACTGGTAAACTTGAAGGACAAGAAGGGATACCTGTTCCCGGAGTGGAAGCGGCGGGACAACCAGCCGAGCCTATTCTGACGACGAATCTCATTCAGGAGAGCAGGGTGGCCAGCTTCGACATCGTTCTCAAAACCCGAGGCACACTTCACCCCGATGGCGAGCCGAGCGACTTCGTGTCGCAATATACGGGAACCATCATCTGCACCCATGACGAAACAGGCGCGCAGACCAAGGTCGGGAAAATCGCCGCGCTGCGTGTTCATGTTGGGCTGGCACAGGACGCGGGGGAATCGCTGTTCGACGTGTGCGATAGCCACAGCGGCGAACTGCACTTCCTGCACACCATGTTGTATGAGCCTGATTGCTACCATTTCCGCGATGACATCTTGGCTCGGTTCGAGGCCATGCAATCCGATCTGCTTGTTCTCGACTACGTCGTTCTTGCTCCGAAGTGGCGGAAGCTGAGGCTGGGTCTGTTGGCCGTGCGGAGGATGGTGGACATACTTGGTGGCGGGTGCGGTTTGACCGTCAGCCTGATTGCTCCCATACGACGGGAAGCGGCGAAGCTGCTCACCATTCCGAAGGGCTGGCTCCCACGCCACGAGGGCAAGGAAGAACGACGGGCCGCTGCCGTAAAGCTGAGGGGCTACTACCGGCGAATGGGGTTCACGCGGTTGGGCCGCACCCCGTACTACGCTCTGCCGATGAATCAGGTTGTGCCGACGGCGGCGGAGTTACTCGGGCCAGAAGCAAGTTAACGGCCTCTCGGGTGGCAAGTCGCGACCCAACGAGGCTATTTCGCTTCCTTCTCCGCTTCCTTCTTCACGTATTCCTTGAACGCGGCCATGTTGTACGACACGAACATGAACGCGTGGTGAAGCGCCTGGTACGTCTCGTCCTCGGGGTCGTCGGCGTAGTCCTTGCGAAGGGCATACAGGCGCGCCAGCAGCTGGTCGGAGTTCAACATCCACGGATCTCCACTCGAAGCGAACTGACCTCACCAACGGATCACGGCGGTGCCCCAGGCCAACCCTGCCCCGAAACCACTCAGCACCACGAGGTCGCCTTCCTTGAACTTCCCCTCGGTCGCTGCCTCGTCGAGCGCGATCGGGATGCTTCCCGCCGATGTGTTCCCGTACTTTTCCAGGTTGTTGAACACCTTCGATCGCGGGATGTTCAGCGTGTCGATCGCCGCGTTGATGATCCGGATGTTCGCCTGATGTGCCACGAATAAACCCACGTCTTCCACGGTCACGTTCGCGGCCGAGAGCACATCGTGAATCGTGTCGCACAGAATGTTCACGGCCCACTTGAAGACCGCGTGGCCGTTCATGAACATGAAATGCCTTCCCTCGGCGACGAGTTCGGGCGTCGGCGGCATTCGGCTACCACACACTTCTCGTTGAAGCAACGGACCACCGGCACCGTCGGAACCCATGCTGTATGCGAGGATGCCCTGATCCGGGCGACCGCGTTCCACAAACACCGCACCGGCCCCGTCGCCAAATAGGGGATATGTCTTGATGTCAGCCGGGTTCAGCACGCGGCTATTCGTATCGCCACCGATCACGAGCGCCCGATCGCTGACGCCTGCTTTTACGTAGGCCGCTGCAGTGATGAGCGCGTACATGAACCCGGCGCATGCGGCTTCGACCTCGATCGCGGGCCCGATCAGGCCGAGCCGATCCTGCACGATGCACGCGGTACTGGGGAACGACATATCTGGCGTGAACGTGCCCAGCACGAGGAGATCACAATCCTTTGCGCTCTTGCCGGTCTTCGCGAACAGATCGTTGGCTGCTTCAACGCAAAGATCCGATGTGGCCTGGTGAGCAGCCGCGTGGCGGCGCTCCAGGATGCCGGTCCGTTTCACGATCCAGTCAGAGTCGAACCCGAGGCGGGCGTGCAAGTGATCGTTGCCGACCACCATATCCGGGACATACTTCCCGGTGCCCACGATACGGAGGCCCATGAGGGATTTGCAAACTGGCCGCGGCGAAGGTCGCTCGCTACTCATCAGACGACACCCGCACGATGATGTGGCCCCGGGATGCGCCCGTGGCCGGAATGGGTGTTATATGCACGAGTGCCAAATGAGGAATCCGGATTTAAGGCGTTCGGCACGCAAGTTGGGGTAAGGTTCTTTCGACAGTTGCTACCACCTGGATTCCAGCTCTCGGAACGCCGCCGGCAGATGCTCAATGATGTCGGTCGCGTTCAGGGCTGTTTGTCCCAGTTGCATTGCCGCGAGGTCGCCAGCCCGTCCGTGAACCCACGCCCCCAGAGCGGCCGCGTCGAACTCGCTTAATCCCTGCCCCACCAGAGAGGCGACGATTCCCGTCAGCACGTCGCCGCTGCCGCCCGTCGCCATTCCCGCGTTCCCCGTCGTGTTCCGGTAAAGCCGTTTCCCATCCGTCACCAGCGTGTTCGCCCCCTTCAGCAGCAGCACGACGCCGGTCTTCGTCGCGAACTCGACCGCGAGCAGCACGCGCCGATTCTGGACCTCCGAGGTTGGCACGCCGAGTAAGCGGGCGAACTCGCCCGGGTGGGGCGTCAGGATCAGCGGTTCGGCCCGATCGAGAAAGACCGAGTTGAACGGAGCAAGTGCGTTCAACCCGTCCGCGTCGATGATCACGGGAACCTGCGGCAACCCACCAATGACACCACTGACGAAATCTGCAACCCCCGTTCGCTGCCCCAAGCCCGGCCCGATGGCCACGACGTCGGCTGCCTGCCCAAGCGCGATCACTTCGTCTGCGGAGCCTTCCGAGAAGCTGCCATCCGTGTGCTGCCGGATTCCGAAAGTGGTGTAGCACGGGTGACCGACCGCGACGACATTCTGAACAACCGTTGGGCACGCGACTCGAACCAACCCCGCACCGGATCGGAGTGCCGCACGACCGACGAGCACTGCGGCCCCAGCCATGCCGCAACTTCCGGCGACGATCTGCACCGTACCATAGGTTCCCTTGTGCCCGTCGTGTTCACGACGAGGCAACCCCGGCAGGGAGGTAACAGGAATAACTTCCATGACGTGACTCCGGAGAGGGCAAGGCACCTGCACCTTCGATTGTTGTATTGGCCTGGCTCAGAGTGATTGTCGGGCAGATCGCCGCGATGTGATTCCGGCACTGTTGCTTTCCCGAGAACGCGCCTTCCGCGCGATGCCGCTCTGGGGTACAACGATGCGAAGAGGAGACCACGCATGGCCCCATTCACCGCGAAGCAAAACCCGACGTTCAAGGCCGACGCCTCGTTCCGCACCTTCACGGGAGCCGAGTACGACAAGCTCGTCGAGATCGGCGTGTTGACCAAGCACGACAAGGTCGAGCTACTCGAAGGCTACATGGTGCTGAAGATGCCGCGAAACCCTCGACATGATGCGAGCCTGACGATCACCGCGAAAGCCCTGGACCGGCTAATTCCTTCGGGGTGGACAACTCGCAATCAGGTCGGCACCAGCCTTACGGAAAGCCGACCCGAACCGGATGTCGCCGTGGCTCGCGGAACGGACCGAGACTACGCAACGCGGCAACCTGGGGCTGCCGATCTCGGGCTTGTGATTGAGGTTTCTGACACGTCACTTGATCGCGACCAACTCGACAAGACCCGCATCTATGCTCGCGACAAGATCCCCGTTTACTGGATCGTGAACCTCGTGGATCGGCGTGTCGAAGTCTATTCTGATCCGAATGGACCTGGCGACGACCCACGTTATCACACCTTAAACGTGTTCGCAGCCGGTGCGTCGGTGCCAGTCGTGCTCGACGGCGTGACCGTTGGAACCATCGCCGTCGATGACCTCCTGCCGTGATTGGGCAGTGGGAACGCGATCCATATCCTCAAATGCCATCACACCGGCTTCGCCAGCCCCTCGTCGGATGGATTTGTAACAATTTTCGCCCCGGGCAAGCTTTTGAGGGGGGTGCCTCGTCTGGATAGTGGTTGCGAAGCTGATCTGTTCTGGGTCGGCACGCTTCGGCACCATCATTTCAAGAGGACTCTCGCAATGGCATCGAAGTGGCTTCTCCTCGCTCCCGTCGCGGGTGCGGTCGGTCTGGGAGTCGGAATCGGCGTGG
>Ga0209181_10003315_pt1 | contig 25042 bp, 28 predicted proteins | sample MAT05_FD_187208 | JGI IMG/M metagenome (GOLD analysis project Ga0209181, IMG submission 187208) | Freshwater microbial communities from Lake Fryxell liftoff mats and glacier meltwater in Antarctica - MAT-05 (SPAdes) (version 2) | ecosystem: Environmental > Aquatic > Freshwater > Ice > Liftoff...
CAGTCATGCCCCGGAAGGCGCCACAGCCTGGATGATGCGGCCGATCGACCCGCTGCACGTGCTGCGCGAGCTCGATGCGATGGTCATGCTGAAGTCCAATGAACGCGCCCCGCTGGTCGGGCTGGGCAACGGCTCGGCGCCGGCCATCGGCCGCGCGGCGCCACGCCCCGCAGCGGCCGGGCCGGTGCCGGCGCGCCGCGCCAGCGACGACGGCAGCGGCTTCGTCGTGCTGGGCGACCTGCGGGCCTCGTCGCGTTCCGCGCAGCCCGCGGCGGCCACGCGCGGCCATGAGGCGCTGCTGGTCGACGACAGTGAGATCGCCCTGCGTTTCCTCGAAACCCGGCTGCAGCGTCAGGGCCTCGCTACCCAGCGCGCCGGCACCAGCGGCCGTGCGCTGGAACTGCTGTCGCAGAAGTCTTTCGACATCGTCTTTCTCGACGTCGAACTCGGCCCGGCCAGCGAACTCGACGGCCTGATGCTGTGCCAGCACATCAAGCGCCAGCACCGGCCTGCAGGCGGGGGCCCGCCGCCTGTGGTGGTGATGGTGTCGGCCCACCACAGTGAGCTCGACCGGGTGCGCGGCATGCTGGCCGGCTGCGACGCCTACATCGGCAAACCGCTCGACGTGGCCGCACTGCGCGGCCTGCTGGAGCAGCACGGCGTGCTGCCTGCGGGGGCCGGCAGCGCGGTGCCGGCAGGCGGCTGAAGCGGCCTCTCAGCCGCGCGACGCCAGAAAAGAGGCGCCGATGATGAGCGCACCGCCGAGCATCAATTGCGGGGTCAGCACACCGGCACCCAGGGCCAACGCCGAACCCGCGGCGAACAGCACCTCGGTGATCATCACCACGGCCGTCACATTGGCCGGCAGCCGCGATACGCCGAACTGCAGCGCCAGGTTGCCCGCCAGGAACACCAGCGCCAGCAAGAGCGCGCCGGTCACCCAGCCGGCTGCCGGCAGCGGCGGCCAGGGCACGCTGCCCTGCACGCCCAGCACCACCGCCAGCACACCGGCCACCAGCGCGCCGCCGAAAAACATGGCGAGCGCACGCGCCGCATGGGGCTGGTGTGCTTCGCGCTTGAGCATCACGTTGTTCAGCGCAAAGCTGAAACCGCCCAGCACGCCCAGCCACTCCGGCAGGTTGCGCGGCAGGGGCAGCCCGGCCAGCCCGGAGGAAGAACTGCTCTCCGCAGGCCACAGCACGATGGCGGCGCCTGCCAAAGCCAGCGCCAGGCGCAGCAGCGCCAGCGAGGTCAGCCTCTCTTTCAGCAGCCAGCGCGCCAGCAGCACGGCCCACAGCGGCATCAGGTAGAACAGCAGCACGACACGCACGACGTCGCCTATCGTCACCCCCCAGTTGAAGCTGGCGTTGGTGGCCCCGGCCGCCAGCACCAGCACCCAGAGCGCCGGCGCCCGCCACAGCTGCAGCCAGCTGCGCGGCCGCCAGATGCTGATGGCCAGCACGGCGATCGCGTAGATCAGCACGGTGGCCCACAGCGGATGCAGGCCACGCGCCTCGAGTTGGCGGAACGGCCACCAGCTGACACCCCAGGCGAAGGCGTTGAACACCAGCGCCAGCACGGGTGCGGCCATGGAGGTGGGCGCCGCGGTGCTCGTCGCGGCGGGCGCTTTACCCGGCGCCATCAATGGCCGTCGGTGCGCGCGATGACGAGCAGCCGCTCGACCTCTTCGCGGTGCGTCACGCAGTTGCGCGCATGCCAGCGGCGAATCAGCTCCATCATGCCGGCGACCACCAGGCCGAAGATCGTGATGGCGATGAAGGCCGACATGCCGAACTTCGTCATGCCCGCGTAGAAGGCGCCGAGGCCCAGGATGCAGGCCTGCTCGTTGAAGTTCTGCACGGCGATGGAGCGGCCGGCGCCCATCAGGTTGTGGCCGCGGTGCTGCAACAGCGCGTTCATCGGCACGACGAGGAAACCACCGCAGGCGCCGACCAGGATCAGGAAGGGCGCTGCCACCCAGGGGCTGCTGATGAAGTTCATGCCGATCACCAGCAGGCCCATCGCGATGCCCAGCGGGATCACGCTCGTGGCCTTGTCCAGCCGCATCGCCACCGAGGCCACCACGGCGCCGAGCGCGGTGCCGATCGCCACCACGCCCACCAGGCTCGACGCCTGCGTGGTGCCGTAACCCAGCGCGGCGGCGGCCCACGCCAGCACGATGTAGCGCAGGTTGCCCGCCACGCCCCAGAACAGCGTGGTGGTGGCGAGCGAAATCTGCCCCAGCTTGTCGCCCCAGAGGCGCGCGTTGCAGTGCGAGAAGTCGCGCACCAGCGCCGCCGGGCCGCCGCACATCGGCTGCAAGGGCGCATCGGTACGCGGGATGTAGAGGTTGAAGATGGCGGCCACGCCGTAGAGCAGCACGATGGCCGAGATGGCCGCCTCGGGTGCGGTGTCGACGCCGAGGTCGAAGAAGGGGAAGTCGAAACCGAGCAGCGTCGGCGCCACGCGCGCGCCCACGAGTTGCCCGCCGAGCAGCACCCCGAGGATGATCGAGCCGATCGTCAGCCCTTCGATCCAGCCGTTCGCCTTGACCAGCTGCGAAGGCGGCAGCAGTTCGGTCAGGATGCCGTACTTGGCCGGCGAATAGGCCGCCGCGCCCAGCCCGACGATGGCATAGGACATCAGCGGATGCGTGCCGAACAGCATCATCAGGCAGCCCACGACCTTGATGGTGTTCGAGTAGAACATCACCTTGCCCTTGGGCACCGAATCGGCGAAGGCGCCGACGAAGGGCGCCAGGATCACGTAGAACAGCGCGAACATGGGCACCAGTGCGGCGCGTTGCCATTCGGGTGAGCCACCGCTGCGCAGCAACTCGACGGCAGCAACGAACAGCGCGTTGTCGGCCAGCGAGCTGAAGAACTGCGCCGACATGATGGTCGAAAAACCTTTTTTCATCCGTCTCGCGCGCTGCCTGGAGCCGATGGGGCGCCGGCATCTTGTGTCTCCTGCAGGGGCGACGGTTTATAGCATGCGTCCACAGCCGTTCCGAATGGTGAAAGTCACGGCCCCGGCGCTGGCAGAATGTGCAGCACGATGCCGCGCCCGATAGAAGCCCTCATTCACCAGGACGCGCTGGCGCACAACCTGGCGCGCGCCCGCGCCGCCGCACCCGACGCGCGCGTCTGGGCAGTCGTGAAGGCCGACGCCTACGGCCACGGCATCGAACGCGCTTTCCCCGCGCTGCGCGCCGCCGATGGCTTCGCCCTGCTCGACCTGGCCGAGGCGCAGCGCCTGCGCGCGCTCGACTGGCGCGGCCCGCTGCTGCTGCTGGAAGGCTGCTTCGAGCCGCGCGACCTGGAGCTCTGCTCGCGCCTGAACCTCTGGCACGTGGTGCACTGCAACGAACAGGTGGACTGGCTTGCCGCCCACAAGACGCAGGCGCCGCAGCGCGTGTTCCTGAAGATGAACAGCGGCATGAACCGGCTCGGCTTTCGCCCCGACGCCTTCCGCGCCGCCTGGACCCGGCTGAGCGCGCTGTCACAGGTCGACGAAATCTCGCTGATGACGCACTTCTCTGACGCCGACGGCGTGCGCGGCATCGCCCCCCAGATGGCCGTCTTTCAGGCCGCCACTTGCGACCTGCCCGGCGAACGTTCGCTGTCCAACAGCGCGGCCACGCTGCGTCACGCCGCTGACGCCGAGGTGCGCGCAGACTGGGTGCGCGCCGGCATCATGACTTACGGCAGCGCGCCCGACTTCCCGTCGAACGACATCCGCCACTGGGGCCTGCAACCGGCGATGACCTTGCGCTCGAAGCTCATCGCCACCCAGCAGCTGCAGGCCGGCGACAGTGTCGGCTACGGCAGCCGGTTCGTCGCGCCCGGGCCCATGCGCATCGGCATCGTCGCCTGCGGTTATGCCGACGGCTACCCGCGCCACGCCGGCACCGACACGCCGGTGCTGGTGGACGGCGTGCGCACCGGCACGGTGGGCCGGGTCTCGATGGACATGCTGGCCGTCGACCTGACGCCGGTGCCCGCCGCCGCCATCGGCAGCGAGGTCACGCTATGGGGCCGCGGCCCGGCGCTGGCGGGGCAGCCGACGCTGCTGCCGATCGACGACGTGGCTTGCGCGGCAGACACCATCGGCTACGAGCTCATGTGCGCGGTGGCCGCGCGCGTGCCCAGGCACGTGCTGGAATGAGGCGCGGCCGGCCTGACGGCGCCGGCGTCGGCATGAGCATGGGCAAGGCGCCGCCATGAACCCGCCGCCGCAGGTGGACGAGCGAGAGGTCGAGTTCAACGCCATCCGCGCGCAGGGCGCGGGCGGGCAGAACGTCAACAAGGTGTCGAACGCGGTGCATCTGCGCTTCGACATCCACGCCTCCAGCCTGCCCGACGATGTCAAGGAACGCCTGCTGGCGCAGCGCGACCAGCGCATCACCGAAGACGGCGTGGTGGTCATCAAGGCGCAGGACCACCGCAGCCTGCCGATGAACCAGGCCGCCGCGCTGGCCCGCCTGCAGGCGATGGTGGACAGCGCGGCCCAGGCGCCCGTGCAGCGCCGCGCCACCCGGCCCACCCGTGCGTCCAAGCGCCGCCGGCTGGAGGCCAAGGGCCAGCGCGCGGAGGTGAAGGCGCAGCGCGGGCGGGTGAACGAGTGAGGGCCGCCGCCGTCAGCCCCACCGTCAGTCCGCCGCCGGCGCCGCGCTTTCGCGGAACTGCAGCACGTTGCCCTCGGGGTCGTGGCCGTCGCAGGCCACGAAGCCCCGGGCCGTGAACTCCTTGGACTTCGGCCCGAGCTTGCCGCCCAGCGCGGGTGCGGCCTTGCGCGCGGCGGCCAGCGAGGCCACCGGAAACACCAGTTTCACCGGCACGTCTTCACGCAACACGGGCGGCACGGTGATTTCGAAGGTGTCGGCGATGCGTTTGGGAATGCCGTGCACGACGAGTTGCATCAGCGTGGATTCCAGCACCACGATGCCGGTGTCCTTGTGCACCGGCGTCATGCCCAGCAACTCCCGATAGAAGCGGGCGACGACGGCGATGTCTTTCGCAAACAGCACCGCGCCAGCCTTGAGTGGGGTCATCGTTCGCTTTCCTTCGTCGGTGAAAGCGTCAGCGGCGGAGGGGTCGGAAAGGCGCCGCCGACCATCCGCACCACCGCGTGAACGAAGATGCAGATGCAGATGCAGAGCAGCGTGATCAACGGGAACCGGCGCTGCCTGGGCAATCTTACGGCGACAGGCATTCCACCGACACAGGCCGGGCTGCCTCCGTTGCGCACCACCCTCAGGCCCCGGCAGGCCGGGCTGCCGGCGCTTCACAACGCGCGCTGCATGAAACGCCAGCGCGCGTGAAATTCCGGAGGCACTTCGACGCCTTCACAGGCGGCGCAGTCCATGAAGCCGTTTGCTTCGTACAGGCGATGGGCCGATGTCATGAACGGCGCCGTGTCGAGGCGCACGCTAAGATAACCGAAGGCCACGGCGTCGGCCAGCAGGCGCTGGAGCATCCGTTCGCCCGGTTTCATGCCGCGAAACCGGGGACTCGTGCTGAGGCAAACGGGCTTCCCTGGCGGCAGGCGGCAGTGTCGGCGAAACGGGCGGCAAATGTCGGGCCGCATTCGATGCAGTCGACTACGCGTCGACCGAGGCGACTTCTTCGGTGGCAAAACCCGCCGGGAGCACCACCTCCAGCATTTCGATGTCGTCGCTGTGGCCGAGTTCCCGGTGGCGGATGCCGGGCGGCTGATGGACGCAGGAACCTGCTTCAAGGCGAACGACGCCCTGCCCCTCGTACTCGAATTCGATCCAGCCCTTCAGGATGTAGACCAGCTGGAACTGCGTCTTGTGCAGGTGAGGCTGGCTGGAGAAATCCCGTCCGGCGGCCGCGCGGATGACATGCGCATCGACCCTGCCCTGCGTGGCCGTCTTGATGCCCAGGTCACGGTACTCATAGAAGGAGCGCAGGCCGCGCTCGAACTCCGCATCGCTGGCGTGGGAAACCACGAAACCTTCGGTCGTCATGGTCGCTGCTTTTCCCGCAGAAGCATTGCCTTCGCGTCTTCGAAGCCCACCGGCACGGAGGTATGTTCGTGAAAGATTCTGAGAACGTGCCCTGTGGTCTTGAGAACCCAGGTCAGCCGGTTCTGCATGGCGCGCAACTGTTCGCCTTGCGCCGAGATCGCGGCATAAGTGACGATGGCGCTGACGCACGCGAATTCCGGCACGCCCGAAGTCTGCACGTCGTCGAACGTGACCTTTACTGTTTCGGCACCCAGCGAGGTGAACCAGGACTCGACCGCCATCTGCCAGGACGCCGAACCTTCGTAGCTCCAGACGCCCCAGGTGTCGAACACCCTGACCTTGGGGTCATACAGCCGCATGAAGGCCACGACGTCTTTGGCGTGGACGGCGGACTTGTAGGTCTCTATGACGCGGGCGATGGATTTTTCGAGGTCTGCCATGTGTGGTTTCCGTCTGCGGAGGTCTCAGGGGCCGTTGTGAGGCGCGTAAACACTGGGTGCGTTATTGTTCTCGAAGCTTGCCCGCCGATTCTCCGCCACCGTCACGCTGAACCTCTGCATCAGGCGCGACGCCGCTTCGGACCCGAGGTCGCCAGTCGCTTCAGCGATCCACGATTCCGGTCGGTCTGAGGACAAGCCTCACCAAGGGCGGCTTCGGCAACGCACGCCGCTGGGAGTTCGCCGTTCCGCTTGAAAGCACCACTCGGCCGACCACGCAGCCAGCTGATGCGGCAGCGGCGTGCCGGCTCGGGGATGGGCTGAGCCCAAGCCCATCCCCGACAATCCCGCATGGCCCGCGAGAAAACCATCTTCACCTGCCGCGAATGCGGCGGCACGAATGCCAGGTGGCTGGGCAAATGCCCGCATTGCGGAGCCTGGAACACGCTAGACGAAAGCATCGCCGAACCGGTGGGCGCGCCGTCGAAGAACCGCTTCCAGGCGCTGGCAAAAGCGCAGGCGGTGGCCACACTGAGCGAGATCGACGCCGCCGACGTCGAACGCATGCCCACCGGCCAGGAAGAACTTGACCGCGTGCTCGGCGGCGGCATCGTGGCGGGCGGCGTGGTGCTGATCGGCGGTGACCCCGGCATCGGCAAGAGCACGCTGCTGCTGCAGGCGCTCGACGCCATGTCGGGCAGCATGCGCGTGCTCTATGTGACCGGTGAGGAAAGCGGCGCGCAGGTGGCGCTGCGGGCGCGCCGGCTCGGATTGGCTGGCACCCATGTGCGCGTATTGGCCGAAATCCAGCTCGAGCGCATCCTGGCCACGCTCGAGACCGAACAACCGGCCTTCTGCGTCATCGACTCGATCCAGACCGTCTATTCGGACCAGCTCACGTCCGCCCCCGGCTCGGTGGCGCAGGTGCGTGAATGCGCGGCCCAGCTGACGCGCACCGCCAAGACCAGCGGCTGCTCGGTCGTGCTGGTGGGTCACGTGACGAAAGAAGGTGCGCTGGCCGGGCCGCGCGTGCTGGAGCACATCGTCGACACGGTGCTCTACTTCGAGGGCGACACCCATTCGAGCTTTCGCCTGGTGCGCGCAATCAAGAACCGCTTCGGCGCGGTGAACGAGATCGGCGTCTTCGCGATGACGGAGCGCGGGCTGAAGGGCGTCAGCAACCCGAGCGCGATTTTCCTGTCCACCCACGGCGAGCCGGTGCCGGGCAGTTGCGTGATGGTGACCGTGGAAGGCACGCGCCCGCTGCTGGTGGAGATTCAGGCGCTGGTGGATTCCGGCGGGCCCAGCCCGCGCCGCCTGTCGGTGGGCCTGGACCGCGACCGCCTTGCCATGCTGCTGGCCGTGCTGCATCGCCACGCCGGCGTGGCCTGCATGGACCAGGATGTGTTCGTCAACGCTGTGGGCGGCGTGCGCATCGGCGAGCCTGCGGCCGACCTGGCGGTGCTGCTGGCCATACAGGGTTCACTGCGCGGCAAGGCGCTGCCGAACGGCTTTTTCGCCTTCGGCGAGGTGGGCCTGGCCGGCGAGGTGCGGCCGGCTCCGCGCGGCCAGGAGCGGTTGAAGGAAGCCGCCAAGCTGGGTTTTTCGATTGCCGTGGTGCCGAAGGCGAATGCGCCGAAGAAGCCGATCGAGGGGCTGACGATCCACGCGGTGGAACGTATCGAGCAGGCCATCGACGTGGTGCGCGGGCTGTAGGTTTGACTGGCGCTGCGTGCTTGGCGCCGCTCCAGCGGTTTCCAACGCATCATCTGGCGCTCCTTGCCCCACTATGTTTCGCTCAGTCCGTCATTCAGCCGCGCGGCACGGCGGGCAGGCTGTCGGTCAGGAAGACGTCGTCTTCCAGCACCAGCGCGTAACTCCCGGTTGAGGCGAGGAACGCGCGTATCAGCTCGGCAGGCGACAGGTACCATCCCGACTCGCCGGCTCGCTGGACAGCGGTTCCATGCCGTGTTGGCGGCGGAAGGCCGGCGTGGCGAGCGCAGCGCGCTGCTCCTGGCGCAGGGCGAGCGCATCGACGGCCGGCATCCACGTCCAGCGCAGCCCCAGCCGCTGCAACCGGGCAAACTGCTGCGCTGCAACCGGTCAGGAGCCCGATCGAGGTTGATCACCCATGTCTTCAGCAAGACCGAATCGAGTTCCGCATTCCTCACGGCGATTTTTCGTCATGCAGGGGCCACGGCCATGAATGCGCTGCTCGGCTGGGGGCTGGCGCTGGCCGCGCTGGTGCTGGGTTTCCTGAGCTGGGGCTGGCCCGGCGTCTTGCTGGCCCTGGCGGTGGTGGTGTTCTGGCTGCTGTTGCAGTTCAGCCGCGCACTGCGCGCGATGCGCGAGGCCAGCGGCAGGCCGGTCGGCCAGGTGGCCAGCGCGGTGATGCTCAACGCCCGCCTGCACCGCGGCATGCGTCTGACGCAGGTCATCACGAAGACGCGCAGCCTGGGCTTGAAGCTGGCCGACGAGCCCGAAACCTTCAGCTGGACCGACGCCGCCGGCGACAGCGTGCGCGTGGAATTCACCGCGGGCCGCTGCAGCGACTGGGCGCTGCAGCGCGTCGAGGCGCCGCCGGTCTGAAAGGCTGGAGACTTTCAGCCGCGTGCCTGGCGGCGCACGAACGCGCCCACGGCGAACAGGCCGCCGAGCAGCAGCGCCCAGGTCTCGGGTTCGGGCACGGCGCTGGTGAAGAGCGCGGCGTGCGACAGGCCGGGGCCGGCCTTGCCGTTGCCCTTGGCGATGCCGAAGGTGTCGAAATTCAATGTGCCGATGCCAGCGACGCCGCCGTCGAAGAGGTACAGACTGTAGGTGTTGCCGCCCTTCAGGCCCAGCACGAAGAGGCCTGTCTGCGGGCTGCTCAGCGTGAACTGGCCCGAAGTGACGCCGTTGATGTCCTGCGTGAAGACGCCCGAGCCGTCGTCCGACGCGCCGATGAAGTCGAAGCTGCCGTAGCCGGCAAAGGTCGCCACGTTGTTCTGGTTGGCTGCCATGTTGCCGACCGTCGGGCCCTGGCAGCCGATGTGACCGGCGTTGGCGAAAATCGTTTCGAAAGAGTGCTCGCAAAGCACCGGCGACTGGCCGACGCTGGCAAGCGCTGGCGCGCCGGCGGTGGCGGCCAGAAAGCAAAGGCTGGTGGCGATGTGGCGGAGTTTCATAGTGTGCTGCCCGGGGTGAATTCGTTGAACTGAACTTTACGCAACGGCACCCCGGTGTGCCCGCAGCGCACCCCCCGCAAGCCCGGGGGTGGCCGGCCACGCGGGCGCACGGGGCGTGCGAAAGCACCGGCGCGCGGCGGCATGGCCCGATGTCAGCGTCAGCCTCTAAAATCGCCAGCTTTTCCACTGTTTCGAGGCACTCCCATGTCGATGTCAGACCGCGACGGCAAGATCTGGATGGACGGCCAACTCGTCGAATGGCGCGACGCCAAGATCCACGTGCTGAGCCACACGCTGCACTATGGCTGCGGCGCCTTCGAGGGCGTGCGCGCCTACAACACGGCGGCCGGCACCGCCATCTTTCGCCTGCAGGAGCACACCGAGCGGCTCTTCAACAGCGCGAAGATCCTGCGCATGAAGATCCCGTTCACGCCGCAGCAGGTGATGGACGCGCAGCGAGAGGTGGTGCGCGTCAACAAGCTGGAAAGCTGCTACCTGCGCCCGCTGACCTGGATCGGCGACCAGAAGCTCGGCGTCAGCCCGCGCGGCAACACCATCCACCTGATGGTGGCGGCCTGGCCCTGGGGCGCCTACCTCGGCGAGGAAGGCCTGAAGAGCGGCATCCGCGTCAAGACCAGCAGCTTCACGCGGCACCACGTCAACATCACGATGACGCAGGCCAAGGCGGTGAGCAACTACACCAACTCGATCCTGGCCAACATGGAAGCCACCGACGACGGTTACGACGAGGCGCTGTTGCTCGACCCTTCCGGCTTCGTCAGCGAGGGCGCCGGCGAGAACCTCTTCATCATCAGGAAGGGCGTGGTGTACACACCCGATCTGTCGGCCGGCGCACTGAACGGCATCACGCGCGACACCATCCTGGCGATCTGCGGCGACCTCGGCCTGAAGCTGGTGGAAAAGCGCATCACGCGCGACGAGGTCTACATCTGCGACGAGGCCTTCTTCACCGGCACGGCCGCGGAGGTGACGCCGATCCGCGAGCTGGACCGCATTCCGCTGGGTGCGGGCAGCCGCGGGCCGATCACCGAGAAGATCCAGAGCGCCTTCTTCGACATCGTCAACGGCCGCAACCCGAAGTACGCCGAATGGCTGACGCTGGTCTGATCGGGAGCTGGAGCATGAGTGAGCCCAAAGCCGTCGTCGAACTCGCCGCCAGCGATCTGCTGGGCCCGGGCGTCACGCCCTGCCCGAACCCGAAGATGGCACTGTGGAGCACCCACCCGAAGGTGTTCATCGACGTCGCCACCACCGGCGAAGGCCGCTGCCCCTACTGCGGCACGGTGTACCGGCTGAAGGCCGGCGAAACCCTGCACTCAGCGCATTGAGCGCAGCGCCGGCGCCGCTGCGCAAGGCACCCAAATGAACGCTGCAACGCCGCCTGCCCGCGGCGGAAGCTTGTGTGCCGATCCGCAAGCCGATCTGCGCGCCGACCTGCTCCGGCTGGCGCACGACGCCCTGCTCGAACACCTGAACCGGGGTGACGCGCGGCATGCGCTGCGGGGCCTGCTGTCAGCGCTGAACCGTCGGCTGTCCGCACACTGCAGCCTGCAGGCGCTGTCCGAGGACGGCCACCCACTCTGGACCGAAGGCACGACGGAGGCGCAGGCCGGCGACTGGCCCGAGCTGCCGCTGCGGCGGCTGGACCACGTGGTGGGCCGGCTGCGGGTGCAGACCACCGGTGCGGCGGGCGAACTTGCCACGACGCTGCAGCCACTGTTGCCGACAGTGGCCGCGCTGCTGCTGCGCGACGCCGAGGCTGGCGCCGGCCCGGCCGACGCCGGCCAGGTGGCGATGGTGCGTGCAGCGCTGCACGGTGCCGGCACCTTCGTCTGGGAATGGAACGTCGACAACGACTCGCTGGGCGACATCGACGAAGGCCTGCAACAGCTGGGCTATTCGGCCGAACAGGTCGGCCGTACGCAGGATGACTGGAACTCGCTGATCCACCCCGAAGACCTGCTGGCCAACCACGAGGCCTACCTGCGCCACCAGCGTGGCGAGGTCGACACCTACGAGCACGCCTACCGGGCGCGCCACCGCGACGGCCACTGGCGCTGGCTGCAGGAGCGTGGCCGCATCGTCGAGCGGCAGGCCGACGGCACGCCGCTGCGCATGCTGGGTACGCAGACCGACATCACGGAGAGGCGCGCCGCCGAGCAGGCGGCTTCCGACGCCATGCAGCGGCTGGAAAAGATCGCCCACCACGCGCCCGGCCTGCTGTTCCAGTTCGAACGGGCCCCCGGCGGCCCGCCACGCTTCCGCTATGTGAGCGACCGCATCGTCGAGTTGTTCGGCGTGGCGCCTGGCGACGCCATGCGAGACGGTTCACTGCTGTGGGCTGCCGTGCACCCCGAGGACCTGAACGCCACGCGGGCCAGCATCGACGTTTCGGCCGAAACGCTGGCCGAGTGGCGACAAGAGTTCCGGGTGCGGCGACGGGCCGGCGCCACACGCTGGCTGTTCGGCAGCGCCACGCCCCAGCGCGAGGCCGACGGCACCGTGGTCTGGCACGGCAGCATGCAGGACCTGACGCAGCGCCGCGAGCTCGAAGATGCCCGACAGTCCGCCGCCACCGCAGCCGCCGCCAACCGCGCGAAGACCGAGTTCCTGTCGCGCATGAGCCATGAGTTGCGCACGCCGCTGAACGCGGTTCTCGGCTTCACGCAGCTGATGGAGATCGACCGCAACGACCCGCCCAGCGAAGGCCAGCAGCGCCGGCTGACGCTGATACGCGACGCCGGCGAGCACCTGCTGCAGATGATCGACGATCTGCTCGACGTGACGCGCATCGAGGCCGGCGGCATGGCGCTGCAACTGCAGCCGGTTGCGTTGGTGCCGCTGGTGAGCGAGTGCCTGGCCATGCTGCAGGGCGCCGCCGAACGGGCGGCCATCACGCTGGTGGCGCCCGCCGCGGGCGACACTGGCTCCCAGGTGCTGGCCGACCGCACGCGGCTGCGCCAGGTGTTGCTGAACCTGCTGAGCAATGCGATCAAGTACGGCCGCCCCGGCGGCCACGCCGAGGTGCTGTTGAGTGCAGCTGTGGCGGGGAAGGTGCGACTGCGGGTGCGCGACGACGGCGTCGGCATCGGGCCGGCCGACATGGCGCGGCTCTTCGAGCCCTTCTACCGTGGCGTAAACACCCGCGGCGCGGTGGATGGCGCCGGCATCGGGCTCAGTGTCACGCAGGCGTTGGTGGTGCTGATGGACGGGCGCATCGAGGTGCAGAGCGAGCCCGGTGTGGGCTCGGTGTTCACGGTGACACTGCCGGGCGCCTGAAGCAGACCGGCGGGCGACGCGTCAGGCGCGGTGCCTGCGCGGGACGTCAGGACTGGCGCTTGCGCGGGACGTCAGGACTGGCGCTTGCGCGGGACGTCAGGACTGGCGCTTGCGCGGGACGTCAGGACTGGCGCTTGCGCGGGACGTCAGGACTGGCGCTTGCGCGCCAGGGCCCCCACGGCCGCCAGGCCCGCCAGCATCATCAGCACGCTGGCCGGCTCGGGCACGGCGGAGGTCAGCACGACGTTGTCGAGACCGCCCTGGTCGAGGGCAACGCTGAATTCGCCGCGGATGCGCAGGAACTCGACGTTGGAGAGCACGGTCTGGAAGTCGGCCGCTGTGGCCAGCGCGCCGTTCAGGTCGCCAAGACGCCAGGAGCCAGGCGACAGCGCCGCGCTGTAGCTCGTCCATTCGAGGCCCGGGCTGGCGCCAGCGTCAAGGACCAGTTCGACGCCGCCGCCGGCAATCTTGACGTCGCCCCAGTTTTGCATCGGGGCGGCCAGCGTGGAAGTCTTCAGGTCGAACGACAGCGTGCCGCCGAGCGCGGCAAGCTGGTTGCCTAGATAAGCCGTGGGAGCGTTGTACAGCCAGACCATGCCTTCACCGGCATCACGCGCCGAAAAATAGCCGCCGGGCGCACCGCCGGTCGACAGCCAGCCTTGAACGGCGACCTGATTGATGGCGGTCCAGCCCTCGTTGCCGGCATCGAAACCGCTGGAAACCAGCGTATTGGCTTGGGCGCCGGCGCAAACAGCCAGCGTGGCGCAAAGAAGCAGGGGTTTGAGCCGCATGAGGGACCTCATTCAAGAGAAAAACAGATGATCATCAGTATGCCCGCTCCGGCCGCCCGCACAGCCCCCGCAGACCGGGGGGTCGACGCCAGTTCCTGCACGGACGTCACCCACCAGTCACAGCACCAGCTTGCCGGCAAACACCACGGGCCCGGTCGGCACGCCGGTGGGCGACCCGCCTGGCGGCTCCACGCTGACCGCCAGCGCCGCGGTGCCGCCGCGCAGCAGTGTGGCGGGCAGGCGGTCACGCGGCAGCACGGTCAGGCCGCTGGCGGAGATCAGGCCCAGCGAACGCGGGTTGCCGGCGGGCGGCACCGACCACAGTTCGAGGACGCGGTCATCCTGAAGCGACACCGGCACCAGCGGCCGGGTGACGAGCGCGCGGCCGTCGCCGCTGACGCTTGCGACGAAGCTGCTGGTCGCCGCCTGGCCTTCACCTGTGCCCTGCAACACGATCACCACCGGCGGCAGCACCGGCGCCGGGCTGGCCAGCAGCACCGCAAAGCCGACCGCCGCAAGGGTCGCAAAGGCCGACAGACCACGCCACACGCCGAGCCGGCGCCACCAGACCAGGCCGTCGGCCGTGCCCGCCGTGGCTGCCAGCGAAGACGCCGCCGGCTGCGGCCACAGCCGCTCTTCTATCTTGCGCCACACCTCGGGCGGCGGCGGCTCGGGCGGCATTGCCGCCGTCAACGGCATCAACCGGGCCTGCCAGCCGCGCACCGCGGCCTGCAGCGCCGGGTGGCCGGGCAGCAGGGCTTCGAAACGGCGGCGCGCCGGCCCGCGCAGCGAGCCCGCCACATACTCGGCGGCCAGGGCGTCGGCCAGGGAAGGTCTTCCGTAGTCCATGCTCAGGCTTTCGAATGGGGATGGTCGGCGTCGCGCAGCACGCCACGTTCGAGGCAGGATTTCAGCGACATCAAAGCGCGCCGCACCCAGCTCTTCACGGTGCCCAGCGGCTCACGCAGTTGCTCGGCCACCTCGGCGTGCGAGAGGCCGTCGAAGAAGGCGAGAGCCACGCTCTGCCGTTGCGCGGCGGAGAGGCGCTCCATGCAGCTGGAAAGCTCGCGTGCGTCGCTCGCGCGGCTGAGCAACGCCAGCGGGCCGGGCGTCTCGTCGGCCAGCGCCTCGGCGGGGTCGGGCCGCTCGTCGTCATAGTCGCGCGACAGGCTGTCGGTCTGCGGCTGCGCCTGCTGGCGACGCAGGCTGTCGATGGCGCGGTTGCGCGCGATGCTGGTCAGCCAGGTCAGCGGCTGGCTGCGCGCGGCGTCGAAGCTGGCCGCCGCCTTCCAGACCGACACGTAGACCTCCTGCAGCAGGTCTTCGGCGCTCGCGCGGTCACGCTGGATGCGCAGCACCACGGCGTAGAGGTGACCGCTCGTCATCTCGTAGAAACGCGCGAAGGCGGCGCGGTCGCCGAGCCCGGCGCGCGCCAGCAACTGGCTCAGTTCGCGGCTGCGCTCGGGCCAGTCCTGCAGGTCTGTCTTCATCGTCGGTCTCCGTCGTCTCTAAAATAACGAACCATGGCCCATGACCACCAGTTCGTACTGACTCTTTCCTGCCGCGACACCAAAGGCATTGTGTATGCGGTGTCGGGGCTGCTCTACCAGGCCGGCTGCAACATCATCGACTCGCAGCAGTTCGGTGACCTCGAAGGCGATGACGCCACCGGCCTGTTCTTCATGCGCGTGCACTTCCAGGCGCCACCGGCGCTGGCCGATGTGGCCCTGCTCGACGTCCTGTTCTCCCACACCTGCGGGCAGTACGGGATGGACGCGCGTTTCCATGCGCTGAGCTCGCGGCCCCGCGTGCTGCTGATGGTCAGCCAGCATGGCCATTGCCTGAACGACCTGCTGTTCCGCTGGCAGAGCGGGCAGCTGGCGGTGGACATCCCGGCCATCGTCTCGAACCACACCACTTTTGCCGAGCTGGCGCAGGGTTACGGCATTCCGTTCCACCACCTGCCGATCGACCGGGCCGCCGCCGGCGGCGCTGCCGCGGCCGCCAAGCTGTTGCAGGAACAGGCGGTGCTGGCGATCGTCGAACGCGAGCACATCGACCTGGTGGTGCTGGCGCGCTACATGCAGATCCTGTCGGCCGATTTCTGCTCGGCGCTGAAGGGCCAAGCGATCAACATCCACCACAGTTTCCTGCCCAGCTTCAAGGGCGCGCGGCCCTACTTCCAGGCCCACGCGCGCGGCGTCAAGCTGATCGGCGCCACCGCGCACTACGTGACGGCCGACCTCGACGAAGGGCCGATCATCGAGCAGGACGTGCAGCGCGTCGACCACACGCTGTCGGCCGAAGACTTCACCGCCGCGGGCCGCGACATCGAATGCATGGTGCTGGCGCGTGCGGTGCGCTGGCATGTAGAGCGCCGCGTGCTGGCCAACGGCCACAAGTGCGTGGTCTTCCGCTAGCCCGCCTTCCAGCCAGTCTGCAAGCTCGCCCGAATGGCACGCCCGAAGATCCCGCCCGCCGTGCTGCACGCGTCGCCCGACGACGTCGAGGCGCAGTTCTATGAAGCGCTGCAGCAAGGCGACATCCACCGCCTGATGGGCGTCTGGGCGGACGACGACGAAGTCGTGTGCGTGCACCCGGGCGGCAGCCGTGTCATCGGCCAGGCCGCCATCCGCGCCAGCTTCGAGGCGATCTTCACCCATGGCGGGGTGCGCGCGGCGCCCGAGCACGTGCACCGCTTGCAGACACTCGGCATGGCCGTGCACCACCTGGTGGAGCGCATCACCGTCACCACCGACGAAGGTACGCAGACCGGCTGGGTGCTTGCCACCAACGTCTACCTGAAGACGGCGATGGGCTGGCGCATGGTCGCTCACCACGCCAGCCCGGGCGGCCCGCACGAGCTGCCAACGCCGGGCGATATGTCGTCCACGCTGCACTGACGCCGGTGCAGCACTTCCGCGCGCCGCCCTGGCTGCCGGGCGGCAACCTGCAGACGATCTGGCCGGCCCGGCTGTCGAGCCGCCCTCCCGGCCCGCCGCCGGCCTACCTGCGCGAACGCTGGGACACGCCCGACGGCGACTTCATCGATGTCGACCTGCTGCCCGCCACGCCTGCCGCAGACAAAGACAAAGACACAGCCACAGCCACAGCCACAGCCACAGCCACAGCCGCAGCCGCGCCGATGCTGGTGTTGTTCCACGGCCTCGAAGGCACGTCTTCCAGCCACTACGCGCTGTCTTTCGCGCAGGTCGCGCAGCGCCTGGGCTGGACCTTTGCGGTGCCGCACTTTCGCGGCTGCTCGGGCGAGCTGAACCGGGCGCCGCGCGCCTATCACTCGGGTGACTTCGAAGAGGTTGGCTGGATCCTGCGGCGCCTGCGTCAGCGCACGGCCGCGCCGCTGTTCGTGGTGGGCATCTCGCTCGGCGGCAATGCGCTGCTGCGCTGGGCCGAAGAAGCCGGTGACAGCGCAGCGGCGGTGGCTGCCGCCGTCGCCGCCGTCTCGTCGCCGATCGATCTGACGGCCTCTGGCCAGGCCATCGGGCGCGGCTTCAACCGGCTGGTCTACACGCGCATGTTCCTGGCGACGATGAAACCGCGCGCGCTGGCCAAGTGGCAGCAGCACCCGGGCCTGTTCGACCGCGAACGCGTGGCCGCAGCGCGCACGCTGTACGAGTTCGACAACGCCTTCACGGCGCCGCTGCATGGCTTTCGCGACACGCCCGACTACTGGGCGCGCGCCTCGGCCAAGCCGCAGCTGGCGCGCATCCGCATCCCGGCGCTGCTGCTGAACGCCCGCAACGACCCCTTCGTGCCCGGCCGATCCCTGCCCGGCTCGCACGAGGTCGGCCGCTTCGTCACGCTGTGGCAGCCGGCGCATGGCGGCCATGTCGGCTTCCCGCAGGGCCGTTTTCCGGGTCACCTGATGACCCTGCCCGGCGCCGTGGTGGACTGGCTGCGCGCCCACGGCCCGGGCATCTGAGGCACCATAGCGTGTATGGACGCCATCGTCGAAGCCGCGCTGCGCAAGTGGCCCAACGTGCCGCATTGCCACGGCTGGCTGGCGCTCGACGCGCGCGGCGACTGGTACATGCGCGACGAACGCATCCAGGCCGCCGGCCCATTTCCGCGCGTCAAGGGCAGCCGCATCACGCACGACAAGCTGCGCGAGTTCATCCACCGCAACTACGCGTGTGACGGGGTCGGCGGCTGGTTCTTCCAGAACGGGCCGCAGCGGGTGTATGTGGAACTGGAAGCGGCGCCCTGGGTGTGGCGCGTCGATGACGCGGGTGAGGCTGCGGCCGGCACCGGCGGCGGGCGCTGGCGAGTCAGCTCGCACACCGGGCTGCCGGCCATCCAGCGCGGCGCCTGGCTCGACGAAAACGGCCGCCTCTTCCTCGACACCGATCTCGGCTTCGGCCTCGTGCACACGCTCGACATGGGCGTGGCCGCCGCCGCCGTGGAAGCCGGCGCCTGGCAGCCCGTGGAGATGCCCTTCGCGGCCATGCCTGCGCATTTCGGCTACTGCCTGAAGCCGGCGGCGGAAGCGCGCACGACGGGGTAAGCGCAAGAAGGGGCAATCGGAGAGCGGCAAGCCGCGACCCGTCTACCTACGCGCCGGGCAATCCGATGGATGCATTCGAGGGCGCCAGCAGCGCGAAGGCCACCTCGCGGTGGCCCTTTTTCGGACTGGGCGTCACGTTTGCGTCACGCAGGCGGCGATGGTCAGCCGCCCAGTCGCAACGTCAGTTCGGAGCGCTAGCGGCTGACGCGGCCGCGGCCGGTGCCTTCGGTTCGTCGAACTTGGCGCCGCCCTGGTTGGCCAGGTACACCACGGCACGGCTGATCTCGAAGTCGGAGTAATCGCCGCCGCTTTGCTTGGCCATCGCGCCCTTGCCGTTTATCGCCGAGGCCAGCAGTGCCTCATAACCCGTAGCGATTCGCGGCGCCCAGGCCGAAGTGTCGCCGGTCTTCGGCGAACCGGCCACGCCGGCCCCATGGCAGGCCGTGCACACCGCAGCGTAGACCTGCTCGCCGGTGCGCAGCACGACCGGCGCCGACGCGTCACGCAATTCGATCCGGCCCACCGGCTGGATGCGCAAGGCCACTGCCTCGGCGCCGAGCCCGTCACTGCCTGCTGCGGGCTTGTTGCCGGAGGCCACGAAGTTCACCAGCAGGATAATACCGATGATGGGCACCACGAAAGAGGCCACCACCGTCCAGATGAGCTGGGTCGGCGTCTTGATCGGGCCCTCATGGGCTTCATCGGCGGGGTGTGCGGTGTCAGACGCGGAAACGTGCGGGTCGCTCATGAAATCCTCGGTATCTTTTCGGCTGTCCTTGAGACCGTCTTTTCGACCGACGGCACAGACCCACCTGCACGATTATATGGGCCCGCCATGCCCCGGAAGGGGCGCCGGCGCGACGGTGCGGTGCCGGGCGCTAGAATCCCCGCTGGCGTGCGACCGTGGTGAAGTGGATATCATGCGGCCCTCCGAAGGCCACGTCGCAGGTTCGATTCCTGCCGGTCGCACCAAGCCTCGGCGCGTTTGTGAAGCTAACCATTGTGTGAAGTAAAGCAATACATGGCGGTTTTGCCACCATATGCTTGATGCCAAGCATGGCCACGATGTGCTTTATCGGATGTCCGCACTGGGGCCTTCTGCCCGCCACCAACGACAAAGCCGCCAAGGGTAAGAACCCAGGGCGGCTTTTTTGTTTGGGGCTGACGCCGGTTCGGTCGATCAGTCTCCCCGGAATGCCAAAGGGATCTGGGCCTGACCGATCCCCGGCCTCAGCCTATCCGCCGCCTCGCTGATTCGCTGCAGGTAGCCCGGCCCCAGCCTCGCCGCCACGGCGGACCCCTTGGCCCGCCGATCACCAAGTGCAGTTCGCATCACACTGAACACGACCGACTCGACGCTGCTGGGCGCGAAGCGGTGGGAGCCCTCACGCAACGCGTTGCGATGGGTGAGACGCTTGCCTCGCTCGGCGAGATGCTAGCCATGGTCTCGGCCTTCTGGATGGCAGCCAGGTGTCGTGCCTCCTCGGCCTCTGCGTTTCGCTTGGCGGAGGCTTCGCGCACGGGAACGTACAGATCCCGATGTTTCGCCAAGGTGGCCAGGTCGACGTGCAGTTCTTTAGCGACGTCGGTCACCGAGCGCTTCTCCGTCAGGGCCTGGACGAGCGCGGACCGAACCGCATCGTGATCGACAGGATCGCGCTTGCGTCGGACGCGCGATGGCGCCAGCCCCGCCGCGCCAGATGAGGCCACCAGGCGACCTTGCAGCAGTTCTGCAAGTTCCAGCTCCTCGACGGCGCAGATGTCGAGCAGTTGATCGAAGCTGAGACGCCACTCTTCGTGCTTGAGCCATTGAGTCAAAACCGACTTCGGCGCCCCGGCTCGAAAGGCCAGGCTGCTCACGGCCCCCCGTTCCGTGCAGAGTGCCCGTACCGCGGCTCGGACGGGCGCAGGACCAGCTTGCTCGATCGAAGGAAGAGCTGCGAGCACTCGAAGACATTGCTCAGCCCGCCACACTTCCTCCGGACTGGCCTCCTCCGACTTTTCTTTGCGGCAGGCATGGCCGATAGAGCCGCAGCTTCCACAGACGCCGCTGAGCTTGATTCGCCCATAGTCCGACGCTGGCAGCCGCCCCTTGCGGCCGCACATGGGCACCAGCAGCCGTTTCAGATGCAGAGGGCAGCAGGTCGCAGGCCGCAAGCGCCACAGCAGCCGCCCGTACGGCATCTGGCCATCGGCCTTGTCGGCAGCAAGGCAGTCGATGCACACCCGCTCCTCGTCGGTGACCACGTTGCCCGTGGTCAGCAACTCCAGAGGAAGCAAGGTGCTGAATCGCAACCCTGCAAGCCCTGTGGCGGCTTCCATGACACGCGCCCACCGCGCCGCCGACTGATGCATGCCGACCATCTGCTTGCCGGCATGCTTGTCCCAGGCCCATCCCACCTGGTGTCTTGGCGCCATCGCCATGACGCCCAGCTTTTCCTCCACCTCGGGCAGTACATGCGACACAACCTGCCTGGGCGCCAGGCGCTGTGCGAAGCTCAGCGACAGCAGGTGGCTGAACAGCGACTCCACCTCCCCCGTCCCAGCGCCGCGAGGAGGAATCCCGTACAGCGGCGTGGCCGCGACGAGAGGGCCTGTGGCTTCTGACCAGAGTTTGGTCGCGTCGGCGAGGTCATGCACGGCGCTTCTCCAGCGTCGGTGTCCAGAGCGCCGCGCTGTCAGGATCGTCCAGATCTGCCTCGCCGTAGCAGGCGCCGCGCAGCGACTCTTCCCCAGCCACCATCTCGGCTTCAATTTGATTGAGCATCTTCGGTGGCTTGAACGCGCGCTGAACATCCAGCTTGCGGACCCGCTCCCGCTTGTGCCCCATCTGCAGGGACGCGAGCTGGGTCACCTGCATCTTCATCAGGCCCACCGAGCCAAGTGACGCGCGGATGATGAACTTCCACGCAGCTTGAAGGTTCGGCGCATCCTCGCAGGGCCAGTCTTCCTCGACCTTTTTCAGCACCTCACGAAATGCCGCTTCGTCCTCCGTCGGGCTGTCGTCTTTGGGTTGGTCAGACAGGTGGTAGCGCTGGTAGTGAAGGATGGCGCTGCGGCGAGCGAGCTGACCGTAGGTCGTTAGCAGGGGCGCGATCTGGTACGTACCGACCAGCATGAGCTTCGTCTCAGCTTGGATGTCTGCCAGGCTCTTGAGCGTGTCCATCATCGCGTCGCTGCTGCCAAAGCGCAGCAGATGATGCGACTCGTCGATGCCCAGCAGTCGAACGCGACGATGGCGGACTTCAGCCTCCAGGAATTCGCGGCGTTGTGCCAGCCCGATCCTGTCGGCACGCACTGCAGCCAGTTCGTCGTTGGTGATGTCCGCTTTGCGCTGTTGGTCCAGCAGGACACCGCCGCACGCGGTCTGCATCTGTTTAGGGTTGTGGGATACCTGCCCGATGCGCGCCACGCAACGACGAGCAGCCACGAACTGAGGGCAGGTGTCGCACAAGCCTCGAGGGAGGAAACCGCGGCGAACGCCACGGCTGGTGTTCCAGGCACAGACGCTATGGCGATTCGGGCAGCGACGTCGGGTTTGTAGCGCGTAGACAGGCGCTGCCAGCGTGCCGTGATGTGCGGCCCGCACCAGATACATCGCTATTGAGGTCCGTGTCGCCGATCGTGGCGGGGGGAATTCGCATCCCTGTGAGGCTGCAGGCACGGGCCGATTCGCGCGATGTGCTCACGCTCATCGACATCGCATTCAAGTGGTGGCGTAGAGGGCCGTTCATGATGGCGGCGGTGCGCGTATGGGCTCACCGCGCATGAAGGTCTGCAGGATGATCATCGCGTGGCCGCAGTGCCGGCAGATGAAGGCCGGTGGTGCAGCGTCGGGCAGAGCGCCGGCTTGTTCATCGTTGCTGAGGGCAGCGGCTTGCGCTGGGACGGCATGCAACAACTCGCGCGCCAGTGCCAGGCTGGCCTTGCGGCACCCATTGGCCAGCAACCCGTAATGGCGGATGCGATGGAACCTGCCGGGCAGCACATGCAGCAGGAAGCGGCGCATGAACTCCTCGGGCTCCAGCGTCATGGTCTTGTGGCGCGTCTGGCCGCTTGCACCCACTGCGGCACCCATTGCGGCACCACTCTTGACGCGATAGTCCTTCCAGCGGAAGGTGACGCCGCGCTCGTCCATCGCGAGCAAGCGGCTGTTGGAGATCGCCACGCGGTGCGTGTAGCGCGACAGGTAGGCCAGCACCGCTTCAGGACCGGCGAACGGCCGCTTGGCATAGACCACCCACTCGCACTTGCGCATCGGATTCGGTGGGCAAGCGCCGCTCACCGGGTTGCAAAGTCGCGGCCATGAAATCGGACGAATCGCCGCTGTGCGCCAAGCCAAGCACATGGCCGTATTCGTGCAGCAGCACCGACAGCATGTCCATCTTGCCGTCGGCCGCACTGCCGAACTTGGCGCGCCAGATGGTCTTGTCGGCGGTGGGGAGGAAATCGTCGGTGTTGTCCAGGGGGGTGGGGTCGAGGTACCAGCCGTGGCCGGCGGCGGTGGGGTCAAGCGTGATTTGTGCGGAATTACCTGCGCCTACTGTGGTGCAGACGGCTGCACCGGAAAGACCTTGCCAGCCTTTGACGGCGTCGCCGGCGTCTGAAATCGAAGTGCTTAGTTGGGTATAGCGGAGCTGCGCAGCCTTGTCTGTGATCGAAGCGTCAGGGGCTTTGGATATTTTCCACGTCTCTGGATTGCAAAAATAGTTGTGCCTCTCCGTATCGTCGCCAATATAGGTTGGCGGATCGGATCCGATGACCTCAATGTAATAGTGGACGAAAACCGCAACACTTTTGTACGCCACCTTCACCACGAAGTGATCTCGGCCAACATAGGTGCCGTCTTCGTTGAGTTTTGTGGGCAGGTAATTCCAAATATCTCCCAGCCTGCCGCTTGACACGTCAATCACCCCGAGTTTTGGTCGACTCAACAGGCTTAGCTTGGCACCATCCTTGAAGGCTGCCAGATCAATCGATTTAAATATGGGATTATCTCGCTGATAGTTGTATATGTAGCTACTCGCGGCAGCGATAGGGTATAAGTTTTCCAGCAAGTCCTTTTGCTGCACTTGACATACGCCAACCGCATATTTTTTGGCTGCCTCAGCCTCTGTCGAAACTGCTGCCAATAAGATGCCGGAAAGCATGCCAGCCGATATTTTTTGGACCCGTGTGGTCATCGCTTCGTCCTCTCTAGATTGCGCTATCTGTTTAAACCACTGATTCGCCTGCGTGCGCAGGCTAGCCTCCTGCGATATATCCCATTCTGGGACGTTGCTTTCCGCGATTGAATCTGCGCTCGTCTCAGCATTCAGATTGTTCGCACCAATCTGTTTCAGCGAATGCTTCGCCAAGCTAATGCCAAACGCCTTCTCATATCCACTCTTGGCGGATGAGGAAAATCCCAACTTTAACAGGGCAGAGCTAATGTTTTCATACGGGTTGCCGCCAGTCAGCACTTCTTCAACACACTTTGATAATTTTTCCACCGCTTCTCGAGCTCCGTTCCGCCAATCCCCTTAGATATTTTATTAAATTCAGATTCTTGATCGTCAAGAACCTCGGAATTCCCCCACTCAATCGTCAAGGCTGCATCGTTGAGTTTTACAGATGCTGAGGGCTTTGCATTGTTCGTACCCCAAAACCAACCCGCGCTGAGCGCTGCAAGCGTTCTTCCATCCGGGGTGTCGGCGGCCGAACTTTCGGCAATGCTTGGACTATTTTTGAGCTTCTGCTTGAATGCCGCGACAGTTTTCGCGACACCTGATAATTCGGATGGCAGCAGGCTGGGATTATTGTTCGCCAAATATAGGAAGAAGTCCGCGTAATTTGCAAGATGAGTCACCGGCTTGAGTCCACGCCCCACCCAATCGTGCGCCGTCCGACTGGCCCAAATACCGTTGCCATCCGATCCATTTCCATAATCGTCTGAGAGGTAGCGGTCGGCAGACTTTCGTCCAATATCGTCCGTCCAAGTAACAACTGGCCGTTCTCCAGATAGATTTATTGCGACACTCGTTGCCGCCAACAAAATACTCCCGCCGTCGCCTGACATTTTGTACTTGCTTAGTGCGCCGGGAGCGTTCAATTCCTTCTCATCAGCCCCTTCATAGAATTGTTTCAGGTTATAGAGGGATGCCTCCATTGCTGTGCGAGAACGCTTATTTTCCGGTGTGAGTTGCCCTACCTCTGCCGCAGTGAGAATCCTCGCAGGGTCGCTCTTATCGACCACCTGGCCCTGCGCATAACTGTCATTCTTAAGAAACATTCCCTTGACGCCCAGCAAGGCGTTAAAACTGCGTGAACCTGTACCTTCTTTCTAAACAGTCATGCCGCCCGACTCTTGCTTCACCTGAGCTAAGAACGCAGCAATGCGCGCTGGCGCGTTGATATCGAACGCTTGTAGCGCCAGCTTGAGCGGGTCAAGCCACTTCTCGTAATAGGAGGCACTCTTGACGTTCCCCATAAATGCCCGCAACGACTCCGCCGTCATGGCTGACCCTAGTGGCAATACCGTCCCTCCAATCAGCAAATTCTTGCCGTCGATCAAGCCACCTGCCTGTGGGCCGTCACCAAACAGCGCAGTTGACGACCACGTCGAGATCGCCCAGCGCTGTGACCAGCGTGGACACCGCGTCTCCGTCGCGCACATCCAGGCGCGCAAAGCGGATTCCTGCGACGTTCCAACAAGCCGACTCGACTTCTGCCGCGGTCGCACCGGTGGCGGTGACCTGCGCGCCCTCGGCCGCGAAAGCTTGTGCGAGACCCAGGCCGATGCCACTCGTTGCGCCGGTGACGAGCACGCGGCGAACGCTCGGTGATCTGCTGCA
>Ga0209181_10003316_pt1 | contig 25038 bp, 25 predicted proteins | sample MAT05_FD_187208 | JGI IMG/M metagenome (GOLD analysis project Ga0209181, IMG submission 187208) | Freshwater microbial communities from Lake Fryxell liftoff mats and glacier meltwater in Antarctica - MAT-05 (SPAdes) (version 2) | ecosystem: Environmental > Aquatic > Freshwater > Ice > Liftoff...
GGCTGTGCCTCTCAATCCGTCGCTTCCCGCCTACTCTACAGAATGTCACGCACTGACGATCGCTGCCGTCAGCTTACCGCCTGGCGTGGCACGCATCGCGCCGAGCGAGCGGGCGGCGCAGGCCGCGAAGCCCGCGCCGCCTCCTCGCGCGTCACGCTGCGTGCTAAGAAGCCGCGCCAGGAGCCCGGCATCCAACCAAGACCCGCCGCCGACGGTCACGCGGGGAAAAAGGGATCATTGCGCCAAGACAAACACAGACAGAGAGGAAACAAAATGTAGAACGAAAGAACCCTATTGAGAGGAAACTCTGAGGAGGAGCCCAGCAGGTAGAAATCCTGCCCGGAAAGAGCATGGAGCCATGCAGCCGGAAGGCAGTCATGCGTCGTCAGTCGCGAGGCTGGCACGAAGCGTTGACAGCGAGCACCGAAGCCGTGGGAATGAGCCACGAAAGATTCAGTCGCGAGGAGTCTTTGCCGTTGACCCAGCAAGGACCGAGCGAGGGGAGGCGAACGTAAAAAGATGGCCAAGCCGCCAGCGTCCCTCCGGGGTCCCAGGCCACGGCAGTAAGCGTCCGCAAGCCTTGTGCGGGATGGGTGTGCCGCCGATCCGATGTATTGTCACACTGGAGGAATAACGCGATGAAGAGGTTTCAAGGGAGAATACCATTGGTAAACACCTTCGGAAAAGCGTCTCTACATCCAGTCGACGGCACACCCTGCGGGATGGCGCAAGCGGGCGAGGGCCGCTGTGAGGGGGGACTGGCACAGGCCGTCCCGGCTGTGAGGGCTGCGCACGGCACCCACGCTGGTGCCTCAGGCCAAGGGGCGAGCCGGGAGGGAAAGCGCCTGGAAGGACGCTTCCACAACGCCGGCCGCGGCCCGACGCGCGAAGTTCCCAGAGGCGATTCCTGCGCAGGGACCGACGCTGTGGCAGCCACAGAAGCGATTCCTTTGCAGGGACCGGTGCTGTGGTGGCAGTAGAAGCGATTCCTGCGCAGGGACCTCTATTGGCAATGCCTTTCAGATATTCTGAAGGCCGGGGAGGCGGGATCGAAATATAGCGCCAACGAGTCGTCGGCTGGCGACGTGGACGGACGCGGGAAGGATGGAGCGTCGGGTGACGTTCGCCGGGCCATCCTCCCGCCTCCGCCCATCCCTCCACGCCGGCGGGTGGTCGGCGCTACATTGCCCCGTGTCCGCCGCGCTTTTCCGGATCGCATACAGTGCGAGTATTTGAAAAGGCATCGCGGCTAGCATTGGTCCCGGCTTTGCCGGGTTAGTGGCTCTCAGGCAAACCACGAACATGATTTCGACGTTTTTGTGGGGCGCACAAGGAGGGGCGCTTTGAAAGCGCCCTCTGGCAGCGGTCGCTCCGCGCCGCTGCCAGCCCTTACCGTGGCAGTGCGAAAGGATCCTCAAACTCCGCAGATTCCCAGTGCTGCCCTCGCCTCTGGCTCGATGCGGCGCGGAGCGACCGCAGCGAGAGGGCGCTATCAAAGCGCCCCTCCTTGATCGCGCGCCACGCGTTGTCGGACCTGCAATGAATCACACACCCGCCCGGTGACGGTCGGCACGGTGACGGTCGGCAATTGACATCGCTTCCCGCAGACCGTGTAGATTCGCGGTTCCATGAAAGATCCCCAAATCATCCCATCCACGCGCCGCGAATTTCTGAAGACTTCCGGCCAGATCGTCGCGGCATCCGCGCTCGCGGGCGTCAGCATTCCGTTCGTCCACGCTGCGAGCAGCGAGACGATCAATATCGCGCTCGTCGGCTGCGGCGGGCGCGGCACCGGTGCCGCGAAGAACGCGATCGATCAGAGCGGCCCGCCAATCAATCTCGTTGCCATGGCGGACATCTTCGAACACCGCATGAAGACCAGCCATGACGCGTTGCAGAAGCACGCACCCACGCAGGTGAAGGTGCCGGAGGATCAGAAGTTCATCGGCTTCGACGGCTACAAGAAGGCCATCGATTGTCTGAAGAAAGGCGACGTCGCGATCTTCACCACGCCGATGGCCTTCCGCGCGGCCCACTTTGCGCATGCGATTGAAAAGGGCGTGAACATTTTCATGGAGAAGCCGGTGACCGCCGACGGGCCGAAGTCGCGCCTGATGCTGAAGCTCAATGAGGAGGCGCTGAAGAAAGGCCTCAAGGTCGGCGTAGGTCTCAACAGCCGCCACAGCCGCGCGCTGCAGGAACTCCACAAGCGCGTGCAGGACGGCGAAATCGGCGACATCATGCTCATGCGCGGCTACCGGATGTCGCCGCCCATCGGCTCGGCCTTCTCGGAAAAATATCCCGGCCCCGACAACAACCTGCCCGGCAAGCCGACGGAATTGCAGTGGCAGCTCTCCCGTTTCCACAGCTTCATCTGGGCGAGCGGCGGCTGCTTCAGCGACTTCTACATCCACCACATCGACCACCTGAGCTGGATGAAAAATGCGTGGCCGGTGAAGGCGCAGGCCCTCGGCGGACGCCACTACCGCGACAACTACGTGGATCAGAATTTCGACAGCTACGCGGTCGAATACACCTTCGAGGACGGCGCGAAACTTTACATGGATGGCCGCTGCATGATCGGCGCGAACCAGATCTACTCGAGTTACGTGCATGGCACGAAGGGCATGGCCATCGCCGCGAAGAGCGGTGACACCGGACTGCCTTCGAGCACGTTCAAAGGCCAGACGCCGAGCAAGAGCAACCTCATCTGGCAGTCCGATGTCCAGAAGACCGAGATGGAGTCGCACTTCAACGAATGGACCGATCTCATCGACGCCATCCGCAGCGACAAGCCGTTCAACGAAGTCAAATACGGCGTCGAGGCCAGCGTCGTGACCTCCATGGGCCGCATGGCCGCGCACACCGGACAGGAGATCACCTTCGACGAAATGCTCAACCACGAGCACGAGTATTGCCCGGATGCGGACAAGCTCACGATGGACAGCCCGCCACCGCTCGTCTCCGACAAGGACGGCAAGTATCCCGTGCCGACGCCCGGATTGAAGAAGGGGAAGAACTGGCAGGAGTACTACATATAGTCCTTCGCGAGCGGCAATTTGAGCGGAGCGGGAAGGCCGCGCCTGCGTGCAAAGCTGATCATCGCCGCGCCAATTCCGAGAAGGAACAACGACGCCGGCTCCGGCAGGGCCGCGGGCTGAAACTCGACGCCGAAGTGGTAAGTCTGCGCCGTGCTTTCAATGAAAGTATTCGAGCCGCTGAGGTAGCCGGAGAATTTGAAATCCAGCTCGTAGTGGCCGCGCTTGGTGAAGCCCCAGTTGTAGTGCGCGTGGCCGCCTTCGATGAGCCAGGTGGCATCGGTGGAAGTGATGCCGTCCGCCGTGGACATCCATACCACGGCGTCGCCGAAGATATCCGTCTGCCAGAGTGAGAAATTCGCCGCGCCGCTCTCACCGGGAGCTGCATGGTAGCGCATGGCGGTGAGCGCGATTTTCGTCCACGGGGCCACATCATCCACGCGCGCATCGCTCTCGTAATAGCTGGCAAAGGTGCCGCCGGGGATCGTCCCGCCATTCGATCCGAAGCCGAGGTAGATGTGCCCAGGGACGCTGTTCGCCGCCCAGTAGTAGATCGGCTGCCCGGCGCTCACGCCGAGGAAATTCCACGTGCTGCTCGCGGGGCGCGCGATACTCGTCGTGCCGGCCGGCCCGTCGTGGAGCAGCCCGTTGTCGCGGGCGACATTCCCCTCGTTGTCCGCCTGTATTTTTCCACTCAGCGTGCCGCCGACATATTCGATCTGCAGGTCCACATGCTGGTCGGTGATGACGGTGTATGCGCCGCAGGAAAATGGCAACGCGAGCGCGAATGCGCAGGCTAACGATGATGGGTTCATTGGTTGTCGAGGTCTTTCCGCTCAATGGGCGGCTTTGCGAATGCGACGCCGCGGTCGATCTGCCGCTTCACCTCGGCGGCTTCGATGTTCCGCACATGTCCGTCGGCATACAGGTAGTTGGCGGAGCCTTTCGTGTTGTCCTTGCTGGCCGCGCCGGAGCGGTGGCGGTCGGGCTGGGTGTCGGCGCAAAAGCGTTTCCAATTTCCCTGCCACAGATCGGAATGCGTGTGGTCGTTCATCACCGAGGGCGACTGCTGGTCCGAGATATTGAAGGCGAGGATCGTGTGCTCCACAAAGGGAAGCCGCCTCATGTTATTCAGAGCCTCGCCCATTTCTCCGAACGGCCCGACCTGCGGGACGAAGACGTAGCTGTTCAGGATGTAGCTCGTGGCATTCGCCTTCAGCCGCGCGGCTCCGAGCGGGTCTGCCGGGGAAATCCGCACGGCGTCGCAATTCGCGAGGTAGGGCTTCAGAGTGAAAATCCACGCGCGCCTGATCTTCACGCCCGTGGTGTGCGTGGTCTCGGGATAGTTTCCCTCGTTGTCATTTGCATAAAGAATCAGCGCCGCGCCGATCTGCCGCATGTTCGAGATGCACGCGCTCTGCCGCCCTTTCACACCGGCACCGGAGACGGCGGATACGACCAGCCCGGCAAGCACCGCGATGATCGCGATTACCACGAGCAACTCGACCAGGGTGAAGGCGCGCATCCGCGTTCGCTGTCTTGGAGACGGCATCGTATTCATGCCTCAGTGCGCGTGGAGGTGATGCTCGGCATGGACCTCCTCGGTGGTTTTCCACTCTTCGAAGGGATCCTTGAACTTTGCCCATCCTGCTTCGCCTTTGGCCATCTCGGCATCGGTGAGCCTGCACCAGTCGAGCTGTTCCGTGAGGGCTTTCTGATCGAGATCATTGCCGATGATGACGAGTTCCTGCCGCCGGTCGCCGAAGGGCTCCTGCCAGTTGCGGTGGATGTCCTTTTCGATCTCATCGTCAATCGGCCACTCGGTGTGCGGGACTGCGGCCCACCAGATGCCACCGGCGCGGTATTCACACGCGCCGCCCGCCTGCGACCAAACGCCGACGAAACGCGGGCGCGTGGCGAGCCAGAAGAAGCCCTTGCTGCGGACGACGCCGGGCCATTCGCGCTGGATGAGCTGCCAGAATCGCAGCGGATGAAACGGACGCCGCGCGCGATAGACGAAGGACGAGAAGCCGTATTCATCCGCCTCGCTGCTCTCCTCGCCGCGCATCACGCGCATCCAGCCGGGCGACTTCGCGGCTTCCTCGAAATCGAAGCGGCCCGTGGCGAGGACTTCGCCCAGTGGCACCTCGCTCTTCTCGCAGCGGACCACTTTCGCCCGCGGGTTCAGTTTGCGCACCGCCCCTTCGACTTTGAGGATCGCCTCCTCGTCGGCAAGGTCGCACTTGTTGAGGATGACCACGTCCGCAAACTCAATCTGATCCACGAGGAGATCCACGACGGTGCGCTGGTCCTCCTCGCCCAGCGCCAGCTTGCGATCGGCGAGCGATTCGTTGTCCGCGAATTCGCGCCAGAAATTGAACGCGTCCACGACGGTGACCATCGTGTCGAGTTGCGCGATGTCGCCGAGGCTGGAGCCGTCCTCCTCCTTGAAGGCAAACGTCTCCGCCACCGGAAGCGGCTCGGAGATGCCGGTACTCTCGATGAGCAGGTAGTCGAAACGCCCAGCCTCCGCGAGCGAGCGGACTTCCTTCAGCAAATCCTCGCGCAGCGTGCAGCAGATGCAGCCATTGCTCATCTCCACGAGTTTTTCCTCCGTGCGCGAAAGCTGCGAGCCGCCGCCAGCCACGAGCGCGGCATCAATGTTCACCTCGCTCATGTCATTCACGATCACAGCGACGCGCCTGCCCTCGCGGTTGTGCAGGATGTGGTTGAGCAGCGTCGTCTTCCCCGCGCCGAGAAAACCGGAGAGGACGGTGACGGGGAGCCGCTTGGCATTGCGGGGGCGGCGCTTCGGGGATGAAGCACGCCGTTTTACGGCAGGGGCTTTTTTCAAAGCAGGCATGGGATGGAGCAGGATGATTTGCAGCGCGGATGTGGCGGGCGAAATTCGGCAGCCAGCACCCCGCTATGCGCGGAGCGCAAACGGGGCACTGGTCTGCCTTTCTATGAACACCAGCCTAGGCGTGCAGCGGGCGGCTGCGCCTCCTCCTGAGGGCCGCCGCGCCGATGCAAAACAGTCCGGTGAAAGTCGCCGTTGTGGGCTCGGGTATCGGCGCCACGTCGAAACGATACGTGGCCGAGCCGACTATCACGCCGTCATCCACATGCGTGGCCATCGCCTGGATGGTGATGTCGTAGGTGCCCGCCTTGGTGAAAGCCATGTTGTTATGCGAGTGAGTGCCCGCGCCCACTGTGAGCACATCGGTCACGCCGAGTCCGTCGGCAGAAGTCCAGTAGAAGGTCTTGTCGCCAAAGGTGTCCGTGTCCCAGAGCGTGAAGAAACCGCCCGCGCTCACTCCGGTGCCGGAGATGGCGGTCAGCTTTAGCGAGATGTCCCCGACCCAGTCGCCCGGGTCCAGCTCCTCAGTCCCAAAGCCAAGGAAGGGCTTGTTCACATCCTGGCTCTTCGGGAGAAACCAGAAGGGCTGGCCCGCGCTGATGCCGAGCGGAATCCAGGTGGAGCTGCCCGGCCGGGCCGCCGTGGGATTCGGCACCACGATTGCGATGTCACCGGGCGAAAACTCCTGTGCGGCGGCCAGCGGAATGCCGTCCAGCACGGCGAACTGGCTCAGATGGACGTGCAGGTTCCACAGCCCGCCTTCGTAAGCGATGCCGATGTCGCCATGTCCTTTCGTGTAGTTCGCCAGGGCGGCGGATGCGGTCGAAGGAATGAGCGCGCCGAGACTGAAGGAGAGGATTGAGGCGGCGAGGATGCGATTCATGGTGGATTGTTGGTTGGGTTTCTTGTGCATGTATATGGCGTTAAGGCGCGCATTTTTCTGCCAGCCCGGCCAGCAACGCAAGAACTTTCCGCAATTGTTTTGCAGTTACATGCCGCCACACCCTGCCTCACGGCTCCTTCGCGCCAGCAAACCCATCAATGACTCCCACCCGAGGCCGTGGAAGAAACTCTGTCCTGGCAGTCGGTATCACCCACCCGCTTCCGCAAGATGGACACGGGCGGGCCAGCTCGCATTTCCTGGGCTCTTGGAGTCAGTGACGACGATCCTGCTTCAGAGGCCGCGCGTGGAGTGATGAGTTCTCCGGGCTTGGCGCAACTAATTACGAATTACTCATCACTTGCCTCCCATCGACTGGGAGAAATGGAGGCTCGGCGCCGAATGAGCGCACGTCCACGGGCGACCATCGGGCGATTCGCCAGGACCGCACTTCCTGCCACGCCAGACTCGCCGCCTTCCCGCTACCGCTCTCCTTCAGATTTTTCCTTCCGCTGGCACTTCGCACAGATGCCGAAGATTTCCAGGGTGTGGCTCACATTCGCATAGCCGAGCTGGCGGGCCATCCGTTCGAGACCGTCGGCCACGCAGAATTCCATGATTCGGACGCTACGGCACACGCGGCAGATGAGGTGATGATGATGGTGCTCGCCGGTGTTGAATTCGTAGCGGTAGGTGCCATCACCAAAATCGCACCGGCGCACGATGTTGATCTCCTCCATCGCCGCCAGGGAGCGATATACCGTCACCAAATCCCCGGCACCCTTCATGCGCTGATGGATTTCCTCGATGGTGAATGGCCCGTGCTCGCGCGTCAGCAGCGCGAGGATGGCCTTGCGCGGCTCGGTCACGCGGGAGCCATTGTCGCGCAGGGTCTGAAGCGCGGTCTCCAGGCTGGCCTTGGTGTCATGGGTGTGCGGAGGCATCGCCCGAGGTGTAGCCGGGAATCCGGGAAATGGAAACCACAGATCCCGTGAACCCGCCGATGCCTCATTCCATTCACGCAGAGTCCGAGCAACACGACAAAATGGGTCATCGACTTGGAAAGGCGGTGCGCGGGGGCTTGCGACTGTGACCGTCGCGCGGGGTATCAAAGATGCGGCGGCACAGGCGGCAGACGAACTGGTTTGGTGATTCCAGCGCCTCATCTCGTAGCAGGCGGCTTCAGCGCGAACGGTTACCACACTGACCTTGCCATCCCCGTTGAATGCGTGGAGGACGCCATAGACGGTGACCATCGAGAGCCTCGCCAAGCTGCGCGAGGCCGGGGCGGATGTCCCGGGCACGGCATGAGTATGGACGCGGCCATTCGAGCCCCGCACGAATGGTTCGGCGCCGCCGGATGTCGCGGAGAAAGGCTGGCAGAATGGCGAAATTTTACTTGCAAATCATTTGCACTAAAGTAAGACGTGTTTGCGAGACTTTCGCGCCTGCAATCCGGGCCGCACCTTCACACCCGACCACCTTTCGCCATGCCATCCGCCGCAGCCCTTCGCCCGCAGAGGCAGATCCCACGCGTGTCCCGCGCCATCACCGGCCCGAGCCAGGAAGTGCTCCGCCACGTCCGTGAACGTGCGTATGACCTGGCACTGTGGGAGCGGCGGCTGCCTGCGCCCGTGGCCGCATTCTGCCAAAAGCTCACCGCCCGCCGTGGCTCGCTGGAACTGGATGCCACCGCTGGACCCGGGCCTGAGCTGCTGGCCGCGCTCGCACTGCGCGCTCCGTTTTCCCGTGGAAAAAGCGAACCCGCCGCGTACTGGCTGCTGGAGGACATTGTCGCACTCGCCGTGGATTTCGCAGACGTAGCCGGCTGCGCCGCCGTGCGCGTGCGCCTCACAAAAGTGCCCGACCGCGGCTGTTCTGTTTTCCATCTGGACACGTTGCCCGTGCGGCTGCTCTGCACCTACCACGGCGACGGCACGCAGTGGGCCGATGAGCCGCACGTCCGCCGCGCAGAACTCGGCCTGCGCGGGCGCACCACCGGGGAAGCGAACGCCGCAATCGTCCCAAGCGAGACGCGCATCCGCACGATGGCGGCGGGTGCCGTCGCCATTTTCAAAGGCCGCCTCTGGCCAGGCGCCGGAAGCCGCGGCCTCGTGCATCGCAGCTACCCCGTATGCTGCACCGACCACGCCCGGCTGCGCCTGGTCATCGACCCGGCGGGGCACGCCTACTGAGCGGGGCACGGTTCCATCGGCACATGCAAGGCTGGCATATGAAGACACTCCTTCGACTTCTCTTCACCTTCACCCTCTGCGCCTGCGCGGCAGCCGCGGAGCCAATCCGCGTATCGAGCTTTTCCACCATCCTCACGGAAATCGCCACGCAAGTCGGCGGGGATCGCGTGCAGGTCTTCGCACACGTGAAACCCGGCGTGGACCCGCACTCCTTCGAGCCAAAGCCCGCCGACCTGCGCGCCGTGACCGCTGCGCAGGTGGTCCTGCTCTCCGCAAAGCACATGGAGGCCTACACCGGCAAGCTCAAGGAGGCGACCGGCTCGCGCTCGGACTTCATCGAAGTCGGCGACCGCTTTGCCTCACTGCGCCTGCCGGATGAAGGCAGCCCAGGCGCGACCATCGAAGACCCGCACTGGTGGCACAGCATCTCCAACATGCGCCGCGCAACGACGACCGTGCGCGACGCCTTCATCGCAGCCAGCCCCGCCGGCCGCGCGCTTTTCACTGCCAACGCCGAGCGCTACCTCGCCGCGCTCGACACGCTCGAAGCGTGGGCAAAAGGCAAGGTCGCCGAGCTGCCGCGCTCCTCGCGCAAGCTCGTCACCTCACACGACGCCTTCCAGTATTTCGCCCGCGATTTCAGCTTCACGATTTACGCCGTCGAGGGCCTGAGCACCGCCGACCAGCCCTCGTCGGGGAAAGTCGCGCGCATCATCGCCGCCATCCGCGAACAAGGCGTGAAAGCCGTCTTTCCCGAGAGCATCGAGAACCCGAAAGTGCTCCGCGAAATCACCCGCGAGAGCGGCGCGAAGATCGGTCCCGCGCTCTATGCCGACGGCCTCGGCACCGGCGAAGCGGGCACCTACGCCGCCATGTTCCGCCACAACGTCACCGCCATCGTGGACGCGCTGAAATGACCGATGCACCGCCAGTCCCGACCGGGCTTGCACCGCGCACCGGGCCGCTTCCTGTCACCGTGCTCTGCGGCTTTCTCGGCTCGGGGAAAACGACGCTGCTCAAGCGGCTGCTGCGCGATGTCGGCGAGCGGCGATTCGCCGTCATCGTGAACGACCTCAGCGAACCCGAAGTGGACGCCGAGCTTATCGCCGAAGCACGCAAGGGCCGCGGCGACCGGCTGCTCAGCCTTCATCGCGGCTCGCTCGGAGGCGCACTGCGCGAGAAGTTGCGCACGGGGCTTACAATTCTGGAAGGCGATGCGTCCGTGGACTGCCTCCTCATCGAAACGAGCGGCGGCACCCATCCCGCTGCGCTCGTCCAGGCACTCACCGCCCGTCCCCGCTGCCGCCTCGACACTTTCGCCACCGTCGTGGACGGCCTCAATCTCCTGCGCGACCACGACTGCGGCCGCGCGCTCCTCACGCACGACGCGGCGGACGCCACGTCGCCGCTCACGCTGCTGCTCGCGCAGATCGCGCCTGCCTCGGTCTTGCTCATTAGCAAGGCCGATCTGCTCAAGCGCACGCAGGCCGAAGCCATCATCGCCGTCCTCCACCGGCTCGACTCCCGCGCCACCATCATCAACATGGCCTACGGCTCCGTGGATCCCGGGCACCTGCTCGACGCGCAGACTTTCCACCGCCCCACGCCGCTCCCCGGCGGCGCGACGCCCACCGACGACCCGGCGCAATTCGACCTCGGCAGCGATGTGCTGCGCGAAGCGCGACCGTTTCACCCTCAGCGGCTGCACGAACTTTTCACCCAGCGCCCAGCACTGGGCATCCACCGCACCAAAGGCTGGCTCTGGCTCGTCTCACGCCCGTCGGACGTGCTCGTGTGGAATCAAAGCGGCTCCTGCTTCGGGCTCGAATTCACGGCGACGTGGAAGGCCGCCATCCTCCTCGCTGAAAAAAGTGACCGGCTCCTGCCCGACGAACGCGCCCAGTTCGCCGCAAAGCTGGCCGAGGCGCATCCCATCTTCGGCGACCGGCAATGCGAACTCACCATCATCGGAACCGCGGGAGACCGCGCCATCTTCCTCGAAGATCTCCGCGCCTGCCTCTGCACCGGGGAGGAAATCGCCGCCTGGCTGCGCGGCGAAACCCTCCCCGACCCCTGGCCAAAAACCTTCCGCGAAGTCTGACGTCACCATGCCCACCTACATCTGCGAAACCATCCTTGGGCGCGACGGCGACGAGGCGCGCACCTTCGAGATCCAGCAAAGCATGAACGACGCTGCGCTCACCCTCGACCCGCACACCGGCCTGCGCGTTCGCCGCGTCATCAGCGACGGCTGCGGCCTCATCACCGGCAGGCGCGGCTTCACCAAACTCCCCGGAACAAGCGGCGCCAAGCCCGGTGACTCCGGCTGCTGCGGGACGTGCCACGCCTGAGCGCGTCATCCCTTTTCACCCCAGGGCAAAACCAAAACAACAAACAGAAAGAACCAACAGACCATGAAACCAGCTATGAAAATGACCCTGCTCGCCGCAGTGGCCCTCGCAACCACAACCAGCTCCCGCGCGGCGCTGGTCCCCTACTATGCCGGGATCGACAATCGGCCGACGCTCACCAGCGGCACCTACGCCGGGCTGCCAAATCCGAACTTGAATCGCCTGACCTTCCTTTACGCGCCCGTTTACGAGGGAGTACCGTCAAGCTGGCACTACCATTCCAAGGCCACCTTCATTTACACAGGCCCGAATTTGGGAGCGGGCACGGCGGTCGGCAACTCGGCGAGCGACTTCGTCCCCGAGGGCACTGCGCCGCCGATCAAGCTCCAACTCGGCACTGGCATCTATGATGGGAAGCTGATCACGGCGCCTTACGCCGACGCCAACCAGGTCACCGCCTTCTCCTCGGCCCTCACGATCGGCTCCACGCAGTCGCTCGCCGGCTTCGGGCCGACCGACGGCGAGACCTATCTCTTCAACTCCAGCGGCGGCCGCTGGAACTCCGCCTTCACTGCCGCCGACCTGCACCTCGAACTCGTCAGCCTCACGCCGGGGCTGAACTTCGGCGGCCTTTCGGCGCTGAACATCGGCATGAACGCAGCGGGCGACGACTACCACCTCGCGGCCGGTATCGCTAACAATAGCTTCTCCTTCACGCCTGTGCTCTGGACGCAGGCCGACGCCACTCCCGGCATCTACGAAGCGGCGTTCAAGCTCGTCGATGAAAACAACACGTTTGGCGATTCGGGCGTGGTGCGCATCCGCACCGAAGTGGTGCCTGAGCCCTCGACCGTCGTCACGCTGCTCGGCGGCGTGGGCCTGCTCCTCGCCCGGCGGCGCCGCGTGACCCTGGCCTGATCGCAGCCCCTTGCAAATTGAGCCGTCCCGGCGTTCGCGCCGGGGCGGCATTTTGCCCATGAAATCACATCTCTTTCTTCTCCGCGTGCCCGTGCTGGCCGCGCTCCCACTCCTCGTCGCCGCCCCCTTCGCCGGTGCCATCACCCTTGAGTCCGGCGAAGTGGACATCGGCGTACAATACCAGGCCGGTGCCTGGATCTGGACTGCCTACAATCACGAAAGCCAGGAGGACTTCACGCTCGGGGAAGCACTCTTCCGCGCGAATGCGTCGGCGCAACGCGCCGTGCCGAACGACCCGGACTTCACCGCCTTCCTCGGCGTGGCAGGCACGCCGGTCTGGGTGCTGCCGTCGACGCAGCAGCCTGGGCTGCTGTTTCCCGGACTTGCGGCGGACCGAACCGGCGGCGGCATTTTCCAAAACAACCGGCTGGCCATGACGCTGACTGGCATCGCGGGGCCGGGCGAGTTTGCGCTTTACAGCGTGGACGCCTTCGGCGAGCCGCAGGTGCTCATGAATTCGCGCGATGGCCTCAGCGCCGCCGACCACATTTCGCTGCCGACTGCGGGCGGGCACGCGCACGCGAACTGGGCCTTCTCCGAGCCGGGCAGCTACACGCTCACCGTCGTGCCTTCCGGGACGCTCTCTGCGGGAAATGTCCCCGTCTCCGGCCCGGCTGTGCAATGGAATTTCCAAGTCGTCCCCGAGCCCGGCAGCGCCGCCCTCCTCGCGTTGGGCAGCCTCACGCTATTGCACCGCCGTCGCGCTTCCCGCTAACGCCGTCTTCACAACACTGTTCGCATTCATTCATCCATGAAAACCACACCACTATCGCAACCACACTCATTGCTCTGGCGCTCCCGTTCACCACCGCCCGCGCGGCTGAGCCAGACAAGGACGGCTGGCTCACATGCGGCATCTCGTCCTTTGGCTATCGGGCGCGGAAGCCGTTCCATCCCGCTCGGCTCGCCGCAGTCTTCGCCACGAAATGGCCGGGCGTGCTGCGCTCGAAGGGGCACTTCTGGCCCGCCACGCGCCCGGCTTTCGTCGGCGTGTGGAGCCAGGCTGGCCGCACCGCGCACTACTCGCCCGCGGGGCGCTGGTGGGCGGATGTCCGGCGCGCCGAGTGGCCCGCGAATCTGGTGGAGAGGATCGGTGCAAAATGGGAGCGCCCCCACGGCGATCGCCGCCTGAATCTCGCCGACGCCCTGCGCGCCGCAAACGCCTCATGAACGACATTGGAAAAGCAGTGCCCAACCGCCTCGCCGCCGTGACGCTCGGCGCGTGGAGCGCGATGCTGCCCCACTTTTACTTCAATGGGCGGCTGCATGCGTTTCTCGCGCCGGGCTTCCGGCCGTACGTGCTGTGGGCGGGCCTCGCGCTCGCCGTGATGACGCTCGTGCTGCTCTTCGCGGGTGGCGAGTTGCACGCCTGCAAGGACGATTCGTGCGGTCCCCTCACCCGGCCCGGAAAGCAGTGGACGTGGATGATGCTGATGATCCCGGTGCTCATCGCCGCTGTTGCAGGAAACCGGGATTCCTTCAGTGCGACGATGGAGGAAAATCGCGGCACCATCACCGCCGCCGCCGAGTTGAACGCCCGGCCGGCCGCGGCGGCGCGCAGCCGCGAGACCGCGCTTTTCCCACTGCTCTCGCGCGCCGGCCCGGATGACGGGGAGGACGCCGCCCCGCCAGAGCCTGGCGACTGGCTGCCGCGCACGCCGGAGGGTCACATCAAATTGGAAGTCCTCGACCTCATCTTCGCCGCGAATGAGGCGGCGATGCGCGGCGATTTCGAGGGCAGGACGGTCGTGCTCGTCGGCCAGTTCATGCCGGCGCCTTCCCGCGATGCGCACCCGTCTCGCTTCAAGGCCGTGCGCCTGATGATGACCTGCTGCGCCGCCGACGCGCGGCCTGCCGGCACGCTCGTGGAAATGAAGCCGATGCCGCAGATTCCGAAAATGAACTGGGTGCGCATCACCGGCACCGCGACCTTTCCCATCGAAGGCGGCAAACGCGTTCCGGTGCTCCGCGCGGAGAAAATCGAACCGTGCCCGCAGCCGGATGAAACATTCGTCTTCTGAGCCATGAAAGTCCGCAGCGGGAACCCTGTCATCGGACACGGCCATTTCGACGACGGCCTCACGCCCGGCGTCGCGAGCTTCATCGCCAACTTCGGCAGACGCCCCAAAACCGTGGACGCCGCGCAGGCCCGCGTCGTGGTGCAACGTCTCCGCGTGCTGCTCGGCGAAGCCGTGGCGGGTGCGAAACGCTGCGGCGTGGACCTCACCGCCGCGCAGTTCATTCGCGTGTGCGACGACCTTCTCCGCGAAGTGCGAGAGTGCGGGTACCGCCCGGACTACGGCACGACGTCGAGGGGCACCTGCGCGCGGGGCTCTTCGACGAACTTGTGCAGCAGCCGGGCAATATCTTCGACGTGGCCGTGAACCGCGAAGGCGGCCAATTTTACGTCCCAATTTTGCGCGGAGAACTGGACCGCGTGCCCGGACGCGCTGCGCTTTTCCCTGCTGCCGAACCAATGACCCCCGAGCCACGGCTTTTGCAGAAGCAGGCCGCGCCGGGCAGGCTTCGCAGAGTCCCCGCCAAACCCTGCAGCTCCCATTCTTCCTCCGCAAAAATACCAGCCAACCAAATACATGAACACCACCAACGACCGCATCCCCGTCACCGTCCTCACCGGCTTCCTTGGCTCGGGCAAGACGACGCTCCTCAACCACATCCTCACCGCGCAGCACGGCAAACGCATCGCGGTCATCGAAAACGAATACGGCGAAGTCGGCATCGACAACGAACTCGTGGTCAACGCCGACGAGGAGATCTTCGAGATGAACAACGGCTGCATCTGCTGCACGGTGCGCGGCGATCTCATCCGCATCCTCGGCAATCTGATGAAGCGGAAAAACAAGTTCGACTACATCATGATCGAGACGACGGGCCTCGCCGATCCCGCGCCGGTCGCGCAGACCTTCTTCGTCGATGACGAGATGAAGGAGAGCTTTTCGCTCGATGCCATCGTCACGCTCGTGGACGCAAAACACGTCTGGCAGCACATCGACGAAAGCGACGAGTGCAAAGAGCAGATCGCCTTCGCCGACGTGCTGCTGCTGAACAAGACCGACCTCGTTTCGCCCGGGGAACTCGACCAGCTCGAAGCGCGCATCCGGTCCATGAATCGCACCTGCAAAATCCTCCGCACGCGCAACGCCGAGACCGACCTCGCGCACTTGCTGAACGTCCGCGCCTTCGACCTCGATGCGAAGCTGGAGTTTAACGAGCACTTCCTCGCGGAGGAGGTGCCGTTCGAGTGGGGCGGCGTGTTCGCTTTGGAACGCGGCGACTACCAGCTCGCACTCGACGCCGGTCCTGATCCGGCCATCGACGTGCTCGCGCTGCCGATTGCGCCGCGCAATGACGAGGCGTTCGAGGCTGCGAAGAAGGAAGCCATCATCACCTTTGCCAGCGACGGCGTGGTGCTGGAAAGCGGCGCGACGCTGCGCCCCGACCGGAAGCTTGCCACGTTGCTCCTCGGCGCGGATGGCGCGACTTACACGCTGCGCATCGAAGCCACCGGCGACTACGCGCTTTTCACGCAGCACGGGCCGGAGGAATTCAACCTGCGCATCCTGCGCGATGGCGTCGCCGCCGAGCCGGTGCGCTCGCAGCCTTTCGCGCACAGCCACACGCACGACCAGAGCATCACCAGCGTCGGCATCGTCGATGACGCGCCGCTCGACCCGAAGGCGTTCAACGAATGGATCGGCATGATTTTGCGGACGAAAGGCACGGATATTTTCCGCATGAAAGGCATCCTGAATTTCGCGGGCAGCAAAGACCGCTTCGTCTTCCAAGGCGTCCACATGCTCTTCGATGGCAAGCCCGACCGCGCGTGGAAGCCCGGCGAAAAGCGCCGCAGCCAGCTCATCTTTATCGGGCGCAACCTCGACCGCGCGGAACTCAACGCCGGATTCAAGAGCTGCCTCGCTTGATGTGGGACTGCTCGATTGGCTGCGCGGACAGCGCCGGGCGGAGAGCTGGCTGATGAGCGCCGGACTAACTTGGAGCCACGACGCCGGCGACCACATCGCGGCTCTCGCCTGGCTGCCGGATGGACGCCGCCTCGCCGTCGCGCCTGCGGAGGGAAACATCGTCGTGCTCGACCGCGCAACCGGCGCAGTGCGGCTCACGCTGCCGCCGCACGCCTCGGGAAATTGCGCACTCTCCATCGCGCCCGCCGCGCCGTTGCTCGTCACCGCTGGGCACGATGGCAAAGCGCGGCTCTACGACACCGACACCGGCGCACTCATCCGCGAACTCGAAGCCGGTCCCGGCTGGTGCGAGCACGCGCAATTTTCACCGGACGGCAAACTGCTTGCAACTACCGCCGGAAAAACGTTGCGCATCTGGACGAGCGCGGGCGAGCAGGCCTTTGAAAGCACCGCGCACGACTCCACCATCGCCGCGCTCGCATGGCGTCCCGACAGCGCGGGCGTCGCCACCGGCTGCTACAACGGCGCGCAACTTTTCCGCATGAAAAACGGCGCGTGGGAGCCGCAGAGTTACGCGGAACTGCGCTGGAAAGGCAGCATCATCTCGCTGACCTGGAGCCCGAACGGGCGCTACGTCGCGGGCGGTTCGCAGGAGGCGACGATTCAGTTTTGGCGGCTGCCGTACCGCACCGGCGAAGAGCTGTTCATGTCCGGCTACGCCACAAAGATTCGCGAACTCGCGTGGGACGCTACCTCGCGCTACCTCGCCAGCGGTGGTGGCGAAATCGCGACGGTGTGGGATGTCTCCGGCAAAGGCCCCGCCGGCACGAAACCCAAACAGCTCGAAGGCCACGCCGATCGCATCACCACGCTCACCTTTCAACGTCGCGGCCCGCTCCTCGCCAGCGGCGGCGCGGATGGCCGGGTCTTCGTGTGGGACCTGGCGAAGGCCCAGCGCCACCGCCAGGAAATCCAACCTCCAAGCGCCATCGCCGCGCTGGCGTGGTCGCCCGACGACACCGCCCTCGCAATCGGCGCGGCAGACGGCTGCGTGTGCGTGTGGGAATCGGCAAAGGGATGAGCTGGCTCGCGGAAATGCTGCATCACGATTTCGTCCGCCGCGCGCTGCTCGGCGGCGCGCTCGCGGGATTTCTCTGCGGCTACGTCGGCGGCTGGGTCGTGCTGCGGCGCATGGCACTGACCACCGAGGCGCTCTCGCACGCGATGTTTCCCGGCCTCGCCGTGGCCGCGGCGCTCGTTGGACTTTCGCCGCTCGGGATGCTCGCGGGTGGCGTGCTCGCCGCGCTGCTCGTGGCAGGCGGCGCGGAGTTCATCACCCGCAGCTCGCGGCAGAAACCGGATGCCGCGCTGGGCACCCTTTACACCTCGGCCTACGCCGTGGGCCTCACCGTGCTCGCCGCCAGCGGCACGCGCGCTCACATTGAGCACTGGCTGTTTGGCGACATCTTCGCGCTGGGCAATCAAGACCTCTGGCAGCTCTGGACCGTCGCGCTCGTCGTCGTCCCGCTGCTCGTCGCTCAGGAGCGCCCGCTCGCGCTCGCCGTCGTCGGCGAAGACGTGGCGCGCAGCATGGGCATCCGCGTCACCGCGCTGCGCTTCCTCGTCGTCGCGTGCGTCGTCTTCGCCGCGCTCGCATCCTTTCACGCGGGCGGGGTCGTGCCCGTGGTCGCGCTGCTCGTCGCGCCCGCGGCCACGATGCGCCTGCTCACCGACCGCCTCGGCGTCACACTTTGGGGCGGCGCCGCGCTCGGCACGGCGGGCGCGCTCGGCGGCGTCCTCCTTTCCTACGCGCTCAACGATGTCTCCGGCGGCGCGTGCATCGCGCTCGTCCTCGGCAGTGTTTTTCTCGCCACTTTCGTCTTCGCCCCGCAATACGGCATCCTCGCCCGCCGCCGCCGCGACGACCATCTGTTGTGCGAAGAAAGTTTCCAACGCTGGCACCGCCCGCTGAGGCCCGGGCACGCGGCATTTCCCGCTAAAGTTGAGGTGGAACAAGGATTGCAAGAGAGCGGGTGCGCGATGGAAAGCCAATCGCTCCCCTCGCTCCACCAATCCAACACCAAAACAAAACACATCATGAAAAAACTCGCCCTCATCGCCCTGCTTGCATTCACCGGCTCCTTCGCCCGAGCTGAGGACAAAAAACTCGAAGGCACCGCCACTTGCGCCAAGTGCGACCTCAAGACCGCCGAGAAATGCCCCGCCGCAGTCGTCGTGACCGTGGACGGAAAAACGGAAGTCTATCTGTCCGAGCCGAACGACAAGGCCAAGGAACTGCACGCCGAGATTTGCAAGGCCGGCAAGCCCGCCACGGTCGAAGGCACCGTCTCCGAAAAGGATGGCGTGAAGACCATCAAGATCACGAAGTTTGAATTGAAGTAGCACTCTCGTCGCGCCATCGCGCGTGAGGTTCACACGAACGGCGGGCGGCCTCGTGCCGTCCGCCGTTTTTGTGCCGATTTCAAAATGTCAGCAGCCAACCGCGCTTCGCAGCGCCCCGCCTGGTATCTCGCCACGGCACTCGCAAGCTTTCTTCTCGCAGGAGAACATCCGCTGACCGCACAAGCACAGGCGTCCCCTCACACGATCAGCGCGAAAGTCGCCGAACCGGTTTTGCCAGAACTGATGGGCGGTTGCTCGATGAAGTGCTCGTTCTCGTGGAACGTGGGAGTCGTGAACGCCAAAGGCACGCAGCCCGCCAAGGCGCTGAACGACGAGCGCGCCGAGACCGCGTGGATTTCCGAAGGCCCCGGCAGCGGCGTCGGCGCGAAACTGCGCCTCGCCTTCCCCAAAAAAATCCCCGCGGAGATGGAAGGCGAAGTACCCTTCTATGGCCTCGACCTCATCAACGGGCATTGGAAAACCGAGGAACTCTGGCGGCAGTACGCGCGGGTGAAAAAAGCCCGCCTGCTCTACAACGGACGCCCGCTCTGCGATGTGACCTTCGCCGACTCCCGCCGCTGGCAGCGCGTCAGTTTCCCGGACATTATGGTGCGCTCCGGCGACGTGCTGACCTTCGAGGTGCTGGAGGTTTATCCCGGCGAAAAAGGTGGTGTGGCCATCAGCGAAATCGTCCTGCAAGGCGCGCACTGATATCCGCGTTCTGTTTGCCACGATTCCTTTTCAACCGCATTCGCCGCGCTGCTCGGGACACTCTGGCCTGCCAGCCAATCAGGGAACATCCGGCGGCGGCTGCATCCGGGCGCGGGCGCGGCAGACGGGGCAGTTGTCGCCGGGCACGAGGTGCAGCAACTGGCCGATCTCCGGCGCAATGGCAGCGCCTGTGTCATCGGCAGGAAGGGTGATGCCGTAGAGTTGCATGGCTTTTGCGCGGGTCGTGGGATTCCGCAGGGCGCGCAACTTCAGCTCCGCGTCGGTCGCGAGTGCCGGAGATTTGCCCGGCGCCACTTCGCGCAGAATCCCGAGGGCATCCACGGCCTGGACGATTTCGGCGGCGGCGGGCTGGCCGGCCGGGGCGGGATTCGGTTGCGCCGCGAGGAGAAAATTCCGCCACTGGGGAAAGGTGATGTCCTCCATGAGGCTCAGCACGGCGAGCTGTGCCGTGGAGCGTGGCACGTCCGGGTGTAACGCCAGCCAGGCGAGCAGCGGCGCGAGGTTCCGCGCGGATTCGCCAGTGGTCGTGCAGTCGTGCATCGCCGCAGGAATTTTCCCGGAAAGTGCCGCCGCCGGGATGAGGAACTCCACCGAGCCACCGGCTGCGATAGTCATCGGAGCGGCCCGCAAGGTGACCACTTTTCCGCCGTCTGGCCCGGCAAGTTTGCAGACGAGCCCGGCAGGAATCTCGGTCGTCACTGTCTTGTCCGATGCGTTGGTGATTTCCGCGATGATCTCGTCGCGGCCATTGCTCCTGAGCATGAACCGGAGGCCGGCCCGCCGCGCCGACGCGTCCCAGAGGGCCGGCTGCTCCTGCTCGGACACGCATGGAAAACACGACAGGCCGAGGGCGGCGGCGATCAGGAATAGCGTGCGAAGCGGGTTCACGGGAATGCGGTGGCGGGACGCGCATCAGTAGGCCGGCGGGGTCCCGAGGTCAAATTCGGCATGCCCGACCGGGACGGTGATGGCAAACGATTCCCGGCTTCCAGCGACTGCAAACCGGGAATGAAGGATCCTCCGGGTGAGGCGTGCCGAGGACAGCTTGCCGGGACTGCATCCTGAAGATAGCGTCCGCACATGAACTACGACCACATCATCACGATTGAGCCCGACAAGCGCAGCGGCAAACCGTGCATTCGTGGGATGCGGATTACGGTTTACGACATTCTGGACTATCTCGCCTCTGGCATGAGCGAGGACGAAATCCTCGCCGACTTTTCCGAACTGACCCGCGAGGACATCAAGGCGTGCCTCGCGTTCGCCGCGGACCGTGAGCGCAAGCTGTTCACCGCCGCCGCGTGAAGCTCCTGCTCGATGAAAACCTGTCTGATCGGATCGTGCCGCAGGTTCTCGATCTCTTTCCCGATTCGGCACACGTCAAGTCGCAGGGTCTCATCCACACGAACGACACGCTCATCTGGTCGTTCGCACGGGAACAGGGTTACGTCATCGTCTCGAAGGACGCGGATTTTCATCAGCGCAGCCTGGTCTTGGGTCGTCCGCCGAAGTTGGTTTTTCTCCGCATCGGAAACTGCCCGACCAGCCGCATCACGCAGCTCTTGCGGGCCAATCACCTTGTGCTGTCGGCGTTCAACTCGGACCCGGACACCAGCATTTTGATTCTTTCGTAGCAGAGCTTCAGCGGCATGAACCTCACCCGCTGCCCCTGGCCGACGAGGCCGCTCGACATCGAATACCACGACACCCAGTGGGGCATGCCGGTGCATGATGAGCGGCTGCTCTTTGAGATGCTCATCCTCGAAGGCGCGCAGGCGGGGCTGAGCTGGTCCACGATTCTCGCGAAGCGCGAGAACTACCGGGAGGCGTTCGACCATTTCGATGTGGAGCGCATCGCGCGCTACTCGCCGCGCAAGGTGGAGCAGTTGCTCGCAAATCCCGGCATCGTCCGCAACCGCCTGAAGATCGCCTCGACCATCGGAAACGCGAAGGCCTGCATCGCAGTCGTCGGGGAATGCGGCAGCCTGGGTGCGCTGCTGTGGAGCTTTGTGAATGGAACGCCGCTCCAGAACCGCCGGCTGAAAATGAAGGACGTGCCGGCGCGCACGGCCGAGTCGGATGCCATGAGCAAGGAACTGCTGCGACGCGGCTTCAAGTTCGTCGGCTCGACGATCTGCTACGCCTTCATGCAGGCCACGGGAATGGTGAACGACCACCTCACTTGCTGCTTCCGGCATCGGGAGGTTTCCAAACTTTGATCGAATGGTGATCCCACCGGTTGCGTCCACAACTGCACCGCGCCCGTTCCGCAATGACTTCGCCAGCCGACAAAAGACCTAACGAATGAAATCGAAACGGCTTTGAAACCCTTTGAAGACCGCAGGCGCATGCCTGCGGTTGATTCCCCTCCCGGAAGAGCGCTACCGCTGCTACGACTGGATACGGGGAAAAGCCCTAAACCTTTGCCTCCTCCGGGGGCAAAACCAGAAACCAAACAACAACCAAAACCAAATCATGAAGAAACTCCTCGCACTCCTCGCCACCGCATTCCTCGCGGTCAACGCCCAAGCCGGTGAATTCCCGGACATCAGCGTCGATGAACTGAAAACCGCCATCACGGCCAAGAAAGTCACCGTCATTGACGTGAACGGCACCGACTCGTTCAAGGCCGGTCACGTCCCTGGAGCGATCGATTTCCGCGCTCAGAAGGCGGAACTCGCCAAAGTCCTGCCCGCGGACAAGGGCGCGCTCGTCGTCGCGTACTGCGGCGGCCCGACCTGCAACGCCTACTCCGCCGCCGCGAAAGCCGCGAAGGAACTCGGCTACACGAACGTGAAGCACCTCTCCGCCGGAATCTCCGGATGGAAGGCTGCGAACGCTCCTCTCGAAGCCGCCAAGTAAGCAGCGCTTCAGTAACCAGCGCTTTAGAAAATCACGGGCGTCTCCTGCGCAAGCGGGAGACGCCCTTTTTCGTGCCCGAAAAATCACCTTCAGAGCGCGAATGAATGATACGAGTTTCGCGATGGAAGGGACGAGAGTCACGCAAAGGCGCAAAGGCGCAAAGGGTTGGGATTTTCTCTGCATTCACCCGATGGAGGGGTGCATGGTTCCCAGTGAGTCCCACTTCTTTGCGCCTTTGCGGCTTTGCGTGACATCCCATTCCCGGATTTAGGCTGAATGCAGGAGGCGGCGGTGGGTGCCGCAGCGAAGCTCTCCAGTCTCGCGCCGCCATCTGGCAACAGGACTGGACCAGCGAACCGCTGATTCAGCCTAAAAGCGGGAATGGGAGAACCGCAGAGACGGGACGAGCGCAGAGGTTCACAGACTTGCGAGAAAAAGGGGATTCACCCAGCGGGGGACACGGTCCTGAGTCGCAACCCTCTCCACCTCTGCGTCCGTCCCACCTCTGCGGTATTTTTCATCGCCGGATTTAGGTTTAATCGGATAGGCCCGCGAAAGGCGCGAAAGACCGCAAAACAAGAAGGTGCTATCAGAGATGCTTCCAAGTCGTTCATTTCCCTATCGCGGCCTTTCGCGTGTTTCGCGGGCTTTATTCAGCGGTTCCCTAGCCCGCATTTCTCACATTCCGGCGGCAAGCCGCGATTGTAGTGTAGCTCTCCAGAGCTGCGCCGCGCCTGCGCTCACTGCGGCGCAGCTCTGGAGAGCTACGCTACGTGAGCGCCGCCCGCTTCGCCGGGGTGCAGTGCAGGCGCCGCAACACCCTGTCGCATCCCATTCCAGGAGTGTGAGAAATGCAGGCTAGTCGTTTGACAGAAGAAAGGAGTTTGGGAGCTTTGCGAGGGAATGCGTTCGCAACCGGCGATGGCACGCGCTCGCGGCCTCCGCCACCGACTTCATTCGTCAGTCCCCATTTGTCCGTCATCCACGGCAGAAAACAGGTTCACCACCCCGCAGGCAGATCAGTCAGCGTGCCTTGGAGGATCGCACGGATCGCCTGCTTCTCCGCGGGAGGCAGGTAGGCGTATTCCTTCATCGGCTTCTCGACGCTGAGCGCCTCGCGGAGGCGGATGTAGATCTGCTGCTTCATCTTCGCGGGCACGCCCTGAAACTCGGGGCTGTAGATCATGTAGCTGCAGCGATTCTTGAACAGCCGCGTGCGCAAATCGAAATCCCTGAGCGATGCGCCCCGCACCGCCCGGCCCTTCGCGACGAAATCCGTCCTGAACGCAGCGTCGCCCTCGATGCCGCTCGCCGGCAGCGGGACTTCATCCGCGAAAAGCATGTATCTCACGAGGCTGCGCGCCTGCTCATCCAGTTCCGCGTAATGCGCAGCGTTCAAGTTTCCCTTGTCGAGGTAGAATGCCGTGCGCGTACGATACGATGCCTGCAGGATGCGGTTCGCCGCTCCCGCCTGATGCTCATGCACGAGCTGTGGGAGAATGTCGGTCGTCGCGACAGGATAGTTTGCAAAATCGAAAAGCTGTCCAGGCTTGATGACCGATTTCGAAATGGCCTCACCCGAATAACGCCCAATCACATTTCCCCACTCGCTCGCAATGCCGTGATCGCCTGCCACATACCAGCCGCCAAAGCGCTCGGCGAACGGGATGCTGTGGCCGGTCTGCCCGGCGCGGAATGTCTTCAGACTGCCGCCGGTCGGGCCTGGAATCACGGACTTGATTACCAGCCCCGGCACAAAGCCCGTGTCCTCGCGCGTATGGCAATTCACGCACTTCTCAGATCGCTCGATGGCCATCGGCCGCGATCCGGTCGGGATGTCGAACATGTAGAAGATTGCGCCGAGTTCCGGGTCCATCGAGAGGATTTCGATCTTCGCGCCGGGGATGTAGCCGAGGTAGAGGCCGTCGTTAAAAAAAATCGCGCGCGGATTTCGCGGCGTGATGAAGCGGAGTTGCAGGCTCGTCGTGGAGAAGACGAGCATCTGCGACGTCGCCGGAATATCGAGCGCCTTGAGCAGACTGATGACAAACGCCTTCTCGCTCGTGCGGTCGAGCGGGATGCGGCCCGATTCGAGATCGGCTTTCAATATTGTGAAGCGATCCTTCAGCGGTGCCGTGTGGTAGTTGTGCGGCGGCTCGTCGAAATTCTTGTAGCTCGGCTCTGCACACGCGGACGCCGCGAGGAGAATGCCTGGCAGAGCGGGAAGGAGCCGGAGGTTCATGAGCGGCGCGAATGTAGGCATGCTGCATGGATCGAACAAGGGCGCGCTCGGAAATTGGGGACAATATCCATCGCCCGGCACGCAACGGGGATTATGGTGCCGCGCATCCATGCCGGCCTACACCACGCGCGAAGAACTCCTCGGACTCGCCACTGCGTTTCGCGACGCGGCTGCGGAGGATCTGAATCGCGCGGAGACCGCGGACGATGTCCATGGCGTCACGCTTCGTGCGCACGCACGGCTGAATGAGCTCGAAACGCAGCTTTTCGCGGAGCATCGCGTGCGCGTGGATTGCAAGGCGGGCTGCGGGACGTGCTGTCACCTCGGGAAAATCGACGCGCGTGCGCATGAGATCTTCGCGCTGGCAGATTGGATCACGCGGAACTTTTCCAGCGACGAACGCGCTGCCGTGCTCGCACGAGCCCGGGCGCATGCCGCGGCCGTGGCGCCGCTCACGCTCGAAGAACACCTGCGCACGGTGCGCGCGTGTCCCCTGCTCCGCGACATGAGTTGCAGTGCGCACGCGGCGCGGCCCGGCGTGTGCCGCATCGGG
>Ga0209181_10003317_pt1 | contig 25037 bp, 14 predicted proteins | sample MAT05_FD_187208 | JGI IMG/M metagenome (GOLD analysis project Ga0209181, IMG submission 187208) | Freshwater microbial communities from Lake Fryxell liftoff mats and glacier meltwater in Antarctica - MAT-05 (SPAdes) (version 2) | ecosystem: Environmental > Aquatic > Freshwater > Ice > Liftoff...
CGAAGTAGTAGACGGTGAAGAAGACGACCATTCCGGCGCTGCGGCTCTCGGGCCGCAACACCTCGGCCGGCAGCGAGACCAATGCGGCCGCCGGAAGACCACCGAGGAGGCCGCCGAGCACGACCCACAGTAGCGGGGCAGTCCCAGTGGACAGCGCGAGCAACGCCACGCACCAACCCGCGAGGGCCGCACGGCAGATCAGGTCCGGGTGTGCGGAGCGCTTCAACAGCAGCCCGCCCGCTTGCACGCCGACGACTAAGCCGATGGCACTCACGGCCGAGAGGCTGGTTGCGCGCGCCAACTCGAAGCCCTTGTCGACGAAGAACGACGGCATGAACGACATCATGATCTGGAAGCCGGCGTTGTAGAGCAGGCACGCCACGGCCGATCACCGCTTCAGCCGGCTGCCACCGTCCATGGGTTGACCACAGTGACGCCGCAGTTCTCGAAGTCGTTGACGTTGCGGGTCGCCAACTTGGCGCCGGCGTGAAGTGCGATGGCTGCGATCTGGGCATCGACACTGTGAGTTGGGTCGGCCAGCGGCTCGGCGGGCGCTGACGATGTCGACGTAGGCCGCTACGGCTGCGCTGTCGAACGGGAGGATGCGCCCGGCAAACGAGCCCCAGCCAAGTACCGCGTCCGCACTCGACACCAGGCCGTCCGCCGGGCTCATCGAGATCGAGATCCGTACGCGACGATGTCGACGGTCGCCTTGCCGATCACGAAGCGCTGGTCCTGGTTCGGTGCGCTCGACGCTAAAACACGCCTCGGCCGCACGCCGTCACTGTCACTGCTTGCAGAGCTTGCCCATCATCGCGCCGCCGTCGAGGCAGCCTTCCTTGTCGATGCGCAGCACCATCGTGCCGATCGTCGCGCTGCTGATCTTGACTTTGTCGCCCTCGACGACATAGGTCGCTTCCTGGACCGGGCCGATGACGTCGAGCTCGACCTTGCCATTGGACTGAAACTGGAAGCTGACTTCGCCCTTCTTGCCGTAGGTGCCGGAAAGGCCATTGCCGCAGCCAGCCAGGCCGAGGGTGAGCCAGATTGCCAGCAGCGGGACGAGGCTGAGCGCCGGACGCGGCCGGCGGATTTCGGATGCTTTCATGTTCGGGTCCCTTTCGTGTGTGGCGTCGATGCGGGTTCAAAGCGACGGCGTCTTGCCGGTCTTGGCCGACTGCTGGACCTCCCGCGCACGACGCTGGGCGTCGCCTTGCGACAGCGCCAGTTCGGTGGCGGCGATGGCGCGGTAGCCGCCGCCCTGATCGACGATGGTGAGCTTGAGGCGGTCGACCAGGTCGGGGTTCGTCTTCTGCGGCTGCAGCAGCGCTTCGACGACGAGGCCGCACTCGGGAGTGAGGTGGACGCCGATGTCCGGGTCGGGGTGGCTGACGCAGCGGCTGAACAGCGGCGAGCCTGCCGTCACCGGCCGGCCCGCCGGGTCGTGCGCCCAGCGCAGCGTCGGCAACTGGGACGGGCTGGCGCGGCGCTCATCGGTCGGCGCGCCGTACTTGCGGACCAGGGCGTCGCGCGCCGCCTCGACGGTCGGGCTCTGCTCGGCAGGGTAGCGCTCGACCCGGCCGACGCTGATGGCGCGCTCCTGCCCGGGCACGCCCATCGTCGCCACGAACCACCTCTGCTCGCCCGGCTGCAGGTCCTCGCGCAAGGTGTTGAGGCTGCGCGCCGTCGCTTCGCGCTGCATCTCCTGCACGATCTGTTTGCCGCTCTTCTCGACGCGCGCCTCGGCGTAACGGGCGTTGAAGCCCTGGCGGATCGTCTGGCCGAAGGTCTTCATCTGGAAGCCGCGCGCGCGCTCCGGCGTGGCGACGAGCATCGGGTTGGTGCACAGCACCGCGGCCATCGCTTCCTCGTAGGTCATGCCGGGGCGCACGCCAAGCGCGTCGTCGGCGGGTGCGGTGGCGGCGCGCGGCGGCAGGCTCGATCGGGCCGGGCAGGTCAGCGCGCCGCGCGCCGCGCGGGCCACCTCGGCGGCCGATGCGTCACCGCCGCCGGTCGCGGTGCCCGGCTTCGCCGTGGCCGTGGCCGGCGACTTCGGCGCGCCGGGCGGCGCACCCTTGTCGCAGCCGTTCAGCGCCGCGGCGCTGGCGAGCAACAGGCAGGTCGTCGTGGCGGGCATCGACTTCATCGCTTCCTCCTCGTTCCGGGGGCCGGGTCGGCAAGGCGATCTTCGAAGCGACGCCGTGACCCGGCCGTTACCGCCATTCGCGGCCGTGCGACCGGTGCGGCCGGCGCGGTCACCGGACGGTCACCACGGCAGCCGTACCTTCGCGGTGCGTTGCCCGCATCGGGCCCGCATACGACACTTTCGCCCACATGGCCCGCACCGCTTCCGACCCACCACCGACCCTCACGCTGCAACTGCTCGGCTCGCCATGCGTGCGGCTCGGCACACGGCGCCTGGCGCTTTCGCCGAAAGACGCGGCCTTGCTCGCGCTGGTGGCGCTGGGCGGGCCGATCCGCGCCGAGCGCGTCGCCGGCCTGCTGTGGCCGGCGGCCTCGGCGAAGCAGGCCGATGCCAGCCTGCGCCAGCGCCTGTACCGGCTGCGCAGGCAGGGCGGGCTGCCGGCAAGCCACGTCGGCGGTGTGCTCGAGCTCGCGGCCGAGGCGCGCACCGATCTCGAGGCCAGCCTCGAGCGCATCGACGCCGACCCCGATGCCGCCGCTGACGAACTGCTCGGCGACTTTCGCTTCGACGACCTGCCCGAGCTCGCCGCCTGGGTGGGCGAGCGCCGCCGCCACTGGCGCGAGCAGCGCGACGCAGCGTTCGCCGCCGCCGCCACGCGCTGCGAAGCCGAAGGTGCGCTCGAGCGCGCGCTTGCCTACGCCCGGCGCCTCACCGAGAGCGACCCGCTGGCCGAGCACGCGCAGCGCCGCACGATGCGGCTGCACTACCTACGCGGCGACCGCGCCTCGGCGATCGCTGCCTTCGAGATGTTCGAGCGGCGCCTGAAAGACGAGCTTGGCGCCCGCCCATCGGCGGAAACGATCGAGCTGCTGGCCACACTCGAGCACGGCGGCTCGGCGCTGCCCGTGCGGCGGCTGGCGCCACCGGCGAGCCTGCTGCGGCCGCCGCTCCTGGTCGGCCGCGAGCGCGAGCTCGGGTCGCTCGATCGCGCCTGGGCGGGCGGGCGCGCCTTCCTGCTCTCGGGCGAGGCGGGCATCGGCAAGAGCCGGCTGCTGCACGATTTCGCCGCCGCACGCGAGGGCGTGGTCGGCGTGGCTGCGCGGCCGGGCGACGGCGGCATCAACTACGCGCTGCTGGCGCGCCTGCTGCGTGCCGTGCTCGCTGCTCACCCCGTGGCGCTCGACGACGGCCGCCGGCGCGAACTGGCGCTCGTGCTGCCCGAGCTCGGGGCGGCTGTCGTGCTGTCGGGGCCAGCGCAGCGGCTGCTGCTGCAGCGTGCCGTCGAGCGCGTTCTCGTCGACGCCACGGCCGGCGCGCTGCGCGCGCTGTTGGTCGACGACCTGCAGTTCGCCGACGCAGGCAGCCTGGAGTTCGTGCACGCCTTGCTGCAGGCCGACGCGCTGGCGGCGCTGCGCTGGGGCTTCGCGCAGCGGCCGGCCGAGGCCGGCGCCGCGGCCACGCGGCTGCGCGCCGCGCTCGAGGACGCCGGCCGGCTCGAGCCGGTGGCGATGCAGCCGCTCGACCTGGCGCAGATGACGGCGCTGGTCGGCTCGCTCGGGCTGCCCGAGCTCGACGCGCCGAAGCTCGCGCCGGCGCTGCTGCGCCACAGCGGCGGCAACCCGATGTTCGCGCTGGAGACGCTGAAGGACCTGGTGCTGTCCGGCGATGCCGCGGGCGCGTCGCGAGGCGGCCGGCTGCCCAAGCCGGCCAGCGTCGGCGCACTCGTCGAGCGCAGGCTCGGCCGGCTCTCGGTCGAGGCCCTGCGTCTGGCGCGGGCCGCAGCGCTCGCCGGGCCCGACTTCAGCGCCGAGCTGGCCGTGGCCGTGCTCGAGGTGCACCCGCTCGACATCGCCGAGCCGTGGCGCGAGCTCGAGGCGGCGCAGGTGCTGCGGGACAGCGCCTTCGCGCACGACCTGGTCTTCGAGGCGACGCGCGATTCGGTGCCGGCGCCGATCGCCCGCCTGTTGCACGGCCGCATCGCCGCGCACCTGCTGGCGCAGGCTGCGTTGCCCGACCGCATCGCGCCGCACTGGGCCGGCGCCGGTGAATGGGCGCGCGCTGGCGAGGCCTTCTCGGCCGCCGCGAGCCGCGCCCAGGCGGCATCGCAGCGCGGCCACGAGATCGAGTGCTGGCGGCAGGCCGCCGAGGCGTTCGACCTCGCCGGGCTCGCCGACCCGGCCTGGGACGCCCGCTGCGAGAGTGTGCCGGCGCTGATCGTCGTGCAGGGCGTCTCACGCGCGCACGCCGTCATTGATGCACTGATCGACGCCGCGGCGACCGACGCGCAGCGCGCCGCAGCGTGGACCGCCAAGGCGACCGCGGCGCTGATGGCCGCCGACCATCCGACCGGCATCGCTGCCGCTGAACGGGCGGCGGCGCTGGCGCGCGGTTTCGCGACGCCCTGGCCGGGCTTTGCGGCGGCGCGCCTGCAGGCGGTCGGCCTGGCGCAGGCCGGCCGCGCCGCCGAGGCGCTGGCGGTGATCGAGCCGTGCCGGCGGCTGATCGAAGGCGGCGCTTCGGCCGAGCACAGCGGCGGCTTCTGGGCCGACTACGCCTACGTGCTCAACGCGGCGCGGCGCCTGCGCGATACCGCGTTCGCGCTGCAGCAGGCCACCGTCCATGCGCAGGCGCGCGGCGACATCGCCGAGCTGGCGACGCTGACGTCGAACCTGGCGACGGTTGAAGCCAACCTCGGCCGCGTGCCTCAGGCGCTGGCGCTTGCCGAGCGCTCCCTCGCGCTGCAGGCGCAGCTGGGCGGCACGCACGGCCCCGAGGGCGCCGTCGTCGAAACCTACGTCGGCCTGTACCTCGGCATGGTCGGCCGCTACGCCGAAGCGCTGCAACGACTGGACGCGGCGATCGACTGCTTCGAGCGCGATGGCCAGGTGCTGTGGATCGCCGTCGCTTCCCATCACAAGGCCCAGCTGCTCATCGACCTCGGTCAGTTCGCACGCGCGCAGCAGGCGCTGGGCTACGAGCAGCCAGCGACCATCGATCACGTGCGGGCGCGCGGCGCCACCATCGCCGCGCGCATCGAGCGTGCCCTCGGCAAGAGCGGCCGCACGCACATCGACCACGCCGTGGCGCTGTTGTCGAGCGGCGCCGATCCGCACGTGCGCATGCACGTCATCCTCGAGGCTGGCGTCCACGACGACCCGGCGATCGCCGTGCAGCGCTGCGACGACGTCGTCCGCATGGCCACCTCGCTCGAGTTTGCCGGCGTTGCGATGAAGGCGCGGCTGCTGCGCGCGCACGCGCTGAGCCGTGCCGGCGACACCGAGGCCGCGGCCGAGGCGATGCGCGGGCTCGTCGCGCAGCTGCCCGAGCTGCAGCCCGCCGACCTCTACTTCGGCCACGCCTGGTGGCTCGCCAGCCGCGTGTTCGAGGCCAATGGCGACGGCGACCGCTCGCTGATGGCCCTCGGCCAGGGCGCGCAGTGGGTACGCCGGGTGGCCTTGCCGAACGTTCCCGAGCCCTTCCGGGAGAGCTTCCTCGACCGCAACCCGACCAACCGCGCCTTGCTCGCCGCTGCCGATCGCGGCCCGGGCCGGTAACGGCGCGGTCACGTAGGGGCGCCTACCGTGGGACTTCCCCTCGGCAAGGAGATCCGCATGAATCGAAGACGACGACGCATCAGCGTGGCGGCCGCCGCTGCCGTGGTCTCGGCACTGTTCGCGGGCCCGGGCAGGGCGCAGGAGATGATGGGCACCGACGTGTTGCTGAAGGACGCGCGCTTCCGCGCCGGCTTCGCCGCCGCGCTCGGCGCCAGCGCCAAGGAGCGCTGGATCGCCGCGCTTTCCAACAGCGGCCCGGTGATCGAGGTACGCGCGGACGGCGAAACGTGGCTGCAGGCGACGCCGTGCAAGCCGCACGACTGCGCCGAGAACAACTTGCTGCTGCTCTATTCGCGAACCAGCGGCGATGTCACCGGCGTGCTGCACGCCAAGGGCCGGCACGCACCGGTCGGCAGCCCATCGCCGGCGTTGGCGGCGGCCATGGAAAAAATGTGGAAAAAGGAGTTTCGCCAGCAATGAACATCCATCACACATTCCTCGCCGCAATCGTCGCCTGCCTCGTCGCCTTCGCGCCGCCCGCGACCGCTGCCAAGGTCGACCTGGGCCTGCGCAGCAGCGGCCAGACCTGCGACGGCAAGGGCACCTATGGCTACGTCGCCAGCTGGCGCAGCAGCCCGAACGCCACCTTCTACGTCAACAGCGGCAACGGCTGCAGGTCGGGCGGGAAGGTCTGCGGCGTCGGCGGGAGCTACTGCCTGGCGCAATGCTCGAAGAAGGGCGAGTGCCGGATCGAGATGAGGCAGTGCGGCGTCGCCGGGGCCCGGTGGTGGGTCCGCATGACATCGACCGACCGATCCGTTCAGGACCAGATCACCGCAGCCGCGCCGAGCCCATGCTATGCCCGTCCGAATCTCTCATCCCGTCTGCAGCACGCCCCGCGAACCCAGCAAGCAGCCGATGACGGCGATCACCGTCAGGCGGGCGCGCAAGGGCAACCAGTCGGCAGCGCCCTGGCGCCGATAGACCGCCCGAGCTTTCCAACACCCGAAGGATCAGCGCGCTCGGAAAGAAGGGCGGGGCGCCGTACAGCGCTCGCACACCGCTCTGGGCGTCGCCGATCCATGCTCCACCGGGCCGGTAGCACCAGACACCCGCATCGTCGCCAAGGCGGAACGAGTGGACCCACATTCGGCCCGTGTGCGGCGACCGGCGTCGGCGAGCCAGGGGCTGCAGCCGATGCAGGCCGCGACAGTCAGCTTTGAGGCAAGCAGTTCCGAGGGACGAACGTCGCCGAAGGGTCGAAAGTGCGTGTTGTTGGCCCAGAGCAGCTGATACCCGATGCGGTCGGTGACTCGGGGCGGCCCCGCCGCCTGCTGATGGTCGGCACAGCCGAGGAGCCGGTCGAAGGGCCGGAGCCCCGCCGGACGCTTCGATGCCCAGTCTGCGCTGGAGTTGAAAGGCCCACTCGGCCGCGCTTGGGCCGATGGTCGTCACCAGGGCTGGGCTGTCACCGCGCAGGTATCGTGTGGGCCACTGGCGACATCAATGCCGTGTGGCCTGCTTCGGAAACGACCTCGAACGGCAACACGCGCAATGCCGTCACCAGCGAACTCAAGCCCACCAACGCATGGAAGGTGCCCGGCTCGGTGACGCGCTGGCCGCTGGCGTCCACCAGCTCGAGCACTTCGGGCGCAATGGTGATCTCGGCACTGGCGCTGCCGCCTGCCGGCACGGCCACGCGCGCCCAGCCTGCCAGCCGCCGGTCTGGCCGCGTCACCGAAGCGACGACGTCGCGCACGTACACCTGCACCACGGCGCTGCCGTCACGCGGGCCGGGGTTGCGCAGTTCCACCCGCACGCGCGGCGATTCGCCGACACGCCACGTGGGCTGCGTCATGGTGGCGGCGACCCAGTCGATCTCGGCGTACGAAAGCCCGTGCCCAAAAGGCCACAGCCCGTGCACCCAGCGCGCGGGCAGGTCGATGTGCCGGGTGTGGACCTGGCGCCACAGATGGACGTCGCTGCTGGCTTCTTCGGAAGCCGTCGGCACCGAATTCAGCGGCCCGCCGCTGAAGCCTTCGAAGTGGATGCCGCCGACGCGGTCGTAGTTCATCGGCATCTGGCCCACATGGGCGGGCCAGGTGGCCGGTGTGCGGCCCGTGAAATCACGGTCGCCCCACAGCAGAGCGGCCAGTGCGGGGCCGCCGCCCATGCCGGCGCTCCAGGTGCAGACGACGGCTGCTGCGTGCTCCTGCACCCAAGGCAGGGCCAGCGGCTTGGTCACGGCCAGCACCACCACCAGCGGCCGGCCTGTCGCATGCAAGGCTTGCAACAGGCGCTGCTGCTGGCCGGGCAGGTTCAGGTCGGCACGGTCGCGGCCTTCGCCGGCCCAGTGGTCGCTGTCGCCGACGATGGCGATGACGAGATCGCTGTCTTGAGCCGCGGCCACCGCGTCGGCAATGGCCGCGTCTTCGTCGCCGGCCGTCACACCCGGCACCGGGCCGCAGCCGGGTGCGTAGCGCAGCAGCGCGCCGGCCTGCTCGGCACGGCGTGTGAGGGCGTCGCGGTAGGTCCAGCTGGCGGCGTCTGCATGGCGGGCGATCTCGGCCGCAGCGTCTTCGTTGCGGCACAGGATGGTCCAGCAGCCGAGCTGCGCACGCACGTCGTCGGCAAGGCGGCCGATGAGGGCGATGCGTTGCGGCTGCGGCTGCGTCTGCGTCTGCGGCTGCGGCTGCGTCAGCCTCGCGCCAGCAGCGCCGTTCTGCGGCAGCGGCAGCACGCCGCGGTTTTCCAGCAGCACCATGGATGCCGCTGCGGCGTCCACCGCGTCGGCCAGGCTGGCCGGCGTGCGCAGTTGCGACTGCGGCGCTGGCTGTTGGCTGCCGCTGTCGCCTTCATGGTCAAAGAGCCCGAGTGCGAACTTCGCCTCCAGGAACAGCGCCGCAGCATCGCGCAGCAGGTGCAGCGGCAGGCGGCCGCTGGCCACCGCCGCGACCAGCGCATCGACGACACCGGTGGCAGCCAGATGCACTTCGTTGCCGGCCTCGACAGCGCGCACGATGAAGTCGGCGTGGCTGCCTTCGAGAGACATCAGCAAGCTGCACCACTGCACGTTGTCGGCGTCGCTGACGACGAAGCCGGTGAATCCCAGCCTCTGGCGCAGTTCATCGCGCAGCAAGCGGCGGTTCAGCACGCAAGGCACGCCGTCGATGGCGTGGTAGCCGCTCATCACGGCGCGCACGCCGGCCTGCACCACGCGCCGGACTGGCGGCAGGTGGTCGCGCGTCAACACGCGCCACGACACGGCGCATTCCGCGGCGTCGCGCGCGCCGACGCCTTCCGTGTAGCCCGTCAGGTGCTTGGCCGTGGCCAGCACGCGCGGCCGGGTGGCGTCGGGGCCCTGCAAGCCGCGCACCATCGCGGCACCCATCTCGCCGACGAGGTACGGGTCTTCGCCGAAGGTTTCCTCGATGCGGCCGAAGCGCAGGTCGCGCGCGACGTCGATGTTGGGGGCGTAGGTCCAGCGGATGCCTGTGGCGATCATCTCCTCAGAAGTCACCTCGGCCACGCGCTGCGCGACGGCGGTGTCGAAGCTGGCCGCCAGCGCCAGCGGCGACGGGAAGACCGTGGTGCCCAGGTGTTTTGACATCGCGTGGCCGTGCACCGCATCCAGCGCGAACAACACCGGCACCTTGAGCCGGTGGCGATTGCGCACCGCCGTGGCCAGCATGGTCAGCCGCTCGCCATGGGCGTTCAGGAGCGAGCCCACGTCGTCGGCAGGCAGCCCCGGCGCCGAGGCATTGGCGTCCGCATTCACCAGCTGCCCGGCCAGTTCGGCTGGGGTCATCGCATCGGCCAGCAGTCTGGCCCGCACGGCGCTGTGCAGCGTCGTGTTCAGCCAGGGCCAGGGCGGCATCGGGCCTGCCGAAACACCGGCGTTGGGTGGTTGGGCGGGCAGGGTGCCCAATGGGATTTCGGGATGCATGTCAGGGCTCTCTGAGGTCGGTGAGATACGGCATGGCGGCCTGCGCGCCGCGGCGCGCGACGCTGAAGGCCGCCGCACGCTGGGCCAGCGCGATGGCCTGCGGCAGTCGGTGGCCGCTGACCAGCGCCGCGGCCAGTGCCCCGACGAAGCAGTCGCCTGCGCCGGTGGAGTCCAGCGCTGTGGTGGGGAAAGCAGGGCTATGCAGCAGTCCGTCCGCGCTGGCGAGGACGGCGCCATCGCCGCCGCAGGTGACGATCACTCGCGCCGCGCCTGCACGGCGCAAAGCCTCGGCATGCTCGTCTGCGCCTTGCACAGACTCGGCGCTTGGCAACGCAGCACACAAGGCTGCGGCTTCGTGGGCGTTCGGCACCAGCAGATCAACTGCGCCAAGCAGCGCGGCGGGCAAGGGCTGCGCCGGCGCCGGATTCAGCAGCAGCGGCACGCCGTGCTCACGTGCCAATGCGGCGGCATGCTGCACGCTGGCCAGTGGCGACTCGAGCTGACAGACCACCAGCGCTGCACCGTCGAACAGGTGCGCCGCCGCGTCGATGTGCTCCGGCGACAGGGCCTGATTCGCGCCCGGCGACAGTGCAATGCAGTTCTCGCCGGCGGTGTCGCTGAGCACCATCGCCACGCCGGTGGACAGGCCAGCGCAGCGCTGCAGGTGGCGGATGTCGATGCCTTCGGCGCGCAGCGCGGCGGCGGCTTGCTCGCCGAAAGCGTCGTCGCCGATGCAGCCGATGAAAGCCACCTCGGCGCCCAGCCTCGCCGCCGCCACCGCCTGGTTGGCACCCTTGCCACCGGGGGCTTGCTGCAAGTCCCCACCGAGCACCGTCTCACCCGCCGCCGGCAACTGCGGGCAGCGCAGCATCAAGTCGATGTTGACGCTGCCCACGACGACGATGCGCCGCGCGCTGCCGTTCAGCATGGCTGTGCCGGTGCGCCACCGGTTTGTACCGACACCGCCGTCATGCCCGCATCTTCTGCAGGATGGCCATGCTGCGCCTTGCGCATTCGCTGATGGCCACGGGGTGGTAGTCGACGATCCCCGACTTCAAGGTGTCGTTGAAGCGCGCCGTCCAATGCGCGGGCAGCTTCGATGCGCCGTTCATCGCGCCCAGGATCGAGCCCACCGTGGCGCCGTTGCAGTCGGTGTCGAAGCCGGCCATCACCGCGGCGGTGATGCCGCGGTGGTAGTCGCCACCGCTGAGCAGGAGGCTGGCCACGATGACTGCCAGGTTGTTGTTGGTGTGGATGGCCGAGTAGTGGCCGAGCAGTGCGCAGATGCCGTCGAAGATGGCTTCATGCGCCTCCCAGTCGTTGCCATGGTCTGCGCACAGTGCCACCACCTGCAGCATCTCGGCATGCACGCGCGACGTGGCGGGAATCTCGCCCAGCCCGGCTGCGACGACCTGTTCTACGTCGTCACTGGCAAAGGCAGCGGCGATCATCGCGGCGCAGGCCATGGCGCCGTAGATGCCGTTCTTGGTGTGGCTCAGGCGCGCGTCGCGCCAGGCAAAGTCGGCGGCCAGCGCGGGGTCGCCAGGCGCGGCGTAGGCGTAGCTGTCGATGCGGATCTGCGCGCCGATCCACTCGCGGTAGGGGTTCAGGTGCGAGGCCACCCAGCCCCAGTCCACGGTGTTGCCCGACACCGACCACTGCGTGCTCTCATGCGTGTCGTAGCCCACGACGAGGTTGCGGTAGGCCTGTGTCTCGGCTGTGCAGACCGACGTGTAGGGCAGGTTCTGCAGCCACTTGTCGGCCACGTCTTCGGTGCGAAAGCTGGCGCCCTTGTCGGCCAGCACCAGCTGCCCCAGCACGGTGTACCGGATGTCGTCGTCGCTTTCCATGTGGCTGATGTGCTCGCGTGTGGATTTGAGCGCGATCAGGCGTGTCAATTCGCCCGCAGCGGGTGATTGGGCAGGAATGAAGTCGCGGATCGGCCACTCGGCGGGGTCGATGGCGGTGAGGTAGCGCTTGATGTCGCGCCAGGTGTGCTGGCGCGTGGCCGCAGGCGGGCACAGGCCGATCAGTTCCACTGGCTTGCCCAAGGCGCAGCCGCCGCAGCGGCCCAGCCAGGCGCCGTGCAGGCGGTCGAACAACGCGTCGTCAAGTGGCGGCGACGTGAACTGCAGCGGGTCCCGACGCAAGGCCCGGATCGCCTGCAGGTCGTTCGGCTCGTCAAAAGCGAAGCCGGCGTGAACCGGCAGCGCCACCAGCTGCGCGTGCACGCCGCGCAGGGCGTCGGAGTCGTTCTGAACGTGGAGGGTGCTGCGCAGAGCGGCCACCGCCGCCGGGTCCTTGCCTTCTTCCAGTGCCTGCTGGAACTCGCGGCTGACGAGTTCTTCGAGAGTGGTCCAACCTGCCATGAGACGTCCTTCTGCTCCGTCTTAGAATTGTGGACTAACGCGCGACAGTAAGTCGAGCCGTTATCGGCTGAGAAAACCCTAAGCGCCCATTCTTGGCGCTGACGAAGAGGAAAGAATTCCGATGCTGAACGTGTTCCTTTCGGCCCTGCTCGGCCTGACGCTCGTCGTCGCGCAGGCTGCGTGGGCCGAGGCGCCCGCGCCACGGCCGCCGGCACCAACAGTGCTGCCGGTGAAGCAGGCGTCCGGCACCGTGTTGACGGTGACACGCGACCAGGCCGACTGGATGTATGCCGCGGGTGCGATAGCGACGCTGCGCATCCGCCTGGCTGTCGACCTCTATCCCGAAGGCGGCGTCGCGGTGCGCTACCGGCTTGGGCCCGAGATGCTGGACGCGCCGGAGCAACGCGCGGTCGTTCCCGCCGAGGGCCTGCTGCGATCTGGCACGTGTGCCGCCCGACGTGCGGATGCAGCCAGCGCCCGAGCTGTCGACGCCCACGGTCGAGGCCTTCCACCTCAGCTTTGCCAACGTCGGCGGCTGGGCCGGCCCCAGCCGCTTCTATGGCGTGCTGGCCGTGCCGCGCGGGGATGGGCCGCGAGGTGACGGGCCATTTCCTGCGCTGCTGAACGTGCCCGGTGCTGGCGTGCGCGGCTACAGCGGCAACATCGCGCTGGCCGAGAAAGGGATCATCACCTTGCAGGTCGGCATTCACGGCATCCCGGTCAACCTGCCGGCCGAGGTGTATGACCAACTCGGCCGCGGTGCGCTGGCTGAGTACCCGCGCTTTCGGCTGGACGACCGTCTCGGTTACTACTACCGCCGCGTCTATCTGGGCGCGCTGCGCGCCAGCCAGGTGCTGGCCGATCACCCGAAGTGGAACCGCCGCGAGCTGCTCGTCAGCGGCTGCAGCCAGGGCGGGCAGCTGTCGATCGTGGTGGCGGCGCTGAACCCGCGCATCACGGCGCTGGCCGCCAGCTATCCGGCGTACAGCGACGTCTCCGGCTACCTGCACGGCCGCGCCGGCGGCTGGCCTGGCCTGTTCAAGCTGCGGGCCGATGGGCGGCGCGGCGACGTGCCAGTGGAGCCCAAGCTGGCGACCAGCGCCTACCACGACACCGTCAACTTCGCCCGCCGCGTCCAGGTGCCGGGCCACTACTTCATCGGCTTCAACGACGAGGTGACGCCACCGACGTCCACCTACACCGCCTACAACGTGATCAGCGCGCCCAAGCAGTTGCTGATCGCGCCCGAGCAGCGCCATGCCAACGACCCGGCGACGCAGGGCGCGCGCATCCGCGACTGGCTCCTCAAGCACGCACACAACCCACCATGAATCCTGACTTCCCGCGCCCTGACCGCTACGCGCGGATGACCTACACCGCCTGCGGCCGCTCGGGTCTGAAGCTGCCGCGCCTGGCGCTGGGGCTGTGGCACAACTTCGGCGGTGTCGACGCGTTCGAGAACCAGCGCGCGCTGCTGCATGCCGCCTTCGACCGCGGCATCAACCACTTCGATCTCGCCAACAACTATGGCCCGCCCCCGGGTGCTGCCGAAGAGAACTTCGGCCGCATCCTGAAGAGCGACTTCGCCGGCCTGCGCGACGAACTCATCATCTCAACCAAGGCCGGCTGGACGATGGGCCCCGGGCCCTACGGCGAACGCTGCTCGCGCAAGGCGCTGCTGTCGTCGCTGGACCAGAGCCTGGCGCGCCTGGGACTGCCGTACGTCGACATCTTCTACGCCCACCGCTGGGACGACGAGACGCCGCTGGAAGAAACCATCGACGCCCTGGTGCACGCGGTGCGTGTCGGCAAGGCGATGTACGCGGGCGTGTCCGGCTACAGCGCGGCGCAGACGCGGGCTGCGGCAGCGCTGCTTCGCGGGCAAGGCGTGCCGCTCTTGATTCATCAGCCGGTCTACAACCTGCTCAACCGCGCTGTCGAAGCCGAATTGCTGCCGACGCTCAGCGACCTTGGTGTGGGCTGCATTCCCTTCTCGCCGCTGGCGCAGGGGCTGCTGAGCAACCGCTATCTGGCCGGTATCCCCGCCGATTCACGCGCCGGGCGCGATTCGCCTTCGTTGAAGGCCGCTGGCATCACGCCCGAAGTGTTGCAGCAGCTGCGCGCGCTGGATGCCATTGCCGTCGCACGCGGCTGCACCTTGGCGCAACTGGCGGTGCTGTGGCTGCTGCGCCGGCCCGAGGTCACCACGGTGCTGATCGGCGCCAGCAAGGTGGCCCAGATCGAAGACATTCACGCCGGGCTGGCACAAGCGCCGCTGAGGGCCGACGAATTGCGCGCCATAGACGCCATCGCCCCGGCACGGTGAACGGCGCCAGCGTGCCGGGCCGCAGGCGCCTTGCACGTTTCACGGCAGCGACGGCGGCGGCGGCGCTTGCGTGGCCCAGGCGGTGGGCGTCGGGCTCATCGTGAATTCGAGCAGGGCCGCGCCCTGCAGTTCGGCGTGGCGCAGCCACGACCTCTCGACCGGCTTGCCGTTGAGCGTGACGGCTGCGACGTAGATGCCCGCACCCTGGCGCCGCAGTTGCAGCGGCGGCAGCCCGGGGCGGCGCACGTCCAGGTGGTCGAACACGGGGCCGTTCAGGAAGTAGATGTCCTGCCCGGCATTCGGGAACAAACCCATCCGCGACCAGATGTAGTACGACGACATCGCGCCGCTGTCGTCGTCGCCCGGGTATCCCTTCAGCGTGAAGCGCTCGCCGGTGATGCGCTGCAGCCACTTGGCGGCCAGGTCGGGCCGGCCGACGTAGTGGAAGAGCTGCGGCACCAGGAATGAAGGTTCGTTGAAGAGGTCGATGTAATTCTTCGAGAACGCGTATTCCAGCCGCTCGATGAAGCGGGCCTTGCCACCCATCAGTTCGACCAGCCGCGCCACCTGGTGCGGTGCGAAGTAGGAATAGGTCCAGGCATTGGATTCGTAGAACCAGGGCTTCCACGATCCCGAATACTTCTTGGTGTCGAAATCGACCCAGCTGCCGTCGGCATTGCGCGCCATGATGAAGCCGCTGAAGCCGTCGCTGATGGTCGCCGGGTTCCATAGGTTCACCCACTGCCGCGAGCGTTCGGTGTAGGCCTTGGCATCCTCGCCATGACCCAGCACGCCAGCCATCTGCGCGGCCACGAAGTCGTTGTACGAATATTCCAGCGACATCGACGACGACATGATCCCGGCCGGGATCCAGCCTGTGCTGCGGTAAGGCCCCGGCCCCTTCTTCGGGTCGTCGAAATTGGGCCCCGTGCGGCGCTTGTCGGCGTTGTGCTTCATCACCGCATAGGCGGCGTTCCAGTCGATGCCGGGCACCTGGCGCGCGTGCGCATCGGCGATCACCATGTCCACCGCGTTGCCGCCTTGTTCGCCCCAGCGGTTGACGCTGGCCACGAAGGTGTCGGCGACCGCGCCGTCGACGCGCTGGCGTTCGATGAAGCTGGCCACGGTGTCGCGCACGACGTCGGGGCGCACCAGCGCCAGCAACGGGAACAGCGTGCGCCAGGTGTCCCAGATGGCGTAATGGTCGTCCCACATCGGCACGTCTGGCGCAAAGCGCGCGAACTCGCCGCTGCGCTGCCGGGGCATCAACATCGCGTGATAGGCGGCGGTGTAGAACTTCGTCCGCTCGGCATCGGTGACCTGGCTGTCGCTGCCCTTCCGGCTTCCAATGCTGAAGGCCGACAGCTCAGTCTGCCAGCGCGCTGCGGCGGCGTCGCGCACCGCTGCGAAGTCGAAGGCCGGGATCTCGCGCGCCAGCAAAGCGCGCGCGCGCTCCACGCTGTGGAACGAGACCGCGATCTTCATTTGCACCGGCTCGCCCTTGCGCGTGGCAAAGCGCGCCCAGGCGCCCAACTGCTCTTTCACGCCGGGTGTGCTGCCGATGCTGCGTGCGCCCGGCTGTGTGCTGTCATTGCGCCAGGTGCCGAAGGCGGCGGGCGTGCGGTCGAACTCGGCGTGAAAGTGCAACCTGTAGGGGCCGCCGAAGCCGCCGCTGAAGTCGGCAAGGCCCGACAGGCTGCGGCCATCGGCGCTGATCTGCAGCTGCGCAGGGATCGGCTTGTTGTGGTAGCCGAACATGTGGGTGGCGATGTCGCCGGGGATGTGGTGCACCGCATTGAAGACCAGGTGCGATTGCTCGCCGGCCGGGAAGTCGAAGCGGTAGATGGCCGCGTGGTGCGTGGGCGTCAGTTGCACGCCGATGTCGTCGCGCGTCAGCCGCACGCTGTAGGCGTGGGCCTGCGCGTGCTCGTCCGCTATGGGTGAATCCTGGTCCTGCGGCAACGTCTTCAGGCCGATGCGGGGCGAGACGAGGAAGTTGCCGTACTGCCCCCAGCCGGTGCCGCTGACATGCGTCTGGCTGAAGCCGCGAATTGGCTGGCCTGCCTTGTAGCCGGCGTTGGAACCGTTGGGCGTGTCGGGGCTCGGGTGGATCGATCCAAACGGAAGCGCCGGCCCGATGACGGTGCTGCCGTCGCCGATGCCATCCACGCCAATGCGCGGATCGACGAAGCGCAGCAGGTCGTGCCGCTCGGCAGCTGGGGCCTTGGGCTCGGGTGTGACGCAGGCCGCGAGCAGCAAGGCCACGATCAGTGCAACGGTGGGAGAGCGCATGGGGTTCATGTTGGGGCGATTGTTCAGGGTGGTGCTGAGGGCGCTGCGGGCGCGATCGCGGGATGCGGGGGCGGCGCTATGTCGGCGCCCCAACTCGTGGGCTCGGCTTGCATTTGCAGAAGCAGTCGCGCGCCTTGCGCGATGTCCGCATGGCGCAGCCAGGCGTGGTTCAGGGCTTGGCCGTTCAGCGCGGCCTGCGCAACATGCGGGTGGCCCGCAGCCGCCCCGGGGGCTTCGATCACCAGCGTCTTGCCCTGGGCCAGTTGCAGCGTGGCCTTCGTGAACAGAGGGCTGCCGATGTAGTACAGGTCCTGCCCGGCATGGGGGTACAAGCCGAGCATGGCCCACACCAGCCAGGCCGATGTGGTGCCGCTGTCGTCGTTGCCGGGCAAGCCGTCAGGCCGGGCCGAGAAATGGCGCAGCGCGGCGCGCACGTGCTTCTGCGTCAAGTCGGGCCGGCCGGCGTGCGTGAACAGATAGGTCTGCAGCATGCCAGGCTCGTTGTAGGCCTCGTAGTGCTGCTCCACCGCAGTCGTCAGCTTGGCGATGAAACGCTCGCGCCCGCCGTGCAAGGCCATCAGCCCTGGCACGTCATGCGGCACGTACCAGCTCCAGGTCCAGGCGTGGCCTTCGTAGTACTGCTTGCCGGTTTCCGCCTTTAGCGGGTCGAAGGGTTCGTGCCAGGCGCCGCTATGCGTCTTGCCGCGCATGAAGCCGGTGGCAGGGTCCCACAGATGCCGATACCACCCCATCCGGCCTTGCAGATCGGCCACGTCTTCTGGCGTGCCGAAGGCGCGCGCCAGCGTCAGCACGGCGGCGTCGTTGTAGATGTACTCCAGCGTTCGCGACACGCTCTGCACCGCGCGGTAAGGCGACGTGTCGGTGGGCAGCCAGCCGTGGCGGCGGTAGTCGTCAAGGCGGAAGCGGCCCTGGTTGGGGCGGTTGTCGGCCTGCGGGTTGAAGTCCACGAAAGCGTTCTTGCGAATGGCGGCGTAGGCGGCTCGCCAGTCGATACCTGGCAGGTGCTTGAGGTAGGCGTCTGCGATCACGACATCGGCGCTGGAGCCGTTTTGCACATGCTCGTAGTGGTGCGCGCTGTGCGCATCGCCGGTCCAGCCGTCGATCTGGTGGTGGGCCAGCAGCGTGTTGACGATGCCGGCCTGCACCTGCGGCTGGATCAGCGTGAGCAGCGGGTTCACCGTGCGAAAGGTGTCCCACAGGCACAGGATGTTCTCGAAGACCACGCGGCTGCCGTAGCGATCAGGTGCCTCGCCCGTCCAGTCGTTGGGCGTCAGGTGCGTGCGGTAGAGCGCGGTGTAGAACTGCGTGCGCTGGTCAGGCGTGCCGCCTTCGATGGCGATGCGGCCCAGCGCCTGGGACCAGATGTCTCGGGCCTGCGCACGCACCGTCTCGAAGTCCCAGCCGGGTGTCTGCTGCGCGATGTAGCCCCGCGCTTGTTCGATGCTGCGGTAGCTCAACGCGATCTTGCTGTTCACCACTTGCCCGGCGCGCGTGCGCAGCGTGAACACGGCGCCGATGTTGCTGCCGCTGCGCTGCTGCGCGCCTGTGGTGATCTCGTCGTCGCCCCAGGTCTGGACGCTGGCGAAGTGGCTGTCCAGGTGCAGCACGAAGAACACTTTCCAGGTGCGCTTGTCGCTGCGCCCGCCCTGGTAGGTCATGTGGCCCGACACCTCACGCGCAGCGGTGTCGATGCTGAACTCGCCGCCGATGGGCTTGGCCGACGACCAGCTCGCGCCCGTGCCATACAGACAATGCCCGACGTCCAACACCACGCGCGACTGCGCATGCGCCGGGAAGGTGTGGCGGTGCAGGGCGACGTGGCTGGTGGCCGTCAGTTCGACCTTGACGTCCCACGGCGCCAGCGTCACGGTGTAGAAGCCCGGGCTGGCCGCTTCCCGCGACTTGCCTGTGGCAACGATGTTCGAAGGCGTGCCCAGCGCCCCGGTCAGCGGCATCAGCGAGATCTGCCCGTACAGCGGCCCGCCCATGCCGCTGATGTGCTGCTGCGAAAAGCCGACGATGGGCTTGTCGAACTTGTAGCCTGCGGCCCCGCTGCCCGGGCCGGTGTCGGGGCCGGGCTGCACGAAGCCGAAGGGCAGCGAGACACCGGGATAGACGTTGCCTTCGCCCGCGGTGCCGATGAACACGTCGACCTCGTCGATGGGGGCCCTGGGCGTGGCCGGTGTTTGCGTAGGCGCGATGCTGCATGCACCCAACATCAGCAGCAGCGCCAGCAGCAACAACAGCACGCACGCCAGCGGCGTGAGGCGTTTCATGGCCTTCCGCCCCGGCAAGCCCTGCTTTGGGCCGAAATCGTGGGCGCAGGGCTCGTCCGGAAAAATCCGCATCTGGCTTTCGACGATCAAGTAACGCGAGTTAGTGAACAATTATAGAGAGCCTTCTCCCAGCGCCCGGACCCGTACTTACGCCAACGCCATGTTCACCAGCCAGGGTCGCAGGGCGCCCGCGGATCGGAGCATTGCCGGGCGCCTGCAACAGCTGCCGCTCACGCGCCGACGCCAGGATGCTGACCCCGTTGAGCCGGATGGTGGCGACGGTATCCAGCCCTTCGAAGATCAGCTCGACATCGTCCTCGACCAACAGGCTTTCGTCGATCTCGGGATCGCAGCGGTATTGCCAGTCGCGCTGGGGCTTGCGGTGTTGTGCGAGGGCTTTCCGGCGGACATCGACAGCGACGATGGATCACTGCACAACGATGTGCGCCGGTGCGCCGTCATTGCCGTGCTGGAACTCGTACACCGAGGTCCTGCCACCGGCGGTGACAGTGAGCTTGTACTTGCCGAAGTGGCCGCGCGACTCCAATGTGCCAAGGCTGTTCGTCTTGCCGCTGAAACGAGTCTTCCACTGCTTGAGCACAAGCTCGCGCCAGACGAGCAGATTGGGCTTTTCCGACCAGTCCTTGCGGAACATGGCGGCTTGTGGTTTCCAGTGCTGCTGTTCGTAGAAGCCCCACTGGACATAGCCGTTCACGGCCGGGTGGCTGTAGATGGCGATCAAGAAGTCGCGGGTGTAATCGGCTTGCAACTGCTCGTCCTTGGTGTTGATGTCGAACTCCGTGATCTGCACTGGCAGGCCGGTCGGCAGGAACAGGTCGAGGTCTTTCAGCACCAACTCGGGAGCGCGCGGCTGCTGGCCCACATGGCCCTGCACACCAATGAGGTCGATGGGTGCGCCAAGCCCGCGCAGCCGGCCGATCAGATCGACGAAGTTGCTCACCACCGTCGGGCTGGCACTGCTGTTGAGCATGGCGTAGTCGTTGATGGTCAGCTGCGCCTGGGGGTCAATCGCCTTGACCGCCTGGTACCACCTGGTCAGGCTTTGCTCGAGCGGCATGTAGGCGAAATAGTCAGTCTCGTGCATCGGCTCATTGACCACATCCCAGGCGATGACCTGGCCTCGCATCGTGGTGACGATGTCCTTGAGATGCCTGTCGATTTGCCCGGCAAGTTCGGTTGCGCGCTGCGGGTTGTTCTTGATCTCGTCGGGGGTGAACTTCCAGCCCGGCCAGACGATGTTGTGGCCCCGTACCCGAAGACCCTGGGAGTTGAGCCACTTCACGGCCTTCATGCCCACGGTGGGGTCCTTGCGCCAGCCCCCCCATTTGAGCTGGTTGCCGGGCACGGCGGTGTCAAAGTTGGCCAGCAGTTCCCGGCGGTAGCGCTCGGCATCGGGTGTTTGCTGTAGCAGGAACGCGCCGTTGACCTCGGTGCCCCACAGAAAGTCCGGCTGGACCAGGGCGGCCTCGACGTGCGCGCCGCCCAGCGGCTGGCCAGCCGCATCTACCAGGTGCAAGCGGATGGGCGCGCTGCGGAGCTGCTCGATCCGCTGTAGAGCCTGGCGGCGCCATTTGGCGTTGTCCTCGCGACCGGCGTAGGTGTAGCGCGTGGCTGGCAGCTCTTGCAGCGTGGCGCTGCGGCCGAAGTTCAGCAGTTCCACACCGGTGATCTCCACGCGCTGTTCCAACGCGCCGAAGCCAAGGTGGACTGCACCCTTGCCGGCCAGCAGGCTGCTGCCGGCGACGAACGGAATCTCGATCAAGGTCCAGTCCGGACCGAAGCTGAACTGGGTGATGAGACTCTTTTCCCAGGGCGCGTGGTTGCGCTGGAACATGATCTTCACCTCGGACTCGCCTGACTCCTGGCGCGCCTTCAGCGTGCGGACCTGCAGCCGCAGCAGCCCGACATCGCCCTGCACGATGTCTTTGCCGGTGTTCCACAGCAATTCCACGGCATCGGCCGAGCGAGAGCCGCGCGGCACGTCAACCTGCAACACGGGCTTGCCCGGGTGTTCGCTGCGGATGCTCAGGGTCGCGCCGATGGCTTCTCGGTCACGGAACACATGATCTCGCATGCCATCGGTCGGCATCAGGCTGGCGGCGTTCTTGGCCAGCAGGGCTGGAGACAGCGGCTGCGGCAGGGGTTCTGCACGTGCCAGCGACACACACAAAATCGATACCAGCGTCAGCCAGCGGACGAGCACAGGGTGTGTCGACAAGACTGTTCCTCCTTTGCGGACGAAGGCGCTACTTCGTCGTTTGCGCCGTCGCGCGCAGCCAGACTCGCCCCTGCGCGCCAGCTGGAGTGGTTTGCTCGATGAGGATGCGCGTCAAGCCGGGGTTGGGCGAGTCCTGCGACGCTCGGGGCGCAGACATGTCTTCAAACCGGATCGTGGCAGCTGAAGGCTGAACGGCCACGCGCAACACGCGTCCGGCTTGCTGGAGTTCGAAGCCACCTGGGACCCGCTTGAACGCAGCCTCGGTCAGCCACTGGAAGCTCACCGTCTGCTTCTGCTTCTGCGTCTGCGTCTGCGTCTGCGGCAGAGCGGTCCAAACGTCCTCGATCTCCACCGAGCCATCGGGCCTGAGGCGCACACGGCGCTGCACGCTGGCGGCCTGATCGGCGTACACCGAACTGAGGTTCGCAGCCGCAGCCATCGTGCCGTCCGCAGCCGGCGGCAGTCCGCTGACCTGTCCCTTGCCCGCCACACGCTGCGCTGCGCCATTGAAGCGCAGGATGTTGTGGCCCTCCGGCCCGACGCGGAAGGTGCTCCATCGGGTGCTGTCCTGCGCGTAGCGCCACAGCTGCAGCTTGGCCGCACGCATGCGGTTGTAGGACTCGGTGCCTGGGTCCACGGCCCAGCGCACCCCCTGGGCTTCGAGCAGGAAGCCGCCGACGTCCATGTGGCCGTGCGAGACATCGGCCGTGCCGCCCTTCAGTGCCAGGTAGGTCGCGTTCGGGTCGTCCCAGGCGCTGCGCATGACACTCATCGACAAGGCGCCGCTGGCCGACCATTGCAGCGGCAACGCGACCTGTTTCGCGCTGTGTGCCATCGTGCGTTGCCACCACAGCAGCGACAAGGGTGTGAAGCGGCTGTAGGTCGTGGCCGATGCGCCACTGGGGTGGGCACGTTGCTCGACGATGCGTTCGGCTTCCCGCACTTGCAGCCGTGCCAACGCAGGGCGCCCGGTCTCGCGCGCGAACCACAGCATCACGGGCTCGTCGATGCCGTCGGTGTGGTAGTCGGAGTGGTTGTACTCGCGGCCGGTGGCGCCGCGCATGTGCAGTTTGTAGTCGCCGGTCTGCAGGAAGCCCGGCAACCGTTCCAGCCCGAAGCTGTGACCCAGCGCCGAGCGCAGCGCCTCTATGGCCAGCACGAAGTACGTGGTGCCGTACGACCAGTAGCTGGGGCCTTCGGGGTACGCGCCGCCGTCGGCGTATTCGGCCGCGGCATAGGGCAAACTTTGCACGGCGCGCTCGACGATGCGGCGGGCCAGATCGGGCGTGTGATCGGCCACCGCCAGCGCGGCGGCCAGCAAGCCGCCATGGCACACCGGGTTCCAGTTGAAGTTGCCACGCAGCCAGCTGTCGGGCTCGTCCTTCACCTCCAGCGATGGCAACAAGGCCTTGTCGATGATGGCTTGGCGCAACGTCAAGCGCTGTCCGTCGGTCATGGCGTCGAACAGCCAGTCGTAGCCCACGGCAGCGGCCATGGATGCTTCGCCGATGTTCAGAAAGTGCCAGGTGCCCCAGTTGTCCAGCGCTGAGAGCTGCATCAACAGGCCGATGGCGGCGTCGGCATGGCGGCGCTCGCCGAACAGGCGGTGCGCCATGGCCAGCACCAGCACGCGGCGCTGCAGTTCGCGGGTGACTTCCAGCGTGCCCGTGCCCCGTGTCTGGCCATGGCTGCTTGAGAAGTCCATGGCTGGGGCCTGAATCACGGCATCGGCATCGCGGCCGACGATGCTGCGCAACTGCCGCGCGACCGGGTCGGCCTGGCTTGCAGCAGCCAACAGTTGTGCGGCGTCAGCCAGGATGCGCGGGTGGCCGCTGCGCAGGCCGAGCAGCACGTCGCGTTCGACCACGCTCTGCGCCGGCGTGGCCGTGGCTGCGAACAGGCCCAGCAGCGCTGCGACGCAAACCAGGGCGCGGCTGGCTGCAAGCGAGCCCGGCAGCGCGCAGCGGAAGAACCAGCGTCCTTGCATCAGGATGCTTCCTTCAGCGCGGCCCGAGGCCCAACGTGCGGCGGATCACCCGCATGCCGAAGGCCTGGCGTTCGGCCACCAGACCCATCGCCAGCCTGAGCTTGCTGCGAGCCGCTGGCAGGTCGCGCACGATGGCCATCAGCGCGGCAGAGACATCGGCTCCGCTGGCCTTGTTGATGTCGCGGATGTACCAGGAGCCCAGACCGATGTCGCGGAACATGTCGGCCTTGAACGAGTCCTCGGGCTGATGGACCATCAGGAAGGGTGTGCCGACGGCCGCAGCGATGATGGGCGAGTGGTTCTCGATGCTGAGCACCGCTTGTGCATGGGCAAACAAAGAGGCGGCCTCGTCGGGCAGCCAGTAGTTGTCGCGCACCACCACCTTGGCGGCCACGTCATCGGGCAGGCCGTCCTTGAGCAGGCTGGCCAGCAGGCCCACCACATAGACGGTCTCGGGCACCAGCGCCACCTTGTGCCCGGTCTCGCGGACGTAGTCGATGATGGCGGTCTTGAGCTTGTCGTGGTCGGCCTTCCGGTACAGCGCGTTGTAGGTCTCGCGCGAATCGCCCTGGCGGGTCTTGGTGCCGGTGGGTGTCCAGCGATGACGCGGCACGACACAGATGAATTGGCCCGGGACCAGGCCCTTTGCCTTCATGAAAGCGGCCGCCCTGGCGTCGTCGCGCGCATCGAAGGCGAAGGTGCTGTCGGGCACGAAGTCCGCGTTCACGCCAGACAGGTCCAGGCTCAGTGCTTCGCGGTTGATCTTCTCGTTGACGGGGGTGGCAGGGTCATCGATGGAGTCGCCAAGCGGGCCGTCCACATCGGCGCCGCCCAGCAGCCGCAGTGAGGTCCTTTCGCGGGTGAACACGAAGCTGGCGGCGCGAAGGGCCTGCACGTCGGGGCTGCGTTCACCATCGTTGAAGTAAGTGAAATTGAAGGAGTCGGTGGTGATGCCGTACATGCCGATCGGCTTGCCGGTGCGGCGATGAAAGCTCAGCAGCGCGGACGGCTCGAGGATGCCGGCGCCGGAGCCGATCACCATCACGTCGGCCGAGGCCACGGCGGCCTCGAGTGCAGCGTTGCTGGTCTTGCCGGTGGCGTCGATCTCGCCGCTGACGATGTTCAGGCCGGGGAACACGCGGCGATGAATCGTGCCGGCGTCAAGCGCGCCATCGGCCACGCGTCCCAGGCTTGCGATCTCGCCGCGGATCACCAGGTCCTTGTGCGCCCACAGCGTGACCCTGGCCTCGGGGATGCAGCGGCGCAGCAGCGCCAGTGCGCCGGGCACATGGCCGATGTCGCCGATGTTGTTGGTGTTCCAGGCGTTGCGCCACAGGATGTGAGGCGCTTTGACTTTCGTGCCTTTCTTGCCTGTCATGCCGGACTTGGCCGCCAGCGCGGCGGCCGGGCTCAGCACGGTGCCGATAGTGCAGCCCGCGCCGAGCATCTGAAGGATGACTCTGCGGTGCATCAGAGGTCCTTCGCTCAGTCCGGCGGTCAGGGTTTGGCGGGCCGGGCGGGGTTGGGAGCAGCAGCCTCGCCAGCCTGGGCCTTGCGCTTGAAGTGGTCGGCCAGTACATGGAAGGCCAGCTTGCGTTGGCCGGTCTCGGAGACCACGCCCTTGCGGTTCCAGCCGTTCTGGAACACCGGGTGCTCACGCCGCGGCGACTGGAAATCCTTCAGGATCCACGGCGAAATTCCGCGCAGGAAGCTGATGTTGTCGGCCATCTTCAGCGTGTTCGTATAGAACTGGGCTTGGAACTCTTCCGAGTACTTCGCCTTGGTGACGGGCTCGTGGTAGCCGGCCTTGGCATCGGCGCCGAACTCCGACAGCACCATCGGCTTGCCGTGCAGATTGCTCCAGGTCGTCGTGGTGATGTC
>Ga0209181_10003318_pt1 | contig 25032 bp, 23 predicted proteins | sample MAT05_FD_187208 | JGI IMG/M metagenome (GOLD analysis project Ga0209181, IMG submission 187208) | Freshwater microbial communities from Lake Fryxell liftoff mats and glacier meltwater in Antarctica - MAT-05 (SPAdes) (version 2) | ecosystem: Environmental > Aquatic > Freshwater > Ice > Liftoff...
CTCCCATGAAATCAAAACTGATTCCCTTTGCAAAGTGGTGCCTCGGTGCGGCTGCAATCTGTGTCTCGACCCTCAGCCATGCCAATCTGATCAAGCAATCCAATTTTGATTCTGTTGGCCCGGTGTCCGAATGGACTCTTGCTTTTTCTAGTAAGGATCCGACGGTTTTCGTAAGGTCCCCGGGTCGCGTAGAGGACGGCCTCCCCGGTGCTGCAGAGGGTGTAGCGGGCCATTACGTTGGGGGCGGCGATGCTACTGGTGGCACAATCTCCCAACGGGTCGGTGGGGTGTTTGGGACAGGCTTTTACCTGTTGGATTTTTGGGGACGACAATCAGATAACGGGACACTCACGGTAGAGTTCAATGGCAAGGGCGTTCGGTTGGAGGTTGAACTCCACGTAGATGCTGGTGGCATACGATTGTCGGACTGGGATTTCTATTCAGGTTCTTTTGAAGGCGCTCCAGGCGCTGCAGACGGTGTGCTCAGTTTCATCTTCAGTGGGGTCGGTTTTGCACGTGTGGACGACGTAAGTCTCATTTGCGAGGTCTCCCCGCGCTCGAACTGCAGTGGTGGCAATGGCAATAACAACGTCCCCGAGCCAGGCAGTCTGCTGCTGGTCGGCGCCGCGCTCGCTGGCCTGGGTCTGGTGCGCCGGCGCACGATCCGCTGACCCGGCTCATCCAGGAATCAACAAGGCGCCTTCGGGCGCCTTGTTGCATTGGGGGGCGCCTGCCAGGGGTGCCCTGGTGCAGTTGCCTGACTGCCTGCCCCCTGAACAAGGGCAATGACGATCAGCCGGGCTCGGCACGACGGTGGTGGCCACGATGGCCGTCCGATCCCGCTACGCCGTCTGTGCTGCGCTCCCGGCCTGCCGGGCCGCCTTGCTGTTTGCACTGCTGCGGGTGACCGCCACCGTCGGCGTGCTGCCGGGCTTGGCCCTGGCCCTGGCCCTGGCCTTCACCCTGTTGTCGCTGGGCGCGGTGCTGCAGCGTAGAAATTGATCGCGGCGGCCAACCGCTTCCTGGGCAGCCTGCAGGTTGCGCGCATCGAGGCCATCAAGCGCGATGCGCGAGTAGTGGTCTGCAAGTCCCCCGTTGGGCTGGCCTGCACCAGCTCCAGCGCCCAGGCGCAGGGCAGGCTTGCGTTCCACGACCGAGACAACAATGCACCGCGCGGGCCCGACGAGGCGATCGTGCAGGCGCATGCGAGCAGGGCCAGGTTGTCGGCCTGAAGGGCAATACACCGGTGGTGCATTGTGTGTCGAATTCGCCTTCGGGTCCGGCGCCACTTGTGCTTTCGCGCCGGTCGAGGCGGCAATCGGCCCAGGCACTGCCAGCCAGTGCAGCCCATGCGTAAGCTACCCAAGCAAGCTGTGCGGCGTCCTGCCTGGAGGGTATGACCTGACGCGTCCGCGGTGGCACGATGGCCACCACCATGCGTGCGGCATCCGCCTTCCCCCAGCGCCCCCGGGCCCACCAGCGCGCCGGCTTCACCACCATCGAGTTGCTGGTCGCCGTCACCGTGGGGGCGCTGCTGCTCGGGCTGACAATCCCCTCCATGAGCGCGATGCTGCAGACCCAGAAGACCGTGTCGCTGGTGAACGTGTTCGTGGCCAGCCTGCATCTGGCGCGCAGCGAGGCGATCAAGCGCAATGGGCGCACCGTGGTGTGCAAGTCGGCCGATGGGCTGCAGTGCACGACGGCGGGCGGCTGGGACCAGGGCTGGATCGTGTTCCACGACACCAACAACAATGCCCAGTACGACGCGGACGAGTGGGTGGCGCAGCAGCAGGGCCCTGCTGGCACAGGTTTGCGCCTGCGCGGCAATACGCCGGTGGCGCACTATGTGTCTTACACGGCGCACGGCAGAGCACGGCTCACGTCCGGGGCCTTTCAGGTCGGCACCTTCACGCTGTGCCCCACCGCGGGCGCGGCCGGCGCCAATGTGCGCAAAATCATCCTGGGCGGGCCGGGCCGGCCGCGCATCGACAAGGGCGTGGCGGCGGATTGTGTGTGATGGGCCGCGATGTTGCTCCCGCTGCGCTCGATTGCGTCGCCGGGCAGGACCCGCATCACGATCATGCTCGGTGACGACATCCGCGCGCGCTTCCGGGCACGCGCCGAGGCACAGGGTGCGGCTACCCGGCGAAGCACCCAAGTTGTTCTCTGGAAGCCGGTGCTTGGTTCGGGGCATTTCGATTCCATCGGTCGCTGCTTGCTGATGGGTCGGCACCCGCACTCACATTGATTTCTTCGCGAGACGTTTATACAATGTAGAAACATATTGAAAGGAAGATCATGGAAGCAATCATTCGAAAGTGGGGCAACAGCCCGGCCTTGCGCTTGCCAGTGTCGGCGCTGAAGGAGGCTGAACTGTGCCTTGACCAGAAAGTGAATATCGTCGTCACGCGGGGCCGCATCGTTATCGAACCCACAGGAAAGATCGAATATGACTTGAGCGAACTGCTGAGCGGCATCACGGTTCAGAACTCGCATACCGAGGTCAGCTTCGGAAAACCGGTTGGCAAAGAGGCCTTTTGATGGCAACTCGCAATTTCGTGCCTGATGCCGGCGACGTTGTCTGGCTGGAGTTCGATCCCCAGGCAGGGCACGAGCAGGCCGGACATCGCCCTGCTTTGGTGGTCAGCCCTGCGAGTTACAACGCAAAGGCCGGGTTGATGGTCTGCTGCCCTATGAGTACCAAGATCAAGGGGCATCCATTTGAGGTGGTGACCGAGGTCGATGGTGTCGCAAGCGCAGTGCTTTCTGATCAGGTCAAGTCACTCGACTGGAAAGTATGGCGTGCAGAGAAAAAGAGTGCCGTGCCGGCGGTGGTCATGGTTCATGTGCGCGCAAAAATCAAGGCTTTGTTGGCCATTTCGTGACCGCAGGTATCTGCGCTTCCCGGGTAACACGCATCTGTGCAAAGACGCTCTCTTTGCAAACGAACAACCCCGCTGGCCTTGCGCGCGAAAACCGGACCCGGCTGATTCTTGCGCGCGAGCCGTGCCGGGGCGAAGCAGAGCACGACCATGCGCGAAAAATACGATTTCAGCAAGGGCATGCGCATCGCTGACCGCCGCCCTCCGGCTCTACAGGCGCCGGGGCGGTGGGAAACAGGTCACGCTGCCAGACTTCCTCAGCGCCGCACCGCATCCACCAGCGTCTTGAACTCGTCGATGTCCTCGAAGTTGCGGTACACACTGGCAAAGCGCACGTAGGCCACCTTGTCGAGCTTCTTGAGCTCGCGCATGACCAACTCGCCGATGCGGTTCGACGCTACCTCGCGCAGGCCCAGGTTGAGCAGCTTTTCTTCGATGCGCTCGATGGCGCTATCCACTTGCTCGGTACTGACCGGCCGCTTGCGCAGCGCCAGTTTCATCGAGGCCAGCAGCTTGGCGCGCTCGAACTCGATGCGGCGGCCGTCCTTCTTGACGATGGTCGGAAAGTTGACGTCGGGCCGCTCGTAGGTGGTGAAACGCTTTTCACAGGCGCCGCATTGGCGCCGGCGGCGGATGAAGTCCCCGTCTTCGGCCACCCGGGTCTCGACCACCTGGGTCTCGGAGTGGCTGCAAAACGGGCATTTCATGGTCAACCGTAAACCGGAAAGCGGCTGGTCAGGGCGTGCACCTTGGCCCGAACGGCGTCGATGTTGGCGGCATCACGCGGCTTGTCCAGCACATCGGCGATCAGGTGGGCGGTCTGGCGGGCTTCTTCGTCCTGGAAGCCGCGGGTGGTCATGGCCGGGGTGCCGATGCGCACGCCGCTGGTGACCATCGGCTTTTCGGGGTCGTTGGGGATCGCGTTCTTGTTGATGGTCATGTGGGCACGGCCCAGCACCGCCTCGGCTTCCTTGCCGGTGATGCCCTTGGAGCGCAGGTCGACCAGCATCACGTGGCTCTCGGTTCTGCCACTGACGATACGCAACCCGCGTTCGGTGAGGGTCTGCGCGACGATCTGCGCATTGCGGATCACCTGGGCCTGGTAGGCCTTGAAGCCCGGCTCCAGTGCCTCCTTGAAGGCCACCGCCTTGGCTGCGATCACATGCATCAGCGGCCCGCCCTGCAGCCCCGGGAAAATTGCGCTGTTGATGGCCTTTTCGTGCTGGGTCTTCATCAGGATGATGCCGCCGCGCGGGCCGCGCAGGCTCTTGTGGGTGGTGGAGGTCACCACGTCGGCATGCGGCACCGGGTTGGGGTACAGGCCGGCAGCGATCAGGCCTGCGTAGTGCGCCATGTCGACCAGGAAGATGGCGCCGACATCCTTGGCCACCTTGGCGAAGCGCTCGAAGTCGATGGCCAGTGAGTAGGCCGACGCGCCGGCAATGATCAGCTTGGGGCGGGCCTCATGGGCCTTGCGCTCCATGGCGTCGTAGTCGATCTCCTCTTGGGCGTTCAGGCCGTAGCTGACCACATTGAACCATTTGCCGCTGATGTTCAGCGCCATGCCGTGCGTCAGGTGGCCGCCTTCGGCCAGGCTCATGCCCATGATGGTGTCGCCCGGCTTCAGAAAGGCCAGAAAAACGGCTTCGTTGGCCGATGCGCCGCAATGTGCCTGCACATTGGCTGCCTCGGCGCCAAAGAGTTTTTTCACGCGGTCGATGGCCAGCTGCTCGGCCACGTCGACGTTTTCGCAGCCACCGTAGTAGCGGCGACCCGGGTAGCCCTCGGCGTACTTGTTGGTCAGCTGCGAGCCCTGCGCGGCCATGACCGCCGGAGAGGCGTAGTTCTCACTGGCGATCAGCTCGATGTGGTGTTCCTGGCGCGCGTTCTCGGCCTGGATGGCGGCCCACAGTTCGGGGTCGGTCTGTTCAACGAGGATGGAGCGGTCGTACATGATGGTGCAAGGAGGGTGCTGAGTTAAAAAGTGAGTAACGCGGCGACCTTTTCCAAAGGTGCTGCAGGGTTGTCGTCGGCGGTGTTCATGGCAGGCGGGGTAGCAGGCGCGGTGACGGGCACCGGCTTGCCTGCGGCCACTGACTGGAGCCGCGCATGTTCGGCCAGCACCTTGCCCGTATAGCCGCTATCGCCTTCGAGGTTGGCCGCACCGACGTAATAGCGCAGCCCGCCTTCAAGCGAGCCAGCCCGAGCGATGCATTCCTGCAATACCTTCACACCCACGCGCAAATTGGCGACCGGGTCGAAGGCGGCGAAGTGGCCACCGAAGTTGTCGTACTTGTCCCCATGGATCTTGGTCATCACCTGCATCAGGCCCTGCGCGCCCATCGCGCTTTGGGCAAACGGATTGAAGCCGGATTCGATGGCCATGATGGCCAGGATGAGTGTCGGGTCGAGCTTGGTGCGGCTGCCGAGGTCGTAGGCTTCGGCCACCAGCGCGCTCAACGGCTCGGGTGCCACCCGGTACTTCTTGCTCAGCCAGTAGGCCACATTGGCCTGCTGTTTGGGCAATTCGCGTGGGTCAGCGGCGGTGGCGCGGTCGGCCATTTCGGGCGGCGCCTCCAGGGTGCCCAGCGAGATATGGCGCTCTTGCAGCCAGGTCATCAGCTGCGTCTCGCCCAGTTCGCGGATTTCAGGCCGCACGGTGAGCACGACGGCCAGAAACACGACCACCAGACCGAGCATCGCAAACCCGTTGTGGGTGATTTCGAACAGGCCGTTTGACACATCGGAGGCAAAAGTACGCAGCCCCTGGGAGATCTTCTTTGACGCTGACACAGCTTTTCCTTCTTTCACGAGACTCGCGCGCATCGCGCTGCAGGCAGTGCAGGCGGCGAGACATCGATTGGGTTGGTACGCCTTCGACATTCTGCGCCACTCGGTGGAGGCTATGCATCGGGTCGAATTTGCCGGGTTCGGCAGCGATTCGGGATAACCCCAGGCTCCAGGGTTGGGCGGATTTTAGTGGTCGTCTTATATCGAGTCAACCATAAGAAATCGAAGTCTTAAATTCGAATGAGCGGGTCACAGCCCTTTGCGTTCGCGCAACTATTCAACGCATGGGCTGTTCAGCGGGCTTGTTTTTCGACGCGTGCAGGTCTAGACTGGCAGGGCCTGAGCATTCGGGCACAACGTCGGTGTCTTCCTGTTGCAGCCTGCGGGCAGCGTTTGCGGTGGGACCCTGGCGGACACGAGGTAGCAATCTCTTGCTGCCATCGCACGGAGAGACTTCTCGCTCTCTTCACGCGAGCCAAGACGGCACGGGCCTCGTGCCCGCCGTCAAGCCCGACGGGCCGGCCAACACCGGTCCGCCGGGCTTTCTAGTTTTGGCGCGATGATGTTTTACAGTCGAAGCCATTGACCATCTGGCCCGTCGCGTTGAACACTTCAGCCTATGCAATCCAATTTTCTGTCCCCGGCCAAGTGGTTGCGCCGGCTTTCCTGGCTGGTCGGCGTGGTTGCACTGCTGTGGGGCCTGGGCTGGTTGGCCGGGCCGGCCTTGATCCGCAGCCAGATCGAGAAGATCGCGTCGGAACAACTGGGCCGCAAGGTCACTGTCGGCGCGGTGGACTTCAAGCCCTGGACGCTGGAGCTGACCGTGTCGGATCTGGCGATTGCCAATCAGGCCGGGTCGCAGGCGCAGTTCCAGTTCAAGCGTCTGTATGTGAATGCCGAACTCGAGTCGCTGGTGCGCCTGGCGCCGGTCATCCAGGCGGTGACCCTGGAGGCGCCCCTGCTGCGACTGACCCATTGGGGGGCTGGCAAATACGACGTCGACGACCTGCTCGCGCGCTTGCAGCGGCCAACGGCTGAAAAACCCGCGGAACCGCTGCAGTTTGCACTGTTCAACCTGGTGTTGACGGGCGGCACACTCGAGTTCGACGACCGGCCGGTGGGCAAGAAGCACACGGTCTCTGATCTCCGGCTCGGTGTGCCCTTCATCAGCAACCTGCCGGGCCGCCAGGAAGTCACCGTCGAGCCCCAGCTGGCCTTCCTGCTCAATGGCAGCCGCTTCGATTCCAAGGCCCAGACCACGCCATTCGCATCGACACGCAAGACCGACGCACGGCTGGAGTTGATTGACTTCAACCTGGCGCCTTATCTGCCTTACCTGCCACGCGACTTGCCGGCCCGGCTGCAAAAGGGCGTGGTCGGGGCCACCCTGCAGTTGAAGTTTGAGCAGACACCGCGGCCCACCGTGCAATTGCAGGGCGAACTGCAATTGCGCGACTTCCAGGCGGTCGACGCCGCTGGCCTTGATGTGCTGGGGTTCGAGTCGCTCACGCTGGTGATCGACGAACTGCGTCCTTTCGAGCAGCAGGCCCGGCTGTCGCTGGTCGAGCTCACGGCGCCCAAAGTCGCGCTATCGCGCGCTGCGTCCGGCCAGTTGAATCTGTCTCTGGGCGCCAAGGCAGCTGCAACGCCAGCGGTGTCTGCCACTGCTCCCGCTGCGCCGTCTGCGGCCAACCCCTGGAAAGCGCAGCTTGCCCGGTTGGTGGTCAAGGACGGCGCCGCGGGCTGGTCCGATGCCGCGGTCTCGCCGCAGTCGAAAATCGCCGTGCAGGGGCTGGCACTCGAGGTCCGGGACATCGTCTGGCCCCTGGACAAACCCGCCAGCTTCGAAGGCGCACTGGCGATCGTCGACAACCCGTCCGACCCGGCGCGCGCCAAGACTGGAGCCAAGCCACCGCTGCCGGCGGGGCTCAAGTTCAGCGGAAGCGCCACCGATCAGCAGGCCCGTGTGAAGCTGTCCGCCACGGACGTCTCGCTGTCCCTGGCCGGCCCCTACCTGGCCCAATGGCTGAATCCTGCCGTGCAGGGCCGCCTGCGTGCCGATCTGGATCTGGCCTGGGCGGCGCCAGACTGGAAGCTGGAGGTTGCCACGCTGGTGCTGGACGACCTTGCACTGGTGTCAGGCAGTGGGCAGGGCAGTGGCCCCTGGCCGAGCGTCAAGCAGATCAGCGTGGGCCAGGCACAGATCGACTTGTCGCGGCGCAGCGCCAGCATCGGCAAGCTGGCCATCCAGCAGCCGCGGCTGGCCGTGTCGCGCGCGAAGGACAAGCGCTGGATGTTCGAGGATTGGCTGAAAGCCGAAGACAAGCCGGTGGCGCGTGCCGTGGCGACTGCACCGGTCCAAGCTGCCAGTGCTGTCGCTGCTGCTGCCGCTGGCGCTGAAGCACCCTGGAGCCTCGTGATCGGCGACCTCTCGCTGGGCGACGGCGAGCTGGTGTTCAAGGATGAGGCGCTGGCCAAGCCGGTGAGCTTCGGCCTGTCTGCCATCCGGTTGCAGGTAAAAGAGGTGCGGCCCGAGGGTGCCAAGCCGGTGCCGGTGCAATTCTCGGCCCGTCTCAAGTCCGAGCGAGGCGAGCCAGGCCAGCTGGACTACCGCGGCAATCTCCAGTGGCAGCCGGTCCTGGCACGCGGCGCAGTGGTTGCCACCCAGATCCCGGTGCATGTGTTCGAGCCCTATTTCGCCGGCGGGCTGAACATCGAGTTGCTGCGCGCCGATGCCGGCTTCAAGGGCGATGTGCAGTTCGCCGACGGCGCCCAGGGCCCCTCAGTCCGGGTTCAGGGGGACGCCGTGGTGGAGGACTTTCGCGCCAACAGCCTGGCTGCCAGCGAGGGTGGGCTGCAGATCGCCGAGGAGCTGCTGAACTGGAAGTCGTTGAGTGTGCGCGGCATCGACCTGGCCCTGGCACCTGGCACCGCCCCGCGCCTGTCGATCACCGAGACCACGCTGGGCGACTTCTTTGCGCGGGTGATCGTCTACCCGACGGGCCGCATCAATTTGCAGGATCTGGTCCGGCAAGATGCCGCTGCGCTGCCGCCCCAGACCGGCGCGAGCGCGCCCGCAGGTGCGGTGGCGCAGGCGCAGGCGCAGGCGCAGGCGGCCAGTGCGCCGGTTGCAGCAACCGGTCTGGAGCCGGTCATCACCATCGGGCCGGTGGGGCTCGTCAACGGCAAGGTGTTTTTCTCGGACCGGTTCGTCAAGCCCAACTACTCGGCCAACCTCAGCGAGCTGACCGGCAAGCTCAGCGCATTTTCGTCGCTGGCACCTCAGGGCCAGCCGCTGCTGGCCGACCTGGAACTGCGCGGGCGCGCCGAAGGAACTGCGTCGCTGGAGATCCTGGGCAAGATCAACCCGCTGGCCACGCCGCTGGCGCTGGATATCAAGGGCATCGTGCGCGATCTCGAACTCCCGCCACTGTCGCCGTATTCGATCAAGTACGCTGGCCACGGCATCGAGCGCGGCAAGATGAGCGTGGATGTCGCCTATCTGGTGCTTCCGAACGGGCAGCTCACGGCCAGCAACAAGGTGGTGCTGAACCAGCTGACGTTTGGCGACAAGGTCGAGGGCGCGCCGGCCAGCCTGCCGGTCAAGCTCGCCGTGGCCCTGTTGTCGGACCGCAATGGCGTGATCGATATCAACCTGCCGATCAGCGGCTCGCTCAACGACCCGCAGTTCAGCCTGGGCCCGATCATCTTCAAGGTGATCGTGAACCTGATCGTGAAGGCGATCACGGCCCCTTTCAGCCTGCTGGCCAGTGCCTTTGGTGGCGGTGGCGACGAACTCAGCTCAGTGGTTTTTGCGCCGGGCTCGGCGTCCCTTCTGCCGCAGGCGCGGGAGGGCCTGGACAAGGTGGCCCGGGCGCTCAACGAGCGGCCGGCACTGAAGATGACAGTGGTGGGCACTGCCAACCTGGAGGCCGAGCGCGAGGCCTACAAGCGGGAGCGCCTGCGTGGCCTGCTGGTGGCAGAAAAACGCCGCAGCATGCTCGCAGGCAATGCTAGCGCAGCCGAAGCGGCGGCGACTGTGACGATCGACGACGCCGAGGTGCCGCAGTTGCTCAAGGAAGTCTACCAACGGGCCGACATCACCAAGCCACGCAATCTCGCCGGCGTTGCCCAGGAGGTTCCGGTGACCGAGATGGAGGCCCTGCTGCTGGCCAATATCGCCGTGACCGAAGATGCCATCCGCGAGCTTGCCGTGCAGCGGGGTGTGGCCGTCAAGGACTACCTGAGCGCGCAGAAGCTGCCGGTGGAGCGGCTGTTTTTAGGGGCGGTCAAGCCGGCGGCCAACGACCCGAATTGGTCACCGCGGGCCGAGCTCAGCCTGGCGAATTAGCCCATCGTGCCACTGCCCGGCCGCAATTTGTTGCGCGCCGGGGACGTGGCGCCGGGAATAGCGGCGAAAATACGCGCCTTACGGAACCAACCCGCCAGCCCGCTGGCCCCACGTGACGATGACCGCCTCCCCCAAGACCACCGATATCCGCCAGCTCGACGCTTTGACTGGCGGCGCTTTCACTGCCCCCACATCGGGTGAGCGGGCCACCCGTGTCCGCGCCTGGTTGTCCGGTGATCCGACCCAGGAGCAACTGCAGGAAGTGTTCCGTGAACTCGCCGGGCGGGACAAGGGCGCCGCGCGCCCCTTGCGTGAACGACTCGATGACCTGCGGCGTGCGAAAACCCAGGAGATCGTGGCCGCCGAGTGGGCCGGCAAGGCCCAGACCCTGTTGTCGGTCGCCAAGCTCAACATCGCCGACGCGATGGCCTGGCAGCGCGATGCGGCCAAGGCCGGTGCCCCCCTGAGCCGGGAGCCTTTGCTGGGGCTCAAGAGCCAGCTGGTCGAACGCATCCGCATCATCGAAGACCTGCAGCACCGTGTGCAGGTGCAGCGCGAAGCGGCGGTGTTGCTGGCCCAGCGCATCGAGGTCTTGTCGACCAAGCCCTGGGCCGCCGCGCAAGGTGTCTGGGACAGCCTGCGCAGCGACGTGGCCCATTGGCAGGAGCAGGCCGCGGCATTGCAGGCCGATACCAGCTGGCCCAGTGTGGACATGAAATTTCCGCCGCTGCTGGAGGCCTCGCGCGGCCAGTTGCTGGCCGTGTGGGATGCCTTCCAGAGTGCGCTGGCGCAGGCGGTGGCCGCATCGGATGATCCGGCGGCGCCGCTGCCACCGGTGCCGGTCTGGGCCGACGAACTGCGGTCGGCGCGGGGTGTTGCAGTCGAGTCGGCACCCAGGGCCCAGAAGCCGCGCATCGATCCTGAAGTCCGCCAGCAGGCCACCGCCAAGGTGCAGGAGGCGCTGGCCAAGCTGGAGGCAGAGATTGGTGAAGGGCACGGCAAGGCGAGCGCCGGTGCGGCGGCATCACTGCGCGGTGCCCTGAAAGAAAATGGCAAGCTGATCAGCGACGGCCTGGAGAACAAGGCCCATGCGGCGCTGGCTGCGGCTGGCGAGCTCGAGGGCTGGCAGCGCTGGCGTGCCGACCAGTTGCGCGAAGAACTGGTGGCGCGCGCCGAAGGCTTGCTTCAGCGGCCTGAGGGCCAGGCCATCGGCGGGCGCAAGATGCAGGAAAACCTGCGCGCCCTGCGCGAGCAATGGAAGCAAACCGACCAGGGCGGGGTACCGAACCACGCCATGTGGAAACGTTTCGACGAGGCCTGCAACGAAGCCCATAAGGTGGTCGAGGCCTGGCTCGACAGGATCCGTGCCGAGGCGACCGAGCACCGGGCCCAGCGGCTCGCCCTGATTGAAGAGGTTAAGGCATGGGCCGCTGCCAACACCACCGCACTGGACGACGACTGGCGCGGTTTTTCGCGCATCCTGCACCAGTTCGGCGACCGCTGGCGCGAAGGCGGGCATGTGGGCGAAAAGATGTTCGCCGAATTGCAACCCTTGTGGCAGGACGCGATCAAGACGGCCGCGGCCCCTTTCGAGGCGCTGCAGCAGCTCAGCATCGACCAGCGCCAGGCCATGATCGAAGAGGCCAGGGTCCTGGGTGCGGCCCCGCTTCTGCGCGTTGACGCGGTCAAAGCGTTGCAACAGCGCTGGCAGGCCGAGGCCCAGGCGATCCCGATCGACCGGCGCCTGGAGCAGAAGTTGTGGGATGCCTTTCGCAAGCCGATCGACGAGGCGTTCGAGCGCAAGACGCAAGAGCGCCAGAAGGCGGAGTCGGCCCTGGGCGAACATGACCGCATGGTGCTGGAGGCCTCCAAGGCACTCGAAGCCGCCAATGCGTCTGGCGACGCCCAGCAGATCCGCGCAGCCATGACCCGCCTCGACGCCGCCTTGCGCGGTCAGGCGACGGCCCAAGGCGTGGTGCAGACTGCCCAGGCCGCGGCCGCTGCACAGGCGCAGGACCAACCGGCAGCCGAGGCGCCTGGCGCACCTCCCCAAGAGGGCATGGCTGTGCATGAAGCGCCGGTGGTGGCGGCGGAGTCGAGCGAGGCCGCAGCGCCGGTGGCAGCGCCACCGGCGCCCAAGCCAGCGCCGCGCCCGGTGGTGGCGATGCGCGGGGACGACCGCCCCGGCATGAAGAAATCCGAGCCTGCCGCGCCGGCGCGCGGCGGGCGTTTCGGCGACCGCAAGGACGGCCCCCGTGCACCCTTTGGAGCCGGGCCGCGCGACGCCGGACGGGGCGCCCCACGGCGCGACAACGAAGACTGGGCCTCCCGCCCTGGTGCGGCACCGGCACCGCGCCTCGGCGATACCGCCTTCCGGGCCCAGCGCGATGCACTCGAGAACGCCCAGATGGCGTTGCGCAAGCTGGCGTCCCAGGCCCATGGAGAGGCACTGTCCCAATTGCTCGGCGCCTGGGAAAAACGCGACCCTGCGCTGGTGCCTGGCGCCCAGGAACTCGGCTCGCGCGCGGCCGCCACGGCTCGCCCCAGCTGGGTACAGGCCCTATCGGCGGCGGCGGGGGCCGCCGGCGATACCGCCATGCTGCGCCTGGAGATCGCCTCCGAGATGCCGACCCCGGCCGAACACCATGATGCCCGGCGCATGTTCCAGTTGCAGCTGCTGACCCGGCGCAACGATCCTGCTCCCGCGCAGACCTGGGGCCAGGACGTCAGCCGCGTGCTGTCTGGCGCCTATGATGGGGCCATGGAAAGGCGCCTGCGCAACGCCTTGAAGGTGCTGCTGAAGCCCTGAGCCACCGCGCAGCACTGGAACAGGAGGCTTGATTTGGACTCCATGGATGATCTGCTTCGTCGCCTTGAGCAACTCAACGCGATCGGGGCGTCGCTGTCCAAGGAACGCGACATTACCCGCCTGCTGGAGAGCATCCTGCTGGCGGCCAAGGCCATCACCAATGCGGACGGTGGCACGCTGTACCGCATGAACGATGACCATACCGCCTTGCGTTTCGAGATTCTGCGCACCGACTCCCTGCGCATTGCGATGGGCGGAACTTCCGGCAATCCGATCGTGTTCCCCAACCTGCCGCTGCTCGATCAAGACGGCTCCCCCAACGACTCCCTGGTGGCGGGATATGCGGCCATTCACCACCAGACCGTCAACATCACCGACGCGTACACCGAGCCGAACTTCGACTTCTCGGGTACGCGGCGCTTTGACGAGCGCACCGGCTACCGGTCGCAGTCCTTCCTGGCGGTGCCGATGCGCAACCACGAGGGCGAGGTGATCGGTGTCTTGCAGTTGATCAATGCGCGCCCGCCGGGCAGCACCGAGGTCGTGCGATTTTCAAGCTCCGACCAGAGCCTGGTGGAGTCGCTGGCATCGCAGGCGGCGATCGCGCTCACCAACCGGCTGCTGATCAGCCAGCTGGAGGAGCTGTTCGAGTCCTTCATCAACCTGATCAATCTGGCCATCGACGAAAAGTCGCACTACACCGGCGGGCACTGCCAGCGCGTGCCGGCGCTGACCATGCTGCTGGCGGAGGCGGTGAATTCGACCAGCCAAGGCCCGCTGGCGGGCTTCAGCATGGACGACCGGGATCGCTACGAGCTCAAGATCGCCGGCCTGCTGCACGACTGCGGCAAGGTCACGACGCCGGTGCATGTGGTGGACAAAGCCACCAAGCTGCAGACCTTGTTTGACCGTATCGAACTGGTCGACACCCGGTTCGAAGTGCTCAAGCGGGACGCCGAAATTGCCGCGCTGCGCCGCCAACTCGACCTGCGCGAGAGGGTCGACCCGACGGCCGAGGCCGGCATCCTGGCCGACTACCGCACGGCTGTCGAGTCGCTGGATTCCGACCGGGCATTTCTGCGTGCCACCAATGCCGGTGCCGAGTCGATACGCGAGGACACACTGGCGCGTGTGCGCCAGATCGCCGGCAGCCGCCTGTGGCGCAACGTCGAGGGCATGGAGACCGAGTTTCTCACCTCCGACGAGCTGGAGAACCTCACGATTCGTGCCGGCACATTGACGCAGACCGAACGCAACACGATCAACCACCATATCGTGGCAACCATCAAGATGCTCGAAAAGCTGCCTTGGCCCAAGCATCTGCGCAATGTGCCCGAGTACGCCGGCGGCCACCACGAGCGCATGGACGGCAAGGGTTACCCGAAAGGCCTCACGCGCGACCAGATGTCGGTGCAGGCGCGGGTGATGGGCATCGCCGATATCTTCGAGGCCCTGACCGCCAGTGACCGACCCTACAAGCCGGGCATGAAACTGTCGCAGGCGATGGGCATCATGCACAAGTTCAAGCTGAACGGCCACATCGACCCGGATCTGTTCGATGTGTTCGTCGCAGAAAAGGTGTACCTCCAATACGCCGAGAAGTTTCTCGACCCGTGGCAGATCGACGAGGTCAAGCTGCCGGGGTGAACGCGCCCCACCAGGCGTCGAACATCGCCACCAAGGGAGCAAAGTCGCGGGCAAACGAGGCCGGATTCACGAAGTAGGCTTCGCTGGCGACCGCAAAGAACTCGTCGATCGACACCGCCGCATACGGGTCGAGCCACACTGGTGCACCGCCAAAGCGCTGGGCCAGGCTGAGCTTGTCGCAAAAGTCGTCGTAACTGGCCTGCAGCCGGCCGCGCCAGGCCTCGCGGGCCAGGCGGACCGACGTCGCACCCATGAAACCGGCAGGCAGGGGCGGGCAGCCGTCGGGCATGCCGTCGCGCATGTCGATCTTGTGCACGAACTCGTGGATCACCACGTTGTAGCCGTCGGCAGCCGTTTGACCGGCCTCGGCCACATCCGCCCAACTCAGCGTGACGGGGCCCAGTTCCATGGCCTCACCGCTGAGCTCTTCCTGCCATTGGTGGACGACACCGGCATCGTCGACGGTTTCACGCCGTGCCAGAACGGCGCCGGGATGCACCACGATGCCGACGAAGTCGGCGTACCAGGCCAGACCGCGGTACGGGCCGCGGATGCCGACCAGTGGCAGGCAGGCCTGGGCGGCGATGGCCACGCCCATCGCATCGGTGATCGCCAAGCCGCCGGCGGCCTGAAATTCCTTGTGCTGCAGAAAGCCGCTGGCCAGCGCGTGCAGCGTGCCCAGCGACGGATCGCCATGCCGCGCCAGAAAGGGAAAGTCGCGCAGGGTCGACTGCCACAGTGCGTCGGGAATGGCGCGCGCCGCCGAGGTGCCGCGCAGACGCTTCCACCAGCGCAGCATGGCTCAGGGCCGCTCAGGCGCTGGCCGCAGGGGAGTGGTACACCCCCAGGCGCTGGGGCTGTGCATCGGCGCCGATGCGCAGGATCTCGCCGCGGGCCGGGTCTGCCCGCATGTCCCAGTCGCTGAGCACGATGCGTCGCAGGCCGGCATCCATGGCATGGTCGGCGGGCTGGTGGGTATGGCCGTGGATCAGCGTGGTGGCGCCGGCCTCGTGCAGCACGCGGCAGACCTCTGCGGCGTCGAGATCGACCCCGTCAGTGGCTTGCTGTTTGCGGGCCTCGCTGCGCTGGCGCAGGCCCCGCGCGATGGCGCGCCGCTGCGCCAGGGGCTGCTGCAAAAAAGATTGCTGCCAGGCGTTGCTGCGTACCTGGGCGCGAAACTGCTGGTAATCGGTATCGGCCAGGCACATCGCGTCTCCGTGCGACAACAGCCAGCGCCGGCCGGCAAAATCGAGCACGGTCGGGTCGTCGAGCAGGGTCAGCCCGCAGGCCTGTGCAAACGCGTCGCCAGCCAGGAAGTCGCGGTTTCCGCGCATGAAGTACAGCGTGCGCCGGCCCGCCGCCTTGTGCAGTATGCGGGCGCAACGGGCCTCGAAGCCTTCAGGCTCCAGGGTGATCGCATCGTCACCAACCCAGACCTCGAACAGGTCGCCCAGGATGAACACGGCCTCGGCCGGCGTGTGCTGCAGATAATGCCGCCAGGCCAGCAGGGTCTCGGGTTGCCCTGCATCGAGATGCAGGTCGGAAATGACATCGATGCAGCTCCAGGCCGCAGGTGCCGCGAGCACAGGCCAGGCGCGTGCGGCCACGTCAGAGCGCGACGGCCTTTTCGATCACGACGTCGTCGTTCGGCACGTCATCGTGAAAGCCCTTGCGGCCGGTTGGGACAGCCTTGATCTTGTCGACGATCTCGGTACCGCCGACCACCTTGCCGAACACGGCATAGCCCCAGCCCTGGCCGGACGGTGCGGTGTGGTTCAAAAAGCCGTTGTCGGCGACGTTGATGAAGAACTGGGCCGTTGCCGAATGCGGGTCGCTGGTGCGTGCCATGGCGATGCTGTAGTTGAGGTTCTTGAGCCCGTTGGCGGCCTCATTCTGGATCGGGGTGCCGCTGCGCTTTTCTTTCATGCCGGGCTCGAAGCCGCCGCACTGGACCATGAAGCCGGGGATGACCCGGTGGAACACCGTGTTGTCGTAGTGGCCCTTGCGGACGTACTCGAGAAAGTTGGCCGACGATACCGGGGCCTTGTCCTGGTCGAGTTCGAGGGTGATGACGCCGTGTTGGCGGATATGGAGTTCGACTTGCGGGTTGGGCATGATTTATTTCACCAGGGTGGCAGAGTTGATAAGCAAAGGGGTTTTGGGAACGTCGGTCGGAAACGGACCGCCGGGGCCGGTGGGGGTGGACTTCATCTTGGTGATGACCTCCATGCCACTGATGACCTTGCCAAAGACGGTGTACCCGAACAGTTGCGGGTTGTTGACCAGGTTGGCCCGCGGCACATTTTCGTACACGCGGCCCTGGTACTCGAAACGCGGCACCGGGTCGCCGGGCGGGATCACGGTGGGGTCGAGGAAGGCGTTGTCCTTGACGTTGATGAAGAACTGCGCGGAGGCCGAATTCGGATCGGGCGTGCGGGCCATGGCCAGCGTGCCGACCACATTGCGCGGCCCGCCCTTGGCCAGTGCTTCACGCCCTTCGTGCACGACCGGCGCGCGGGTGCGCTTCTCGGCGTAGCTGGCATCGAAGCCGCCACCCTGCACCATGAAGCTTTCGATGACGCGGTGGAAGATCGTGCCGTCGTAGTGCTTGTCGCGCACGTACTGCAGGAAGTTCTCGACGGTCTTGGGGGCCTTGTCGGGGTAGACCTCGACGACGAACTCGCCGGCCGAGGTGTTGAAGCGGACTTTTGGGTTGTCTTGCTGGGCTCCGGCGCCAGAGACAGCCAGGCTGAGCAAAAGGCCTGCGGCAAGCGCCAGGCGGCGGTGCAGGTTGGGTAACGCGGATGGCACGGTGGGCTCCTTCGGTGCGGTGGCTATCGGCCGGCAGCGCCCGAGAACAGCTGGCGCAGCAGGTTCAGCTTGGGTGCCAGTGACGGGTTGTTGGCTTCGAGCCGCTGCGACTGCAGGTAGGCCTGGTTGGCCAGGCGGGCATAGACATCGCCCAGGTTCTCGTGGGCGATGGCATATTGGCTGTTGGTACGGATCGCCATCTCGAGCGCCTGACGCGCCAGGTCGTATTGCCCCTGTGCTGCATACAGCACGGCCACGTTGTTGTAGGGCTCGGGCAACTCGGGGTATTCTTGGATCAGCAGGTTGTAGGTGGCGATCGCATCCTGGGGCTTGCCGGAATCCTGCTCGATCAGGCCCTTGAGGAAACGCATCTGCGGGTCGCGTGGTTTGGTGGCCAGATACTGCTGCACACGGGCCATGGCCTGGGGCAGCTGGCCGGCACGCATGAGTTCGGTAACGGGGGCGTAGTCGTTGGCCTGCGCGGCACCTGCCAGAAGGCCCAGAGCCAGCATTCCCCAGCGGATCAGCCGGTAAAAGCCATGGGACGGGTGCATGAGAAGAACTCCTGAATCAGGCGCATTGCAATCCCGATCATCGGGGCTTTATACTGCGCTGAATTGTAGCCCAGGGGTGCCGCAGAGCACTCCTGACAACCTCTATCCGGTGCCTGTTGATTGCATGCGAGCAGAAGTCTTTGCCCATGGGTCTTCTGCCCTTCAGACGTTCCCCCGCCCACCATGAGCCTGCGCATCCACAACACGCTCACACGCTCGACTGAGCCGTTTGTTTCGATCGAGCCCGGGCATGTCCGCATGTATGTGTGCGGCATGACCATCTACGACCTGTGCCACATCGGCCATGCGCGCATGATGATGGCCTTCGACGTGGTGCAGCGCTGGCTGAAGGTCAGCGGTCTGCGCGTCACCTATGTGCGCAACATCACCGACATCGACGACAAGATCATCCAGCGCGCGGTCGAGCGCGGCATCACCATCCGCACACTCACCGACGAGATGATCGCGGCCATGCAGACCGACATCGGCGCGCTGGGCATCGAGGCGCCCTCACTCGAGCCCCGTGCCACCGACTACGTGCCCCAGATGCTGCACCTGATCGCCCGCCTGCAGGACAAGGGCCTGGCCTACCAGTCGCCGGGCGGCGACGTGAACTTTGCAGTGCGCAAGTTCCCCGGGTACGGCAAGCTGTCCGGCAAGTCGCTTGACGAGCTGCGTGCCGGCGAACGTGTGGCGGTGCTGGATGGCAAGCAAGACCCGCTGGACTTCGCGCTCTGGAAAGCCGCAAAGGAATCGGAGCCTGATGACGCCAAGTGGGCCAGCCGTTATGGTGCCGGGCGGCCCGGCTGGCACATCGAGTGCTCTGCCATGTGCGGCGAGACCCTGGGCGAGACCTTCGACATCCATGGCGGGGGCGCCGACCTGCAATTCCCGCACCACGAAAACGAGATCGCCCAGAGCGAGGGCGCAAATGGTCAGCCGCTGGCGCGGTTCTGGGTCCATAACGGTTTCGTGCGGGTCGACAACGAGAAGATGTCCAAGAGCCTGGGCAACTTCTTCACCATCCGCGAGGTACTGGCCCGCTACGATGCCGAGACGGTGCGTTTCTTCCTGGTGCGGGCGCATTACCGCAGTGCGCTGAACTACAGCGACGTGCACCTCGACGACGCCCGTGCAGCTCTGCGCCGTCTGTACACCGCGATCGAGGCGGTGCCGCCGGCAGCGCTTCAAGCCATCGATTGGACGGACCCCTTCGCTGCGCGCTTCAAGGCTGCGATGGACGAGGATTTCGGCACACCCGAGGCGGTGGCTGTGCTGTTCGACCTGGCTGGCGAAATCAACCGGTCGCGTTTCGCGTCTGCCAGTGGGTTGCTCAAGGCGCTCGGCGCCTGTCTCGGTCTGCTGCAAGCGGAACCGGCCCGGTACCTCAAGGGCCGACCCGCAGAAGCAGGCCAGATGGCCGATGCCGATATCGATGCACGGGTGGCGCAACGTGCGTCGGCCAAGGCCGCACGCAACTTTGGCGAGGCCGATCGCATCCGCAAGGAGCTGTCGGCGGCCGGCATCGAGCTCAAGGATTCCGCGGCCGGCACCAGCTGGGTCCGGACGCAGTGATGGCGACATCCAGGCCTGCTTCTGCTCCTGTGACGGTCCGTGTGCGCCCCGACTACTGGGACGACGCCTGCAAGCACCTCACCCGCAAGGACCGGGTGATGAAGCGCCTCATCGCCCAGTCCGATGACGCCTGTCTGCAGACCCGTGGCGATGCCTTCACCACGCTGGCACGCAGCATCGTGGGCCAGCAGATCTCGGTCAAGGCGGCACAGACGGTGTGGGATCGCTTTGCGCTGCTGCCACGCAAGATGACACCAGCCAACCTGCTCAAGCTCAAGGTCGACGACATGCGCACGGCCGGGCTGTCGGCGCGCAAGGTCGAGTACCTGGTCGACCTGTCGCTGCATTTCAGCAACAAGTCGATCCAGGTCAGCGCCTGGGAAGACATGGACGACGAAGCCATCATTGCCGAGCTGGTCGCCATTCGCGGCATCGGCCGCTGGACGGCCGAGATGTTCCTGATCTTTCATCTGACGCGGCCCAATGTGTTGCCGCTGGACGATGTGGGACTGATCAACGGCATCAGCCGCAACTATTTTTCGGGCGAGACGGTGAGCCGCAGCGACGCACGCGAAGTGGCGGGTGCCTGGACGCCCTATTGCAGTGTGGCAACTTGGTATATTTGGCGCTCGCTTGACCCGCTCCCGGTCGAGTATTGAACCCCATGGCGCAAGCCAGACACTGGAGCGACACGGTGGCCAAAAAAGTATTCCTGGATTTTGAACAGCCGATTGCCGAGCTCGAGGCCAAGATCGAAGAGCTGCGGTATGTACAGAGTGAATCGGCCGTAGACATCTCGACCGAGATCGACCAGCTCAGCAAAAAGAGCCAGCAGCTCACCAAGGACATCTACAGCGATCTGACACCCTGGCAGATCACCAAGATAGCGCGCCATGCCGAGCGGCCCTACACACTGGACTACGTCAACGAGCTCTTCACCCACTTTGTGGAGATGCATGGCGATCGCCACTTTGCCGACGACCTGAGCATCGTCGGCGGCCTGGCGCGCTTCAACGGCACGCCGTGCATGGTGCTGGGTCAGCAAAAGGGCCGCGACACCAAAGAGCGTGCACAGCGCAACTTCGGCATGTGCAAGCCCGAGGGCTACCGCAAGGCGCTGCGGCTGATGAAGACGGCCGAGAAATTCCACTTGCCGGTATTCACCTTCGTCGACACACCCGGCGCCTACCCGGGTATCGATGCCGAGGAGCGCGGCCAGTCCGAGGCGATCGGCCGCAACATCTACGAGATGGCACAACTCGAGGTGCCCATCATCACGACCATCATCGGCGAAGGTGGATCCGGTGGCGCGCTGGCGATCTCGGTGGGCGACCAGGTGCTGATGCTGCAGTACTCGATCTATTCCGTGATCAGCCCCGAAGGCTGCGCGTCCATCCTCTGGAAAACCTCCGAACGGGCCCAGGACGCCGCCGACGCGCTGGGTATCACCGCGCACCGCCTCAAGGCCATGGGCCTGATCGACAAGATCGTCAACGAGCCGGTGGGTGGTGCCCACCGCGACCACAGGCAGATGGCGGCGTTTCTCAAGCGCGCCCTGACCGATGCTTACCGGCAGGTCAGCGACTTCAAGGTCAAGGAGCTGCTGGACCGCCGCTACGAGCGGCTGCAGAGTTATGGCCGCTTCACCGACACCAAGGCCGATGCCAAGGCCTCCACCAAGTAGCCCCCGCACGTCGTCGCTTTCGCTGGACCAGGCGCTCGACTCCTTTGCGCCGACGCTGCCCATGGCTGTGGCCTTGAGTGGTGGCGCCGATTCCACGGCCTTGCTGATGGCCTGTGCCGCCCGCTGGCCCGGCCAGGTCGCGGCCATCCACGTGCACCACGGGTTGCAGGCCGCAGCCAATGATTTTGCGGCGCAATGCCAGTCCCTGTGTGCAGCACTGCAGGTGCCACTGGTGGTGCACGCTGTCGATGCCCGCCCGGAGCCAGGCCAAAGCCCCGAAGACGCTGCACGCCAGGCCCGCTATGCGGCTCTTTCTGCTGCGGTGTCGTCTGCCATCGGGCCGCTGGTCTGCCGCAGTGTTGCGATAGCGCAGCATGCCGACGACCAGGTCGAGACCGTTCTGCTGGCCTTGACCCGCGGTGCCGGCCTGCCGGGGCTGGCTGCCATGCCGGCGGCCTGGCAGCGCGGTGGTATCGACTACCACCGACCGCTGCTGGGCGTGCCCGGGGCGGAGATCCGGCGCTGGCTGGCGTTACGCGGCGCCGTCTTTGTCGAGGACCCCACCAATACCGATACCGCATTCACGCGCAACCGCATCCGTGCGCTGTTGCTGCCGGCGCTGGAGCAGGCCTTTCCCGGCTTTCGTGACACCTTTGCGCGCAGCGCCCGGCATGCCGCGCAGGCTCAGCAACTGCTGGACGACGTGGCGCGGGACGACCATGCGCGGGTGGCTGCCGGTAACGGTCTGTCGATTGCGGGCCTGCAAAGCATGGCGCGAGCGCGCCAGGCCAATCTGCTGCGCCATTGGTTGCGCGGGACCCACCAGACCGTGCCCCAGGCGGCGCAGCTCGATGAACTGCTGGGCCAGCTGCAGGCCTGCACCACACGGGGCCATCGCATCCATCTCAAGGTGGGGGGGGGCTTTGTGCGCAGGCAGGGCCAGAACCTGCATTGGTACAATTCAGCGGTTGATCCAGCCTCGGCCGAGTGAGCGCACGTGTGCAGCCCGTAGCGCGAGGCCGGCACCGCAGCAGCAGTGCCGGGTCGACACGCACTCGACTCTTCAAGACATCCAATGGCATTGATTGTTCACAAGTACGGTGGCACGTCCATGGGCTCCACCGAGCGCATCCGCAATGTGGCGCGCCGGGTTGCCAAATGGGCGCGCGCCGGCCACCAGATGGTGGTGGTGCCCAGCGCCATGAGCGGCGAGACCAACCGCCTGCTGGCCCTGGCCAAGGAGCTCGCCCCGGCCAAGCCGTCTGATCACTACAGCCGTGAACTCGACATGCTGGCCGCCACCGGCGAGCAGGCATCCAGCGCGCTGCTGGCCATCGCGCTGCAGGCTGAAGGCATGGAGTCGGTCAGTTATGCCGGCTGGCAGGTGCCCATCCGGACCAACAGCGCCTACACCAAGGCACGCATCGAATCGATCGACGACAAGCGGGTGCGCGCCGATCTGGCCAATGGCAAGGTGGTGATCGTCACCGGCTTTCAGGGTATGGACGAGATGGGCAACATCACCACCTTGGGCCGTGGTGGCAGCGACACCTCGGCCGTGGCGGTGGCCGCGGCCATGAAGGCCCAGGAATGCCTGATCTTCACCGACGTCGACGGCGTGTACACCACCGACCCGCGGGTCGTAGCCGAGGCGCGCCGCCTGAATACCGTGAGCTTCGAGGAAATGCTCGAAATGGCCTCGATGGGCTCCAAGGTGCTGCAGATTCGCTCAGTCGAGTTCGCCGGCAAGTACAAGGTGCCCTTGCGCGTGTTGTCGAGCTTTACGCCCTGGGACATTCCGATTGAAGTGGAAGCCAAGTCCGGCACCCTGATCACCTTTGAGGAAGACGAGCAAATGGAACAAGCCATCGTGTCAGGCATCGCGTTCAACCGCGATGAAGCCAAGATCTCCGTGATGGGCGTGCCCGACAAGCCCGGCATCGCCTACCAGATCCTGGGGCCTATTGCCGACGCCAACATCGACGTCGACGTGATCATCCAGAACCTCAGCAAGGACGGCAAGACCGATTTCAGCTTCACCGTGAACCGCGGCGACTATGCCCGCGCTATCGACCTGCTGCGCACCAGGATCGCCGCCAGCCTGGGTGCGCACGATATCGTGGGCGACACCAAGATCTGCAAGGTATCGATCGTCGGCATCGGCATGCGCAGCCACGTGGGCGTGGCCAGCCGCATGTTCCGCGTGCTGAGCGAGGAGGGCATCAACATCCAGATGATCTCGACCAGCGAGATCAAGACCTCGGTGGTCATCGATGAGAAATACATGGAGCTCGCTGTACGCGCCCTGCACAAGGCCTTCGATCTCGACCAACCCCCCGGCTGACACTGCCAGGTAGTCGTGCCATAATCCCGACCGAGCCAGGAAACGTGACCGAGTGGCCGAAGGTGCTCCCCTGCTAAGGGAGTATGGGGTGTAGAGCCTCATCGAGGGTTCGAATCCCTCCGTTTCCGCCAGACATGGGTTTTGTGTTGTCCAACAAAGCCCCGCAAAATCCCCGCAAGCCTAGTGTTTGCGGGGGTTTTTTTTCTCTTTTCGGTCCAACACGGGGTATTGCAAGCCGACGTCAAATGGGGGTATGGTTGGGGGTATCGCCTCAAAATCCACCCTTTGGAGGTCCCCAGGGCACTGACCGACACGGCAGTCAAAAAGGCTAAGCCCGGCCCCAAACCGGCCAAACTGAGTGACGGCAAAGGCATGTACTTGCTGATCAACCCGACCGGCTCCAAGCTTTGGCGATAGAAGTACCGGTTGCTCGGGAAGGAAAAGGTGATGGCGCTCGGGGCAGATCCCGATACATCCCTTGCGCAGGCCCGTGAAGCTCTGGACACCGCGCGCAAACTGCCTGCTGGTGGTGCCGACCCCATGGTCCAGCGCAAGGCCGAAAAGGTGGCAGTGCTGACGGCATCGGAAAACTCGTTTGAGTCGGTCGCGCTGCGCTGGTGGGAACAATGGAAAGGCGTCAAAAGCCCGCGCCATGCCGATGACGTGCTGCGGCGGCTTTGGGCCGACGTATTTCCAGCTATCGGCTTCAAGCCGGTGTCCGAAGGGCTGGCTCCCGATTTGGTCGCCATGGTCAAGGAGATTTCCAAACGCGGCGCGTTGGACATCGCCAAACGCGCCCTGCAGACTTCGGGGCAGGTGTTTCGCTGCGCTGGGGCCCACGGGCTGGCCACCCCTAATCCGGCCACCGACATCAAGCCCAGCGACGTGATCGCGCCACGCAAGGCCACGAATTACGCGCGGATCGCCACCAAGGAACTGCCTGAACTGATGCGTCGTATCGAAGGCTACCAAGGGGCGGCGGTTACCCGACCAGCCATGAAGCTGATGGCGTGGACCTTTGTGCGCACGTCCGAACTGATAGGTGCGCACTGGGCTGAGTTCGACCTGAAAGCGGGCAGGTGGGACTACCGGCCAACCGCATGAAGATGAAAACCCCGCATATCGTTCCCCTTTCCTCGCAAGCTGTGAACGTGCTCCAGATGCTGCAGCATGTATCTGGAAGCGGGGTTTCGCTTTTGCCGGGCGAACGCGACCATGAACAATCCATGAGCAACACCACCATCCTCGGGGCGCTGGAGCGCATGGGCTACAAAGGCCGTATGACCGGCCACGGGTTCCGGGGCGTGGCGTCGACCCTGTTGCATGCGATGGGTTTCAACCATGCGCATATCGAGTTGCAGTTGGCGCATCAGGAACGCGACGAAACGAGCGCTGCGTACAACTATGCGACCTGCTTGCGTGAACGTTCCGAGATGATGCAGCATTGGGCCGACTAATTGGACAACTGCGCCACCGGCAAAGTGTTGTCGTTCCAACGCAAGACATTGTGATCGAGAGATCGTTGTCGCCGGTTTCAAGGCTGGTGCGCCACCAGGTCGAGCACACGCGCGCGATCGCGCTGGTT
>Ga0209181_10003319_pt1 | contig 25029 bp, 8 predicted proteins | sample MAT05_FD_187208 | JGI IMG/M metagenome (GOLD analysis project Ga0209181, IMG submission 187208) | Freshwater microbial communities from Lake Fryxell liftoff mats and glacier meltwater in Antarctica - MAT-05 (SPAdes) (version 2) | ecosystem: Environmental > Aquatic > Freshwater > Ice > Liftoff...
CAGTCACGATCATCGACGATGACGACGATCCGGCGAACGATCTCTTCGCCAATGCGCAGACTTTCACCGGTGCGGCGGGCACGGTGGATGGCACGACCATCGGCGCCGGTCTGGAAGCTGGTGAACCGGGTCTCCAAAAGGGCAACGACCGGACGGTGTGGTACCGCTGGACGGCGCCGAGCAGCGGACTGGCGACCTTCGTTTTCACCCCCACGGAAGATGCCACGTTTCATGCCTACAGCGGCTCCACTCTCGCGAGTTTGGTCGAGCTGGGCGGCGCAACGACGTTCGGCGGCGACCAGTCCTCGATCCAGTTCGCGATTGCGGCCGGGACCACCTACCGGATCGCGATCGGCAATCTCTTCGGCGCGCAGCCGGACTTCAGCTTCACCTGGAGCACCGACACAACGGCGAATCTGCTCGCCCTCGCAGCTCCGGGCTCGGTGAAGGAAAACGCGGGCCCGGTCACGATCACGGTGACTCGCAGCGGCAATATCACGGCGGCAGCCACCGTGGCCTATGCGACGGCTGATGATTCGGCGACCGCGCCGCAGGACTATGCCTCCGCTGCGGGAATCCTGAACTTCGCCGCTGGCGAAAGCCTCAAGACGTTCACCGTCGCGCCGCAGAATGACACAGCGATCGAGGGCGACGAATCGTTCACCGTCACGCTCTCCAATCCCACGGGAACCGGGACCGTTCTCGGCGATGCGGCCCGGGTCTTCGTAACGATCGGCGACGACGACGACGATCCGGCGAACAACGCCTTCGCCAACGCGCTGGTCATCGCCGGGGCAGCCGGTAGTCAGGCCGGGAATAACGAAGGCGCCGACAACGAAGCCGGTGAACCCATCCACGGCGACGACGGTGGCACCTCCGTTTGGTTTAGCTGGACGGCGCCCGCGAATGGAGAGGTCACGTTCGGGGTGAACGATGCCCCCTTCTTCCCGCTGCTCGCCGTCTACACCGGGAGCACCGTCACCGCGCTGAACGCCGTGGCGCTCGGCCTCGACGCGGCCTTCATCGGAGCGCCTTCCGCCACGTTCCCCGTGACCGCCGGCACCGTCTATCGGATCGCCGTCGACGGCCAGGGAAGCGACAGCGGCGCATTCACGCTGACGTGGAGTCTGCGCGTGCCGGGATCGCTGCAATTCGCCGCCACGACCTTCAGCCAGGGGGAAGCTGGATCCGCGGCGACGATCACCGTCACCCGCACCGGCGGGTCGGCAGGTCCCACCTCAGTGGAGTACGCCACCGCCAATGGCTCGGCCATCGCGGGCGTCGATTACACGGCGACGCGCGGCACGCTCGTCTTCGACAGCGGCGAGACGTCGAAAACCTTCGTCGTCCCGATCGTCTCGGATGCGATCTTCGAGCAACCCGAAACGGTGCTGCTCGCGCTCAGCAATCCGACGAACCTGGCCACGATCTCCAACCCCGCGGCCACGCTCACGATCACGGATAACGACGCGTTCATCCCGCTCAAAACCAGCTACTCCGGCCTGATCACCGGCAACGCGCTGGCCAGCCCGCTCACTGGCGGGTTCACTGTGACCAGCGACGGCAGAGGCGGCTTCAGCGGCACGTTCCTGCGCGGTGGGAAGAAGGTCTCGTTCCGCGGCGTCTTCGCCTCCGATGGCACGGCGACGGTCACCCTCCCCGGTTCGCCGGCGCTCACGCTGAAGCTGAACGTCACCGCGGGCGGCGACGTGCTCATCGGCACGCTGAGCGATGGCACCGAGACGGCGCAGGTCGCGGCGGATCGCAATGTCTTCCGCTCCGACGTACCGGCCACGCGCTATGCGGGAAATTACACGCTGCTCCTCCCAGGCGACCGCTTGGCGGCTGCCACGGTGCCGCGGGGCGATGGCTTCGCCACCGTGAACATCAGTGCGGCAGGCCTTGCGAAAATCGTCGGCAGCCTCGCGGATGGCACCGCCTTCACCGTCGGCGTGCAGGTCTCGAAGAACGGCGACATCCCGCTCTTCGCCTCGCTCTACAAGGGCAGGGGCTCCGTCAGCGGCGCCCTGACCCTGCGGAGCACGCCCGGCATCAGCGACGGAGATGGCCCGGTGAAATGGTTCAAGCCCGTGATCGCGGGCGACAAAACCTTCGCTGGCGGAATCAGCGTCGCCACTGACGGCCTGCTCTCGCTCCACCGCTTCAACCGCGGCGAGCGCGTGCTCTTGCAACTGGAGGACACTAATGGTGCGGCGGAATTATCGGCCGGTCTCGCCGGGCTCCCGCCGGCTGGTATCGCGCAGGTCTTCCACCTCAGCGAAGGCAACGCCGTTTCCCTGCCGCTCCAACCGGCCGTGTCCTTGAAGCTCAAGTTCACGACGGCCACCGGCGCTTTCAGCGGCACCTTCCAGTCGGCGGGCGGTGTGGCGACTTCCTTCAAGGGCGCCTTCTTCCGCGCGCAGGGCGCGGGCTCCGGATACTTCCTCGGCACCGCCGCCGGGGCCGTCCAAAGCGGCTTCGTCGAGATCGCTCCGGCGGACTGACCGTCCCCGCTCAGCTCAGATCGAAAAGCCCCGGGAGTTCGCTCCCGGGGCTTTTTTTTCGAGCGTCCAGGCAGCCCGGCTTTCGCAGCCGGGCGCGTTTAAAAAACAAACGGCACGCCGAGCCGCTTGAACTCGGTCCGCGGTTCGAGCAGCCACTTCGTCCCGAGCTGATCGAAGCCGCCGCTCTTGCGGAACTCGGCGAGGAATTCGTTGATCCGGGCGCGCAGGTCGTCGCTGCCTTTGCGGATGCCGATGGCCCATTGCTCTTCCTGGATCGGCGTGAGCAGGGCGCGGGTGGTCTCGCGGTTGCGGCGGAAGTTTTCCAGCACGGTGAGCTGGTCGATGATGAAGGCGTCGCTCTTGCCCTGGGTGACTTCCAGCACACACGCGGCGGGTTTGTCGAAGACGAGAACCTTCGCGGTTTTGATCTTCTGGCTGGAGAAAATGTGGGCCGTCGTGCCTTTCACCACGGCGATGGCGCGGCCGGATTTATCGGCGTCGGTTACGGTCGCGATGCCGCTCTTCGCGCTCACGAGCATCGCGAGGCCGGTCTTGAGATAGGGCTCGCTGAAGTCGATCGACTGCGCGCGCTCGGGCGTGGCGGTCATGGAGGAAATGATCAGGTCGATCTTGCCGGTCTTGAGCGCGGGGATGAGGCCGGCGAAGGGCAGGTTTTGGATTTCCACGGTCTGCCCGAGTTTTTCGGCGAGCGCCTTGGCGAGGTCCACGCTCACGCCGGTGGGTTCGCCTTTTTCGTCGCGCATCTCGAAGGGCGGGTAGGCGAGTTCCATGCCCACGATGAGCTTGGGGCCAGCTTGGGCGGTGAGGGTGAGGGCGAGCAGGGTGAGGCAGCGGAGGAGGCGGGACATGGCGGGGAGATGCTGGATGCGGGATGGCGGGCGGTAATGCGGAGCTTATCCAGAAACCAGCGACTGGCATCCTGCATCGCGTCTCCTCCATCCGATGTTCCCTCGCCGGACGATTTCCCTTTGAATGAAGCCGCGCGGGCAGAGTCTGAAAACCCGCACTCATCCCACCCCACCATGAAATTGAAATCTCTCTTCCTGTTCGCCCTGGCGGCGGCCCTCACTCTCGCCGCGCCGCGGCCGGCGCACGCGCTCGAGGTATCGTTCGACTTCTTCTACGACTCGCTCTCGCCGCACGGGGACTGGGTGGAGGTGGGCGACTACGGCTACTGCTGGAAGCCCGGCGGTGTGGATGAAGACTGGGCGCCGTATTCGGACGGATACTGGAGCTACACGGATGCGGGGTGGACGTGGGTGAGCTACGAGGATTTTGGCGGCATCGTTTATCACTACGGCCGCTGGGCGAAGGTGGAGGACGAGGGCTGGGTGTGGGTGCCGGATTACGAGTGGGGTCCGGCGTGGGTCTCGTGGCGGAAGAGCGACGATTACGTGGGCTGGGCGCCGCTGCCGGCGGAGGCGACTTTTCGCCGCGACCGCGGCATCAGCGTGTGGGTGGACAACAGTTACGACATCGGCCCGAGCAACTACAATTTCTGCCGCGTGCATGACTTTGGTGCGCCGGTGCTGCGGCCGCTCATTGTGCGCCGCGCCGAGAACGTCGTGATCATCAACAACACGGTGAACATCACGAACATCAGCTACCGCGAAGACGCCGGCCACGCCTTCAATGGCGGGCTGGACTACGCTTCCATGAATCGTTTCGCCCACCGCCCGATTCCGGCGCTGAAGCTGGTGCGCAACACGAACGTCACCGTGGTCAATAACCACATCGTGAACAACAACGTGCGGGTGACCAACTTCAACTCCGTGCAGCGCGGCAACCAGCTCACGGTCATTGCCCCGACGGTCGTGCGGCCGCAGCAGGCTCAGATCGCGGCGCGGGTGCAGCCGAATGTGAAACGCGTGATCCCGCAGGGGAAGGTGAACAAGGGTTGGAACGTGGTGCCGAAGGAGCAGCGGGATTCGCTGCGCGCGAAATTTGCGCAGCAGACGGAAGGGCAGACGCCGGAGAATGCGCCGGCACGCGCGGTCAAGGCCGCCGATTTCAAAGTGGTGCCGGTCAAGGCCGATCCGAAAGCGAAGCTGCCGCAAACTCAGCCGGTGGCGATCCGCGACCGGAAGGAACCGCCGCAGCAGATCCGCCCGGATGCGAAGCTGCCCGCGACTCCCGGCGTGGTCGAGCCGCCGACCCAGACTCTGCCGGTCGCCGGGAAGCCGGAGAAAAATGGCAAGCGTCCCGTTAGAGGCGCGACGCCCGCTCCGGCGCCGCAGATCGCGGACACGCCTCCGGCGAGATTGCCGGGCGAGCCGAAGGCGCCCGTGGCCGAGGAACGTCCGCGGGAATTGCGCCCTGGCATGATCAAGCCCTTCACTCCGGGCGAAGCCGCGACCCGCGCTCCGGCGAGCGTGGATACCGGCGACGAGAAGCGGAACGCCGCCGAGCAGAAACGCAACATGGCCGCCGAAGCAAAGCGGACCGCCGCCGCCGAGGCGCAGCGCAACGCCGCCGCGAGAAAAGCCGCCACCGAACAGCAGCAATCCGAAGCCCTGCGCCAGCGGCAGGAAATGGCGCGCGAGCGCGCCAGCGAGGTCAGGCCCGTCGCTCCGCCGGCCGCCCGCCAGCGGCCCATGCCGGACGACACCGCCCGCCGCAACAATGACAACGCCGCGCAAGAAGCCGCCGCGGCGCGCCAGCGCATGCAAAGCCAGCAGCAAAATCAGCAAGAGTCGATCGCTCGCAAACAAGCCGCGCAACAGCAGCAACAGCAGCAACAACAGCAGCAGCTTCGCCAAAGCCAGGAAGCCGCCCAGGCCCGTGCCGCGCGATCCGCACAGTCCGCGCAGTCCGCCCAAGCCGCTTCCGCGGCGCGGGAGCGGGCCGCGCAGGCCCAGCAATCGCAGGCCGCCGCCCGCCGCGAAGCCGCGGTGCCGGCGCAGCCCCGGCAGCGCCCGCAGCCGCCGCAACAAGCGCAGCAACCGCAAGCGCGCCCCGTGCCGCAGCAGATGCAGCAGCCCCGCAGTATGCCGCAACAAGCCGCGCCCCAGAGCAAACAACCCGCGCGTGGAGGCAAGCGTCCGCTGACCCCCGAAGAAGCCGCCGCGATGCAGCAAAACCGCTAAACCGAAGCCGCGGAGCGTCGTCGGATTCCGCGGAAAATGCCGCTAGCCGGGAAAGCGGTGCCGTGCAACTGTCGCCGCTCTCCATGAACACCATGCGACCCCTCGTCGGCGCCATCGCGGCCTCCCTCCTCGTCTCCCAGTCCCTTTTCGCCGCCGACAAAGCGCCACCGAAAGCGCCCTCCGCCCCTCCGCTGGTGCCGGACCTCGCGCCGCCTGCCGCGCCCGCTGCTCCCGCCGTGCCGCTGCCGGCCGTGGTCGCCGTCGTCGAGGGCATCGACATCAAGAGCGCGGATCTGGAAAAAAACTTCAACGGCTTCCTCGCCTCCCGCCAGATCCCGGCGGAATCACTACCGGCGGCCGAACGAGTGCGCGGCTACCGGATGATCCTCGAGGAGATGATCAAGGAAAAGCTGATCGAGAAGCGCGCCAGCGAGATCAAAGTGACCGAAGAAGAGGTCAACGAGACGTTCAAGAAATTCACCGCCACGCTCGGCCCGGAGGAGGAAGTGAAGAAGCAAATCGTCGCCAGCGGCCAGACCGTGGAAGGCGTGCGCGACAACATCCGCGCTTCGCTCAAGCAGGATCACTGGCTGGAGGCCGAGGTGGATAAAAAGGGCGGCGTGAGCGACGCGGACGCGGAGACTTTCTACAAATCGAACGGCGACAAATTCGTCCAGCCGCCGCAGGTGCGCGCCAGCCACATCCTGCTGCGCGTGGAGCCCGAGGCGAAACCCGCCGAGATCGCGGCCAAGGAAAAAGCCGCCACGGCGATCGCGGCGCGGGTGAAAAAAGGCGAGGATTTTGCCAAGCTCGCGAAGGAACTTTCCGAAGACCCGAGCGCCAAGGAAAACAGCGGCGACCTCGACTTCTTCGACAAGGAACAGATGGTGCCGGAATTTTCCAAAGCGGCTTTTGCGATGAAAAAGGGCGAGATCAGCGAGCCGGTGCGCAGCCAGTTCGGCTATCACGTTATCAAGGTCACCGATCGCCGCGAAGGCGAGACGGTTCCGCTCGAAAAGGTGAAGCCGCGACTCGTCGCGTTCCTGAAAAATCAAAAGGTCGAGGAGCTGAAAAAAGAGATTCGCGACAAGGCCGAGGTGAAGATCAATCTCCCGGAGCCGCCTCCCGAACTCGCCGCACCGCCCGCTCCTCCCACCGCTCCCGCCGTTCCCGCTGGGAAGAAATAACGCCAGCTCCGCCGCCGCGCGCGGCGCGGCGCATCGCTTTCGCGTTGGCGGAATAGGGGTTGAGGGTCGTGCCGGCATCGGCCACACTTCGGCCTTCGTTTTGCGCCCCTCCGCGCGCCAGCTCTCCTCATGCCACGCAAATCTCGGAAAAACGTCGGGCTGATCGGCCTCGGCATCATCGGCAGCCGGGTGGCTGCCGGGCTCCGCGCGTCCGGTTTCCACGTTTTCGTCTGGAACCGCACGGCCAAGCCCGCGCCGAATTTCGTGGGCTCGGCGGCCGAACTCGCGGAGCTGTGCGACATCATCCAGATCTTCGTGGCCGATGCGCAGGCGCTCTTCGACGTGATCGAGCAGATGCGCGACGTGCTCACGCCGCGGCACGTCATCGTGTGCAATGCGACGGTGGGCCCCGAGGCCACGATCGAGGCCGCGCGGATCGTCGAGGAAGCCGGCGCGCATTTCCTCGACGCCCCCTTCACCGGAAGCAAAGCCGCGGCGGAAAAACGGGCGCTGGTTTATTACATCGGCGGCGACGAGGCGACGTTCCTCCGCGCCCGACCCGTGCTGGAAGCGACGAGCAAGGCGATCGTGCGCATCGGCGGTGTGGGTCACGCGGCGACGATCAAGGTGGTGACGAACATGATCGCCGCGGTGAGCATCCAGACGCTCGGCGAAGCGCTGGCCATCGTGCAAAAAGCCGGGCTCGATCCGGAAGTGCTGGCCGCCGCGTTGGAACAAAACGCCTGCCGCTCGGCGACGATGGACATGAAGTTGCCGAAGATGATCGCGGGCGACTACGAGCCGCACTTTTCGCTCAAGCACATGTTCAAGGACGTGCAGCTCGGCATTCATGTGGCCAACGCGCTCGACATCGAAATTCCCGCGACCACCGTCACCGCGGGCGTGATGTACGGCGCGCTGAATCAAGGCTGGGGCGATCTCGATTTTTCCGCGCTCTACAAAATCTACGAGCCGCGGCGGCCGGGCGAAGCAGCGCCGGGAGAATTGGCCGGCGGGGTCGTCCAGCTCGAGGATCTCGATCCGCGCGAGGTGCATTATCCCGAGACCACGGTGCCCGCGCCGCCGCGCCCCGGCTCGGAAGTTCCCGCCGCCGATGACGCCGTGGAGGCTGAGGTGATTTCACCCGCCGCGGGCCTTTCTGCGGCGCCCGCGCCGCCGCCGAAAGCCGAGCTGCCTTCGCTGGCTTCCGTCTTGAGCGCACCGGAAGAACTCCGGCCCGCCGAGCCCGCCGGGGTCGCGAGATCTGTGTTCGAGCCGCCCGCGCTCGCGACCACGATTCCCGGCGCGATTCTGCTCGCGCCGTCCGTGCCGGATTCGTTGGGCGAGAACCTCATCCTCGCCGCGCCCGCCGAGGCCGTCGCCGAGCCCGCGCCGCCCGAAGCCGAGCGCCCGGAGCCCGCGGCGGTCGAGTCTTTCACCGCCCCGGCGGAAGAAATCAAAACTCCGGACCTGCGCGTGATCGACCCGCCGCCGATCGCGGAAACGAAGAGCGACCTGCCCGCCGCGCCGCACGCCAACGGGGACCTCGCCAGCGAAGCCAACGGCGCGCCCAAGCCGTTCAACTTCGTGAAACGCTGGTTCGTCGCCCGCACCGGCGGCTGACCCCGCGCGCGTGATGAGCGAGTCCGCGGAGCGTTATCGGAGGTATCGGGAAAGTGGCGGCGTCGCCGATCTTTCCGCGCGCGTGAAGCTGCGGCTCACCGGTGTGGATCGAGTGCGTTACCTCAATGGCCAGGTCACGGCGAACGTGACGAGACTCACCGCGGGTCACGCCCTCCCGGCCTGCATCACCACCGCGAAGGGGCGGCTCTGCGGAGAAGCCTTTCTGCACGCCACGCCCGATGCGCTGATCCTCGACGCCGATGCGGCGCTGCGCGAAGTGCTGCCGCCGCGGCTGGAGAAATACATCATCGCCGACGACGTGACGCTGGAAGACGCCACCGACGAACTACGCCTGATCCACGTCCTCGGCTCGGTCGCGCCCGGCGCCGACCTCGCCGCCGCCGCGCTGCTCGTGGATCGCGCGCATCGGTTCGGTCGTGATGGCTGGGATCTGCTGCTCACCGCGGAGACGTTCGCCAAAATCTGGCCCGCACTCACCGCCGTCGCGGTGGAACTCGACGCCGAGCTCCAGGAAGTCATCCGCATCGAAGCCGGCGTGCCGCGCTGGGGCGCCGACCTCGACGAAAACACGCTCCCGCCCGAGGCCGGCCTCGACCGCACGCACATCGACTACCACAAGGGCTGCTACATCGGGCAGGAAGTCATCTCGCGACTGAAAAGCGTCGGCCATGTGAACCGCGAACTCACCGGCTTCGTCTCCCGCGGCGGCCCGCTCACGCCCGGCATGCGGCTCTTCGCGCCCGGCGACGACGGGAAGCCGATCGGCACGATCACCAGCGCCACGTTCAGTTTTGCCTTGGAAAAGCCAATCGCGCTCGGCTACCTCAAGCGCGGCGCTGGCTTCCCCGAAGTCATCGCCCGCTCTGCCGAGCCCGATGCGCCGGAAACCCTCGTCGCCCCGCACGCCCTGCCTTTCCATTCATGAAAAAACTGTCGCTCCTGTCCGCCGCCTGTCTCGCCACCGCGCTCGTCTCCGCGCGGGCGGACGACGTGGCCCTGCTCACACTCCAGCTCGGCAACGACAAGACGCCGCGCACCGTGGCGATCGAATTTTACGAAGGCGACGCCCCGCGCACGGTCGAGAACTTCAAAGCCCTGGCGAAGAAGAAATTTTTCAACGGCCTCGCCTTCCACCGCGCCTTTCCCAACATCCTCGTCCAGACCGGCGACCCGCTGAGCAAGGGCAAGGATCGCGCGAAAGTCGGCGTCGGCGGGCCCGGCTACACGCTGCTCCCCGAGATCCGCCGCAAGCATACCAAGGGCGCCGTCGCCGCCGCGCGCCTGCCGGACAAAATCAACCCCTCGCGCGTCTCCAACGGGAGCCAGTTTTTCGTCTGCCTCCAGCCCGCGCCGAGCTACGACGGCCAATACACCGTCTTCGGCCACGTGATTTACGGCTACGACATTCTGGAGGCCATTTCGAACTCCCCGGTGGACAGCAACGACTACCCGATCGAGCGCTCGATCATCCGCTCCGTGAAGGTGCTGCCGCGCGAACAATTGCCGCCCGAAAGCGCCGCGCCCGCGCCCGGTCCCAAACCCACCAAACGCTGGTGGCAGATCTTCGGATAAACCGCTTGCGGCACCCGGAGGCGGCACGTATAAAACGCCTCCCTTTTCAGCAAACGGGTAGATACCGAAGTGGCCAAACGGGGCGGACTGTAAATCCGCTGGCTTACGCCTTCGTTGGTTCGAATCCAACTCTGCCCAGTGCTGCGAGGTCAGGGAATGCCGGGGACCGATTTGCTCGAGGGGTGGTTTAGGATGAGGCTGGACAAGGGGCGACAAGCGATTCCGAGTTTATTGCGCGGATGCCGCGCGCTCCTTCCTCCCTTCTTATGACCGATCCCTCCGCTCTCCAGACGAAATCGGTACTGCTCGTCGAAGACCACCCGCTCTTCCGCGCGATGCTTGCACAGCTCATTAAAACCGACCTCGGTCTGACCGTCTGCGGTGAGACGGACAATATCCGCGACGCGCTGGCGATGATCGAGAAATGCCGACCGGACGCGGCGATCGTGGATCTCACCCTGAACGGTTCGAGCGGGCTCGAACTGATCAAGGATCTAAAAGCGCGGAAAATCCGGCTGCCAGTGCTCGTGCTCTCGATGCACGACGAACATCTTTACGCCGAGCGCGCGCTGCGCGCTGGGGCGCGGGGCTACATTTCCAAACAAGAGGTGGCGGGCAAGGTGGTCGAAGCGGTGCGCAAGGTCGTGGCGGGTGGAATGTATTTCAGCGAGCAGGTGACCGGGTCGATTTTGGAACGGGTGGGGCAAGCGGACAAGGCGGTGGAACCCACGGGCGTCGACTTGCTCTCCGATCGCGAAATCGAAGTTTTCCAATTGGTCGGCCGCGGCTTGAACTCGCGCCAGATCGCCGAGCGGATCAATCTCGGTGCGAGCACGGTGGATAGTTATCGCGAGCGGATTAAGGAAAAGCTCGGGATCAAAAATGCCGCGGAGCTGTATCAGCGGGCCGCGCAGTGGGTGCTCGAGCAGGGCAACAATAGCTAAGAGTAGGTACCGAAACTCAATTTAGCCGCGGATGGACGCGGACTTTCGCGGATAAGAAAACCTCCGCATTTTCTGTATCCGCGTTTCATCCGCGTCCATCCGCGGCTCAAATTCAGCTCTTCGGCCGAACTTCCGGGACATTCTCTCAGAGGATGGACCGGAAGTCCCTTTTTGAACGCAGAGGCGCAGAGGAGGCGTGAAAGGCACGCAGAGGAAAACGAGAGATCCCTCTGCGAAACTCTCGGTTCACGCTGCGCCTCTGCGTCAAACCCCGGCCTTTGACCCGGAAAAAAAACTTCCGGCATCCCCTAAGGGAAAACCCCCGCGCAGGCCTCAGCGTGGTGGGGTGACTCAGAGGGTTGTGGCCTCGGCCGGACGGCACGCGCGCGGCGTTTTTCGAGCGCTTCTGTGGCTCTGCTGAGGCTGGCAATTTTTGCTACACCCCGTGCCATTTTGAGAACGCGGAGTTTTCCGGTTTGATGGCCGCATGCCACTCCCCCGAGAACGCTCCCAGACGCATTTCCGCGTCGGTTCGTGCTCGGGAAATGGCCCGCACCCCTTCGGCCACGACCACGTCGTTGCCCCAACCATCCCTCCGCCACCCACCGCTCTCACCATGCACACCCCCATCCATCGTCATTCCCGTTCCGTCGCCGCCACTCCAGTCCAGCCTGCGCGCTTGCCGCGGGGCTTCGTGCTGCGTGGTTCTATCGCCGCCCTGATCGTTGCGGGGTTCCATCTCGGGACTGCGCCGCGGGCGCAAGCAGCCTCGCTGACCTGGGATCCCGTTGCAGGCGATGGGCCGCAGATCACCGAGGGCGCAGGCCTGTGGAGTGATGGGGCGGGAAACTGGAACCTGGCCGGCGCGGACGTGCTTTGGAGCAATGCGAATCCGGACAACGCGATCTTCGGTGGCGGCACGGCCGGGACGGCCGGCGCGGTCACGCTGGGGAGCGCGATCACGGTCGGCAGCGTCACGTTCAACCAGCCATTCCTCGGCAGCTATTCCGTCGCCACGGGCGTCTCCACCTTGACGATCAACAGTGGGATCATCGCGAACGATTCGGCGACGATCACGGGCAGCGGGTCGGTGATCCTCGGGGGAAACAACACCTGGAATGTGGCTACGGCGAAGGTTCTTGCCATCGGTTCCAACGTCGGTGAACTCGCGCCTTCGTCCCTGACGAAAACCGGCGCGGGCACGCTTGCGCTGAGCGGGGCGCTTTCCTTCACCGGTGGGATCACCGTCGATGATGGCATCCTCACGTCCTCCGGAGTGATCTCCGGGGCGAGCGGCCTGACCAAAGACGGGAACGGCACGCTGATCCTCCGCGCCGTGAATACCTACACCGGCGTGACGACGCTGAATGGCGGCATGACGCTGCTGGCGCCGCTGGTCAATGACGGCGCGGTGCTCGGCGCGACCGGGGCCGCCAATGGGACCGTGGTCAACAGCGGCGCGACGCTCGCGTATGGCCCCGATGCGCTGGGCTCAGGCGGCATTGGCGCTCCCAGCGAAGTGCTCACGCTCAATGGCAACGGCTTCCGAAACAATGGGGCACTGCGAAACTTTTTCGGGGCCAATACGACGACCGTCTCGGGCGCGATCACTCTGGGCAGCGCCACGCGCATCCAGAGTGAAAATGGGGCCACTTTGACGCTCACCGGGGCAATGAACGTCAGCCAGGATTTGCAGGCCGGAGGCATTACGTTCGTGGACCTGGCGGGCGCCGTTTCGGGCTCCAATACCATCACGCACTACGGCCTGGGTGGCTTGCGGATGCGGAATCTTTCGGCCGGGCAGACCTATTCGGGCACGATCAATTCGACGCTCGGTGAAATCCGCGCGGACAGCGGCACCGACGGTTTGCCGGCGGGGAATGTCGCGCCGTATGCCAACGTTGCGGCGTTGAATCTGAAAGACTCCTGGCTGCGGATCGCCTTTGCGACTGCGGCCGGCAGTGCTACGGCCGATGACTCCACGAATAACACGCCGAACAGCCGTTTCTCGACCACCGCGCCGATCAACCTGCGGACCAGCGCGATCTTCATCGACAACTCTTTTTTCAGCATCACGGCGACCAACTTCTTCGACTATGCCGTGGCGCAGACGCTCGGCGCGACAACACTCCAAAGCGGCTTCAACCGGATCGGATTCCGTTCGGCGGATGCGGGCAGCGTCACGCTCACGCTGACGAATCTCATCAGGTCGAGCGATCCCAGCGCGATGCTGGAGCTGCATGTGGAAAATCTGGTCGGCGCAACGTTGGGCACGGCGGCGAAACATCGCATCCTCAACACCGCGCTCGAAGGTGGCGGCGATGTGCCGTTCGTCGGCGGCTGGGCGTTTTCCTCCGGGGGCAATAACGCGACGAACAACCAGGAGTTTGTGAAGTATCTGGACACGACCACCGGCGGCTTCGGTTACACCACGCTGGCCGCGGCGGATCATGCGGTGGATACGGCGGTGGGCACCTGGGCCGGGGGGCAAAATATCAAGGTCTCCGCGACGAGCCCGAATCTCACCGCGGCCACCACCACCATCCAGTCGCTCAACGTGCAAAGCGCCACGGCGCGGACGCTGAGCGGCAACGCGGGGACGACCCTCGACATCACTTCGGGGGGCCTGCTCACCGGCGGTGGCGCCGTGCACACGCTGTCGGTGCCCTTCCTCACTTCCAGCAGCGGCACGCTTTACAACATCGCCGTGAACAGCACCACGATCACCTCCGACGTGACTGGGCCGATCAATTTTGTGAAGGCGGGCCCTGCGACCACGTCGTTTCTCACCGGCAACAGCTACACCGGCACGACCTACATCAACGAGGGCATCTTCCGCGGGGTCATCGGCACGCAGGCGGCGGCGCTGGGTAGTGGAAACCTCACCTTCACCGGTTCGCCGAATTCGCAGGCGATCTACGAGAACGACGGCAACTTCAACCGCGCGCTCGGCACGGGCGTCGGGCAGGTTCAGTTCCTCGGAGGTGGCGGCCTCGGGGGCGGCAGCACGGGTTTTGCGGCTTACGGGGCTCCGGTGGCGGTGAATTTCGGCGGTGCGGGCGCCACGGTGACGTGGGGCAGCGCGACGTTCGACCCCGGCATTTTCACGCTCAATGGCGGCAACGCCACGCACGTGGTGACGCTGGTCAACGGGCTCGATCTGGCGGGTGAGCAGCGGTACGTCCGGCTGGACGGTACCGCCTCGGCCGCCGAGCGCGCCGTGATCGGGATCATCGCGGGCGACATCAGCAGCACGGGCGGCGGTGGCCAGCTCGTGAAGCGCGGCGGTGGCACGCTGATCCTCGCTGGGAACAATACCTACGAGGGCGGGACCATTGTGAACCAAGGTCAGCTCTGGCTGCGCGGGACGAACACTGCGGGCGCGAACGTGATCGGCAACGACATTCAGGTCGCACAAGACGGCTACCTGCGCATCGAGAGCCCGGCGAACATCGGCTCGAGGCAGATGATCATCTTGCAGAATAACGACAACAACACGCCGGCGGTGGTGTCGTTCGGAGCGGGTTATGGCACCGGGACGAATCTTGTGTTCAACAGCTTCTCGGCCACGGGTGGCGTGGTGGCGACGGGCGGGAACAACATTTTCATCGCCAATACCGGCCAGACGGCGCAAGCGCGCCGCATCGCGGTGACCCTCAGCGGCAACAACAACTTCCAGGCGGATGTGACCGGCCAGATCGCGGCGGTGGCGCCCACGGTCGAGGCGTGGTTTGGCGCTGACAACGCCAACGGCATTTTCACCGGCACGACGCTTTCGCCTTCCGGCGGGACGGGCACGCAGACCGGCACGCTGCTCACCGCGCCCGCCTATCGTCTCGGCGGTCACACGAACAACGGCGGCGTGCTCACCGTCGCCAATGCGAACGTGCTCACCGATGCGGCGCTCGGTGTGCCCACGCCGCTCATCGTCGGCGCGCCGGATTTCAACGACCGCAACTATACCGACGGCACGATCTACATTCCCAAGGCGCAGAGCTACTCCGGGCAGGTGACGATCGGCCAGGGCGGTCTGCTCGTGGTGGGCGAAAATGGAGCGCTCGGCGGCGGCACCTTCGACATCAACCTGCGCGGCAGTGAGCTGCGCCTCGATATTGGCGGCGGAAAGTATGGCGGCGCCGTCGACAGCCAATACGCGGCGCGCAATTTGAACTTCGCCTCAGCGACGTCCACGCTGCGCGCGACCACGCTCGGCGGCGGCGGGTTTAATACCGTCGCGCTCGGCAACCTGATCTTCGACGCGGACCGCGCGCTGAACATTTTCTCGATCGGCACGAATTTCACCGATCTGGCGGTCAACACCCTCGTCTTCGCCAACTCGGCGAACACGATCACGCTGGCGATCGGCGGCGACAACAGCATCCAGACCGGCGTCGGTGGTTTGACGGTCAACGGCGTGATCGCCGACCAACTGACTGGCTTGCAGACGTTGCAGAAAAACAACGGTGGCACCCTCGTGCTCAACGCGCCGAATACTTACGATGGCGGGACCACGATCAACCAAGGGCGGGTCGTGCTTTCCAACGTCACGGCCGGCGGCAGCGGTGACATCCGGCTGAGCAACGCTGGCGCCCGCACCGGGATCATCGAATACCGCATCGATGGCGCGGGGCCGTTTGTCTTCAACAACAACGTCACGACCTCCGGCGGGGACGCGAACAGCACCCGGATCATTTCGGTGGGGCCGACGATGGCCGGATCGGAGAATGGGATCGTGCAAATTCCTTCGCTGACGATCGCCCACGCGGGCGGTTACACCGTCGGCGGCACGGGCAGCAGCGCGATCTTCTTTGACGGCGCGAATGGCTACCAGACGGAGGTCACGGGCAACGTCGTCCTTTCCACGAGCATCAGCCTGCGCCCGCGTGGCGCGATCACCACGCTCAGCGGGGTAGTGAGCGGACCCGCCGGGAGCGCGCTGGAGAAGCACGAAGAAGGCACGCTGATCCTCAACGGCAGCAACACCTACGCCGGCACGACCACGATCAGCAACGGTCACCTCATCCTCGGGAACAACAGCGCGCTCGGGGCCGCGACCTCGGTCGTGACGTTCCGGAACAGCTTGTCCTCGGAAATCCTCGCGGCCGGGGTGCGCACGATCAATCGGAACTTCATCAACACCGCCACCGGTGGCGTGCAGACGCTCGGCGGGCTCGATGCAGGCGCAAAGACCTTCAGCGGCACTGTGAATCTCTCCACGCGAGGCATGGCGCTTTCGTCCTTCACCGCTGGAGACGCCACCTTCTCCGGGGTGATCAGCGGTACTGGAACGGGTGGCATTACCAAGCTGGGAAATGGCACGGTCATCCTGAATCCGGCAACCGGCACGGGGAACTCGTTCAGCGGCGGAACGAGCGTCGTGCAGGGCATTCTCATCGGCCAGGCGCAGGCGACGAGCGGCAGTCCTTTTGGCCCGGGGGCGATGGCGGTGTTGGATGCGGAGGTGCGGTTGCAGGGACTGGCCGCGCCCGCGGCGAACTCGGTCACCTCGACGACCGGAGCGCTGACCGTTTCCGGCGGGTCGCGGATTCGGATCGACGACGTGGCGGCGGACAGCTTCTCCACCGAGCTAAATTTCGGCTCGCTCGTGCGCAGTGGCGTAGCGGGCACGGTGACGTTTGTGCCCGGCCGTGGCGCACTCGGCACGGAGGAAAGGTTCACCTTCTCCGCAGCGCCCACGCTGGCGAATACGATCGTCGGTCCGTGGGCTGTCGCGACGGCTTCCGGCACGAACAACGCGGCGACCTATGTGACCTACTCGGGCGGGGTGATCGGCGCGACTTATGGCGGCACAGGTAACATTGATACGGTCGCCGGGCCGACGCAGGTCTTCGACGCCAGCGGGACCGGCGGCACGCTCACGGCGAACCGCGAGGTTTTTGCCCTCCGCACGGATACGAATCTCAATCTCGGCGGCTTCCGTCTGGCGGTGGGCGATAGCACCACGCCGGCGAATGGCGGGGGCATCATCCTGAACAACGGGGCGGACATCACCGGCATCACCGGGTCGCGGATTCAGATCGGGAACACCGCGCTTCCGCTCTACGTGGACGATGCGGCGATCTCCTCGCTGAACGTGCCGGTCCGCAACTTCCGCAACAACGTGAACAACACGCTGACGACGGTGCTGACGAAGTTTGGCCCCGGAGAACTGCGGATCGGCGCGGTGCAGGAGTTTGAGGGGAACATCGAGCTAAGTCGCGGCACGCTGAGCTTTGGCGCGGCGAATGTGTTGCCGTTCTTTTCCAACCTGAACGGGACGACCGGCTCGATCGTGATCATGTCGCCCGGGACCACGGTCGACCTGAACGGCTTCAATCAGGAGTTTGGCAATCTATCGGCGGTGAATCCGAGCAACTCGTTCCAGTTCTCGGCCGGCACCTTGAAGCTCGGTGGCAATACGCTGACGGTAGGTCGCGAAGACAGCAACCAGACTTTCAATGGCCAGATTCTCGGCACCGCGGGTTCTCGTCTGGTCAAAGCCGGCGCGGGCGTATTGACGCTGGACAACATCAATGGCAACCGGCCTTCCACGCTGGAGACGCTCGACATCACGCGCGGCACGCTGGCGGCGTGGGTGAACGATAATTCCTACGGCGTGCCGACGACGCTCGCCTCCGCGATTCCGGCGGAGACCACGATCCTGCTCCGGGGCGGTCAATTCAACGCCCTGGCGATCGGGGACAGCACGAGCAATCAGCAGCGGATCAACATCGGCAACGACCTCGTGCAGCAAGGCGGAGAATCCGTCTTCCGGACCGATCGCGCGACGGGCGGCGGCAGCAACAAGCTGCTCACCTTTGGCGATCTCACGCTCGATGTGCAGCGGCTCACGGTGCAAAACGGGAACAACTTTGTCGCGCGGATCGACGGCACGACGACGCTGGCCAATCACGCGCGGTTGCAGGTGGATAATTCGTTCGTGATCGCCGGGGCGATCACCGACGGCGCCAAGGGTTACACGCTGAACAAGATCGGCGGCTCCGATCTGGCGCTCGGCGGCAATAGCAGCGCGACGTGGACCGGCGGCACGGTGGTGACCGGTGGCACGCTGATTTTCGGCACGCGCGGTCTCGACGACATTCGCTCGCCCGGCATCACGCTGGTGAATACGGCCACGTCGAATGCGGGGACGGGGGACATCATCGTGAATCTCGGCTCGGCGATCCGCATCGCCGCGCCGTCGAACATTCTCACGGCTCAGGGTCAGGAAGTGCGCGTCTACGGCTCCGAGCGCGGTTCGACGACGCGGGTGGACCTGCTCACCGATGCGCCGCTCGCGAGCTACGGCCTGCGGTCGCTGACCGACGGTTCGATCGCGCTCGGGCTCACCGAAGGTCTGTGGACCACACCGCTCAATCTCGCGCGTTACGGCTCGGGCCAGTGGGGGATTTCGGCGGTGACGAATACCTTTTATACGGCCGACACATTGGGAGCGACGGTGGACAACCGTTACGTCTTCACCGGAACCAGCAGCGCCATTTTGACGATCACGAATTCCGGTGTGCTGCGCGGCACGGCTTCGGTGGAAGTGGGCAAGTCGTCGGTTTTCCCCGGCGGCGCGCCTGCGGGTTCCGGCGCGAGCATTCGCGTCTACGGCGACCAGACCTATACGGGAAACACGACGATCTTCCGGCAGGCGGACGCGGCCAGTATCGGCGCCGTGCTGGAACTCACCGGTGACAGCGCGTCGCCGACCTTCGATGTGTATGGCCGGCTCACCTTGCGCGGCGCGGGGCGCCTGACCAACGACGCGGGAGCTACGGTGAACACGCTCAACCTGCGCCCCGGCGGCAACCTGCGCCTGGACTACAGCATGGACGTGAACGAAAGCATCGCCACGCCCCGCCTGAGCGAGAGCAACCTCGGCACCACGTTCACCGAGAACAAACTGGGCGATAACACGCCGCTCATCCTCGATGCCGCGGGCCTGAATCTGATCAACAGCGGCGGCCGCGTGAGTCAGGAGACGGTGGGCGCGATCACGATCAAAGGCGGTGCGGGGATCACGCTGGAACGCAACAGCACGAATGGGCAGATCGTGCTGAAGACGCCGAGCATCACCCGCGACGGCCAGGCGACGCTGGGGTTGCGGCCGACGACTTTGACGGCGGAACTCGGCTCGATCAATATTCAATCCTCCAAGCTCATCGTCACGGGCGCAGCGCCCACTTTGACCCATGGAATCGTGGCGCCGTGGATGGTGAATCTGTCCGGGCGCACCTTCCTCGGCTACAACGCGGAGACCGGTTTCACGGCCGCGCCTTTCGTCGTCGGCACGCCGACGCTCGGAGGAGGCGACGCTTTCCTCACGCCCTTCACGGGCACGGAGATCGTGCAATTCTCCGGCGGCTGGGGCGACACGACGCTCACCGGCACGAAGAACGTCTATGCCCTGCGCGTGGATGAGGAAACGACCACCAACGACATGATCTTCAACGGGGGCCAGATCAACATCTGGAGCGGTGGCCTGCTCGCCGGAGCCGACGACGGCAACCGTGTCGATTTCAACACGACGAATGTCTTCTTCGGCAACGGCACAACGCCGGTGGAGGGAATCGTCTATGGCGGGCACAGCGGGCCGAACACGCGCTTCGGCGGCGTGGTCACGGCGAACAACCTGACGTTCGACGGGCCGGGCGGCTTCCAGATGGTGAACACGGCGAATGCGATCACCGGCACGATTCAGTTGAACGGTGGCCGGCTGTTTCTCGACGGGGCGGGCACGCAGGGCACCGCGAGCGAGATCATTCTCTCGGCGGACTACGCGAACAACTTCAACGGCAACCAGATGACCGATCTGCGCCTGCGGCACAACAGCGCCACGACCACGTTCACCGGACTCACCGTGACCGTGGCGGAGAACGTGCCGTACGCGCAGATTCAGGCGGAACGCTTCACCGGTGTGGGCACGGTCACGGCGGTGCAATTTCAGAACCTGAACATCCTCGGCACGAATGGAGCCGCGGGCACGCTGGTGCGGCTGAACAACAGCAACTCGAACGCAAACGTGCTCGGGACGACGACGATCGGCGGCACGAGTCCGGTGGGCCTGAATGTGAACTCCAACACCTGGGATCTCATCGGCAACGTGACCAGCGCCGCACCCATCGTGAAAACGGGCGGCGGGACGTTGCGCTTCGATGGGGCGGACAACTCCGGCTTCACCGGCGGAATGACCCTCAACGCGGGAGAGTGGCGCCTGAACGGTGCCGGCACGAACCTCGGCGGGACCGGCGACGTGGAGTTGAATTTCGGCGTCGTGCGGTTGGCCAACAATCCGGGCAACACCACGTATTTCACGACGGCAGGCCAGGATGTTTCGGTGAATGGGCAGGTCACCTTCATCAATGACCGCGACGGCGGCACTGCGGCTCGGCTCCGGACGATCGGCACCAACGGTGCGCCGAGCAGCAATGTCTTCCGGACCACGAACAGCCCGTACCTGATTTTTCTGGCGGCCAGTTTCGGGGATGACATCGCTCTGGAAAGCCAGTTGCAGATCAACGACAGCCCAACCTTCCGGCCGGACTCGGCGGACTTGTTCCTGCGCGGTTTGGTCTCGGGCAATGGTACGTTCAACATGGCGGGCCTCTGGTTCCTGCGCTTTGACAACAACGTGGCCAACACCTGGACGGGAGGGTTCAACGCGTTCACCGGTTTTACCATCGTGAGTCAGGCCAATGCGACGCTCGGCACCGGTCCGGTGCAGTTATTTGCGGGCGCCGGCTTGTCGCTGATCAGCACGGCGAATCTCGGGCCGGCGGGTCTGACGAAAGTGCTGACCAGCGGCACCGCGCTCCCGGTCATCGGCACGCGCACGATCGCCAATTTCAACTCGATCACCGCCGCCACGGCTGGGGTGATCAGCGGCACCGGCAATGGCGTGCTGGCGATCGACAACAACCAGAGTCTCGCGACCGATCCGCTGATGGCCACGCGCGACGGCGGCGTATTCAACCTGTGGAATCTCGGCTCGCAGGATGGCGGCGGCAACCTGACGGCGAATTCCGTGACGCCGTGGGGCGTCGGTGGGCTGGAATTCCGGATCGGCGGCGGTGGGAGTTCGCTCACCTTGCAACCCACGACGGCGGGCGCGGCGCAGCTCGCGGGAGTGGGAGCGCGGCTGATCATCGGTGCGCCTAACGCGGTGCAGGGGATTGGCGCGGTCACGCTCTCGACCAACGGCAGTAACACCTACGACGGCGGCACGCTGGTCACGCGCGGCCGGGACCGCAGCGGCAGTTATCGGGCTTCTGCGCTGAACGTGCAGGGCGGGGCGGTCGGCACTGGGACCACTTTCCGCACGCCGCTCGGCACCGGTCAGGTGGACGTTTACGGCGAAGCGCGGATCGAAGGTGGATCTGGCACGGCGGTCGGCAATGGCATCTCGAATACGAATACCTGGGTGCTGCACCCCGGCTCGCGTCTGCGGTTCGACAACACCACGGCTTTCACGGGCAGCGGCACCACGGGCACGCAGGCGACCGGCACGATCGGCGGGGGCGGGCGCTGGGCGGATGGTGCCGGGCTCACGCTGGATAGCGCGGTGCTCGACATGCTGGGAGACAATGCGGACTCCGCGGCGAACACGGAGATCATCGGCGAACTCACGATCAAGGGCGGCTCCGAAGTGGTCGTGCGGCGGCAGGTGGGATTTGGCTCCGAATTGATCTCGAGCAGTCTCGTGCGCAATGGCACCGGCACGCTGATGCTGCGCCATGATACCAGCCTGCTCGGGGTCGCGGGTTCGGTGAATACCAACCGCTTCATCATCACCGCCGGAGCAGGAGCCGGGGCCGGTCAGGTGCCGGTGACCAACAACATGGTCGACCCGTGGATCGTGAGCCGGTCGGAGAATCAGTTTCTGAAATACGACGCGACGCTGGGCTTCCAGCCCATCACCCAGGGCGGGGCTCCCGCGAACTACATCAGCACGGCGGCGACCACACTCAATGGCACGGTGATCCCGCTCAACGACGGCACGGAGATCATCGATGTCACCGCGAACCCGGCCACGCTGGGAGCCAATCTGGATGTCCACGCGCTGCGCGTCAGCCGCGACATCAACACCAGCGCGGACGGCGCGTTCAACAGGATCACCATCCGCAGCGGCGGCCTGGTGCAGGCGGCGAATACGCCGACGCTCAACCCGGATCTATACTTCGGAGCGGCGGGCGACGGCACGGGCGAGGCGTTCATCTGGGCGACCAACAACACGCTGCAGATCAACGGGAGGATCTTCGCCAGCCAGGTCACCAAATCCGGCACGAACTTCCTCAGCGTGCGCAGCGATCAGCCGCAGTTCACCGGCAACTGGGTAATCAACGGCGGGGGCGTTCAGTTCCTCACGCCGAATGCGCAGAGCACGGGCGAGGTGATCCTCAATGGCGCGCATCTCGCGGATAACGACAGTTTCTTCCAGACCGTGGAGGTGCGTTACAACTTCAACAGCGGCACGCCGGATCTCTTCACCTGGGGCGGCGGTAAGATCACGGTCAACGACCTGGGCATGATTCGCTCCCTGGCGGCCAACGATCGGCTGGATCAGCTCCCGGCGATCGATCTAAAAACGAGCGGTGGCGGCCATGAAGGCATCGTCTTCTTCCAGGCGGATGCCTCGCGCCACACGATGCGCACCGGGATGGTGAGGTTGTTCGACGACTACCTGATCAGCGTCGATGCCACGAGCTTCGGCCCCGGCTCGACGAGCGGCGTGCAACTCGGCGCCAACGATGGGGCGACCGGCCTGGACAATCAGGGCCTTTACAATGTGCGCCTCTCTGGCGACGGCATCCTGAGTCTCGGCAACAACAGCGATAGCTTCACCGGCAACACCAGCTTCAGCGTGGGCGATAGTACGGTCCGCGTGCTGCACAACGGCGCATTCGGCGCTTCGTCCGTCACCGCGACCGTGCGTTCCACGGGCGCGCTTGAAATCGCGAAATCGAACTTCGTATCCACGGCGACACTCGTGCAGGAGCCCGGCTCCATCGAGCGTTGGGCGGTGAGCGATGCGCGTGGGACGGGGAATTATTCGCTCGGGAGCGGCGTGCATCTCCAGGTCTTCTCTGACCTCACTGGTACGCGCACCATCGACCTCGCCGGTGGTTCGCTCATGGGTTACCTGCCGCTCGATTACGATCAGGTCGCGGTGATCCAGACCATCCGCAACGGCGTGACGATCAACCTCACGGCGGATTCCTTCCTCGGCCAGATCTACCCGGCCGGAACGTCGACCGGCGCGAACAGTATCTTCTACGACATGGGCAAGCTGAACACGACGACGAACCTCGACCCGAGCAACGTCGGCCTGCGCGGTTCCTACCTCGTCGTGGATGGCAACGTCACCGGAAACTTCGCGCTGACCAAAGTCGGCCAGGATGTGATCAAGCTCGCTGGCGCCAACACCTTCCCGGGTCTGAACGTCGAGGGCGGCATCGTCCAGATCGGCCGGAGCAACGCACTCTCCCCGACGGTCGCGCTGACCACCCGGGGCGAAGGCACCGCGGGGATTTTCGATCTCAACGGCTACAATCAGCAAATCGGATCGCTCAGCGGCCCGAGCGGCTCGATCGATAATAGCGGCTTCGAACTCCAAACTCTGACCCTCAATCAGGCGACGGATACGACCTATGGCGGCTCGATCAATGGTTCGCTCATCCTGGCGAAGTCCGGTGCCGGCAAGCTGACGCTGACCGGCGTCAACGCCTACCAAGGCGGCACGCAGCTCAATGGCGGCGTTCTTTCCGCGGCGCAGGATGCCAGCCTGGGGCGCCTCCACCTCGACACTCGGCCTGCTTCGCTGCGGTTCGATGGCGGCACGCTCGAGACGACGGCCAGCTTCACTCTCACCGCCACGCGCGGGCTCACGCTCGCTGCCGGGGGCGGCACGCTCCAGACGGCGCCAGGCACGGCGCTGACGGTGCCGGGCGTGATCACCGGCGCCGGTCCTTTGACCAAGACGGGATCAGGCGCCGCGATACTCACGGCGACGAACAACTACACCGGCCCCACGACGGTGAATTCCGGAGCGCTGGAAATCGCGGGCCGGATCGACGCGACCACGGGCGTGCAAGTCGATGCCACCGGCACGCTGCTGCTCTCGGGTGGGAGCGAGCGCGTCAACGACCTCGCGGCCGTGAACCTCAACGGCGGAACGCTCGCCTTTGCCTCCACGCTGCCCGCGGGGACCAGCGAGACTTTGGGTAATCTCACGTTGAGCCTCAGCTCGACGCTCGACTTCGCGAATGCGGGCACCGGCGGAACGTCGTTCCTCTTCGGCGGATGGACGCCGCACACACCGGGTTCGAGCGCCCTGGCCCTGACCAATTGGGATGGACCCGGCGGAGCGCTTGGAACTTCGGGCACGGACGACCGGCTGATCTTCACCGGCCTCGCGACCAATTTCCTGGCCGATTTCTCCCAGAGCGATATTTCGTTCAACGGCGGCGCGGGGTTCCAGGCGATCCAGTTTGGCAACCAGTTCGAAGTGGTGCCCGTTCCCGAGCCATCTACGACCGCGCTGCTCGGGGCGATCGGCCTCTTCGGCTTGATCGGCTACCGCGAGCGCCGCCGCTTCGGTCGCGGGAAAGCGGCTTAACGCGGCTCGCAGTGCGGGCGATGTGGCGATCAACGCGGGCGATTTCGACCTCGTGTATGACGCGGGGAAAGCCGAGCCGACGGAGCAACTCGCGGAGAAAGAGGCGGATGGTGCGACCGTGAAGCAGTGCCCTGAATCTGATTCCTTCCGCAAGCCATGCTAGCAACGGCCGCCTTTCCGGCGAATGCCTAAGCTGCTTTCGCGACGACGGCTCGCCGATCGTCGAGAGAGATACCGTCGGGAGGCCACACCTGCCAGCGATGCTCGTTTTCGTCCTCCGAGATCGTGGAAGCAGACGATGCCTGGCGTCCACAGGTAACAATGACCGTGCGGCATGAAGCCATCAGAGGAAAAACTCGACGAGCTGGCTGGCGTGCAACTGGCCTGCTAGACATGAATCGCACCCGGATTCCAAGGGCCGTGGGCGAGTAAGAATCTCCGTCAGAGCAA
>Ga0209181_10003324_pt1 | contig 24990 bp, 20 predicted proteins | sample MAT05_FD_187208 | JGI IMG/M metagenome (GOLD analysis project Ga0209181, IMG submission 187208) | Freshwater microbial communities from Lake Fryxell liftoff mats and glacier meltwater in Antarctica - MAT-05 (SPAdes) (version 2) | ecosystem: Environmental > Aquatic > Freshwater > Ice > Liftoff...
AGCGCCAATAGTGACGTGGTTGGTATTGTGACGTTCGTCTTCGATTTTGGTCACGCCCGATGGCATCGCATTTGCGAGCAACAGCGTGGCTTTGTAATCAGGAAATTTCTGCATCAAAATCGCCAGGCCTGCGTCGTGAAACAGGCCGAACGTGTAAGCATTGTCCGTCGATACTCCACCCACTCTTGCAGCCAGATAAGCGCAAACCACCGCGTTGTAATTCGATCGATCCCAAAAACGCGTCATCTCAACCGGATCGGCAATATCGACGCTTTTCTTCAACACCAATCCGTAAATAATTTTGAGTAAATTCCGCAGCCCGAGCACAGCAACGGCCTGCTGTACGGACTGCGCTTTACGCCGCAAGGAGAAAAAAGGGGAATTGGCTGTTTTTAAGACCGCGACAGAGAGGGCAACGTCGCCGATAATAAGGCTGGATATACGACTAAAATCAACATCGTCTCGCCGAGTTTCTTTTAATAGCTCAACCACAATTTGAGGACAAGGGGGAATTGAAATACCCTCTAAAACGCCGTTGACCTCCTCTTCAGAAAAATCTGCATCGTAAAGCTCATCGGGATTTATCATTTTGTCTTTACCCTGACTTTTCGCTATAGCAATAGGCTATTTTTGCTTATCTGATGTAGCGATTTGTCATTGTATCGAAAAGCATACTGAGAAAACGTGAGAAAAAGCACGGTTTCAGGCGCCAAATCACGCTTATGCAGCTGTTTTTTAGTCCAATGGAAATAATTGTTATCCTCTGAGCCGCTATAATTCTTCTGGTTTTGATTTTCTGTAGCTTATTTTAACCCCCTCACTTTGGATCTCCCCATGCGCTTTGAAGGCACTAAAGACTACGTCGCCACCCAAGACCTCATGCTGGCTGTGAATGCCGCCATCACTTTAGAGCGTCCACTTCTCATCAAAGGCGAGCCTGGCACAGGCAAAACCATGCTGGCCGAGACTGTGGCTGCAGCGCTCAAAGTTCCACTGCTGCAATGGCACATAAAATCCACCACCAAGGCGCAGCAAGGCCTTTACGAATACGACGCGGTTTCGCGCCTACGCGATTCGCAAATAGGCGGCGAACACGGCGACCGTGTTAAAGATATTTCTAACTACATAATCAAAGGCGTGCTGTGGCAAGCCTTCATGGCCGACGAACCGACGGTTATTTTGATTGATGAAATCGACAAAGCCGACATTGAATTTCCCAATGACTTATTGCGTGAAATCGACCGCATGGAGTTTTATGTTTATGAGACGCGCGAGCTGATTAAGGCTAAGCATCGCCCTATTATTTTCATCACCAGTAATAACGAAAAAGAGTTGCCGGATGCTTTTCTCCGTCGCTGCTTTTTCCACTACATCAAATTCCCAGACAAAGAGACCATGCAGCGGATTGTGGACGTGCATTTCCCCAAGCTGAAAAAAGACTTACTGCGTGAAGCTTTGGAAGTTTTCTTTGGCCTACGCGACATTCCAGGCTTAAAAAAGAAACCGTCGACCTCGGAACTAATCGATTGGTTGAAGCTATTGATGTCAGAAGACATTCCGCCCGAAGCATTGCGCGGAAAAAACCAAGCAGCGGCTATTCCGCCCTTACATGGTGCGTTGCTTAAGAATGAGCAAGACGTACATCTCTTTGAACGGCTAGTGTCCATGGCGAGGCAAAATCGTTAGTCCCCATGCTGATCGATTTTTTTCTCCATTTAAAGTCTGCCAAACTTCCGGTATCAACCAAGGAGTTTTTGACCCTACTTGAAGCCTTGCAAAAACACGTTGCGGGTCAAAGCATGGAAGACTTTTACTTTCTTTCACGCACTTGCTTGGTTAAAGACGAAACCAATTTCGACAAATTCGACCAAGCCTTTGGTCAATACTTTAAAGGCATTGAATCTATTCCGGGGCTTGAAGCAGAAATCCCCGAGGAATGGTTAAAGTTCCTCGCAAAAAAACATCTTAGCCCCAGTGATAAAGCTCAGCTAGAAGCGTTGGGCTGGGACAAGCTGATGGAAGAGTTTAAAAAGCGCATGGCCGAACAGACTGAGCGCCATTCCGGAGGAAAAAAATGGATAGGTACGGGCGGTTCTAGCCCTTTTGGCTCTCACGGCTACCATCCTGAAGGCATACGCATTGGGCCAGAGTCGGCAGGCAACCGCACCGCCATTAAGGTTTGGGATCAACGAGAGTTTCGCAATCTGGACGATTCCGTAGAACTGGGTACGCGCAACATCAAAGTTGCTTTACGTCGCCTGCGCCGTTTTGCGCGTGAAGGTTCGGCAGAAGAGCTAGATTTGGACGGCACCATTAAGGCTACAGCGCGCAATGCTGGCTACCTTGACTTACTTATGCGGCCAGAGCGGCATAACAAAGTTAAGGTTTTATTGTTTCTCGATATCGGCGGCTCGATGGACGATCACATCAAGCTCTGCGAAGAACTATTTTCCGCAGCTAAAACTGAGTTCAAACACATTGAATATTTCTACTTTCACAACTGCGTTTACGATTATGTGTGGCGTGATAACAAACGTCGCCATGCCGAACGGTTTCCCCTCTGGGACGTCATTCATAAATATGCCAGTGATTACAAACTGATTATTGTCGGCGACGCCACAATGAGTCCTTACGAAATTCTGCGACCCGGCGGTTCTGTTGAATATATGAATGAAGAGACAGGCGCCACATGGCTACGTCGTCTGCTGGACGCCTACCCGCATGCCGCCTGGCTAAACCCCGAGCCGGAGCACTTGTGGCCTTATCGGCATTCAATTGGTATCATTGACAACGTCATGGGCCATAACCGTATGTTTCCGCTCACTTTAGAAGGCTTAGAACGAGCAATGCGTTTGTTAAGTAAATAAACAGGATAATTACTTAACTTAATAACCAAAACCGTGCCTCCAACACCTGTAATGCCCAAAAATATTTTTGCCTGGGTGCATCCGATACAAGGAAAGTACCGTAGTGCTTATTAAGCAACTTATTAAGCAACTTAGTGAGCAACTTAGTGAGCAACTTAGTAAGCAACTTAGTAAGCAACTTAGTAAGCAAATTCGTGAGCAGGTTATAAATACCTTTGTTCTTCGCTGTTCGCATTTTTCATCAGGAGGTAAAGCATGAAAAGCATGACAAAAAACCAAGCGGCCCAGCCAGCTCGTCGTTCCACACTCAAAAAGCTAGCTACTGTAAGCGCGATGACCGCCCTTGGCGCAAGTGGCCTATTAGGCGTGCTGCGTACCGCACTTGCCAACGGAAAAGCACCTGGAAAACCGGGTATTCAGCATATTAAAGGCTCAGTGACAATTGATAACACGCCAGCAACCGTAGGCATGCTAGTAAAGCCTGGGCAAACTGTTACTACCGGCCCTGGCGCAGAGGCTGTTTATATTTTGAATGCGGATGCATTTATGCAGCGCGAAAATTCCCAAGTGAAGTTTGGCGATGGCAGTGGCGCGGCCTTTATGCGGGTGGTAACAGGAAAAATTCTGAGCGTATTCGGCAAAAGCCAAAACACGCGCCAAATTGCCACGAATACGGCAACAATCGGTATTCGTGGAACCGGTTGTTACATTGACTCTTCTGCCGAGCAAACTTATTTCTGCCTTTGCTATGGCGAGGCTGAAGTTATCCCAACGGGTGACGCAAAAAAGGCGGAGGTTCTGGTATCGAAACATCACGAAAATGCCGTTTTTATTAATGCAAAAGGCGACAAAATGACACCAACCGTGCCATTCGACCATACGGATGCAGAGTTAATTCTGCTGGAAAACTCAGTGGGACGCTGGCCCGCGTTTGTGAATGATGGTGGATATGGCACAGTCGGTGGTTAAACAATCAAATGGGGTGAGGTGATTAATTCGCTCAACGGTATTCCCATTGCGGGAATGCCGTTTTTACAGCCACGATTCAACATTACAAAAATCGTAATAAATTCGAACATCAAACCAAAAAACCCTACATACCACCCATAAAATCCCGCTTGCCAATTTCCACTCCGTTATGACGGAGAATGGCGTAGACAGTGGTTATATGAAAATAGAAATTAGGTTGAGCGAAGTTAAATAAATAATCCATTCCATTAAAATTAAATGTTCTCGTCTGGATCGTTAAAGTAATCGCCCGTTCCTCAGCACCGTCCATTTGTTCGGGTTTGATCGTTTTCAAAAAAACCACTGTTTTGTTAATCCGTTCCGCCAGTTCCGCAAATGTTTTTTCTGTGTCTGCAAAAACAGGTGGGGTTATGCCTGCAAGCCGTGCGCCAGCGCCTTTGGCATGATCTGTAGCAATTTTTACCTGCATACTTAAAGGCAACATGTCTGGGTAGAGTCGAGCCTCGATTAAGACCGAAGGATCGATTTTCCGCGCCTCTGTATAAGCAGCTGCCTTGCCTAGAATGCCGGACAGGTTATCCAACATACGAATAAATGCGGGAACCGAAGCTTGATACAGGGAGACACTCATATGTATTCTCTCTATGAAGTTAATAATTCGAATTAAATGGCTTCCTCAACTATTTCACCTACTTCAACCCTTTTAACCACTTCAACCACATCATTTATTCAACGTGGGAAGGTGGAGCCACTTTAATAATTTCTTCCAAGGTGGTTTGTCCGGCGGCGACTTTCATAGCACCAGAAATACGCAACGGCTTCATACCCTCTCTACAGGCTTGCTCTCTCAACTTGGCCAGATCTGTATTGGGGGTAATCAGTTTGCGTAGCTCCGGCGACATAATCATAATTTCGTACAACCCCATACGGCCTAAATAGCCCGTCATACGGCATTCCAAACAACCAACAGGCCGATATACCTGTTTTGGTTTATTCGCTTTCCACGGCGCAACTAGGGCTTCCCACATCGCCTCCTCCTCCGGGGACATCGGCGAGGATTTCTTGCAATGCGGGCACAGTGTTCTGACCAATCGTTGCGCCATCACTCCCAATACAGTTGAACTCAGTAAATACGAAGGCACGCCTAAATCGAGCAAACGTGTAACTGAAGTGGGAGCATCATTGGTGTGCAGTGTGGAAAGAACCAAGTGGCCCGTGAGTGCGGCCTGTACGGCCATGTCTGCAGTTTCTAAGTCGCGAATTTCGCCCACCATAATAATGTCGGGGTCTTGTCGCATCAGGGCGCGGACGCCTTCAGCAAAACCCATATTAATGGCGTTATGCACCTGAACTTGATTGAAAGCGGCTTCAATCATTTCGATCGGATCTTCAATAGTGCAGACATTGACATCGGGCGTAGCGAGTTGCTTCAGTGTGGAATACAGCGTGGTTGTTTTGCCAGAACCTGTCGGCCCGGTCACCAGCACAATCCCGTTAGGCTGTTCCACCATTTTCTGCCAGCGGGTTTTGTCATCTTCTGAAAAGCCTAATTCGGCAAAATCACGCATGAGCACTTCAGGATCAAAAATTCGCATCACCAGCTTCTCGCCAAAGGCAGTGGGCAATGTAGATAAACGTAACTCCACTTCTAAACCTTCATGCGTACGAGTTTTAATGCGGCCATCTTGCGGGCGGCGTTTTTCCACCACGTCCATGCGGCCTAAAATCTTAATGCGGCTCGTCATGGCAGTGAGAACCGACATGGGTATTTGGTAAACCTGATGCAAAACGCCATCAATACGGAACCGCACGATGCCTAAATCACGTCGAGGTTCTACGTGAATATCACTCGCACGTTGTTCAAATGCGTATTGCCATAACCAATCTACGATACTGACAATATGTTGGTCATTAGCGTCAAACTGTTTATTGGTTTTGCCTAGCTCAACGAGTTGTTCGAAATTGGAAATTCCGCCACGCGCCTCGCCCTCTTGCATGGCTTTCTTAACAGAGCGTGCTAGGTTGTAAAACTCTACTAGGTAGCGCTCGATATCCTTCGGATTCGCGACAACGCGGCGGATTTCTTTGCGCAGAATCGGCTTTAGCTCAGCCTCCCATTCACGAGAGTAAGGTTCAGCGGTAGCAATCACCACTTCACGTGAATTTACTTCAACCGGAAGAATGCGAAAACGCGTTGCATAAGCATTGGAAACCACATCGGTGACTGCTTGAAAATCAATTTTTAGTGGGTCAATGTGCAGATAATCCAACCCCGCTTGTTTTGCTAACCACTCTGAAAGAAACTCAAGCGTAAGAGGTTTGTGCGGTTCTTCTAAGGCCCGCCACTTTTGATCAGCAATACTAATCAGTGGGTGGGTATCTCCCTTGAAATAACGGCGTTCTTTTTTAAACGTTTCGGCCACATCGTGTGGCACAAAACCTTGTGCAACTAAACCATCCACTACCTCGGATAAGGTTAAGCGATGGTCACGTACTGCGGTTGCTTCCTTGGTTTTTTGCATATGCGGTCGATATGAGGTCTTGATGTCAATAGATTCAAAGCACTATATCGGACAAAGGAGTAGCACTCAATGGGTAGAGTGCCATGGGCATCGGGCCTGCATCAGAAACCAAACTTCACATCGTCAACCCACTGTCACTGCGTTCGTTTAGCATGGCATGTCACCATTTAATTATTCACTAAGGAAATCGCCATGAACAAAGTGTCCCTATTGGTCGCCGGATTAGTTTTTGGGTTGTTGTCGTTTAATTCATTCGCAGAATCTGTTCCTAGTCCCACGCCTACCACTACTACAACTACTACAACTCCTACCACCTCTACTCCGGCTACTTCTACCGCTGTTTCTGCAGTAAAGAAGCCTGACTGTAGCCAAGCACGCAATGTTCAACTCTGTGAAGCGCGTGTAGTTGCTCGCGAAGCCTGTAAAGGCAAGAAAGGTGCTGAGTTCCGTCATTGCGTGCGTGAAGCCATGCCTGCGCCTGATTGCAGCAAAGCTAAAAACCCACAACGCTGTGAAGAGCGACAAGCAGCCCGTAACGCTTGCAAAGACAAAACGGGTATTGAACACAAACATTGCATGGGCGAGCAAAAGCAGATTGAAAAGCCTAGCGTGAAGTAATTTACTCCAGCCAGCCTCAAAAAATCAGTCAAAAAAATAGCGGCCAGGGCCGCTATTTTTGTATCTAGCTGTTAAAGGGCTTTGAAGAATTAAACTACTTTGTGCCCAACTGCATCATCAACTGATTGATGCGGCGAACGAAGGTCGCTGGGTCTTCCAATTGTCCGCCTTCTGCAAGCAGTGCTTGGTCGAACAATACCGCACTCCAATCGTCAAACTGCGCATCTTCGTACTTCAAACGTTGTACGACCGGATGGTTAGGATTGATTTCCAGAATCGGGCTAATGTCTGGCGCTTTCTGACCCATCGATTTCAAAATACGTGCGAGGTTTGCATTCATATCGTGCTCGTCAGCCACTAAGCACGCGGGGCTATCGGTCAAGCGATGAGTAACACGCACTTCTTTCACGCGCGCACCTAAAGATGTTTTCATCTTATCGGTTAACTCTTTGAAATCGCCCGCTTGTTTTTCCTTCTCTTCTTTTTCTGCTGCATCTTCGAGTTGGCCTAAATCTAAGCCGCCTTTGGCTACAGATTGCAATTGCTTGCCCTCAAATTCGGTGAGGTAGCCCAAGGTCCATTCATCAACACGCTCTGAGAACAATAGAACTTCGATGCCTTTGCGACGGAATATCTCCAGATGCGGGCTGTTTTTCGCTGCATTGAAACTATCGGCCGTGACGTAATAAATTTTCTCTTGGCCTTCTTTCATGCGCGACACGTAGTCGGCCAAAGAAACGTTCTCTTCTGGACTATCGGTATGGGTCGAGGAGAAACGGTAGAGCTTGGCGAGCCGCTCACGATTAGCCTGCACCTCGTTAGCGCCTTCTTTCATGACGAGGCCAAATTCTTTCCAGAATGTGGCGTATTTTTCGGGTTCGTTTTCGGCTAAATCTTCAAGCAAGCCCAACACTTTTTTGGTACAACCCGCACGAATCGATTCGATGTCTTTCGACTCTTGCAAAATCTCGCGCGAAATATTCAGCGGTAGATCACTAGAATCAACGACCCCACGCATAAAGCGCAGATAGCCCGGCAATAGTTGTTCGGCATCGTCCATGATGAACACGCGACGAACATAAAGTTTGATGCCATGTTTCTTCTTGTGATCCCACAGATCAAACGGCGCACGCGCAGGTAGATAAAGCAGCTGCGTGTAGTCCTGATTACCTTCCACACGCGCATGAACCCAAGCTAAGGGGTCTTCGTAATCATGCGAAACATGTTTGTAGAATGCGTTGTACTGGTCAGCCGTGATGTCCGATTTTGGCCGTGCCCAAAGTGCGCTAGCTTGATTTACGGTTTCTTCTCCAGCATCCTCACCCTCAGTAAATGTAGATTCACCCTTCTCCTGATTCCACGCCTCTTTGGGCATCAGAATCGGCTGGACGATATGGTCGGAATACTTGCTGATAATGCCGCGCAGCTTGTTACCGCTCAGCAAATCACTTTGGTCATCTTTAAGATGCAAAATAATGTCTGTACCGCGACCAATTTTTTCGACCGCTTCGATGGAATAATCGCCGCCACCTTCAGACTCCCATTTCACGGCTTGGTTAGTGGCTACGCCCGCACGACGCGTAACCACAGTCACTTTGTTAGCGACGATAAATGAGGAGTAGAAACCTACGCCAAACTGACCAATCAAGTTAGCGTCTTTTTTCTGGTCGCCTGTCAGCGCTTTGAAAAACTCGCCCGTACCCGACTTTGCAATCGTGCCCAGACTTTGAATTGCCTCTTCGCGCGACATACCGACACCGTTATCGGAAACCGTTAAAGTGCGCGCCTCTTTGTCGTAAGTAATACGGATATTCAGTTCAGGATCGCCTTCAAACAACGCCCCATTATCCAGCGCTTCAAAACGCAACTTGTCACACGCATCGGACGCATTGGAAATCAATTCACGTAAAAAAATCTCCCGATTGCTATAGAGGGAATGGATCATCAATTGCAGAAGCTGTTTAACTTCTGTCTGAAAACCTAAAGTTTCTTTACCTGACGTCTCTTTAGTAGGGGTTGCTTGAGTCATTTTTATTCCTTAACCAATTGATAAGCTAAATTGTTGAATCGTTTAAACATCTCGTACAGCATAGAGAAAACGCAGAGGAGACGTTTAAAGAGCAAACGTGCAAATGGGGGGCGATATTCGTTTTTCAAGAGCACGGGAGTCTGAAGCCACAGCTGTAGAGTTGCTTCAAACCCATGCTGAAATCTATTCTCACCATAACCCTTCTTGTAACTTGCCACCCCTTTTTCTCACTTCTTCTATCTAATTCTTAAACATCGCCAAACCCGACCAATCTAATACCCATCCACTACCCGTCAAAACCCGTTTGTATGCTCCGGACGACAAGCTTAGAATTTGAGCTTGCCCCAGCCTAGTTTCCAGCGTAAATTTTATATCTTGGTATTTTTCCTATTACTTAAGTATTTATTGAGCACTTAATTTTGAGAAGTACAGCCATCAACACGACACAACCACCGACCTCTGGCAATTCAGCCCATCCGTGGCCGCTTTTTCGCATTCGCCGTGTGTTAATCGTTGGCTATTTATTTCTGGCCGCTATTGTCGTTCTAGGCACAGTTCGGCTGGCTTATGTGCAGCGGATCGAAACACTCGAACACTTTAATCAACAAAACGCCAATATGGCGCGATTGCTAGAAGGACAAACAGCACGCGCTTTTAGCGAAGTCGACAAAATGCTGCTCGGCCTCACAGAATCTTTAGCAGCCTCTGACCCCAAGCATATCGATGAAGCAGCGTTACGAGCGCTGATGCTCAAATGGCAGAACGCCCTCCCCCAAGTGCTCTCGGCGCACATGGTCAATGCCAAAGGAGTCATGCTCGCGCAAACCTTGCAATATCCAACAATCAAACACAACTTAGCTGAATCGGGTGCCTTCCGATTTCATCGCCTTGACGCATCCCCTGACATGCGTTTTTCACCCATGGCCCCAGACCCTTTTTCGGGTAAGCAAGTTATCCCTGTTAGCCGTCGCATTACCAATCACAGCGCCGGACCGAAACAAACAGCGACTGCAAAAACAACTGCAAGCGGCAAGGTGGATCGCTCATTCGGTGGCCTAGTTGGTGCGGGAATTTCCGTTGATTACCTCAAGACCTTCTACTACGATTTGGATCTACCCGCAGATAGCGCTATTTCCATAATTCGCCGTGATGGAAAAATGGTTTTTCACTACCCGTTTGATCCGCGTACCGATGGCGTTTCCTTGCTACAAAGTCCGATGTTTAAGAATGGGCAGCCAAATATTCCAAGCGAAGTTCGCGCCCAACTCGGTGCATATACGCAAACATCTCCCGTCGACAGCATTAAACGAGTAGCCGGTTATCGTTGGCATAACGACGCCTCTTTTGCTGTGATCGTAGCCACACCCCTATCCCCCGTACTCACGCTGTGGCATGAATCCTTGCTGCGCCTATGTTTCAGCGCCGTCCTCATCCTACTTATTTTTGGCGGATTTTTCTCCTTCATTTACCGGCAACTTCATCGTCGCGAAGTGATGGAAACACGGCTCGCACAAACACAATATGCCATTGATCATGCACAAGACATGGTGGCGTGGGTAGATAGCAGCAATCATATTCGCTACGTAAATAGCAGCATGTGTAAGCGACATGGCTATACCCGCGAAGAGTTGCTTGGCGCACCTATTACCATCCTAGAGCCTAATCCCAGTGACGAAAAAACAGCAACGCATTGGAATCGGCTGCGCAGCAAAGGACAACTGCGGTTCAAGACCGAAAACCGAACCAAAACAGGCGTGACATTTCCAATTGAGGTTTTTTGCAGCCACGTGGTTTTTGATGATGTGGAGTATTCGTGCTCCATTTTGCGAGACATCACCGAAAACCGTAAAGCAGAAGCTGAAATTCGAGAACTGAATCGCACCTTAGAGCAACGGGTCATTGAAAGAACTACTGAGCTACAACAAACCGTGCGTGAAATTGGATCCTTCTCTTACTCCATATCGCACGATCTGCGCGCGCCATTACGTGCCATTAATGGTTTTTCTCAAATGCTTTTAGAAAGCGAAATGAACCATTTAAGTGATGAAGGGCGCGTGTTGCTAGACCGTATTGTGCAGAACAGTAACAAGATGGGGGATCTCATCGACAACATTCTGGAATACTCCCGCACCAGTCGTGCAAAACTCCAGAAACAGACCGTCGATATGGATCAAATCGCGCGCAGCATTGCCACCGAACAAGAAGAACAGTATCCCAGCGCTAAAATTAGCATCACACCTCTACCCACCGTTGAAGGTGATGCCAACATGTTGCGCCAGGTTTTTACCAATCTCATCTGCAATGCATTGAAATATTCAGGAAAAAACGCAACCCCACTTATTGAAATTGGGGCTGAAATTAAAACTGACATTCTTGACGGTACTTCGACTCACAAAACCCAGTTTTATGTGCGGGACAACGGCGTGGGGTTTGACATGGCCTACGCAGACAAACTCTTTGGCGTATTTCAGCGACTACACAAAGATTCTGAATTTCCGGGAACTGGGGTGGGACTGGCGATTGTAAAACGACTCATAGAGCGCCACGGCGGACAGGTATGGGCAGAAGCATCGCCGAATAATGGTGCCTGTTTTTATTTCACTTTGCCGAACGCGCTTCCTTCAAAATTGGCGATTGAAAACTAGGACACATTCCGCAACTTGGCTTTCTTTGAGTCCCTTTCTTTGAGTCCCTTTCTTTGAGTCCCTTTCTTTGAGTCCCTTTCTTTGAGTCCCCTTATAACTCAGAGAACCACTGAATCACTTCCCCTCGTAATGGATCTTGACTACTTCCATCTCACGGATCCCTGCGGGACTTTGAAAGCGCACCGTTTCACCTTCACGCGCCTTGAGTAGCGCACGCGCTAGGGGCGAAGTCCAACTCAATAAACCTTGGCTAATATCCGCCTCATCCACGCCTACAATTTGATACGTTTCTTCTGGTGATGTAGCCACTTCGCTATCGCACACAGTGACGGTCGCCCCAAAGAAAACCTGCTCCACATTTTCTTGCGAAGCAGGATCTACCACGACAGAACTATCTAGCCGGTTAATCAAAAACCGTAAACGCCGATCAATCTCACGTAAGCGTTTTTTACCGTAAATATAATCGCCATTTTCCGAACGGTCGCCATTTTTAGCCGCCCAAGAAACAACTTGAACTAAGGCGGGGCGTTCCGTTTTTAACAAGTGATCGAGTTCAGTTTTAAGCAGCGCATAGCCACGCCGCGTCATGTAATTCTTCGTGCCAGGCGGCAACGGCGGCGTACTGGGGCCGTCTTCCTCTTCTTCTGCATCTTCTTTTACGAATGCTTTGTTCATGCACTTTCCGTTCTATTCTTTTCAGTTCTATTCTTTTCACTTCAACTCATCTGAGCCAAATACCTAGGCTAATGATAAATCGTCAACTGATTCATTAGCTCATCATAACCATCAATAAAATCACCAAAAGCTTCTATGTCTGGATTACCAGCCACAAAACTCTCCAGCTCAGAGCGAAAACGTTGCGCAGCTTCATCACGCATAAACACACCGCGAGCTAGCCGCTTATCAATGACTTCAATCCCACTCTGCGCGGGATAATCAACAACATGTAAAACAATATTATCGAGCACCAATTGCATAGCATCACCTCCTTTGTGCCTAATAGAATTCTTATATGGAAATGGGGATGCAAAGCCTTAAATCAAGCTAAATCAGGCAAAACCCTAGTTGTTTTTACCGCCCCCTCCGCATACCATAAGCCCCATGAAAGAATCTGACGACATAGCTGGCTTGCGGATACGACTGCATGAATTACAAGTAGAGCATCGAGACTTGAATGAAGTAATCGACCGCCTGTCTGCCGCACCCCCACCGCACGATGAACTACTGGTGCAGCGTTTGAAGAAACGCAAATTGCTATTAAAGGATCGCATCAGCCTTTTAGAAACCATGCTGAAACCTGATATCCCCGCGTAAATGGCTGCGCCTCACGCGAACCATCACGCAAACACTCACCCTTCCACCCCACAGCCAACCTTAACACCGGCCCTACCCACTCTCGTATTTATCCACGGCGCGCAACACGATCACAGTGTGTGGACGCTGCAAAGCCGATGGTTTGCACATCATGGCTATACCGTTATCGCCATCGACTTGCCGGGCCACGGCAGTACCAATCATTCGTTTAAAAGCACCCTACTACCCACCATAGAAAAAATGGCCGACTGGTTGCTCGACGAACTCAACTCGGCTGGCGTTACCCACGCCGCCCTCATCGGCCACAGCATGGGATCACTCGTCGCACTAGAACTTGCCTCACGGAATCTAGCGCCATCAAACCTTCCCAATCAACCACTCTTAACCTCAATTACCCATCTAGCAATGCTCGGAACGGCAATACCCATGCGGGTCTCCGAGGCATTGTTAGAGGCTGCAAAACATGACGAGCAGCAAGCAATGCACATGATTAACCAATGGTCATTCAGCAAAACTACACGGCCAAACTCCTGGCTGGCTCAAACTAATCTTCGACTCATGCAGCGCGCCGCCCCCGGCGTCTTTTTAAACGACCTCACCGCCTGTAACAACTACACGAGGGGATTAGAAGTGGCAGCCCAAGTGCGCTGTCCTAGCCTGTTAATTTTAGGCCGCGACGACCAAATGACCCCACCATTACGTGCTCAAAAACTACTCGCCGCACTGGCAAGTTCGAACCCAAGTTCAAAGAGCACAACGATCGAAGGCAGCGGCCATGCCCTCATGGCGGAATATCCTGATTTGGTATTAAATGCACTGCGCGTATTTATAACGACTGACACCAACGCCGTCACGGCGTCGTAACACAGGCGTCCTAGGCTAACAACCTGCTACAAACTCAACGACCTCTTCAACCCGCCAACCGACTCAAAACCATCCTACCTAAAAATGACAAACCCCTTCAAAGGTAAAACCGGCATTCGCCGCATCTGGAACGCGCTGGGCTACAGCTTGCAAGGTTTGAAAGCGGCATTCCACCACGAAGACGCATTTCGCCAAGAAGTTTTGCTCGCGGTAGTCCTCATTCCTTCCGCGTTTTTTCTCGCACACAACGGCATTGCCCGCGCATTACTCGTGGCCAGCGTGCTCCTCGTATTGATTGTGGAATTACTCAACTCAGCGGTAGAAGCGACTGTCGATCGCATCTCTTACGACAACCACGATCTCGCCAAGCGTGCCAAAGATATTGGCAGCGCAGCCGTGTTTGTAGCTTTAGCGAATCTTGCGGTGGTTTGGGTGTTGGTTTTATTCAACTAAACATTTTTTCTTTTAATGCTGCAAGAGAAAGATAAGCTCGGAGACGCTGGGTAGAGCCAAAAGGAACTCAGTTGAGCGAAGGTCGATCAGGGGGTTCAGCCGCCTAACATTGGAGTTAAGCCGCGGGGTTAGGCGTCGGTATCAACGACTCGTTAGACGCCCTTATTACGAGGTGTGATGCATCAGCAAGGAGCCAAGCTGCCTGTGTCCATAGCACTAGAGATGATTATGCAAAATCCCCCAGAAAGCACTACCGTAATCATTGAGGCGAGGTTTAAGGCTAGAACCGTATGCCCTAAAGGGGTGTTGGCCGCAGGTGCAAGCTTATAGGCAAGCAAAGACAGCATGACTATAGGATATATACCAAGCGATAACAGGGTAAGTAAGAGGCCCATGCCGCTGCCAGGAAAATTTGCGCCCACGAGTTTGCCGACTGGGCCAGCTCGAAAAATGACATAGAGTGCGCCGTAAAGACCCAAAGTAACTGCATTTGCTAGGTAGAATTTTCCGTGACTGCGATTTATCCCATGAAACAAGCTATTACCCCTTAGTGCCTAACATTTAGTACACCAATACAGATAACAACTTCCTGCAATAGTGGAGTAAACAACGGAAATGCGTAAGTAAATTTCGTGTTTTATTCGTTCACGAATTAAGAATGTATGTGACGGGATATTGACCACGCCACTCGCAAAACCATCTATTTGCGATTGGATAGTGCGTTAGCATTACAGCAACTACACCGAAACGCAATGTAGGAATGCCTATGCGTTATCAAGTTTGATAGGGCCGATGGTCAGGTGACAGATTAGAGGCTGCTTTACTGGATGCCAACATCGTTACTTCGCTAACGCTTGCGACATCGAATTCACTGTAACAAAACCATCATCTAGCCGTCACATTAACGTCGCCATGTCCCGCCAAACTGCAGGACATGATTGAACGATCATTCAAGCAATTTCGACAAGTCTCAGCTCCCTTGGCTCCTACCTCGGTGATGCCTATGCGCATCGCTGTCGTTACGGAAACTTATCCTCCCGAAGTTAATGGTGTCGCGATGACGACGGGGCGTATGGTGAGCGGGCTGATGGAGCGCGGGCATCATGTTGAGTTGATCCGGCCACGACAAGAGGCCGATAAATTACAAAGTCAGCGCAACGAATTTAGTAGAACATCAAGTACAAAACCCGCAAATAATCACAAGGGCCGCTTGGAAGAAGTGCTGACGCTGGGCGTTCCCATTCCCCGTTATCCCGGCTTAAAGCTGGGCTTGCCAGCAAAAAGAACTTTGACCAAACTCTGGACCGCGCAGCGGCCTGATATTGTGCAAATCGTCACCGAAGGCCCCTTGGGTTCTTCGGCACTCAGCGTCGCGCGCACACTGCAGATTCCGGTCATCAGTGATTTCCACACCAACTTCCATCACTACTGCAGCCACTACGGCGTGGGTTGGCTGAACAAACCTATCGCTAGTTTTCTGCGTCGCTTTCACAATCGCAGCGATGCAACACTGGTTCCCACGCATGCGATGCAGGCGGATTTACGCCGTGATGGCTACCAAAATGTTCAGGTTATTTCGCGTGGGGTAGATACACAACTCTTCAATCCGCAACGTCGATCGGCTGCACTGCGAGAAAGTTGGGGAATTCAAAACTACGATGAAACAGAACTCGTCGCACTCTACGTTGGCCGTGTAGCCGCCGAGAAAAACTTGCCCTTGGTGTTACGTGCGTTTGAGGCCATGCAGAAAATCACGCCCAAGCTGCGCCTTGTATTTGTGGGCGATGGCCCTGCTCGCGCTGCGCTGCAAGCCAAATACCCACAACATATTTTTGCTGGCATGCGCACGGGGGAAGACCTGGCTACGCACTATGCTTCCGCCGATATTTTTCTTTTCCCCAGCTTGACGGAAACATTTGGCAACGTCACCACAGAGGCGATGGCCAGTGGTCTCGCGGTGGTCGCTTACGACTACGCGGCGGCGGCCCAGCTCATTCTTGATGGAGAAAACGGACACGCTGCGCCTTTCGATCAAGCCGATGCTTTTATCTCCGCCGCCTGTCGTTTAGTCGGCAATTCCACCACCCGAAACGCCATGCGCCTGCAGGCACGGGTTTCGGTGGAACATCTCGACTGGGCGCACATCGTAACGAACTTCACCGATTTAGTAGTTGATGTAGTGACAACGCATGAACGCAAAATGGGGGTAAGCGATGCGAGCATCCTTGCACAGAATTAATGCGTTTGATCTAGCGCTTTGCGTGCGCTGCAATCGCGCCAGCCGAAACCACAGTATCCGCGCCTTCTTCCGCATCGTCAGTCGTCTTGGTAATGGCCTATTCTGGTATTCGCTTATGCTGGCGCTGCCCGTTGTGTATGGCTTGAGCGCATGGGTAGTGGTTCTCCAGATGGTTGTTGCCGGCATCATCGGCACTGCCTTCTACAAGTGGCTCAAAAAAACCACACTGCGGCCACGCCCTTGGCAGGTTTATCCGGACATCGTGGCCGGTGCTGCCCAGCTAGACCAGTTCAGCTTTCCTTCCGGCCACACCTTACATGCGGTGTCCTTCAGCCTCATCGTCTGCGCGCACTATCCGGAGCTCTCGCTGGTACTTTTCCCCTTTGCTCTGTTAGTTGCTATCTCACGACCCGTATTGGGATTGCACTATCCCAGCGATGTGCTGGCGGGTGCTTTTATCGGCGCATTACTGGCCGCTTTAGTTATGGGAGTTTTCGTTTGATTGGGATGAAGATCGAAGGTGCGAAGGAACGATCAAGCGCGCTGTTTAATAAAACCGTCACATTAAAGTCACGTTGTCGCAACCTCAGTTTTCTATAGTTTTACCTGCATAAAATTTAAACGACTAGGAGATATCAATGCTGCATCTGGCTAACCAGACACAGACTGCAAATCGCGAACCACGCCGCAAACTCAACCTCCATGTGGGTCTTGCTCACAGTGAATCTGAAATCCTTGAAGCACAAAAATTACGCTACCGTGTTTTTGCTGACGAACTCGGCGCTAAACTACCCACCCGCACCCCTGGTATTGACCGAGACATTTACGACCCTTTCTGCGAACACCTGATTGTTCGCGACGAAGAAAATGGTCGCATCGTTGGAACCTATCGCATCCTCTCCCCCCAAGCCGCGCGTGAAATTGGCAGCTATTATTCTGAAGGCGAATTTGATCTAGTCCGCCTAGGTCATCTGCGCGATCGCATTGTTGAAGTTGGCCGTTCTTGCATTGATGCGGAATACCGTACCGGCGGTACGATTGCTCTGCTGTGGTCGGGGCTGATGCGTTACATGCTGCAAAACAGACATGACTTTCTGATAGGCTGCGCCAGCATCGGTATGGCTGACGGCGGACACGCAGCGGCCAGTGTGTTCTTGAAAATGGAAGACCACCTTTCTCCCTTGGAATACCGCGTGTTCCCACGTAATCCGCTACCATTGGAACACATGGAATTTAACCCCAAGGCCGAAACGCCACCGCTTATTCGTGGCTACCTGAAAGCGGGCGCCCATGTGTGTGGCGAACCGGCGTGGGATCCAGATTTCAATACCGCCGATTTGTTCATGATGTTACCGATGACCAATATAGACAAACGCTATGCAAAACATTTTGTTGAGCGACAAGCAGCTTAAAATTTTATAGATGACGACCGCAAGTCTAAGAACCGAACAACGCAACGAAACACTGCCCACCTACTTTTATAAAGTACGTGGGTTCTTTCGTGTCACGCGCGCACTCTTGCATTTGCTCGGTGCCTTGGGCGTTGTAGCCTTTGTTTATCCTGTCGTTTCACGTGCAGTTCGGCTTTGGTTAAAGCAGCGCTGGTCGCGTCAATTAGTCGGTATTTTGGGTGTAAAAATAAAGGCGACTGCACGCGCTTCAAATGAAAAAAACAACTTGGGGACACTGCGTGGTTTGCTCATCTCCAACCATATCTCTTGGTTGGATGTGTATGTGATCCACGCTTTAGCGCCCTCGGCTTTTGTGTGCAAAGCGGAGGTGCGCGACTGGCCGCTGATAGGCTGGCTGTGTGAGAAAACAGAGTGTATTTTTATCGAGCGCGGCAGCCGCACTGCGGCCCGCAATACAAATACCGCGATTGGCGAACAACTCAAAGCAGGAATACGCGTTGCAGTTTTTCCTGAGGGAACCACCGCAGACGGCAAAGCACTCCTACCCTTCCACAGCGCTTTGTTTCAATCCGCGATCGACGCTGAAAATATCATTCAGCCGCTCAGAGTTAGTTATGTGAGTTATGTGAATAATGTGAATTTTGTTGAAGAGCACTGCGCACGCAGCGACATTCCTGCTTATTGTGGCGATACGTCATTATGGCAATCCCTCTGCGCCATTGCTTGTGCACCGGCCCTGACTGTTTGTGTTGATGCATTTGCAGAAATTGAAGCCAAGGACAAAACGCGGCAGCAGCTAAGCGCAACGACACATCAGCTTATTACGGCGGCTTTAATTAGGTAGTTTGGGTTTGTTTAGGCTTAGGCTTAGGTTTGAGTTTAAAATTTTTCGTACTGCAGTGCACTGTCCATCCTGCTCACCACCTCACCCCAGTCTCCTGATTTTGTCTGACGGAACTGCCGTAGCGACGGATACCACGGCGAATCTTGTCGCTCACGCAGCCAGCGCCAGCAACTATCGTGGCGATTAAGCAACCATACTCGCTTGCCCATCCCCGCTGCCAAATGCGCAACGGCGGTATCCACGCTAATGACGATATCTAGGTTATCGATAAATGCCGCAGTATCGCTAAAGTCCACCCACTCCGCACTAAAGTCATGCAATACATGCTGCAAACCAGCGTCGATAATTTCCTGATTTATTCCGCCTGTTTGCCCGTTGTTTGTAGTCACTTTTTGCAAACTAAAAAAACAACATCTTTCATTAGTAAATAGCGGGGCCAACGCTTTCAGCTGCACGCTGCGACGCGCATCAATGGCGGCGAGTTCGGCACTTTGTTTGCGCGAATTTCCCGCCCAAACCACACCAACACGATGCCCGGAGAAGCCCGCCAGACGCGGCTTCCAGGCCATTGATTTTTCTGGATCAGCAAACAAATAGGGTGTAGCGGGTACAGAGTCCAGATTCAAACACAGCCAATGCGGCACACTCAATAACGGGCAATGAACATCGTAATGAACAGAGGAAGTGGGCTCGTTACTTTGCAAGACCACCTCTGCAACGCCTGGCGTTAAACGCAAAAGCGCCATCAGTGTCGCTGGCGCCTCTACCACGACTGTGGCCCCCATCTTGGCCAGCGGCGCTGCAAAGCGGATGAACTGTAGCGTGTCGCCAAAGCCTTGTTCTGCCCACAACAGCAGCCGCTTGCCTTGCAAAGATTCTCCACGCCAAGCTCGTTCTAAAGGTTTTTTATACGCGCCCCGCAAGTTGCCGCAGCCCTGCCAACGATATTCGTAATTCGGCCAACCTTGCTTAAAATCACCCAAGAGTAATTGCGTCAACGCTAAATTCCAGCGCACTTGCGCAGAGATCTCCTGTGACGAGGCAACCGTTAATTTCTCGGCACGCTCCAAACAAACCAAGGCTTCGTCGGTGCATCCCATGTCCTGCAAAACAGTGCCGAGATTATTTAAAACTTCGACCTTCATGTCGCCCACTTCTGGCTGGGTAGTGAGCAATTTTTCAAGGTGTTGTCGCGCTTCTTCGTGTCGGCCGATAAGTCGAAGCGTATTAGCGAGATTGATGCGCGCAACGCTGTAGTCAGGATCGTGCAATAGCGCTTCTTCAAAACACTGCACAGCGTCTTTAAATTGACTTTGATGGTGCAAAGCCAAGCCTAAATTATTCCGTGCTTGGGTTTGAGTTCGTGTTTGATTTTGAACGGACTGATCTAACGCTAACGATTTTCGCAAAGCGACTTCAGCCTCGGCATAACAGCCTTGTTGCAACAAGGCTAAGCCGAGAAAATTGTAGGTATCGCTGCTCTCTTCTTCTCTATTGCTTGGGTGCTGAATAGCTTGTTCAAAATACATTTGTGCTGCAACCGCATCTCCACGTCTCAATGCCAAACGACCTAAGCTACATAAGGTCTGTTCCGCATTCGGCATAAGCTGCAAAGCTTTACGCAAAGTGGCTTCTGCTTTCTTTAACTGCCCCTGCTCGGCTTGTTGCTCGGCCATGCCATTAAACGCCACCACTAATTGTTGAGTCGCTTCTGCAAAATGCGGGCTTGTTGTGATGGCTTCACTTAAAAATCGGCACGCTGTATCAAAAACACCCAGATCACAACACAGCACCCCTAAAAGATAGAGCACCTCTTCATCCTGACTATTCTGCTCATGCAAGCGCAAATATAATCGCTCAGCTTCGTCGAGACGGCCACCCATGTGGTGCTCAATGGCTAGGGCTAAACCGCTATCGCGTTCCAAAATAGATTGGGTCATAAATTTTTATTAAATTTTTCCAAGTTAACAGTGAGCCAAATGAATTCCGTAACATTTCTCTGCCATGCTGCTTTGCCCAGTAGGTTGTATGCACCTTTTATTTAAGGAGATATCTTGAGCATGCTTTATGCATGTTGTTGTACCATGTTGCCCAACATAGTTAGCAATGAAAATAAGGGTAGAAATAGGGTCAATTTCACTCATAGAAAAATAATTGGAGTAATGCATGCCGTTGCAAGAAAAAACGCACCACAAAGCGCTGAGTGCGAAAGTTGAAAATGATTTAAGAACGGATTCTGAACGCCTCCAAGCATGGATTGAAGACCTCCCTTTTGAACGACCCGGCCTTGCCGCACGTGCGCTTGTTAATGAATTACGTCACTTGCGCCACCCAACCAATATTCGCGCCCGACTCAAACTTCTAGAACCTACAGTGGAAGCGGCAGGACGACTCACACAAGAAATTGGCAAAGTATTAAGTACTACCAGCTTGCCTATGTCACCCGAAATGCAGCAGGTTTTTCTGGGCGTTAATGCGTTACTCAAAACACTGGCGACTAGTTACGCACAAATTGCAGATGACATCATCGGCAAATGGATCGGCTTGGGTTTTACCAAGCCCTTGCAATTAGCCACTGTCCGCGCCATGCACTTTCAAGCACTACGACTCGATCTCGCCTATCGCGTTTATGCACGCCTTTCCAACTCATCTTGGCTGGAACTTCATCGTTTATACGGAATTGCACGCGCCGAAAATTTCGCCACACTGACGCCGCAAGGTACAGGCGCTACGGCCGAGCTTATTTATATCAACGCGCTTCTACTTGCCTTTGCTGAGCCCACAAAAATGGCCCCGGGCGAACTTGATCGCGTACGCTTTTACGTTAAGCGACACGCTAAATACGCCGAAATCCTGGACGCAAATAGCGACCCTGCATTGCGCCATAACACCGTTGCCTGTTTTCTTATCAAACCCACTGAAGCGCGGGCAGGTCGCTCGTTAATCCGTGCAACACAATTGCCCATTGCAGCGGGTGATCTCATTTTGCGCTGCACGAAACTGGAAACCAAACTCCAAACGCAGCTTAATGGTATCGAACGTGGCATCGAACCTGCCAAGTTAGGTCTACCACTTGCCGCACGCCAGTCTTCTTACATTACCGTACTCCGCAATCTACAAAACCTCTGGAACGCCCCACCCATAAGGCGCTTCAGCCGACAGAACTTCAAGCCGCGTGTCGATATGGTGGTCGGTTTCGATGCGCTGTGGTCATTCCTAATCGGGCCGGCTCTACGTCGCCGCACAGCAGATGGTCACAAAGCCGAAGAAAGTGATTCTTTGATTGAATTGAGTGAATGGGCGATTGGTAACGAAAGCCCGGGCGGCTTCTCACTGCAATACATCGGCGGTAATGCCTGCCGCGTTAGCGTGGGTGAACTCATAGGTCTGCGCCCCCGTGAGAAAGCGACTGTGCATGTTTGCATTACACGACGCGTGGTCAGCGACGATTTACAAAGCTTGGAACTCGGTCTGCAAAAACTCGCCCCCATGGCCGTTCCGTCCGTCATTACCGTGCCGGAAAGTGGTAAAAATGGTGCGGCCCCGGTGCTCCGCCAAGTCCCTGTCATCCTCTTGCCACGCATGCCTGGTCAGGGTGAAATTCCAGCCATCATCGCGCCTGCTCAAGTCCTCAAGCGAGGCATGACAATTCATGTACCCAAAGGCAAAGAGCAAATTGCCTTTAAAGTCGCCACCACATTAGAGCAATGTGCAAGCTGCGAAATTTTTACTTTGTTACCATTGAATGCTAAAGAAACCGCGAGCCCGCGTGAGACTGTGCACGCGCATAGTGCGGCTAGCTTTTAAACGATGATTGCCAAGTGCAATAAGCCTTCACTATCCGAAGGCTCACTTTCCGGTACTTCTCAGTTTGTCCCTAATCTAGCCACGCCCTACTGACCAATCCTCCCATTACCCTGCTGTTTATCCCACCTTTTATCCCAGCCTTTTATCCGCCTTTTATCCGCCTTTTATCCCCCACTCCTAGCCGTTAAATCTTAAGTACTTGGTCCTTGGCAAACTTCATGGCAATCTACGGGCCTAGGTCGAAAAGGCTTAATAATGCTTTTTCCTAAATAAAACTAAAAAACAACCGATATAACTCATTGAGAATGCTGGGCCGAGCCCTAATGGTGTGTTTAAACCATTATTAGCTGCACTAAGCTGCACTAAGCTGCTCTAAGCCACTTACAGCACGTTACAAAAAGTACGCTCATAAGGTACGTTCATAGGAGAACGCTGCATGTTGTTGCAATCCTTGCTTCCATCAGGGAGTGCCGGTTCGGAAGTCACCCCCGAGGGCTTCCAGACTTGGCTTACTACATTACCTTTCGATCGCCCCGGAATCGCTGCGCATGCTTTGGTGAATGAAATTAGCCGTATGCGCACCAGCATGGCTATCCGCAGCCGAATTAAGCTGTTGGAGACTGCGGTAGAGCCTGCGCAGAAGCTATTGGCAGCAGGAAGTGCTGAGTTGGCTCAATGCAGCCTTCCCCTTTCTTCCGAACTGCAGCACACCTTTGGCGCCGTTAACGCTTTGTTTAAAACATTAGCAACAAGTTATGCGGCCATTACGGACGAAATTGCCAGCAAGTGGGTGGGGATTGGGTTTGCGAAGCCGCGCAATTTAGCCACGGTGCGCGCCATGCAGTTTCAGGCGCAACGTCTAGATTTAGCTTACCAAGTTTATGCCCGCGGTTCGAATTCATCTTGGACAGAGCTACACCGCTTATACCGCATTGCCCGAGATGGCGGATTTGCAAAAAATACCGAGCAAGAGGCTGGCCCCACAGCAGAGCAAATTTACCTTAATGCGTTGTTACTTAACTTTGCAGAACCCACTAAGTTGCCGTTTGGTGAGCTAGACCGCGTCCGCTCTTATGTTGAAAACCATAGCAACCATGCGGAGTTGATTGAGGCCAATACCAATTTACCCATAGATCAATCGCCAGACTCTTGCTTCTTAATTAAACCGCTTGAGGCAAGGGCTGGACGTTCGTTGTTACGCGCAAAAAGCGCCTCCATTTCCCCCTGCGATCTTGTGCTGTGCTGCACGCGATTACAAAGCAAACTCAAAAGCCAATTAACCGATATCGAAAACGGACTTGATCCGGAAACACTCGGCTTACCTGCCACTGCGCGACAACCTCAATATGTAGGCATGCTGCGTAATCTGCAAAGATTGTGGAGCTTGCAAACCACACGCCGTTTTAGTCGCCAGAACTTTAAGCCACGGGTGGATATCGTGGTGGGTTTTGATGCCTTGTGGAGTTTTCTGAATGCGCCCGCGGCACAGCGTCGTAGCACTGACGAAGAAACCACCGAAACAAAATCATCCCTAGTTCTAAGCGAATGGGCGATTGGTAACGAGAGCCCAAGTGGTTTTTCGTTGCAATACATCGGCGGGAATGCGGGCCCAGTATGCGTAAGCGAGGTGATTGGGCTTCGACCACGGGAACAACTGAATGTCGTCTACGTGTGCGCCACACGGCGTGTAGTCAGCGGTGACCAGCAGAGCCTAGAACTGGGTTTGCAAAAGCTCGCACCTATTGCTAAGCCGGTACTCGCTAGATTGATTGAGTCCAACCAACAAGTTCGCGCCATTATGTTGCCGCGCATGCCGGGAATGAGTAATTCGCCCGCCCTGTTAGTGCCCAAAAACTCCGTCACCATCGGAACAAGACTGAGTATTCCTCAAGCGGTGAAAAATGGCGTGCAGCAAGTAGAGTACGCAGTCGAAACCTTGTTAGAACAAGGTCCGAGCTGCGAGTTATATACGGTGGCACAGCAAGGCTGACCAGGAGTTTTGCTCATCACTCATCCCTCATCACTCTTAGCTCCGCGAAGCAGACCTGACTAGGTAGTTTTCTTCAGTTTTTAGCTTTGTGGATCAGGCACAAAACCACCCGGGAAAGGCTGAGGACGATACTGCACTTTAGGTTGAGTGCGTTGGCGAGGAATAATGCCGCGCGCCAACAGGTTCTCACGCGAATCGTAGTAAATAGCCACCACCTCGGTTGGGGTATCGCTGGCGCGGCGGAACTCGGTATAGCGAGTGGGATCATTCAATCTTTCGCCGTGGCCCGTTCCTATTTTTTCTCCTATTTTTTCTCCTACTCTTTCTGCCATTTTTTCCGCACGTTCATCCTTGCGACGCTCTGCACTATCCGATGACCTAGGTTTGTTCTCCGCATAAGCCGACTTATCAGATAGT
>Ga0209181_10003327_pt1 | contig 24972 bp, 15 predicted proteins | sample MAT05_FD_187208 | JGI IMG/M metagenome (GOLD analysis project Ga0209181, IMG submission 187208) | Freshwater microbial communities from Lake Fryxell liftoff mats and glacier meltwater in Antarctica - MAT-05 (SPAdes) (version 2) | ecosystem: Environmental > Aquatic > Freshwater > Ice > Liftoff...
AGTCGATGTCGGGATTGTTAGTCGCAAAGCCAGTGTCGATAATGCCGATGAGAGGCTGATTGGATTGCGGGAAGTGGTAATCAATTGGCTGAGTTGTAGTTGGAGCGTCATAAGGAGAAATGTAGGAGAGCAACGCTTGCCCAAAATCTGAGCCGCGCCAGTCTTTGGCAATCATGCTATCCAGTGATGCTGCCACGCCGATCGCGCCTCTCACCTGAAAGATCACATCGTTGTAATCGCGATCGCTGGTTCCATCCAGCCTCAAATCTTCCAACACAAACGTGGAGCCTTTCCCGGTGACATCGGCAATTTGCCCAAACTGAAACTCTCGGTTTGGGTTGGCGGTTGCCAAGGAGAATAGGGGACGCATATCGCTATAGAGATCAGAGCGACCCGCGATTTGCTGAAAACTGCCATTGGGCAACAGCGCCACCCCGAAAGTGTCTCCCGGATTCATTGCAACCGTTTTTACGCCTAGATAATCTCCAGCATTAAAGTTGCCCTCCCAGCCAGCGGCATCGGTAAACCGGGCAGCATCGGTGTGGTCATCAATCACCAAATGTCCTAGAGTCGAGCCGCTGAGGATGCGGCGCACAACTTCTTGAATGAAAGCATTGGAGCCTGGGTCGAATTGTTCCAATCCTGACAGGCTAAAGATGCCGAGTTCGCCTTCGTAGCCGCCGCCATCAAATAGGTAGTCGATGCCAACTTGCCCTGTGTTGCCAACGGTGAAGTAGCCAGAGGTGAAAGAATTAATGGGAACGGGGGAAAGCGCTTGAGTGAAAGAATCCGACGTAAAACTGCTGCGATCGCTGAAGGAAGGCAGATCCAAGGTATTACGCAGCGGATCGGGTGGCAAAAAACTACTGCTTGATGCAGTGCTAGTGTCTAGAGGAGAGCGTGATTGGTTCAACAAATCAACAGAAATGGTAGAGCTATCCGGCATGGAAAAGACCTCGTTATCAGACTAAAGGTGAATCACTAAGTACGTGTAAACGCTGGAGATGCAGATTGGGTGCAATCTCTCCCCAGCTAAAGCTTTCTCGGTGTGAGGCGCTGATAATTACGCAAACCGCCAGGGAACTTGCCGTCAATTCTGATACACGACCTCAAAAATGTAGGTATGGTAAAGTTGGGTTTTTCCTTTTATTGATGAAAACTTTATGACAGCCTGGGGATTAATAAAGATGGCGTGTCTACTAGGATGATTTATGAATGTTGGGGAAGCCTTAGCCCGAATAGAATTGTTGTTTCAAACCAGCCTGTCGTTTCCAAAACGGGAGATTTTCCGGGGTGCCTGGAAAAATCTGACCTATGAGGCAATCATTGAGGACATGATGCAGCAAGGGCATCGAGGGTACGATCTCAGCTATATCAAAGCCCAAGGATCTGAACTCTGTCGAGAATTGACAGGCTTACTGAAGGTGCAGGTTAAAAAGCGCACGTTCCGAGAAGATGTGATGGAAGGATTACGGCGGCAGGCAGCGCGATCGCCCCAAATTACACCAGAGCTAATCCCAGCGGAGCCAGCGATCGCGTTATCAACCACTCCCCCGGCTTTGGACAGCGCCACCATTCGTTGGGTGGGGCGAGAAGATCTAGTGGAGTCTCTAGTGCAACGATTGCAAAACACCTGTCGCGTGTTGATGTTGGTGGGACTGACTGGAATTGGCAAGACTGCATTATCGGCTCGGCTGTTGACCGATACCCAACTGCAAGCCCAGTTTCCAACCCAAAAAGTGGTCTTGTGCGATCGCGATCTGCCCAACTTTGAGCATTTGGCAAACGAGGTGTTGGGCGCAACTGCCATGACCGATTCTGAGCTTCAGCGATCGCCCGATCAATGGGTTGAGGCAATCATTGCACGATTGAAAACGCAGCCCTGTCTGCTGGTAGTGGATATGGCGGAGGAAATTCTCGCCAGCGATGATCACGGGAGACTGCAATTTATCGACCCCGCTTTTGCACACCTTCTAGACCAAATGGTGCGGTCAGAGGTCATGCCCAGCCGGATCATTCTCACCTCTCAAACCCAACCGCCCTTGCCGTTTCAGGGTCGCTATCCAGAGCGATCGCATCTACAACGTCTAGCCGGATTAACCGAGGCTGAAGCGCTGCAATTGTTTGAGGAATGGGGTGTGGCGGTATCATCTCAATCATTGGATAGGGAAGCAGAAACATTGCTGCAACGCATTATCTGCGTATTTGAAGGACATCCCTTAGCCCTGCAAGTGATCGCGGGAGAAATCCAGGCTGAACCTTATAACGGCAGCATTCAAGCTTATTGGGCAGAGTTTGGTGCTGAATTTATCAAGGTCGAACAGCAGAAAGCCGCTGAGGAGATTGAGGGCAGGAGCGATCGCCCCCATCTCACCTGCTACCGTCCGCAGTTGCAAGATATCGTCCGCGATCGCATTGAGCAAACCTTTCAACGATTGCAACAGGCAAACATCCTTGCTTACCAGCTATTGCTGATGGCAGCAATCTATCGACGTGCTGTGGAGCCTACTGCCTGGTACTGCTTATTGGATGAATATTCATTCGCGATCGCCCAACAGACATTCTCCAGCCTAGAACGCCGATATCTAATTGAACGAGAACGCTACCATAATCAAATTCTCTATCGCCAGCACAGCCTCATTCGCTGTGTTGCTTTGCAGCATTTGCATCAGACAGAGGAGGTCGCGCCCTTGTGATTGAGTATGAGCCGATTTCACCCCATATACTCAGCGTTCAGGCAATTCCTCACTTGCGGCTAGACTCGCAGGGTCAACTGATGCAGCAAATCCGTGACGATCTCACGCCAGCGGTTCAAAAGCTCTCCCTGCGGCACCGGGCACACCTGAAAGCCGCGCTCTACTGGTTGCAGAGCTATCAACCCGATATAGGGTCTACCAACCTCGATCGCGTCCGGGGCTACCTAGAGTCGTGTCATCATCTAGCGCAACTGTCGGCATGGCAAGTCGCATTTGAGTTGTTGCATCGACAGATCGTCACGAATGGGGTGACAAATCCGCTCTACAAGCAACTGGAAATCTGGGGGAATTATCAAGAACTCACCGACCTGCTGCGATCGCTCCTAGGTCAGTTAAACGTAGAGAACGAATGTTTTTGTCTTAACCAGTTAGGACGAATCTACAGTGCAAGAGGCTTGTTCACCGAGAGCGCCCGGTATCATCAACAGGCATTGGCGATCGCGCAGGCGATCGATGATCACACTATTTTGGCTCAAGTGCATTTGGGATTAGCGGAGGCAAATGGATGGTTAGAACGATGCGATATCGGGCTTGCCCATGCCAACACTGCTCTGGAACTTGCCCTCCAGTTAAATAATTTGCCCCTGCAAGCCGAAGCTTACTATCATCTATCAGCCATGCTGACGACAAAAGGATTGCATCGTCATCAGAAGTTAGCCTTAAACTATGCCGAGCAAGGGCTACTGCTTGCCCAAAGGCTTGACCATATAGAGTTGCAAAATGGCTTACTGGGGACATTGGGCATCATCCACATGAGTTTAGGCAATCATCAGCAAGGACTGTACTATTCTCGACAACAGCTAAACTTATCTCAGGCAACTCATGACCTCCGTAAACAGTGGGCGGCTTTAACCAACCTCAGCACCACTTTTTTGTTGCTCAAAGATAGCGCTCAAGCGAGAAAATTGACGCAAGAGGCGCTGGCGATCGCCCGTCAACTCGACAGTCTTTACTGCGAAACATTCATTTTCTATAATCAACTGGCGATGAATCTCAGCCGAGACGTATGTTTGATGTCCCAAGAGTCGTTGCAGGAGTCATTAGAATTGGCGCGATGTCGTGGCAATCTACATCAACAGTGGGTGTTGTTACAAAGTCTTGCAGTCGCCTCGTTACACGCAGGGCAACGAGATCAAGCAATGGCTTGGCTGGAGCAGGCAGAGGCAATGACCCATCGCCTAGCGATTGCCTCAATTCCAGCCTTTCAAGCTGATTTGGTCAACTTTTCGTATGTGCTCAGTCGAGCAGGCAAGTGGAAAGCAGGCTTACGTTACGCTCAGCGATCGCGGGCGATCGCCTGTCGGCAACAGGACAGCAAAGGACAATTTTGGGGCATTCTGGTGATTGCCTATGCCTATTGGCAGGGAAGACACTGGGGATGGACATTGCTCTTATTGCTGCGACATATTCCAATCACGCTAGCCGTTGCCGGACGTGATCCATCGATTCGATATTCCCTAATCATGGCGATCGAAGCCTTGAGTCAGCCGCTAGTGGATGGATTGCACCGACTACGGCGTTTCCTTCAGGTTCAGCCACGGAATTAGAAACCCCGTTAGCACTTGCAGCCCACTCCCAGAAGCACCCAGCCACCATAGCAAAGGTGAAGCGATCGCAGATCAATCCCCATACTGGTTTGATTGTCCAAGGCAGCATCGCCACGACTCCAATTAGGGCGGTGACGGCTGGCGATCGCCAATCACCTGAGCAACCGCGCAGATATTTCTGGCAATCGCTATTCTAGAAGGATGAATCATCGAAGATCTTCTTTACGGCGGCGGTGGCGCGAGTTTCGCCGATCGCTGTCTACCTACCAATATTGTGTTAAAGCAATCGAACTCGTCTGGCGGTGCGATCGCACTCTGACGATTGCATTTGCTATTCTCACCTTGATTAGCGGATTGCTTCCAGCGGCGATCGCCTATGTGGGCAAGCTGATTGTGGATAGCGTGGTGCTGGCAGCCCAAACTGGAGCCACGGGCGATCGCGGGTTGGTCATGCAATATTTAGTCCTAGAAGCATTGATCACGGCTCTGTTTACTGCTTCACGCCAAGGGCTGATGCTGTGCCAATCGATCCTGAGAATGCTGTTGGGTCAGGAGGTCAACGTGATGATCATGGAAAAGGCGCTGACCCTCAACATGGCGCACTTTGAGAATCCAGAAATCTACGACAAAATGGTGCGTGCCCGTCGAGAAGCTTCTAGCCGTCCCTTAAGTTTGGTGGGGCGCAGCTTTGGGTTGGTACAGGATGGCTTGTCGTTGATCACCTTTGGCGGCTTGCTACTCGGTTTTTCTGGCGGTGTTGTCATCCTGCTGCTGGTTGCGGCGTTTCCGGCTTTTGTTGCCGAAACGCGCTTTGCCGACCAAGCCTTTCGATTGTTTCAGTGGCGCGCTCCTGAAACTCGTGAGCAAAACTACGTGGAATGGCTGATCTCCAACGAAAGCAGCGCCATGGAAGTGAAGCTTTATCAGTTGGGCGATACTCTTTTAGATCGCTACAAAGCCACCTTTCAGCGTTTATTTCAGGAAGATAAAACGCTGACCATTCGCCGCAGCCTATGGCGTTACCTATTAGGCTTATTGAGTACGCTGGCTTTTTACGTGGCGTATGTGTGGATTGCATTAGAAGCGATCGCGGGGCGCATTTCTCTCGGCGAACTCACCATGTATCTCGTGGTGTTTCGTCAAGGACAAACCACGTTTTCTAACCTGCTGACGAACATCAGCGGGATCTATGAAGATAGCCTTTACCTTTCCAATCTATACGAATTTTTGGAGGAGCCAATTTTCAATTCGGGCGGCAGCGCTACCCAAGGAGCCTTACCCACCGATGGCTTGCGATTTGAAAATGTCAGCTTTGCTTACGCTGGCAATTCCAAACTGGCTCTACAGAACGTATCCTTTCACCTTAAGCCTGGTGAAAAACTGGCGATCGTGGGGGAAAATGGGTCTGGCAAAACCACTTTGATTAAACTGCTGACTCGGCTTTACAGCCCTGATTCTGGCAAGATCTTGCTGGATGGACGTGACTTAGAAGAATGGGATTTGCTGACTTTGCAGCGACGAATTGGCGTGATTTTCCAAAACTTCGTGCGCTACCAATTCACGGTTGGCGAAAATATTGGGGCAGGCGATGTCACCGCGCTGCAAGATGAAGAGCGCTGGCAAGTTGCCGCTGAAAAAGGCATGGCACATCCCGCGATCGCTGAACTGGCTGACGGGTATTGGACTCGTCTAGGGCGCTGGTTTAAAGGCGGGCGAGAACTCTCTGGTGGGCAATGGCAAAAAATTGCCCTCTCCCGCGCTTTCATGCGAATTGGCGCTGATATTCTCGTGCTAGATGAACCCACTTCTGCTATGGATGCAGAAGCCGAAGCCCAAATTTTTGACCGATTTCGGGCGATGACTCAAAATCAAATGGCGATTTTGATCTCTCACCGATTTTCTACCGTTCGTATGGCAAACACCATTTTAGTGCTGGAAAAAGGGGAAGTTTTGGAAACTGGCACCCACGAAGAGTTGCTCAAAATGAACGGACGCTATGCTCATCTATTTGCCCTACAAGCCGCTGGCTATCGGTAAAGAGCGATCGCTGACCATCGGGTTCGTATCGCATGTTTTAACAGGCACCCTGTTTGATACTAGCCAAGCGATCGCAGATGGTGGCAAACAAAGGGCGCAAGGAGGTCGTGGGGTGCATACAGTCTTGTTGGAGGTGGCGCAGCCGAGTCATGATATCGGGGTGGGAGAGTGCATCCTGCTGATCACAATGATCTAATAAATCTTCCAGCAAACAACCAACCGCTCTGACTTCCAGCCGTTCTAATGCTTGTGCAGTTAAGGGGGCGATCGCGTCATAAAAGCTGGCAGCACCGAAGTCACCGAACAAGCTGTGTCCGTGATCGTTGACCAAAATATTGTGGGCATAAAGATCGCCGTGCAGGATGCCTTGACGGTGCAGATGGGCAACAGCGGCAGCAATTCCCTCAGTGATGCGAAGGATATCTGCTAAGGAAAAAACCGTGTCTGGTGGATAGCTATCTCTAGTACAAGTATCCAAGCTGGGAGGGTGACCCAGATTTTTGTAGTCTGGTGGAATTAAGGACAATACCAATCCTGCCGTAGCATCCGGATGATTGACCAATTGCCCCAATGCGGTTACCAAATTTGGGTGTGATCCCGCTGCGATACAGGCTTGCATTTCATTCATCGGCAACCCATCGCTGGTAATTTCACCTTTGAAGACCTTAATGGCAACGTCTTTGGTTTCGGTTTGGGTCACCCGCCACAATCCTTTGGAAATGATGCCAGAGGCACCTTGCCCTAGGGTATTTCCTAGCGTTAAGTCAGACCAGTCAATGGTGGCTATCGATTGTGGCGCAGTGGCAGCGTGGGCAAATGGGTTGCCTGAATATGCCAGCCATGCCAAACGGGGCAGACTTAGCAGCCAAGCGGGGAGGGATGAAAGCTGATTGGCGGACAGCCGAATCAACTCTAGATTCTGGCAGTCTGCCATTTCATCGGGCAGCGATCGCAAACGGTTTCCCGCCAGCATCAGTTTTTGCAGCTTGCTCAGGGTGCCGATCTCTGGCGGTAGCTGCTCAATCTGGTTATCTGTCAAAATCAGCCAGCGAATAATAGGGGACAGCGCTGAGGCACTAACCCGGCGAATTTGGTTGGATTTGAACCCAATAACGCTGAGTTGGGGGCATTGGGCAAGCACTTCTGGAATCTCTTCAAACTGATTGTTGAAAAAGAAAGCGGCTTTGAGGTTGGTTAACCGTCCAAAGTCATCGGGCAGAGAATTGAGTCGATTATTCGACAGATCCAAAATTTCTAACGAATCTGCCAGATCTAAAATCTCAAGAGGAAATTGGGTCAACCCGCAGTTCAGCGCCAATCGGTTGCTAGGTTCTAACTGACCCGATCGCAGCAAGTTGAACGTTTCCATCGTCACAATAGTAGACCTCTTGCCGATTAGGTTGCCGTGTGTTGTCGTCGGAGCAGTCGCTAGACCATTATCCCCACTCACAATACTATGCAAACTGCTGCGATCCTATGGCAACCGTGGTGCAACAAAATCGCGAAAGCTTGATTGATTTACACTTGGGTCGAAAAGCAGGGTATACTGTGGAAGTGTGTTTTACGGGATGTAGCGCAGCTTGGTAGCGCGCCTGCTTTGGGAGCAGGATGCCGCAGGTTCGAATCCTGTCATCCCGATTGTTAACAAGTTAGCTTGAACCATTTACAGCGATCGCTTTAGCTGTTTCATTCTTGCCACGGCATTAAATCGGCGGTAACCTGCGCTTTCTGAAGATTGCGAATCAGTCGTTGAGCTTGATGCTTGTAGAGCGGAATCGGCACTAGTGCGGGCAGGCTTGTCATCATCTGTCGGGCAGCACCGATGCTACATCCCGAAATGCGGGTAATTTCATTAGCCCCTTCAAAAATGGCATCTTGATTAGGGGCTTTGCTCACGCGCACTTGCCAGTTGGGTGGGGTTGATTCGGCACGCTCGATGCGCTGTAGGCTCTGAGTAGTGGCAAGCAAAATTAGGCGATCGCCCGCTTCCAATCGCACATCATCCGAGGGTAACAGGTTGGCGGCTGATTGCGATCGTTGATGTAAGACAGGCACCACACCAAACCCATAGGCAACTTCAGCGAGCAACAATCCATTCAGCGTATCCTCTGGTTCAATCCTATATTCCGTCACCAAAATGGTTTGATGCTTAAGATGAAACAAGCTAAGAATTTTTTCGCCATATGCCGCCGCTGCAAATACTTCTGCTGAAAGCGCTGGAGCGCAGAGAACTTGAGCGTAGGGAAACAACTGCGCCACATTATTGCTAAAAAGCTGATCCTGAGTCCGAATCACTAATTCACTCTGAGGATTTGCCGCATGAACCATCAATCCAATTTCTAAATTTTCCATATCATCACCCAACACTACCAGCGTCGTTTGGGCTTGAGCCAAGTTCACCTGGGTCAGTGCCTCACTGATATTGCCAACCACCATCGGCATTTGCGGCAAAATGCTTGACTCAAGCGCCGTGCTATCGATGCCCACTAATGGTTGTTTAAGATCTTGCAGAATGGCGGCTATGCGTTGCCCAACGCGACCTAGCCCAATAATCACCACATGGTTTTGTTTGGGAATGGGCGGGCGGTTTTTGAACTGAAACTTTGCGGTCAACAATGCTTCAGTCAGCAAAGCATAGAGTACGCCCACAAAGGCTGTTCCTGCTAGCGTCAGTCCTAGGCTAAAAAGCCTTAACCACCAAGACATTTCTTCGGCAGAGGTCGATTGGGCAGCAAATTTTACCCCGCCAAATAAATCACCATACCCTCCTAAAAGCAAGATGACTGGAGCGTAGAAGGCTTCAGCTAAGCCAATCTCAGGATAATGCAGGCTGTATAAAACAATTCCTAAAACCCACAAAACGGAAACAGCAACCCCACAAATGATTGCAACTCGCCGCGTTTGATATTGAGCCGTAGACTGCCAAAACTCAACTAACTTTTGCTTGATGTTGCCATTGAGTATGGGTAATACAGGCATCCCAAATAATCGGCGGCGCTGAGATGAAGCTGCACTTGTTTTTTTGGACTGCCGCTGTTGAGTTGCGGATCTAGTCTGCTGCTGAGACTCTGTTTCTGTTGAAAGCTGAGGGCTGTAGCCGACCAGTCGATCTAGCAGTTCAATATACACCACTGTATCTCCAGCCATTAGCGTCGCGTCTGCATCCGAACTATAAAATTGCTGAAAAGATGGAGAGGATGCGGAAGTATGGAGTAGCACTCGTCGAAATGAGGTATCCAAGTCTCTTAGTTGCCGCCGATCGCACCAGCGATCGCCCCGCTGAATCTCGCGGTTTACGACCCGCAGCCATTGATCTTCCAGTTTGAAAAATCCTGGCACATCTGCCCCTAGGGCGGCGAATGCAAACGCGGAGGCAGACAAATCAACCGGTTCAAATGCGACAAAGCTGCCAAGATTTTTGCTTAGGAGTTGATTAAGATTTTGCTTGGACGATCGCACGACCAACCGCACATTTGGGTTGAGCAACCTTGCCGCAAATGCTGCCTCAGTATTCGTCCGCTCATTATCAGTCACCAGTAAAATACCGCGACAATCACGAATCCCCGCAGACTCCAACACGCTGGCTTTACGACAGTCGCCTATGTGGACAGTTTCGACAGACTGCGCCAAATTAGGCAATTCCCAATCGATCGCTTGAGTTAACTCGATCGCAATCACCCTGGCTCCATATTGGTGCAGCACTGCCACACAGTTCTGCCCAATGCTTCCTAGTCCGCAAATGATAAACATCGCCTTTTCGGACTTTGGCGAGGGTTGCAATTGGGGCGTAACGATGGGATCGCTACCGACATCACCACTTTCTTCTAGGAGAGTTTTTGCAACGAATACCATGGACGATTTGCTCGATCAGTGGCTAATGCTGATTATAGTGCTTGTGTTTATGAGGCGTAATGACCCCTCCTAGTTCTAAAGTTAGGAGGGACGATGAAAACGGGTCGCTTTTTTTCCTGCTCAAAGGGGGAAAACTACTTGCCAGAACTTACGCAGATGAATTGGAATTCGCCCCCCAACCCCCAATTCTGGGGGAGCAAGAAAATCAAAGTCCCCCAGAATTGGGGGATTTAGGGGGCAAACTACTTACAAAGCAGATGACACCGAAGCAACCTCAAGCGTTTTGGTAAAAAGTGTATGGTCTGCTTGGGGTGATTCCGTGGCGACGGGCGCTAGCTGCACCGCGCAGGCTTTTAGTTCAGGTTGCTTGGAATCAGGGCACGATTGGTCATGAGTCATGGCATTCGCTTCTGCTTGATCTGCCCAAAGCTCACCCCAATGAATCGGCACAAACACGGTTCCAGGCGCGATCGCAGCGGTAATCTTAGCGGGAAAACGAGCCATCCCTCGCCGCGATCGCACCTCAATTAAGCAGTGATCTTCTACCCCAATTCGGGCGGCATCGCGGGGATGAATTTCCAAAAAAGGATGGGGATGCATCTGTCGAATTTTCTCAATCCGCCCCGTTCGCGTTTGGGTATGCCAATGTCCATAGAGCCTGCCTGTCGTTAGCACAAACGGATATGCCGCATCGGGAGGTTCTGCCAAGCCGCGTGAGTGATAGGCTGAAAAGTGCGCTCGTCCATCGGCAGTGGGAAACTGATGATCGGTATACAGTCGTTTTGCAGTGGCAGCCGTTTGGAGAAGCGAATCAGGGATATGAATCTGCGGGGGCAGTTCTTTTCCATTTGCTTTCGGAATGGGCCATTGCAGAGGACCTTCTTGGCGCAGGCGATCGTGGCTCAGCCCAGACATATCGCAGACACGCCCTTGAGTCAGTTGCACATATTCGGCAAACACCTCGGCAGAGTTGGCAAACGAAAGCTGATCCGCAAACCCCAAACGACAGCCCACTTCAGCGATGATTTTCCAATCGGGGCGGGCTTCGCCGGGTGGAGGAGAAAATGCCTGACACAGGGTGACCACGCGCTCGGAGTTGGTCATGGTTCCAGTTTTTTCGCCCCATTGAGCGGCTGGCAATAAGACGTGAGCAAATTTGGCGGTTTCGGTTGGGTAGTAGGCATCTTGATGAATGGTGAAGGGCGATCGCCTCAATGCTGTTTTCACCCGTTCCAAATCGGGTAGACTGACCGCCGGATTGGTTGCCACAATCCACAGCAAGCCGACATCATCGGTTTCTAAACCAGTAATGATGTCCCACGCCGTGCGTCCCCAATCGGCAGAAATACGTCCGGCTGGCAGTCCCCAAAACTGCTCAAGTTCTGCCCGATGGTCGGGAAATTGGACATGGCGATAACCGGGCAGCAGATTGCATAAGCCGCCCGTTTCCCGCCCGCCCATGGCGTTGGGTTGCCCTGTGAGCGAAAACGGTCCGGCACCGGGTTTACCAATTTGCCCGGTGATCAAATGTAGGTTGATAATTGCGCGCACCTTGGCAGTTCCTTCACTGGATTGGTTCACGCCCATCGACCAGAGAGAGAGGACTCGGTTTGATTCAGCCCACCAGCGAGCCGCAGTTTCAAGGTCGCTAATTGAGATGCCGCATCGCTCAGACACCACAGCGGGAGAATAGTGCTGAGTGACTGCTGCAAAATCTGAAAACCCTACGGTGTGATTTGTAATAAAATCTGTATCCACACAGTTCCAGCGTAGAAGCATATGGGCAATCCCATTGAGTAAATCAATATCCGTACCGGGCTGAATCGCCAGGTGCAAATCGGCATCCTCAGCGGTTTTGGTGCGCCGGGGATCAACCGCCACCATTTTGACGCTGCGATTTTTCTTGTGGTGCTTTTGCAGGCGATTATGGATAATAGGGTGACATTCTGCGGTGTTTGCCCCAATTAGAAAGGCACAATCGGTTAAATCTAAGTCTTCATAGCAGCAGGGCGGTCCATCAGAGCCGAGGCTTTGCACATAGCCAGCAACAGCAGAGGACATACACAGGCGCGAATTGGAATCAAAATTATTGGTGCCTAAACAGCCTTTCAAAAGTTTTTGGGCAACGTAATAATCTTCCGTTTGTAGTTGCCCAGACCCATACATACAAACCCCATCGGCTCCTTGAGTGGAGCGAACCGTTTGGATGCGTGAGGTGATTAACTCTAGGGCTTGATCCCAAGAAGCCCGCCGAAATTCTTGATCTAAAGACTCGCGAATCATCGGATATAGCAGGCGGTCTTTATTTAATGCTTCGGCAACCGTGGCACCTTTCACACAAACCATGCCCTGGCTAGAAGGATGAGCGCGATCGCCTCTCACCTTCCAGGAATTTCCTGCTTGCCCTTGTCCATTCACAGCATTTTCTACTTGAGGAGCAGGTAACACTTCTAATCCACAACCGACACCGCAATAGGGACAAAGGGTCTTAACCGAACATTCCATAGAATCCGTTTGAAGGTCGTCGTTGAGCAAGGATGATCCTACCCCAACCCGCGATCGCTCAGAAACTTGCAGGTGAAGGCAGGGAATTTTATTGAGCAAGGTTTCGCCAGCGGCAGCGCAGGAGTGAATTTCGAGTAAAGCGTCAGGAATGGCTTCAAATAAGAGCCGTTGACGGGGAAAAACCACGCGCTCAAACAACCAATTAGGAATGGTCAGAATCTTTGCCTGCTGAATTTGCGTGGTGGTATTGACGTAATAACAAAGAATTCGGTTCGACAAATGGGTTGGAAACGGGGTAAACGCCGAGGTCATCACAACACTCCTGTATGGGTGCTTGAGCGATTCAAATATGCGCCAGCGATCGCGGTTAGTCGATCAAAGCCTAGAAAGTGTGAATCGCAGTTCCTCAGGCTCTTTGAGTTTTTTGGCTGCCAAGTCTATTCTTCGGTGTGCAGGGCGAACCGTCCAAATAAGAAATCTAAGGCTCGATTCCGCAGGGTGTAGTATGCCGGATCTTCCATCATTTGGGTGCGGTTGCGCGGGTGCGGAAAATGGACTTCCATAATTTCGCCAATCTTGGCGGCGGGTCCATTCGTCATCATCACAATGCGATCGGCTAAAAACAAGGCTTCATCAATGTCGTGGGTGATCATCATTACAGTCACCTGTTGGTCTGCCCAAATTTTGAGCAACTCTTCTTGCAACTCTTCACGGGTGATGGCATCTAGTGCCCCAAACGGTTCGTCTAAGACTAATACTTCTGGACAAATTGACAGGGCACGAGCAATGGAAACCCGCTGTTTCATGCCGCCGGATAGTTGACCGGGTTTTTTCTGAGCCGCTTCTTCCAGACCCACCATTGCTAGGTGCTTTTGGACAATCTCGACCTTTTCTGACTTCGACTTTTCGGTAAAGACTGCATTTACGGCGATGTAAACGTTTTCAAAGGCAGTTTTCCAGGGCAACAGCGCATAGTTTTGAAAGACCACCATGCGATCGGGTCCAGGTCGCACAATCCGCTCCCCTTTCAGCCGCACTTCGCCACTGGTCGGCTGGGCAAACCCAGACACCATGTTCAGCAACGTCGATTTGCCACAGCCAGAATGCCCAATGACGCAAACAAATTCACCTTCACTCACGGTCAAATCGATCCCGTCTAGAACGATGTTATCTCCTTGAGTAGAGGGATATATTTTGGAAACCTGGTCAATTTCCAAAAAGCTGGAGTTGGGCTGAATTAAATCGGTTGATTGTGGAGTTGTGAGGGTTTGCATAAGTGCTTTCTACAGTGGTGGGGAGTATTGGATTGATTGCAAGAGCAAGCGGTGAAGGTAAGCAATCACATAACTAATTTCGGACTGTTTTAGTTGTACTGCTCCTATTGGCTCAAGCTTTGTCTAAGCAGCTACCGTTGCCATACTATCCAAATTAATTTCTTTAACCTGAATGGGCTGCGCGATCGCAAATTGGTTGAGATAAGCAAGGGGATCATCTGGGCTGAAGATTACCTCATCGAACAGCGCAAAGGGCAGGCGATCGGGTTCAGTGATTGGGAAGTCAAGTTCCTCAGCCGCCTCCCGATAGACATCAAGACGATGGGTGCGTTGCAGCACTTCCACCCAGTTTTTAGGGAAAGGCGCAATTCCCCAACGGGCAAGCTGAGTCAAAATCCACAGGCTCTCAATCTGCTGCGGGTAATTGCTGCGATCGACATAGAACTGGTTGAATCTCAGCAGCGATCTCGGAACCTCTCCTCTGCCGTAGTTATAGGCATCAATGAAGCCGGGGCGAGTATATTCTGGTATGGAGCCGACATATTCTGGCTTGCAAAGCAGTGCCAAAATTTCTTCACGATTGCGGCGATCGTCACAGTATTCGCAGGCTTCCATCAGCGCTTTCACGAGGGCTAAATAGGTTTGGGGATATTGATTCACCCAATCTTCTCGAACGCCTAGCACTTTTTCGGGATGCCCTGCCCAAATATCCAGGTCAGTTGCCATGACGACCCCCAGCCCTTCATGCACAGCGCGGGAGTTCCAGGGTTCTCCGGCACAGTAGCCGTCGATGTTGTTGGACTGAAGATTGGCAACCATTTGAGCTGGAGGAATGACCGCAAGGTTAACATCTTGATCGGGGTCAATGCCGCCGGATGCCAACCAGTAGCGCAACATCAAGTTGTGCATGGAGGTGGGATGAACAATGCCTAATGTCCGGGTTTTAGACTCATCAGAAGGATGCTTGACTAAGGCGGCAAAATCTTCGAGCGATCGCACTCCTTGATCGTAAATATCTTTATCTAACGTAATAGCGTTCCCGTTGCGACTCAGCACCAAGGAAATCACCATCGGTAAAGGAGGTTTGTTGTCAAACCCGACCGTCATGGCGAGGGGCATTCCCGCCACCATTTGAGCCGCATCCAATCGGTTAGAGGCAACGCCTTCTAGAATTGCTTTCCAGCTTGGCTCACGGGACAAAGTAACTTCTTCTAAACCATGTTTGGCAAAAAAGCCCATCTCTTTTGCCACCATCAGCGGCGCACAATCGGTCAAGGGAACAAAGCCAATATCCAAGTTGACTTTTTCTAAGCCGTGACGAGCGATCGCGACCACTTTTTTGGATTTGCGCTTTTTCTCCCGCTTCTGCTGGTTAAGAAAATAAATCATCTCATTCCGCAGAGTGTAGTAACTGGGATGATTCACCACTTCTAAGCGATGGCGCGGATGTTGCATCGGCACATGTAAAATTTGCCCAATTTGGGCTTCCGGTCCGTTGGTCATCATGACGATGCGATCGCTCAACAGCAGCGCTTCATCGACATCGTGGGTCACCATGACGCAGGTAATCTTGCTCTCTTCGCAAATCCGCATCAACTGATCTTGCAGATTGCCGCGAGTCAGAGCGTCCAATGCGCCAAAGGGTTCATCTAACAGCAATAGCTTGGGACGAATTGCCAGGGCACGGGCGATCGCAACCCGTTGCTTCATCCCACCCGATAGCTCATTCGGCTTCTTGTGGACTGCATTTCGCAACCCAACCAAATCAACGTGGCGATCGATGATGCTTTGCCGCTCCGCAACAGGCAAATCGCTCATCACCTTATTCACCGCCAGTTCGATGTTTTGATAGACCGTTAGCCAGGGCAGTAAGGAATAGTTTTGAAAGACCACCATGCGATCGGGTCCAGGCTGAGTCACTTCCCGCCCTTCCAGCACCACCCCGCCATTGGTCGGCTGATCTAGTCCTGCCATGATGTTGAGCAACGTTGATTTGCCGCAGCCAGAATGCCCCACCAACGAAACAAACTCCCCCTGCTGCATCTTCAGTTCGATGTTCTTTAGGGCAATGTATTGACCGCCATTCGCGAGATCAAAAATACGATCAACATGGTCAACTTCTACAAAGAAAGACATAGATATCTCTGGGGAATGAGGAATTAGGAATCATCTTGGGTAAGGGCGTAGCATTCGGCAGTCGGTCTCCGCTTGAGTCGCAAAATTTTGCCCGAATGCCACGCCCCTACAAAATATGCAGGCGATTATTTATCTGTACTCACAAAACTTGCAAAATATCCAATCAGCTTATCGAGTAAGAAGCCAATCACCCCAATGTAAAACAGTGCCAAGATCACTTCGCTGAGGCTGCCGCTGTTATAGGAGTTCCAGATGAAAAAACCAATGCCCGTATCACCGCGCAACATTTCGGCTGCGACGATCGCCAACCACGCCAACCCAATTCCCAACTTCAAGCCGGTGAACATATAAGGCACAATGGATGGCAACAAAATGCTAAAGAAATACTCTCCACCAGACAACCGCAGCACTTTCGCCACGTTTTTGTAGTCTTGAGGCATTTGCTGTACGCCTACAGCAGTGTTGTAGATGATGGGCCAAATTGCGGTGACGAAGATGATGAAAATTCCGGCGGGTCCAGAGTCTTTGAAGATTGCCAGAGCGATCGGTAACCAGGCAAGCGGCGGCACGGTTCGCAAAATCTGAAACATTGGATCAACTGCTTCATAGGCGATCGGAATCGCCCCAATCAGTACCCCAACCGCAATTCCAACCACTGCTGCTAGGGTATATCCAACTGCAACCCGTTGCAGACTTGCCAGAGCTTGCCAGCCCAAACCTTTATCGTCTCCCTCCCTAAAGAAGGGACTAATGATGAAGGGGTCCCATGTTTGTTGAACGACTTCGATCGGTCCAGGCAATGCCTTCGTCACAGTCGAAAAAACTTGCCAGACAAACAGCGCCACGGTGAAACCAATTACTGGGGCAACCAATTTTCTGGCGTGTTTTTGCAGATAAATGGACACATTAGAGAGAAAAGAAGATGGAACGCCAGCGGCTGTCTGTATTGTCATGGTCGAGTTGTCCTTGAGTGATGTGAGTATGGAAGCTTTTGACGATTGATGTCAGCAGCTTTGAGCAGACGAAACATCTACTCAAAGCTAACTATTCAAAAACTATGCTTTCATTGCAGTAATCTTGAGGCTCTTTAAATAAGCCTCTGGATTTTCTGGGTCGAACTTAACTCCATCAAAGAAGGTTTCAACCCCACGAGAGGAAGTCTTGGGAATTTCTGCTTCAGGTACTTTCATTGCGGTTGCCGCTTCGCGCCAGATATCTTCTCGGTTCACCTTTTTAACCAAAGCCTTGGTGTCTAAGTCACTAGGGAAGTAGCCCCACCGCTTGTCTTCGGTGACAAACCAGGTGTCATGGCTGACAAATGGATAGGATGCGAAATCTTGCCAGAACTTCATCACATGGGGACTGTCTTTTTCAACTCGTCCATTGCCAAAGTCGATGGTGCCTTGAAGCCGTCCGGCGATCGCGGCTGCATCCACCTTCAAATATTCCCGCTTAGCAATAATATCTGCCATTTCCTTTTTGTTTTCTGCCTTGTCGCACCACATTTGCGCTTCCATCACAGCCATCAGCAAGGCTTTTGCAGCTTTAGGATTTTTGTCTACCCAATCAGCCCGCATGGAGAAAGCTTTTTCAGGATGTTTGTTCCAGAGTTCACCGGTTGTAAGAGCGCTATAGCCAATATCTTCTTTGACTAATTTCGCGTTCCAAGGTTCACCCACACAGAAGGCTGCCATTTGCCCTTCTTGGATGTTGGAAACCATTTGAGGCGGGGGAATCACAATCAGCGAGGCATCTTTATTGGGATTCACTCCATTAGCAGACAACCAATACCGCATCCAAAGGTCATGAGTTCCGCCGGGAAAGGTGACTGCACACTTAACGGGGTTTCCAGCCGCGCTTGCCTGAGCAAAGGCTCCTTTAATGGCATCACTCTTCAAGCCAATCTTCAAATCTTTATAGGTGTTAGCAATAGAAATTCCCTGTCCATCCAGGTTTAGACGAGCCAGGATGTACATCGGCACTTCTTTGCCGTCGGTGATTTTGCCCGTGGTCATGAGATAGGGCATGGGAGACAAAATGTGTGCGCCATCAATGCCGCCACCTTGGGAGCCAGTGGACAGGTTGTCGCGGGTGGTTGCCCAAGAGGTTTGCTTCACCACTTTGACATCTTTCATGCCGTACTTGGCAAAGTAGCCTTTTTCCTGAGCAATGATTAGGGGTGCAGAGTCGGTCAGGGCAATGAAGCCGAGACTTGCTGCGGTAACTTCGGGAGTGTCGCCAGCCGCAACGTTGACCGCAGGAGTCGCGCTTGGTGACGCTGAGGTGGTTGTAGTTGTGGAGCTACTACAGCCATGTACAAGCAGCGTCCCGGCGGCGGTGGCACCTGCGGCAATGATGAACTTCCGTCTTGAGAGATTGGTCATGAGTTCCTTTCAGCTTTGTAAGTCAGCGATAGTTGATTTGAGTGTGTGAGGATTGATGGGGCGAAGCTTGAACTAACAAGTCAGGGCAGCGATCGCCCCTGTGTTTGGGCGGTCACATGGTTGCTTCAGCGCGAAGACTGGCACCAAAATTTTGAATCAACAGATTCCGCAAAAAAGGTAGCAGATCGTCGCAAGGAATCCCTTTTTGCACACAGGTGCCAAGTTTGGCTTCTTTGCCCACGGTGCCGCCCATATACAGATCTACGGCATCCACTGTTTTGCCATCTTTGCGAATTTTGGTGCCCATTAAACCGATGTCTGCCACCTGCGGTTGACCGCAAGAATTGGGACAACCCGTCCAGTGAATCCGTACAGCGTGAGGAACGTGCAGTTCTGCATCTAGGTCTGCGGTGAGCGCTAGGGCACGATTTTTGGTTTCAACCAGTGCAAAGTTGCAGAATTGGGCACCCGTACAAGAGATCAGCGATCGCCCCAGCGTGGATGGATTGACAGAAAATCGCTCTAGCAGTGGTTCCTTCAGCAACGGTGCAATCCGCGAATCGGGCACATTCGGGATCAAAACGTTTTGCTCCACCGTCAGGCGCATTTCGCCACTGCCATACACCTCAGCAATCCGGGCTAAATCAAACATATCGGATGCAAACAGGCGACCTACAGGGATATGCAGACCCACGTAATTTAAGCCGGGTTGCTTTTGAGCATGAATGCCAATGTGATCCCGTTTTTCCCAAAGAATTTCGTCTTTCTCGGCTTCAGGTTGCAAGGAGTGTCCTATTTGCTGTTCGACTTCGGCGCGAAAGCGATCAACGCCCCATTCATCAATCAGCCACATCAAGCGAGATTTTTGCCGATTTGCCCTTAATCCGTGGTTGCGGTAAACCAGCAAAATTGCTTCGCACAGAGCCACTACATCACGCGGATCAACCCAGGCGTTTAGGGGAATTGCAGCATCGCAGCGCTTGGCAGAGAAGAAACCACCCACCAGCACGTTAAAGCCTAGGACATCACTTTTGTAAGCGGGAATAAAGGCGATGTCGTTAATTTCGGCATGGACGGAGTTATCTCTACAACCCGCGATCGCAATATTAAACTTACGCGGCAGGTTAGAAAAAGAGGGATTCCCTTCACCGTTGTTGGTAATCATGTCCTGCACCTTACGGCACAGCCCTCGTGTGTCAATCAGTTCGTCGGCATCAATGCCAGCAACGGGCGAGCCAGTGATATTGCGAACATTGTCCATGCCAGATTGAACACTGGTTAGCCCTGCCTGTTCAAATCGGCTAAAAATGTCTGGAATGTCTTCAATCCGAATTCCGCGCAGTTGAATATTCTGCCGAGTGGTGACATCGCCATAGCCATCTTCACCGTAGCGCTGAATCACTTCCGCTAAAACCCGCATTTGCCCACTGGTGACAATGCCGTTGGGTAGGCGCATCCGCAGCATAAACTTGCCAGGTGTGACCGGACGAAAGAAAACACCCAGCCATTTCAAGCGATGTTCGCGATCGGTTTCATCCATCGCCTCCCAGCCAATCTTGGCAAACTCTTCAAGCTCTGCCCTGATGGCTAGCCCATCTTTTTCTGCCTTTAACTTTTCAAACTTGTTCAGACTTGTTGCCGCCGGAACAGTACTTGTCATAACTTCATCCACTGAGATACTGCTAATTCGCTTAACCAACGCACCGTTTGTTCCCTGCAACTCCCATACTCAAACTGGCTGCTACCTCTAAAATTGCTTGCTGTTTTTCTAAACTGAACATTCAAAATTTGGACAGCTTAGTAAAGCGATCATTAATTCTTTTTAAAAAGTCAATTTAGAGCTTCCAGCTTGTGCGTAGCTAGAATTAAGGTAGAAGCATGGCGACAAGAGTTTCGTATAGTTAATTACAAAATATTTCTAAACATGAATTTTTAGCATTACTTTAATGCGACATAAGCAAGTATTGCAGATTCACAGTCAAGATTATTCCTGGAAACGACCGCATCATAGGCATTTGAGCCAATGTTAGCTAAACGGTTCAAATAGCAACGAATATCTTAAAACATTACAAATAGTGCATTTCTTGTTTGCAGCTATTTTCAGGAGAGTGGGCAGTGCCCAGAATTTTTCAAGGCGCTTCACCCCAAAGGTTTTGGGCAGTGCCCACCCTGCAATCTGTGGTCTATTCATGTAAAAACGGCTGTAACAATACTGTTTCTCAGCAATCAAATCGTGCCGCAATTCAGTGGGTTTGTCAGAAAATCCGTCTGTGAAACTGCAAACCTACATAGGTAAGCGCAAATTCTTGACTACCGACAGACTGCCTTGCCCCAAGAACGCACTCAATTTATTGGCAACCGCTCAATGGATCGTTATGGTAGTTCAGGGTGCGATCGCTCTTTCAAGCCCAACTCCGGCAACCGGGGCAGGGTTATGCTAGCCACCAATCTGGGCAACCTAAAAATGCAGCTTTTTAGCCATAGATCCCCATGAAATCGAGTAAACGCACTAGAAATGGTGTCTTGATTGGCACCGCCCTGTTGATTAGCCTCGGGCTTGCCTGGTTCCTGAAATGGTCGGGTGGTAACTCGTTAGAGTCGCTTGGCACCAAAAATGATGGGAGTGCTAGCGCGATCGCAGCAGACCCAAAAGTAAGCGTGGGCATAAACTTGTCAGGCATTGCCGATTGGTCGAGTCAATGGGGGTTTGTGGATGCGTTTAAGACCTCACGCGCCTGGATTCCGCAGCGACAAGGCGCACCTTGGGGGCAGGGCGGCACCCTCAAGCTCACCCGCGAGGGCTGGATTGCCTCCCTGGAACCCGGTCAAACTGCTGAAACCGTGATGATGATTGGCAAACACTTTCCCTCCGGCAAATACACATTGCTGTATGACGGCGATGGCAAACTGGGCTTCACCTTCAACACAGCTAAAATCATTAGCCAGTCTCCTGGAAAAATGGCGGTGGATGTGAAGATTGACGGGGAAGGGGTGTTCCTCAAAATTTTGGCGACGAATCCCAGCAATCCGATTCGCAACATCCGCTTCATCATGCCGGGATTTGAAAACACCTATCAAACCCAGCCGTTTCATCCTGTGTTTCTCGATCGGCTGAAGCAATTCAACACGCTCAGGTTTATGGATTGGGCGGCAACCAATAATTCTAAACTGGTAAACTGGAGCGATCGCGCCACACCCAGCAGTCCATCTCAGGCAAGCGGTAAAGGCGTTGCGCTGGAACATCTGATTCAACTGGCAAACACGCTCAAAATCGATCCGTGGTTTACCCTGCCAGCCCAAGCCAACGATGAGTATGTACGAAATTTTGCTGTGCTGGTGCGCGATCGCCTCGATCCCTCGCTCAAAGTGCATGTGGAATATTCCAATGAAGTTTGGAACAGCCAGTTTAGTCAGGCAAAATTTGCGGGAGAGAAAGGACTGGAGCGACGATTAGATGACACCAGTTGGGGTGCAGGTTTACGCTATTACTCCGAGCGTTCCGTTGAAATGTTCAAAATTTGGGAAGACGTGTTTGGGGCAAATCGCAAACAGCGGTTGGTCAAAGTGTTGGCAGGACAGGCATTCAACCCTTGGACGGCTGAGCAAATCTTAGGCTGGAAAAATGCCTATAAATATGCCGATGTGTATGCGATCGCGCCCTACTTCGATGGCTTAGGCGATGACGACAAAGACGGCTGGAGCAACCTCAACGATGTCAAAAACGTCGCTACTACGATCAACCTGACTCCCGATCAAATTATTGACGGCATGATGCAAGAAATGCCCACGGAAATCAAAGCGATGCTAGATGGTAATGCCGTTGTCGCCAAACGGTTTGGAGTCGATCTAGTTGCTTATGAAGGAGGCGCACATCTGACGAGCTACCAGTTTCCTGACGACAAGGTGGCTAAAATGACGACCTTATTTACCTCTGTCAATCGCAGTCCTCGCATGAGAGAGGTATACAAAGCCTATTTGAACCAGTGGAAGCAAAGCGGCGGCAAGCTGTTTAACCAGTTCAACGATGTGGCAGCGCCGAGTAAATGGGGCTTTTGGGGCGCACTGGAATATCAAAATCAGGATATCAACAGCGCTCCAAAATACCTAGGTTTGACGGACTTTATTCGCGCAAACCCCAAAAAGTAAGACAAACTCCATCGGGCAAGCAAAACCAAACTTTGAAACAGCAGTAGAATTTAGGCTGTGGACTAACTTCACCGAGGTGACTATGGTTCCGAAAACTCACAAGTTGTTGGCGACTGATGCTGTGATCCACATTGAGCAGGATGATCCACCGCGATCGCCCAGAGACATTTTGCCAACAATGTATGATTTACCCAGTGAAGACCCAGAGGAGCCTGGTTTGCCCGACGAATTTCATGACCTCCAACCCCAACTCTTAAGCCGGACACTCAGCTTATCGGGCTACAGCCGAGAGAATTGCTTCACCGCGTCTGACCTCAACCTCTACTACACGGTGCGTCATCCACTGTGGCACAAGCGCCCAGATTGGTTTCTGGTCGTAGATGTCCCTCGGTTATATGAGCAGCGGGATTTGCGCCGCAGTTATGTACTCTGGCAGGAAGGCAATCCGCCCACTGTGGTAGTCGAGTTTTTGTCGCCGGGAACTGAAGCAGAAGACTTAGGGCGATTTTATGATGAAACGGCTGAGGGTTCAGAAGGTGAACCAACCCGTGCTGCTAGCTCTACCGTTTTAAATGGGGATAATGATGCGAAGGCAAAGCCTCCCGGAAAATTTGAGGTATATGAAACGCGGTTGCGGGTGCCCCACTACTTTGTCTACAGCCGTTTTACTCAACGCTTACGTTACTTTAAGCTAGAGGGCGGACAGTATCAGGAACAACCCCTCAACCCAAAAACGCCACTCGCCTGGTTGCCAGACTTAGAAATTGGCTTGGGAATCTGGCAGGGTGAATTTGAGGGAGTGACCGCTGCCTGGTTGCGCTGGTGTGACCAAGACGGCAACTGGCTCCTAACGGATACTGAACAAGCCCAGCAGCAGCTAGAACAAGAACGTCAGGCAAAAGAACAAGAACGTCAGGCAAAAGAACAAGAACGTCAGGCAAAAGAACAAGAACGTCAGGCAAAAGAACAAGAACGTCAGGCAAAAGAACAAGCTCAAACTCAACTGCTGCAAGCGGCTCAAAACTTGCTGGCATCGGGGATGAAACTGGAGCAAGTGACTCAGATGTTAAATTTATCAGCGGTGCAAGTTGAATCGCTCCGTTCTTTGAATTAAATTTCAACCTGCCTGTTGTAGCTCAGTGAAATAAGGAAAAACAGATGAGCAACGTTAAAAACATTGTGCTGGTTCACGGTTTTTGGACAGATGCATCTAGTTACAGCGAGATTATTTCAACATTGTTGGCAGAAGAGTATGAAGTGGTTGCGGTTCAAAACCCGCTGACTTCGTTGGCGGATGATGTTGCGGCAACGAAACGCGCTTTGGCTCGCATCGAAGGTCAGTGCATTCTAGTGGGTCATTCGTGGGGCGGTATGGTCATTACCGAAGCTGGCAACGATGAACGAGTCTCTGGCTTAGTCTACATTGCCGCGCTGGCTCCTGATGCTGGCGAATCGATGATGGATTTGTTGAGCAAATACGAAGCCCCGCCTGTATCTCAGCATTTTCAAGAGCAAGAAGGCTTTATTTGGATTTCAAAAGAAGGCGTACAAAAGACGTTTGCAGGCGATCTTCCACTAGAACAATCAGCGTTGATATATGCGACTCAAACCGCGCCTTCGACATCACTGCTGGAAGCAACCATAAATTTGCCAGCGTGGAAAAATAAGCCAAGCTGGTATATTGTTGCGAGTCACGACCAAGCGGTTTCACCTAATTTTCAGCGAGATTCAGCGAAACGAATCGGGGCAACAACGGTTGCTGTTGAATCAAGTCACGTTGCAATGATGTCTCATGCAAAAGAAGTTTTGGACGTGATCCGAGAAGCGGCGGCAAATAGCTAATGTAACGCGCTGTCTAACAAATTTATTGAATGGAGGGGCAAGCATAAGGGCGATCGCATTGTAGCAACCCCCTCAAACGCATTTTCACCGAAATGGTGGACGGTACGGAAAATTCACTTCACTGTTTCTGTTTGCGCGTCTACAAGTTGGTCTAGCTGTTGCCACACCTGATTGAGAACGGCATCCAAACCTTGGCGGGTGGCGGAGGAAATTTTGAAGATGGGGGCGTGGCTGAGTTGATGCAGTTGGGCAGCGATCGCGTCTATGTCAACCGCTTCATCCACGGCATCCAGTTTGCTGAGTGCCACAATTTGGGGACGGTCTGCCAAGCCGCGATCGTAGGCGCAGAGTTCGTCTTGAATTGTCTGGTAGCTGGCGATCGGGTCTTCGCTGGTCACATCAATCAAGTGCAGCAGCAGGCGAGTGCGTTCAATGTGACGTAAAAAGTCAAATCCTAAACCAACGCCCATGTGCGCCCCTTCAATCAGTCCAG
>Ga0209181_10003328_pt1 | contig 24965 bp, 11 predicted proteins | sample MAT05_FD_187208 | JGI IMG/M metagenome (GOLD analysis project Ga0209181, IMG submission 187208) | Freshwater microbial communities from Lake Fryxell liftoff mats and glacier meltwater in Antarctica - MAT-05 (SPAdes) (version 2) | ecosystem: Environmental > Aquatic > Freshwater > Ice > Liftoff...
TCCGCGGGAACCTCCCGCTTTCCCCTTTCGTCTATTTCGCCCCTTTCGTGGTTCTCCCCCTCCCCGTCCTCAGCATCGTCTGAGGCGCGGTCGGTCCCACCTTTCGCCACGATTTCCGCAACCAAACTACCCTCGTCAAACGGAGAACACTCGCCCCTTGCACGCCATGAACCGCTTTCTCCTCATCACGCTTTTCACCCTGCCTGCGCTAGCGACGGCCGCACTGCCGGATCTCCCGCAAGCAGCGACCAGCTTCGGCGCGACCATCGCCGATGGCTGGCTCTACACCTACGGCGGCAATACGGGCAAGGCGCACGAGTTCAACCAGGAAAGCGTGAAGGGCGACTTCTTCCGCCTGCAACTACCCAGCGCGGACTCGCGCATCGCTGCCGGCGCGGCTTGGGAAAAACTCCCCGGCGGCACGCCGCTGCTCAGCTCTTCGCTCGTGACGTATCGGGGGAAAGTGATCCGCATCGGCGGCATGAGCCCTCGCAACAAAAAGGGCGCGAGGAACGACCTGCACTCCACCGACGAGGTGATGAGGTACGATCCCTCGACGCAAAAATGGGACGCGCTGCCGCCGCTGCCGACGCCGCGCTCCAGCCACGATGCCGTGGTGGTGGGCGACATGCTCTACGTCGGCGGTGGCTGGACGCTGAAGGGCGACGACGGCGACGGCGCCTCCGCAGACTGGGAAAAGACGACGCTCGCCCTGAATCTCAGCGATCCCTCGAAGGGCTGGAAGGCGCAGCCACAGGCGTTCGAGCGGCGCGCCCTCGCCACGGTGGCGCTCGGCGACCGCGTCTGGTTTCTCGGCGGCATGGATAGCGACGACAAACCCTCGCGCGCCGTCGATTGGTGGGAACCCGCGACGGGCCAGTGGGGCAAGGGGCCCGATCTGCCGGATGGCCCGATGGCCGGCTTCGGCATCGCTGGTTGCGCTGCCGGCGGCCGGGTGCTCGCCAGCCCGCTCTCGGGGAAAATCTCCGCGCTGAGCGCCGATGGCACGAAGTGGGAACACGTCGCCGCGCTCGATCCCGCGCGTTTCTTCCACCGGCTGCTCCCGTTGGGCGACGACCGACTCGTCGCTGTCGGCGGCTCAAACCGCAAAGAACAAATCACGAAATTGCAGCTCGTCTCGTTGAACGAAACCACGCCGAAAACCGAGGAAACCAAACCCGCCGCGATCAAGCCGAGTGCGGAAGCAAAAACTCCGAGTGAGCCAAACAGCGGCCGCCCGTGGCCGCAGTGGCGCGGACCAAACCGCGACGGCATCTCGGCCGAACCGGGTTGGAACAAATCGTGGCCCGCCGAGGGACCGCGCAAACTCTGGAGCGCCCAAGTCGGCGCCGGCATGAGCACGCCCGTCATTTCGGAAGGCCGCCTTTTCACTCAGGGAAACGACGGCAACGGCAACGATGTGATCTTCGCGCTCGACGCGGCGACCGGCGCGGAGCTGTGGAAGTTCAGCTACCCCTGCAAGAGCGCCGCACACGAAATGCCGATCGTCCCGAACGGCCCCGGCGCGACGCCGACCGTCCACGGCGGCCGCGTTTTCGTGCTCAGCCGCGAGGGCGATCTGCTTTCGCTCGAGGCGAACACCGGCGCCGTCGCGTGGCGCAAAAATCTGCTCACCGATCTCCACGGCAAACGTCCGGTCTACGGCTTTGCGCAAAGCCCGCTGGTGGAAGGCGGCCGCGTCTTTCTGGATGTCGGCGCCGAGAAGGACGCGACCGGCTCCACCATCGCGCTCGACGCCGCCACCGGCGAACTCGTCTGGCGCGCCGGCACGGGTGAAGCGGGTTACAGCGCCGCGCGGCTCTTCACCCGCGATGGCCAGCGCTACGTCGCGATGTTCAAGGGCGAGGCGCTCGATGTTTTCGATCCCGCCGATGGCCGCGTCATCTGGTCGTTCGCCACGACCACGCGCGACTTCTGCAATGCCGCGACGCCGACCTTCGTGGGCCACCGCATCCTGATCAGCAACACCGGCACCGACGAATCCGCGACGTTGCTCGACTGGGACACGGGCGCGACGCCCAACGCCCGCCCCGCGTGGCGGCACAAACAATTCGCGCAGCTCTTCAACAGCGCCATCCCGCTCGGCGACGCGCTCTTCGCCTTCAACGAAAAGCGCCGCGGCCATCACGAGTTCACCTGCGTGGACGCCGCGACCGGCGAAACCCGCTGGGTCAGCGACGCCGTGCCCACCAGCACCTTCATCCTCGCCGACGGCCACTGGATTTTCCTGGCCCGCGACGGCGAAGTGCTCCTCGCCCCCGCCACCGCCGCCGGGCTGAAACCCACCGCGCGCTTCAAGGCGCTCGACGGCAAATGCTACGCCTCGCCGACGCTCGCGAATGGCCGCCTCTTCGTCCGCGACAACGCGGGCACGCTCGCGGCGTTCGATCTGCGGGCCACGGCGAAGTGAGCGGCGAAGCCGCGGTGTGGCGGTGTGAGCGTCCGGTTCATGGGGGTTGCCAATGGCGGAACCTGCCCTAGATTCCGCCTCCCCATGCCGACTGGCCCCGTTGTCATCATAGGGGCCGGTCCCGCCGGCCTCACCGCCGCGTATCTCCTCGCCAAAAAAGGCGTGTCCGTCACCGTGCTCGAAGGCGATCCGGAATACGTCGGCGGCATCTCGAAGACAGTCCACTACAAGGGCTATTCCTTCGACATCGGCGGGCACCGCTTCTTCTCGAAATCGAAAGAGGTGGAGGATCTGTGGAGCGAGATTTTGCCCGATGACATGCTGGTCCGCCCGCGGTCCTCGCGCATCCTGTATCGCGGCCGCTTTTTCTCCTACCCGCTGCGGGCGGTGGAGGCGCTGCGCAATCTCGGCATCTTCGAGAGCGTGCGCTGCGTGCTTTCGTATCTGTGGGCGCGGCTGTTTCCGATCAAGTCGCCGCGGAACTTCGAGGAGTGGGTGACGAATCAATTTGGGAGCCGGCTCTTCCGCATCTTCTTCAAGACCTACACGGAAAAAGTGTGGGGCACGCCCTGCACGGAAATCTCCGCCGACTGGGCGGCGCAGCGGATCAAGGGGCTCTCGCTGAGCAAGGCGATCCTCCACGCGCTGCTCCCGCGGCGAAAGCCGAAGGCGCGCGGCGCGGTGGTGAAGACGCTCATCGATTCCTTTCGTTATCCGCGGCGCGGGCCGGGGATGATGTGGGAGAAATGCGCGGAACTCATCGCGAAACTCGGCGGCACCGTGATCATGGGCCAGCGCGTGACGGGCTGCGCTTATGATACAAAGACCGCGCTCTGGACCATCACGAGCAGCGGCGCGGATGGCATTGAACAGCAGCACGTCGCGGCCGACGTGATCTCCAGCGCGCCGATCCGCGAGCTCTCGACCATGCTCTCTCCGCGGCCCGCTCCGCCCGCCGCCCGCGCGGCCGGCGAGCTGAAGTATCGCGACTTTCTCACCGTCGCCCTGATCGTCCACGAGCGGCACGTCTTCGACGACAACTGGATCTACATCCACGATCCCGGCGTGCAGGTCGGGCGCATCCAGAACTTCAAAAGCTGGTCGCCCGAGATGGTGCCCGATCCCGCTACGACGTGTTACGGGCTGGAGTATTTTTGTTTTGAAGGCGACGGCCTGTGGGCTTCCACCGACGCCGAGCTGATCGCGCTCGCGCAGAAAGAGCTCATCCAGCTCGGCCTGGCGAATGCCGACGATCTCCTCGACGCCTGCGTAGTGCGCCAGCGCAAGGCCTACCCCGTCTACGACGACGCCTACGCCACGCATGTGGAAACCATTCGCCGCGAGGTCGCCGCGCACTTTCCCACGCTGCATCTCATCGGGCGCAACGGGATGCACAAATACAACAACCAGGATCACTCGATGATGACGGCGATGCTCTGCGCGGAAAACATCCTGGCCGGCCGCCCGGTCTACGATCTGTGGGCGGTCAATGAAGACGCCGAATATCACGAGTCCGGCGAACGCGGCGCGAGCGGGCTGCGCCAGGTGCCGCAAAAAGTCGCGCCTTGATCTCCGCGCCGGCACCGGCGGCGGCATCGTGGGTGCGAAGTTTTCTCCTCAGCGCGCTGCTGGCGCTGCCTTTCGTCTTCCTCCTGAGTATGACGGATGGGCTGAGCCACGATGAAAATCAGCATGTGGCCGCCGGCGCGCTGCTCGCCCGCGAGGGGCTGCTGCCGTATCGCGACTTCCCGTATTTCCACACGCCGTATCTGGCGTTCGTCTACGCGGCGCTTTTTCAGTTCACCGATCATCTGCTGCTCGCGGCCCGGCTTTTTTCCGCCGTCTGCGCCACGGCGGCGGTGGGGCTCGTCGGCGCGGCCACGGCGCGGGCCTTTCGTGGACACGCCGCGTGGCAGCGCCGGCTGGCGATGGCCGGGGCGGTGCTGCTGGTGCTGAGCGCGCACGCTTTCACCCACACCACCGGGCATGCTTGGAATCACGAACCGCCGCTGCTCTGCGCGCTCGGCTCCTTCCTCCTGCTGGCCTCGGGCGTGCGGCGGCACAGCGCGGCGCGGGCGGCCAGCGGCGGGGTGCTGCTCGGGCTGGCGATCGGGTTGCGGCTGACTTACGCGCCGCTGATCGCGCCGTTCGGGCTCGCGGTGCTGCTGCTCGGCGGGGCACCGATCGCGCGGCGGCTGGTGCTGGCCGCGTGGTTTTCGGCGGGTGTGGTCTGCGCGCTGGGCGGCGTGGCGTGGCTGGCGGTGCTGGCGCCGGAGCAGGCGTGGTTTGCGAATTTTGAATTTGCCAAGGTCAACGTCACCTATCGCTTCGCCACCGGCGAGCCGCGCACCATGACGCTGGCGAAGAAGACGCGTTACCTCTTCAAAAACATCTCGCGCGACGATCTCGGCATCCTCCTCGCCTGCCTCCCCGCGTTCGCCGCCGCGCTGCACTCGCGACGCACGCGTCCGCTTTCCGTAGAGCTGGTGCTGCTCGGCTGGAGCCTGCCGTTCCTCCTCCTCGGGTCGTTCGCGCCGTCGCCGCTCTTTGAGCAATACTTTTACCCGTTCGTCTTTTTCCTTGTGCTCGGCGGCGCATGGTCGCTCGGCACCCTGCCCGCCGGGGCGCGCTGGCTGCGACCCGCCGCCGCGTGCGCCGCAGCGGGCATACTGCTCTCGCTGGGCCGAGGGATGAATGATTACCACGGACTCCGGCATGCGCTGAAGCCGGAGAGCTGGACGCCGCTGGAGATCCACGCGGACGCCGCCGCGCTCCGCGAAATCCCCGCCACCGGCCGCGTGCTCACGCTCGAACCCATCCCCGTCCTCGAAGCCGGGCGGCGCATCTATCCGGAGTTTGCCTCGGGGCCCTTCGCCTGGCGGATCGCGCCGTACGTCGAAGCGGCCAAGGCGGCGCGGCTGCACATTCCCACGCCCGCCACGCTGCCCGCGCTGCTCGCCGCGACGCCGCCCGCCGCGCTGCTGCTCGGCGTGGAGGACAAGGGTGAGGCATTGCTCGAAGCCTACGCGCGCGAACACGGCTACCGGAAACTTCCCGCCGACCGCGGCGACGACATCTGGGTGCAACCCGGTTCGCCCGCAACGCCACAGGCGCCGACCGCGATCGATGGCGCCCCATCCGAAAAATCCCGGTAGGGAAGCCGCGCCGCGGGTTCCCTGACCGGCGCCGTGCGCGTGGGAACCCGCGGCGCGGCTTCCCTACCGGATCGAGCCGCGGACTCCGAACTCCGCGCCCCTCCGCGCCCCTCCGAGCCGCCCCGCTCCCGCTCGCGGGAAAATCCCTGCGATTGCGCGGCGCGGCGGGTTGCTGCTACACGCTTCCTCCCCTCCCATGAAAATCTGCTCCTCCCTCTTCGCGCTCACTTTTACCCTCACCGCCGGGCTCCACGCCGAGCTGAAGCTCCCCGCCATCATCGGCGATCACATGGTGCTCCAGCAAAAACAGGCCAACCCGATCTGGGGCTGGGACACGCCGGGCACGAAAGTCACCGTGACCTTCGCCGGCCAAACGAAAACCGCCGAGGCCGGCGCGGACGGCAAGTGGACGGTGAAGCTGGACGCGCTCCCGGTGAACGCGCAGCCGCAGGTGCTGGGCATCGCGGGGACGACGAAGCGCGACATTCAGGACGTGCTCGTGGGCGAGGTGTGGATGTGCTCGGGGCAATCAAACATGGGCTTCACGCTGAACCAGGACTGGAACGGCGACCTCGAAGCTGCCGCTTCCAAGCTAACCAATCTGCGACTGATCAAAGTGCCGAACGTCGGCACGCAGGAGCCGCAAAAGGATTTCAACGGCGCGTGGAAGCTCTCCGCCGCGGACAGCGCGAAGTCGTTCAGCGCGGTCGGCTTTCTTTTCGGTCGCTACATTCACGAGATCGTCGGCGTGCCCGTGGGGCTGATCGACAACTCCTGGGGCGGGTCCGCGGCCGAGGCCTGGGTCCCCCGCGCGGTGTTGGAGAAAGACGCACGCTTCAAACCGCTCATGGAATCCACCGTGCAACGCGAGACGCAGATGCAGTCCGAGAAAGCGAAAACCGACTTCGCCGCCGCGACCGCGAAATGGAAAACGGACATCGAGAAAGCCAAGGCCGCCGGCCAGCCCGCGCCGCGCCCCCCGCAATCGCCCGACGCCTGGCTCAACGGCAACGCGCGGCCCGGCAACATTTTTAACGGCAAGCTCTTCCCCACGCTCGGCTACGGCATCAAGGGCGTGATCTGGTACCAGGGCGAAAGCAACGCCAGCCGCGCCTACGAATACGCGCAGCTCTTCCCATTCATGATCGAGGAGTGGCGCAAGATCTGGGCGCAAGGCGACTTCCCTTTCTACTGGGTGCAACTCGCCGACTTCCGCCCCGAGGTGCCCGCGCAGCTCGACTCGCAGTGGGCCGAACTCCGCGAATCGCAGACCCGGACGATGAAGCTGCCGAACACCGGCCAGGCCGTGATCACCGACCTCGGCGAAGCCCGCGACATCCACCCGCGCAACAAACACGACGTCGCCGCGCGCCTCGTCCGCTGGGCGCTGGTCAAGGACTACGGCCTGCAGTTCCCGTATCGCAGCCCGGAGTTCAAAGTCGTGCAGTTCGACGGCGCGAAAGCGACCGTCACGCTCGATTGTTTCGGCAGTTTCCTGCGCCCGTTCGATGTGCTGGAAGCCGTCGGTTTCACCATCTGCGGCGAGGACAAAGTGTGGCACGTCGCGAAGGGCAAAATCCTCGGCAAAGATCGTGTGGAAGTGACCTCCGACAAAGTCGCGAACCCCATCGCCGTGCGCTACGCCTGGTCGGACAACCCGGTGTGCAATCTCTTCAGCAACGACGGCCTCCCCGTCACGCCTTTCCGCACGGACGACTTCGAGATGCTCACCATGCCGAAGCCCGCCATACCCGTGGCCTCCACCGCCACTCCCGCGGCGAAGTAACCGGCGGGAAAATCTGCATCCGGCGGGGGTCGAACCCACAACCTCTGCCTTCGGAGGGCAGCGCTCTATCCAGTTGAGCTACGGATGCTGGAATGAGGGCGGTATTTCTCATGTCCCGCGGCGGAAATCCACGCCTTTTTCCAATCGCCTGCCGCGACCGCGACGGCGGCGAAACCAAGCGCCCGTCTAATTTTCCGGAAACAGCGAGAGCGACGCTGCGAAATCCGGCTGCGCCTCGGCAGCCTGGCGCAGCGCCGCGAGCCCTTCCGGTTTTTTGCCGAAGGCGTAGAGGAAAACGCCGAGCCGCCAGGTGCGATCCGCGACTTCCGCCGGCGGCGCGGTGCGGGCGAAGGTCTGGGCGATGGTGGCGTAGCTTTCAATCGTCAGGTCCGTCCACGGCACCGGCACGTTGCCGTAGGGCGTCTTCATGAACGCCGTGGTGTCGGTCGCGCTGATCAGGTTGGGCACGGTGGAGCCCGCGACGCGGCGGGCGAGCGGCTGCGGGTAACCGGCGGCGCTGAGGTCGCTGACCAGCGTGCGCTTGAACTGCGCAAGCCACTCCGTGCGTTTGAGCCAGCCGGCGAGTTCCGCCTGGCGCGCTTCGCTCTCGCAGCGAACGCCGGCGAGGACTTTCGTAGCGTCGGCAAAGCGGAACGCGAGGTACGCGGGCCCGATGCCGCGCAACGCCTCGGCGATGAGCTTGGCATCCGCCGCTTGCATCTCGGTTTCCTTCATCGCCTTCGCTTCTTTCGCCGCGGCGAGTTGGGCGGTGAGCGCGGCGTCGAGCGCGGTGAGCCGCTCCGTGAATTTCCCTTCGCTCGTCTGCCGGCCACGCAGCGCCTTCGCCGACTCGATCGCTTTCTCCAGCGCGGCAATGTCGGTAGCCGCCGTGGCGCTCAGGGTCCGCAGCGCGGCGATGTCCGCCGCGAGGCTGGCGGCGATCGGCTCGAAGGTTTTCAGCCACGCCCCGGAGTCCGTGGGCGCGGCGTTTTGAAACTGCGCGAGCAGCGGCGCGGCTTCGTCGAATGCGCCGAGCGACCAGTTTTTCACGCCGAGCAGGAGCAGCGCAAACGCTTCGTGAGACGCCGGGTCGAAGCCGGACGCCGCGCTCGCGGGCTGCGGGTTTTCGCCGGAAGCGAGCCGCGCGGTTTCGCTAAAAAAACGGGTGAGCTTTTCGTCCGCCCCCGCGGGTAACTGCGCGCTGCGGGCGGCAAATTTTTCGAGCGTGCTTTGCGCTTCGGCCGGCTGTCCGGCGAGGAGCGACGCGAGCGCGGCGTGCGCGGAGATCCAGTGGCGCAGCGGTTGCGGCGTGCGTTCGCGGGTGTCGAGTTCGCGGAGCGCGGTGGCCGCTTCGGCGAAGCGCCCGGCGGCGAGGGCGTCGAGCGCGTTTTGGTGAAGCACTTCGGCGCTCGGCCCGGCGGGGGCCGGCGCGGGGGTGGCCGTCGCCGTGAGCGCCGGCTTCGCGGAATGATCGCGGTAGTGATACAGCGCGAGTCCGCTGGCCACGACCACGGCAGCCGCGCCGAAGGTGAGCCATCCGGTGGATTCCTTTTTCGGCGCCTGCGCCCGCGTATGCACGGCGACGAGCAGTTCGTCGCGGGCGTATTGCAGGTTTTCGATCAGCTCCTCGTAGCTCACGAAGCGGCGCGCCGGGAAGCGGTGCAGCATCTTGTCGATGACGTGGGCGGTGGTCCGCGAAAGCTCCGGAACAAAGGACTGGATGCTGATGAGCTGATGCTTGAGCTGCTTGAGCTGGACCATCGAAGCCGTCTCCGTCTGGAAGGGTGGCCGGCCCGCCGCGGCATGGAAAAGCGTGGCGCCGAGCGAATAGATGTCGCTGCGGAAATCCTCCAGCGGCGGCGTGTCGAGCTTCTCGGGCGCGACGTAATACGGGGTGCCCCAGATCGGGCCGCCATCCTTGTTCGCGTGCTCCTGGAGCACGGCGAGGCCGAAGTCGACGATCTTCGCATGATGCGCATCGGCGAAGAGAATGTTCCCCGGCTTCACGTCGCGATGGATGAGGCCGCGCTGATACGCAGCGTTCAGCCCCTGCGCGACCTGGATGCCCACATCGAGGATCTGCGCCTCGCCGATTTTTCCCTGGAGCATCATCAACTCATCGAGCGAACCGCGGTCGACGAGTTCCATCGCGATGAAGAACACGCCGTGATCCGTGCCGGTGGTATAGACCTTCACCACGTTGGGATGATTGATCGACGCGGTGAGCGCCGCTTCTTTGGAAAAGCTCGCGATGAGCTCCTGGCTCTGGCTGTGCTCGGGCCGCAGGAGCTTCAGCGCCACCTCGCGGTGCAGCGTGGCATCGCGCGCGCGGTAGACGGAACCCATGCCACCCGCGCCGAGGATTTCCTGGAGCTCGAAGGGCCCGAACGTCCGCCGCACCCGCATCGCCGCGCCGCACGTCGGGCAGTGGCGCAGCGCGAGCGGTTGTTCGTCGGTGATGTCGAGCAGCGCGCCGCAGGTCGTGCATTCCTGGATCGCGGGAGAAGGAGAGTCGGCCATGCGTTTCAGCGGCGGAGATTATGCGAGATGCCGCCGAGGGCAAGAGGCTGCGCCCGCATCAACGCGCGGCCTCCGGCACGAGGACACAACGAAAGCCGAAGATGACGTCGCGTTCGCTGCGATCGACCACATTGCGATACGAGGAGCGCAGCTCGTCCTGGCCCGCGGTGCCCCACGAACCGCCGCGCAGCACTCCCCAATCGCGCGCGTGCGCTCCGCCCTTGTAGCTATCCTGGCACCACTGCCAGACGTTGCCGCTCATGTCGGCGAGCCCCAGCTTGTTCACGCCGAAGGCCTCGACCGGCGAGGTCTGCGGATACCCATCGTGGAAGCCCGTGATCGTCGCCTTGCCGCCGCGGCGAGTCGCATCGGCAAAATTCCCCGCGCCTTCCGGCGGCGGCCACGCTTTGCCCCACGGAAAATCCGAGACCTTGCCGTCGCGCTTTTCCGGCGTGTCGCCGCCCTCGTCGATCAGCCCCACACCGGTGCTCCATTCGAGGTCCATCGGGAGCCGGTAACGCTGGCCCTCCTCGAGCTGCCCGGCGTCGACTTCCGTGCGGGTCAGCCATTCGCAGAAGTCGGCCGCATCGCTCCAGTTCACCTTCACCACGGGATGCGTGGGATCCTGCGGGAAATCGGGGATCGACCGCGCCCGGCCGCGCGCGGAGCAAAAGGCATCGTAATCCCGCACCCGCACCGGCCACACGCCGACGAGCACATCGCCGACCGGAACGAATTTCATGCCGAGCGAATTTTCCCACGGCGCGCCGCGCTGCGGCCCCAGGCGCTGCACGAAACGCTGCGCGAGAAACGTCTGCTCCCCCGGCTTCACCGTGCCCGTCACGGTGATCGGTTTGTAACCCGCGAGCCGCAACTCGTAGCTCACCTCGCCCGGCTCCAGCCCGCGGATCGGCAGCGGTGTGAGGCCGAGTTCCCGGTCGCCCTCGAAGACACTCGCCCCGCCCGGCGCGCTGGTGATTTTCACGCTGCCGGTGATGAACTCGAACGGCGCCTCCACCGGCTTCCCGCGATGCGCGACGATCGTGCGCTGGATCGCCGGCCATTGTTTGTAGCTGGCCACGATTTCGTGCGGGCCCTCGGCGACGTTCAACGCCAGCGGCGCGGTTCCCGCCGGCTGGCCATCGAGCAAAATCTCCGCGCCGGGCGGCTGACTCGTCACCTTCACCTGCCCGGTACCGAATTCGACCGTCGTCTCCGTGACCTCGCCGCGGCTGACCTGGATCGTCTGGCTTTCCTCGCGGCCGTCGCGCTTCAGCACGAGCAGGTATTGGCCGGTGGGCAAATCGGGCAGCGTCGCCGGCGTGCGACCGCTTTTCACCACGGCGTCGCCATCGCGCAGCTCGAAGGTGGCGCCCTCCGGCATCGACGCGATCTGCGCGCCGCCGAGGTTGCGGAGCAGCTTCACGCGCGGCGGGCGCACGAGCGCATTGGGTTCGATGGAAAAGCTGACATCCACTGGCTCGTATCCCGGCAGCACCACCCGCGCGCGCTGCTCGCCGCGTTTCACCCGATCAAACCGCGCCGGCGAGCGCCGCATCGACTCGCTGAAAATGACCATCGCTCCCGGCGGATCCGTCTCGATCACCACCTCGCCACGCCCGCGCCGCAGCAGGCCCCAGTAGACGGTGCCCACGGCGAGCGCGAGGATGAGCAGCCCGGCGGCGACCGACTTCCACGGGATGGCCCACACCCGGCGCAGCGGCCGGCCATCGCGCACGCGCAGCAGATCCTCGTGCATCGACGTCGCTGTGGGGTAACGATCCGCGGCATCGCCCGCGCAGGCGCGGAGCAGCACGTCGTTGAGCTGGAGCAGACACGTCTTGTCCGGCAGATCGTCGAGCCGCGTATTTACGGCGGGGAAATCGAAGCGATCTTTCCCCATCGCGAGTTCGTAGAGCACCTTGCCGAGGCTGTAGACATCGGCCTGCACGCTGCCGGGCCCCTCCGGCGGCACGTAGCCCTCGGTGCCGACAAAGGAATCCTGCCCGTGCGCCGCGACGAGCCCGATGTCCGCGATCTTGGGCACGCCGGCCACGAAGATGATGTTCGCCGGCTTGATGTCGCGATGCACCAGCCCCTGCCGATGCAGCGCCGCGAGCGCGCTGGTCAGCGACATGCCGATGGTGATGCACTCATCCGCGAGCAACCGCGAACGGCGCGAAAGTTCGCTCTTCAGCGTCTTCGGCACATAGCGCACGGGGTCGATCCGCTCCCCGCCGAGATGATCGTCCGCCAGCTCCATCACGTAATAAAAGAAGTGATCCTCCTTGTCCCGGCCCACCTGGAGGATGTCCACGAAGCCCGGATCTTCGCGCGAAAACGGCTCGAACGCCGCCATCCCCTCGAACTCGCGCTGAAACGCCTTTTCGCTCTCGAAGGTGCGCCGATCCACGATCTTCACCGCCCGCCACATCCCGGTCTCGCTCTTCGCCAGCCAGATTTCGCCGTACGCGCCACGACCGATGATCCGGACCATCTCGTGGTTCGGGACCTCAGGCGCTTGGCGGTCTTGGGAGGCGGGCATTCCTTTCGCGGGGCGAAAAATTCGCGCGCAGTGTAGCGCCCCACCGCCGGGTGCTCAATTGAACATTCCGCTCTTTGGGGGCTTCAGTTTATGGAAATCGCGGGTCTGAAGCCACGCCTTTGTCTCCATTCTATACCCGGCGCGGCTTTCTTACCGGAGTGGGCCGCCGCTGGTGGACCACGCGCCTTGACCGATGCGAGTCGGGCGTTACTCTGCGCGTTCGCCTTGCCCCGAGTGAAGCACCACAAACCTACCCACGAGTGCGGCGTTTTCGCCGTTTTTGGCCACCCGAACGCTGCCGTCCTGACCTATTACGGGCTCTTTGCGCTCCAGCATCGGGGGCAGGAAAGCGCGGGGATCGTCACGGCGAGCGGGCCGAATACACGATTCGCGCGGCATGTGAACATGGGGCTCGTTTCGCAGGTGTTTAAGGAGCCGGATCTCGAGCGACTGAAAGGCGACCGCGCGATCGGGCACGTCCGGTATTCCACCACCGGGTCAAGCACGCTGGCCAATGCGCAGCCGCTGATGTTCGACACGGGCCGCGGGCAGATCGCGATCGGTCACAATGGCAATCTGGTGAACGCCAGCGCGCTCCGCGACGAGCTCGAGCAGAAGGGCTCCATTTTTCAAACCACCGTCGATAGCGAGATCATCCTGCACCTGCTCGCGCAACCGACGACGAGCGCGGGAGTGCTTGCGGCGTTGCGGAGGATTCAGGGCGCGTTTTCGTTGGTGATGATGAGCGAACGCGAGCTGATCGGGGTGCGCGATCCGTTTGGCTTCCGGCCGCTGTCGCTGGGGAAACTGGAAGGCGCGTGGGTGCTCTCGAGCGAGACGTGTGCGTTCGATCTGATCCATGCGGAGTTCGTGCGCGAGGTGGAGCCGGGCGAGGTGGTGATCATCGATGAAAAGGGGGTCCGCTCGGAGTTCCCGTTCAAGGCGGAGCGACGGGCGTTTTGCATGTTCGAATACGTGTATTTTGCGCGGCCAGATTCGCTGATCTCCGACATCAACGTGGCCCGTGTCCGCACCGAGATGGGCCGCGAATTGGCCCGCCTGCACCCGGCCGAAGCCGATCTCGTGGTGCCGGTGCCGGACTCCGGAAACTACGCGGCAATGGGCTTCGCCGAGGAGCTAGGGATTCCCTACAACCACGCCTTTGTCCGCAATCACTACATCGGGCGGACCTTTCTCCAGCCCACGCAGCTCATCCGCGACTTCAATGTGCGGGTGAAGCTGAACCTGATCAAAGAAGCGGTGCATGGGAAACGCGTGGTCGTGGTCGACGACTCGATCGTGCGCGGGACCACGGCGCGGGCGCGCGTGGTGAACCTGCGCGAGGCCGGGGCGAAGGAGGTCCACATGCGCATTTCCTGTCCGCCGCACAAACACGCCTGCCACTACGGCATCGATTTTCCCGATCCCGAAAAGCTGATCGCCAATCAACACACGCTCGAAGAAATCCGCGACTACCTGGAGGCGGATTCCATCGGCTACCTCGACGTGCCCGCGATGGTCCGCGCCACGGGCCAGAACGAGAACAGCTTTTGCCTCGCGTGCTTCAACGGCAACTACCCGGTGCCGGTCGATCCGTCGCTGGACAAATACATCATGGAACGGCGCGCCCATCGCGTGAGCTTGCTCACGGGGAACGACGACCAGCCGAGGCTTTTCGAGGCGGCAGCGGTGGAACCGCAGCGGCGTTGAGGCGCTGAGATCTTTTCCGATGAGTGCCAAGCTGCAATCTTCCCCTAAAACCTCTGCGCCTCCGCGCCCCAGCGGCGGAAAAAAAGCCTACGCCGCCGCCGGTGTGGACGTGGATCTCGGGAATGCCGTGAAGAGCCGCATCCATGATCGCGTGAAGGTGACGCACGGCCCCGAGGTGCTCGGCAAGATCGGCGGCTTCGGCGGCCTGTTTCGCGCGAATTTCAAGGGGATGAAAGACCCGGTGCTCGTCTCCAGCGTCGATGGCGTGGGGACGAAGCTGAAGCTCGCCTTTGCCATGAACCGCCACGACACGGTCGGGCAGGATCTCGTGAATCACTGCGTGAACGACATCGCGGTCGTCGGCGCGCGGCCGCTCTTCTTTCTCGATTACATCGGCGCGGAACGGCTGGAGCCGCTGGTCTTCGAGCAGCTCATCAAGGGCTTCACCAAAGCCTGCAAGGAAGCCGGCTGCGCGCTCATCGGCGGCGAGACGGCGCAGTTGCCCGGCATGTATCAACGCGGGGAATACGACCTCGCCGGGACGATCGTCGGCGTGGTGGACCGCGCCAAGGCGCTCGACGGCCGCCGCATCAAAACCGGCGACGTGATCATCGGCCTGCCCTCCAGCGGCCTGCACACGAACGGCTACACGCTCGCTCGCGCCGTCCTCTTCGACCAGATGGGGCTGAATCTGAAATCGCGCCTGCCCGGCGTGCCCAAGCCGCTCGGCGAAGAACTCCTCCGCGTGCATCGCAACTACCAGCCGCTGCTCGCCGCGCTGCCCGACGGCCTCGTGAAAGGCCTCGCCCACATCACCGGCGGCGGGCTGCTCGACAATCTCCCCCGCGTGCTCCCGAAAACCACCGACGCCGTGATCGACACGAAATCGTGGAAGCTGCCCGCGCTCTTCCAGCACATCCAAGACGGCGGCAAAGTGGACCGCACCGAGATGTATCAGGTCTTCAACATGGGTATCGGCATGACCCTCGTGGTCGCCGCTGCGGACCGGGAGAAAGCGTTGCGGCTGACGAAGGGTCGGGTCATTGGGCGGATCGAAAAAGGAAGCGGGATCGTGCGGCTGGAGTTTTAGGCCGCGGAGGGCGTCACCCGGCCGGGGAGCAGCCGTTACAGCCGGGAGGCGACTTTTTTCAAACTATTTTCAGTTTTGGCAAAAATTCCCTTGCCAGCCTTCCCGGTCCGCCGCAGTTTCCCCGTCCACTTTAGACGGCGGGTTTCGGCCCGCCCTTTCCGTCTTTGAGCAAACCCGCCGCCGCCAGCACCCTTTTTTTGCCGCAGAGACATAGCGACGCAGAGGATTCCCAGAGTCCTCTGCGTCGCTGTGCCTCTGCGGTTTTTTCGCTGCGGAAACGCCAGTCATTTTAATCCCGGAGTTTTTTTTCCCGTTGAGTGCGCCTGCTGGCTGGCGCGCCCGACGCACCGAGCAGCAACCAGCGCACCCGAGTCTCACCCATGTCTGAACGCAAATATTTCGGCACCATCCGCGAAGGCGCCGAGCCGCCCAACCTCATCGAAATCCAGCTCGACTCCTACGTGGAGTTTTTGCAGACCGACGTCACGCCGAGCAAACGCAAGGAGACCGGTCTCCAGGCGGTGTTCAAGGAAGTCTTCCCGATCGAAAGCTACGACGAGAAAGTCACGCTCGATTTCTCCAGCTTCGACATCGGCGAACCCAAACTGAGCATCCGCGAGGCGATGCGCGAAGGGCAGACCTTCAGCGCGCCGCTCCACGTCACCTTCCAGCTCAAGGAGGAAAAGGGGACCAAGGAAGAGAAGGTCTACATGGGCGAAATCCCGCTCATGACGCCGCAGGGCACGTTTGTCATCAATGGCGCCGAGCGCGTCGTCGTTTCCCAGTTGCACCGTTCGCCGGGCATCTGCTTCGAGTCGTCGATCCATCTCAATGGCAAGGTGCTCTACAGCTTCCGCATCATTCCGGACCGCGGTTCGTGGGTGGAAGTGCAGTTCGACACAAACGACCTGCTTTACGTTTATCTCGATCGCCGCAAGCGCCGCCGGAAGTTCCTCGCGACCACCTTCCTCCGCGCCCTCGGCTACGGCTCGGATGAGGAGATCATCAAACTTTTCTACAGCGTCGAGAAGCTGAAGCTCAGCGAGAGCCTCGAGGAAGAGGCGATCGCGACCAAGGTGCTGATCACCGACGTGCGCGACGGCGAAATCACCGTGGCGCGCGCCTTCGAAGTGCTGACCAAGGCAACCATCCGCCAGATCATGGCGCTCGGGATCAAGGACGTGCAGGTCGTCGATACGACGCAAGACGACACAGTCATCAAGGCGCTGAAGAAAGATCCGGCTCATGATGAAGAGGAGGCGCTCAAGGACATCTACCGCCGTCTGCGGCCTGGCGACCCACCCACCGTGCCGAACGCGCGTGGCTTGCTGAAGCGTCTCTTCTTCGATCCGAAGAAGTACGATCTCGGTCGCGTCGGTCGCTACAAGCTCAACCAGAAGATGGACATCAACGTGTCCCTCGACGAGCGCACCATGACCAAGGAAGACTTCATCGCCGCGATGAAGTATCTCATCGGTCTGCGCCGGGGCGAAGGCACGCTCGACGACATCGATCACCTCGGCAGCCGCCGCGTCCGGACGGTGGGCGAATTGCTCGCCAACCAGTGCCGCGTGGGCCTCGCCCGCACGGAGCGTCTGGTCAAGGAGCGCATGACCCTGTTCGACGTGAACATCGAAGGCATGACGCCGCAGAAGCTGATCAATCCGAAGGCGCTGTCCGCGGTCATTCGCGACTTCTTCGGCCGGAGCCAGCTCTCGCAGTTCATGGATCAGACGAACCCGCTCGCCGAGCTCACCCACAAGCGCCGTCTTTCGGCCCTTGGGCCAGGCGGTCTCTCGCGGGATCGCGCCGGCTTCGAAGTGCGTGACGTGCATCCGTCGCACTACGGCCGCATCTGTCCGATCGAGACGCCGGAAGGTCCGAACATCGGCCTCATTTCGTCGATGTCCACGTTCGCCCGGATCAATGATTTCGGTTTCATCGAAACGCCGTATCGCAAGGTCATCAACGGCCGCGTGACTGAGCAGATCGACTTCCTGACCGGCGACCGCGAGGAGAACTTCCTCGTCGCGCAGGCCAACTCGACGATGGACGAGAAGGGTCACTTCACCAGTGACAAGATCTCCGTGCGTTATCGCGGCGACTTCCTTGAAGTGGAGCCCGCCAAAGTCCACTACATGGACGTCTCGCCGAAGCAGCTCGTCTCCGTCGCCGCGGCGCTCATTCCGTTCCTCGAACACGATGATGCGAACCGCGCGCTGATGGGCTCGAACATGCAGCGCCAAGGCGTCCCGCTCCTCATCTCCGAGGCGCCGCTCGTCGGCACCGGCATGGAGGCCAAGGTCGCTCGCGATTCCAAGGCGGTCATCGTCGCGGACGCAGACGGCAAAATTGCCAGCGTCTCCGCGGACGAAATCATCGTCACGAAGGACGGCGAACTGCCCGAGGGCAAGCGCAAGCTGAAGCACGATCCTTCCGAGGGCGTGTATATCTACGAGCTGCGCAAGTTCATGCGCTCGAACGCCGGTACCTGCGTCAATCAGAAGCCCATCGTCAAGAAGGGCCAGAAGGTCAAAAAGGGCGAAGTGCTCGCCGACGGCCCGAACACGGACAAGGGCGAACTCGCTCTCGGCCGCAATGTGCTCGTCGCGTTCATGCCCTGGAATGGCTATAACTTCGAAGACGCCATCACGATCTCCGAGAAGGTGGTCAAGGAAGACATCTATACTTCCATCCACATCGACGAGTTTGAGATCGGCGCCCGCGACACCAAGCTCGGACCTGAGGAAATCACGCGCGACATTCCCAACGTCTCGGAAGAAGCGCTGCGCCACCTCGGCCCGGATGGCGTCATCCGCGTCGGTGCAGAGGTCAAGCCCGGCGACATCCTCGTCGGCAAGATCACTCCGAAATCCGAAACCGAACTCGCCCCCGAAGAGCGCCTGCTGCGCGCCATCTTCGGCGAGAAGGCGGCGGACGTGAAAGACACCTCCCTGACGGTTCCGTCGGGCACCTACGGCATCGTCATGGACGTGAAAGTCTCCGCGCGGAAAGAAGTCGCCCGCGTGAAGCTCTCGCCCATCGAGTCGAAGAAACAGGCCAAGGAAATCGAGGAGAATTACGCCAAGCGCAAAGACGAACTGCACGAACAGCTCACCGAAGCGCTCTCGAACATCCTTCTGGGCGAAAAGATCCCGCTCGATGTGGTCAACGCGCAGACCGGCGAGATCATCATCCCGGCGAACCGCAAGATCACCAAGACGCTGCTGCGCAAGCTGGCCGGCGTTTACGATCACGTGGACATCGACCCTTCGCCGATCCGCAACAAGATCCGCGAGATCATCGGCCAGTTTGAGCACAAGTTTGCCGAGCTGGAGCTCGAACACGAGCGCTCGATGGACAAGGTCGAGAGCGGCGATGACGTCGACCCCGGCATCATCAAGCAGGTGAAGGTGTACGTCGCGTCGAAGCGCAAGCTCTCGGTCGGTGACAAGATGGCCGGACGCCACGGTAACAAGGGCGTTGTCGCCCGCATCGTGCCGGAAGAAGACATGCCGTTCCTCGCGGATGGCACTCCGGTCGAAATCTGCCTCAACCCGCTCGGCGTCCCAAGCCGTATGAACGTCGGCCAGGTGCTCGAAACGCATCTGGGTATCGCCGCCAAGGCGCTCGGCTTTACCGTCGCGACGCCAGTGTTCGATGGTATCCCGGAAGCGAAAATCTTCGAGTATCTCCGCGATGCGAAGAAGATCGAAGGCTTCACCTGGATCAACGAAACCGGCAAGGCCATGGTCTACGACGGCCGCACTGGCGACGCGTTCGATCAGCCGATCGTCGTGGGTTACATCTACATGCTGAAGCTCGGCCACTTGGTCGCCGACAAGATCCACGCCCGCGCGGTCGGACCTTACTCGCTCGTTACCCAGCAACCGCTGGGCGGCAAGGCGCAGTACGGCGGACAGCGCTTCGGCGAGATGGAAGTGTGGGCGCTCGAAGCCTACGGTGCGGCTTACACGTTGCAGGAACTCCTGACCGTGAAATCCGACGACGTGGCTGGCCGCACGCGCATCTACGAATCCATCGTCAAGGGCGACAACTCGCTCGAAGCCGGCACACCTGAATCCTTCAACGTGCTCATCAAAGAAATGCAGTCCCTCGGCCTCGACGTGAAGGTCGGCGGCAAAGCTCCTGTTTCCTCGCTGGCACAGGCAGCGATCATCTAACGCAGTCCGCAACGAACGTAACTAGCTACCAATACTTATGAGCGAACCTAATCTCCGCGAATTGCTGGGTGAGGAGCGGGCCGTGGGCTTTGACCAGGTGGGCATCACCGTGGCCGCACCGGACTCGATCCGGTCGTGGTCGAATGGCGAAGTCAAGAATCCTGAAACGATCAACTACCGCACGTTCAAACCCGAAAAAGGCGGCCTCTTCTGCGAGCGCATCTTCGGGCCGACTCGCGACTGGGAGTGCTCCTGCGGCAAATACAAGCGCATCAAACATAAAGGCGTGATCTGCGACCGCTGCGGTGTCGAAGTGACCCTGGCTCGCGTCCGTCGCGAGCGCATGGGCCATATCGAACTCGCTGTGCCGGTTTCGCACATCTGGTTCTATAAGTGCATGCCTTCCCGCATCGGCCTCATGCTCGATATGAGCAGCCGCCAGCTCGAGCGCATTATCTATTACGAGGACTACCTCGTCGTCGATCCCGGCCAGACCCCGCTGACCAAGTGCCAGCTCCTGACCGAAGTCGAATACCGCGAAGCGCAGGAGCAGTATGGCGAAACCTTCAACGCCGGAATGGGCGCCGATGCGCTCAAGCAACTCCTCGCGCTGTGCGATCTCGCTGAGCTCCAGAAGGAACTCGAAGAGATGATGGGCACGACCCGCTCGAAGCAAATCCGCAAGAAGCTGGCGAAGCGCCTCAAGCTCGTGCAGGGCTTCGCCAATTCGCGCACCCGTCCCGAGTGGATGATCCTCGACGTGCTGCCCGTCATTCCGCCGGATCTACGTCCGCTGGTCCCGCTCGAAGGCGGCCGGTTCGCGACTTCCGATCTCAACGATCTCTATCGCCGCGTCATCAACCGGAACAACCGGCTTAAGAACCTGCTGCAGCTCAAGACCCCGGACGTCATCATCCGGAATGAGAAGCGCATGCTCCAGGAAGCGGTCGATGCGCTCTTCGACAACGGACGTCACGGTCGCGCTGTCACCGGCGCCGGCAACCGCCCGCTGAAGTCCCTGTCCGACATGCTCAAAGGCAAGGGTGGCCGTTTCCGGCAGAACTTGCTCGGCAAGCGCGTCGATTACTCGGGCCGTTCGGTCATCGTCATCGGACCGGAGCTGAAGCTCCACCAGTGCGGTCTGCCCAAGAAGATGGCACTCGTGCTGTTCGAGCCCTTCATCATTCGCCGCCTCAAGGAACTCGGCTACGTCCATACCGTGCGTTCGGCTAAGAAGATGATCGAGCGTCAGACGCCCGAAGTTTGGGACATCCTCGAAGAAGTCACCAAGGGCCATCCGGTTCTCCTCAACCGCGCGCCCACGCTGCATCGTCTTTCGATCCAGGCTTTCGAGCCGCAGCTCATCGAAGGTGAAGCCATCCGCATTCACCCGCTGGTCTGCACCGCTTATAACGCGGACTTCGATGGCGATCAAATGGCCGTCCACGTCCCGCTCTCCGTCGAAGCGCAGATGGAAGCGCGCATGCTCATGCTAGCGCCGAACAATCTGTTCTCGCCCGCCAGCGGCAAGCCAATCACGACCCCGTCGCAGGATTTGGTCATGGGTTGCTATTACCTCACGCAGAACCCGCGCAAACTTCAGGGCTCAAAAGAACCCGATCGTTACCCGCTCTTCGCCGATGCGAGCGAAGTCGAGTTCGCGATGACCGAAGGCAGCGTCAAGGTTCACGACAAGATCCGCTACAAGAATCCCGACCGGGGCAAGCAGAGCGTCTACGGCGACACCGAAAAGAACGTCATCGAGACCACCGCGGGCCGCGTCATCTTCAACCAGATCTGGCCGAACGGCGTGGGCTTCTTCAACAAGGCCTGCGGCAAGAAGCAGATCTCGGATGTCATCTTCCGCACCTACCAGGCGGCGGGCCACGCGGCCACGGTCGAAACCTTGGATAAACTCAAGGAACTCGGCTTCCTCTGGGCGATGCGCGCGGGCGTTTCCATCGGTATCATCGACATGATCATTCCGAAGGAGAAGCACGAGCAGCTCGATCTCGCTTACAAGCAGATCGCGATCGTCGAGAAGCAATACCGCCAGGGCATCATCACCGACGGCGAGCGTTACAATAAGATCATCGACGTCTGGACCCATGCCGGTGAGGAAATCTCCAACGTCATGTTCCGCACCCTCGAACACAACGAGGGCCGCAAGGAACTGAATCCGGTGTTCCTCATGGTCGACTCCGGTGCGCGCGGCAATCGCCAGCAGGTGAAACAGCTCGCGGGCATGCGCGGCCTCATGGCCAAGCCGTCCGGCGAAATCATCGAGCGCCCGATTACCTCGAACTTCCGCGAGGGCCTGAACGTGATGGAATACTTCATCTCGACGCACGGCGCCCGCAAGGGTCTCGCCGACACCGCGCTCAAGACCGCGGACTCCGGTTACCTCACCCGCAAGCTCGTCGATGCGTCGCAGGACGTCATCATCTTCGAAGACGACTGCCACACCACGCAGGGCATCGTCGTTCGCCCGATCTACGAGGGCGACGAAGAAGTCGTCGACCTCGCCACGCGCCTCATCGGCCGCGTGAGTTGCGAAACGGTTAAGGACCCGGTCACCGGTTCCACGCTCTTGAAGAAGAGCGCGCTGATCGACGAGAAGACCGCCCAAGCCATCGAGAAGATCGGCGTCGAGCAGCTCAAGATCCGCTCCGTGCTCACTTGCGAAACCAAGCGGGGCTGCTGCGCCAAGTGCTACGGCCGCAACCTGGCCACCGGCCAGATGGTCAAGCTCGGCGAGGCCGTCGGCATCATCGCCGCGCAGTCTATCGGCGAGCCCGGCACGCAGCTCACCATGCGGACCTTCCACATCGGCGGCGTTGCCTCCGGCACGTTTAAGCAGCCGATCATCAAGGCGAAGAACGATGGGTTCGTGAAGTTCAGCGAAGACCTCAAGGCCGTGCAGAACCTCGAAGGCCAGTGGGTCGCGCTGAATAAGAACGGCACGATCAGCATCAACGCCAAGGACGGTCGCGAGCTTGAGAAGTTCACCATCGTGGTCGGTTCCACCATCACCATCGGTGACGGCGGCGCGATCAAGAAGGGCGAGGCTTTCGTGCAGTGGGATCCGCATAACGTCCCGATTCTCACCGAGAAGGCTGGTAAGGTGGAGTTCCGCGACATGATTCCCGGCGTTACCGTGAAGAGCGAAGTGGACGAAGCCACCGGCGTGAAGGGCACCGTCGTCATCGAACACAAAGAGGATCTGCATCCGCAGATCGTCATCGTGGACGAGAAGACGAAGGAAATCCTCGCGAGCTACTCGATTCCCGCCGGCGCCCACGTTGCCGTGCAGGAGAATAAGAAAGCTCAAGCCGGTGCGTTGCTCGCCAAGACTCCGCGGAAGGTCGCGAAGACCAAGGACATCACCGGCGGTCTACCGCGGGTGGCTGAACTCTTCGAGGCGCGCCGTCCGAAAGACGCGGCCGAGATCGCCAAGATCGACGGCGTCGTCGAGATCGGCGGCACCGTCCGCGGCAAGCGCAAGATCATCGTCACCGACCCGGATTCCGGAGCGGAAGAGGAGCACCTCATTCCGATGAACAAACATCACATCGTCTTCAAGGGCGACGTGGTGAAGAAAGGCCAGCAACTCACCGAAGGCCCTGTGCCTCCGCACGACATCCTCGATGTCCTCGGGCCACAGGCGCTGCAGGAGCACATGGTCAACGAAGTGCAGGAAGTTTACCGCCTCCAGGGCGTGGAAATCGCCGACAAGCACATCGAGATCATCGTGCGCCAGATGCTCCGCAAGGTGAAGGTCACCGAACCCGGCGACACCACCATGCTCTGGGGCGATCAGGTCGACCGCATCACCTTCGAGAAGGAGAACGCGGCGGTGGAAGCCAAGGGCGGCAAGCCGGCGGAAGCCGTGCCCGTCCTCCTCGGCATCACCAAGGCCTCGCTCGAAACCGAGTCCTTCATCAGCGCCGCATCCTTCCAGGACACCACGCGCGTCCTCACGGAAGCCGCTACGCTGGGTCGGATCGACCATCTGCGTGGCTTCAAGGAGAACGTCATCATGGGTCACCTGATTCCGGCCGGCACGGGCTTCCCGAGCCATCGCGATGTGAAGATCGTCCACGCCGGCGACCAGTTCGGCGCGCCCGAACCGGAGATCGAACCCGCGATCGGCTGACCGGCAAAAGTTGAGAGCTGATCGTTGAGAGTTGAGAGGCGCCGCTTTGACGAGCGGCGCCTCTTTCTTTCTCGGCCCGCCTCCGATCGGCTTTCCCGCTCGAATATTCATTCCCGCGCCTCTCAACTCAAACCCTCAACCATCAACCATCAACTTTCTTCCCAATGAGCATTGCTACCAAAACCGGAGACGACGGCACCACCGCGCTGATGTACAACCGCCGCGTCGCAAAGACCCACCCGCGGATCGTCGCCAATGGCGCGGTGGATGAACTCAATGCCGCGCTCGGGATCGTGCGAGCGACGCTGGATGACGCCTTGGTGACGGATGCCATCCTCTCCATTCAGAAGGAACTCGTGACCCTGATGGGTGAACTCGCCGTCGATGCCGATGACCGGGAGCGTTACGAGAAGGGCGGCTTTCACTTCGTTAACGCCCCGATGGTCGAACGGCTCACCGCAATGATCGACGACCTGGAAAAAAATCACAAAATCAGCTACCACGGCTGGGCTACTCCTGGCGCGACCGCCGGCAGCGCTGCGCTGGATGTCGCTCGCACCGTGTGCCGCCGCGCCGAGCGCGAAGTGGTCGCCCTCAGTGAAACCGGCGTCGCCGTGAACCCCGAGATCATCCGCTACCTCAACCGCCTGTCCGATCTCTCCTGGCTCTGGGCTCGGTGGATCGAGACGCGCGCCGATCCGGGGAGTGCAGCCGACGACGCAAAAGCGTAGCGGCGATTCGAGACGGAGGTAGGGCAGCCGCGCCGCGGGTGCCCGCGCTCCCAGCGGTCCCTCGTGGGCAGCATCGTTTTCGTGGGCACCCGCGGTGCGGCTGCGCTACCGGGTGGGAAACAGACACATCTCCCCTTGTGCCGGGCGGTGGCTGGTACACCATGATACCCCGCCCCTTCCGTTGCATGACTTTACCCCTGTTGCTCCGCGTCTTTTTCGTCTCGCTCCTCCTCGATGTCGGGGCGGTGGCGCAGGCCACGATGCCGACTCTCTCTAATCCGGTGGCGGCGGTGCGCGCGAATGGCGCGGCCGTCCTTTCCGTAACGGTGAATACGAATGGAGCGACGACGAACGTCACTTTCAACTATGGGCTGACGACGAATTACGACCAAACGGGGTCGGTGAGTGTCGCCAATGCGGCAGGGGCGCAGACGGCAACGTTGTCCCTCACGGGCCTGATCGGGGGGCGCACTTACAACTTCCAAGTCGCGGCGACGAACTCCGCGGATCCAGCCACGCCAACGGGTAATAAGCTTTTCGACATCCCGGCCTATGCGGGGAGGCCGACGACGGGAACCGCAACGACGGTCGCCGGCACCGCGACGCTGCGCGGCACCGTGACCGCGAATGGCACAAAGGGGACAGTCCGCTTTGAAA
>Ga0209181_10003329_pt1 | contig 24950 bp, 19 predicted proteins | sample MAT05_FD_187208 | JGI IMG/M metagenome (GOLD analysis project Ga0209181, IMG submission 187208) | Freshwater microbial communities from Lake Fryxell liftoff mats and glacier meltwater in Antarctica - MAT-05 (SPAdes) (version 2) | ecosystem: Environmental > Aquatic > Freshwater > Ice > Liftoff...
GGGAACTCCGTTAAGCTTTCCACTTCCGATACTGCACCACCTGTAGCGTGAGATAAGTCACCAGCGCGGTCATGGAAAGATACCAGACGATGGGGCGCGAATCGATCAACCCCTTGGAAAAATCCTGCATGTGTTGGACGGCGGAGATGTAACTGAAAAGGTCTTTGATCGCCGGCGAGGTGATGCCGAAGATATCAGGCAGAAACCCAACGAAAAGAAGCAGCGTCGAAGTGGTGAAAGAGATCACCGCCGCGTTGATCTGATCCTTGGTCAGTGCGGAAGCGAGATTGCCGATGGCGATGTAATACATGCCGAGTAGCAACAACAGCAGGTAAGTTCCCCCGTATGCGCCGGTCGCATTGACGACCGAGCGGCCGGTGATGCGCTCGAATGCCGCAAAGAACGCCAGGCTCGGCAGCCAGAGCAGGACATAGAAAATCAGCACCCCGAAGAACTTCGCAAGCACGACCTGCCAGTCACTCACCGGCGCCGTGGTCAGCGACTCATAAGTTCCCATGCGAAACTCTTCCGCAAACACGCGCATGGTGATCAGGGGAAAACTCAGGACGAACGGAAACCAAAAAAGTGCCTGGCCGAAGTAGGCTTCGACGACGGTAACTTCCGTCGGGTAGCCGTTCATGATCGCGACGATGCTGTAGAAATTCCAACCCGAGAGGAGCAGGAAGTAGAACAGGACAACGTAGGCAATGGGCGAATAGAAGAACGACTTCAGTTCGCGCGAGAGGAGGGTGAAGAAAACTTTCATCGGCTCAGCTATCGGAATGGGTCAGTTCGACGAACACGTCTTCGAGCGTGGGGCGCCGGCGGGTGACTTCGCGCACGGCCCAGCCTTTGGAGATGGCGAGTTGGAGCACTTCCTCGCTTGGGTCGGCGTTGGCTTCGAGGCGCATCTGGAAAATGCTCCACTCGCCCTCGGCCTCGACCGACACGTCTTTCACGCCCGCCACCGCGGCCAGCGCAGTCGCGCCTTCGGCTCCCACTTTCGCCTCCAGCCGCATGCTGCCGGCGGCGCGGTGATTCTTGAGCAGGTTTTCCGCGGTGTCACTGGCGCGGATCTGCCCCTTGTGAATCACGACCACGCGCGAGCACATGATTTCCACCTCGGGCAGGATGTGCGTCGAGATGAGGACGGTGCGTTTGCCGCCGAGTTTTTTGATGAGTTCGCGGACTTGCCGGATTTGGTTCGGATCGAGGCCGATGGTGGGCTCGTCGAGGATGAGCAGATCGGGGTCGTGGACGAGCGCATCGGCGAGACCGACGCGCTGACGGTAACCTTTGGAGAGCGACCCGATGAGGCTGCGCTCGCGATCTCGCAGGCTGCAAAGTTCCAGCACGTCGCCGACGCGTTCGCGCACCTTGGAGCCGGGCACGCCTTTGAGATTGGCGCGGTAGCGGAGGTATTCGCCAACGCGCAGATCGGTGTAGAGCGGGGTGTGTTCGGGCAGGTAGCCGATGTGGCGGCGGGCCTCGATCGACTTTTCAAAGATGTCGTAACCCGCGATGGATGCGCGGCCGGACGTGGCCGGCAGATAGCCGGTGAGGATGCGCATCGTCGTGCTTTTGCCCGCGCCATTCGGCCCGAGGAAGCCGACGATCTCGCCCTTCTCGACCTCGAAGTTGAGGTCTTTGATCGCGGTCACCCCCGCGTATCGCTTGGTGAGGTTTTCTACTTTGATCATGTGCAGAACTCGCACCCGCCTGCGCGGGGAGGGTGTAGATAACGGCGGAGCGCGGGCACCGCAAGCCCGGCGCCGTGGGCGGCGGGTGGCGAGTGCTGGGGAAGTTGAGCGGTCACAGGCGGGCGGAGACAGACAACGCCGTGCCCGTTTCGCTCGATGAAAAATGCGCTACGCCGCGCCCGGCCGCGCGCCGCTCAGGCGAGCACGCCCTTCACCCGCTCCCCGTGGATGTCCGTGAGCCGAAAATCGCGGCCCTGATAGCGGAAGGTGAGCCGTTCGTGATCCGCGCCCATGAGGTGGAGGATCGTCGCGTTCAGGTCGTGAACGTGGACGGGATTTTCGGTGATGTTGTAACAGAAGTCATCGGTGGCACCGAAGGTAATGCCGCGCTTCACGCCCGCGCCGGTCAGCAGCGTGGTGAAGCAGCGCGGGTGATGGTCGCGGCCGTAGTTCGTCTCGGTGAGCGCGCCCTGCGAGTAGATGGTGCGCCCGAATTCGCCGCCCCACACGATCAGCGTGTCATCAAGCAGCCCGCGCTGTTTGAGATCCTTGATCAGCGCCGCAGTCGGCTGGTCGGTATCGCGACACTGGCCCCGGATCGCCGTGGGCAGGCCGCCGTGATGATCCCAGCCCATGTGAAAGAGCTGCACGAAACGCACGTCGCGTTCGGCGAGGCGGCGCGCGAGCAGGCAGTTCGAGGCGTAGGTGCCGGGCGTCTTCACCTCGGGGCCATACATCGCGAGCACGTCTGCGGATTCCTTCGAGATGTCGGTGAGATCCGGCACGCTGGATTGCATCCGAAACGCCATCTCGTACTGCGCGATTCGCGCCTGGATTTCCGGATCGCCCATCACGCCGAAGTGCTGCTGATTCAGCGCCGCCAGCTCATCGAGCGTCTCGCGGCGCGTCTCCGCATTCATGCCCGGCGGATTCGAGAGATAGAGCACCCGATCGCCTTTGTTGCGGAACTTCACGCCCTGGTGTTTCGCCGACAGGAAGCCCGAACTCCAGAGCCGATCATACAGCGGCTGGTCGTCCTTGCGCCCGCTGCCGAAGGACGTGAGCACGACATACGCGGGCAAATCCTGATTCTCGCTGCCCAGCCCGTAGCTCAGCCACGAGCCGATGCTCGGCCGCCCCGCGAGCTGCGAGCCGGTTTGAAAAAAAGTGATCGCCGGATCGTGGTTGATCGCCTCGGTGTGCATCGAGCGGATGATCGCCCACTCGTCCGCCAGCCCCGCCATGTGCGGCATCAGCTCGCTGAACCACGCGCCGCTCTGCCCGTGCTGCGCGAACTGAAACATGCTCGGGGCGACCGGGAACGACTTCTGCCCGCTGGTCATCGTGGTGAGCCGCTGGCCCTTGCGAATGCTCGCGGGCAGATCTTCGCCGCGGCGCTTTGCCATCCCGGGTTTGGGATCGAAGAGATCCATCTGCGAAGGTGCACCGCTCTGGAAAAGATAGATGATCCGCTTCGCCTTCGGCGCAAAATGCGGCAGCCCCGGCAACATCGTCGCGGCCGCATTCGCCCGCGGCGCACCGCCGAAAAGCGAACCCAGCGCCGCGAGCCCCATGCCGCCCGCCGCACGCTGGAGGAAAGTGCGGCGCGTCAGCGCGAGGCGCTCGGACTCATCGAGGAAGAGGAAGTCGTGGTCGTTGCAGTTCATGGCGGTTATTCGCGGGTCACGACGCGGTCGAGGTTGAGGAGGACGTTGCCGGTGACGGCGTAGGCGGCGAGTTCGATGGGGTCGAGTTTTGGATCGGGTTTGGTTTCGCCGACGGTGAGGAGTTGCGCGGCTTCATCCGGCGAATTGCGGAAGCGGGTGAGGCGTTTTTCGAGGCCGGCGGTGAGGATGCGCAGTTCGTCGGCATGTGGCTCGGCGCCGGTGGCGCGGCGGAAGGCCCAGGCGATGCGCTGCTCGGGGGTGGTGCCGCCTTCGAGCAACATCCGCTGGGCGAGAACGCGCGCGGATTCGACGTAGGTCGCTTCGTTCAAAAGCACGAGGGCTTGGAGCGGCGTGTTGGTGATGGTGCGTTTGACCGTGCAGATTTCGCGCGTCGGAGCGTCGAAGAGCTGCATCATCGGCGGCGCGGCGGTGCGCTTCCAGATGGTGTAAAGCGTGCGGCGATAGAGGGCGGCGCCGGTGTCGGCTTTGTAATTGCGCATGTCGCCGTAGACGCTGGTTTCGTCCCACACGGCGGGCGGCATGTAGGGGCGAACGCTGGGGCCGCCGATCTGCTCGACGAGCAGGCCGCTGATTGCGAGCGCCTGGTCGCGGAGCGTCTCGGCATTGAGGCGAAAGCGCGGACCGCGGGCGAGGAGACGGTTCTCGGGATCGCGCGCGACCAAGGCCGGCGTGACCTTCGAACTCTGCCGATACGCGGCGCTGGTGACGATGAGGCGCTGCATGGCTTTCATGTCCCAGCCGAGGCGCACGAACTCCGTGGCGAGCCAGTCGAGCAGCTCGGGATGGCTCGGCCACTCGGCTTGCGAGCCGAGATTTTCCGTGGTCTTGACGAGACCGGTGCCGAAGAATTGTTCCCACGCACGATTCACCCACACGCGGGCGGTGAGCGGGTGTTCGCCGCTGACGAGCCACTGGGCGAAGCCGAGGCGATTCACCGGCGCGCCGGGCGGGAGCGCGGGCAGGGAAGCGGGGACGCCGCGAGTGACTTTGTCGGCGGGGTGATCGTATTCGCCGCGCTTGAGGATGAAGGCTTCGCGCGGCTCGGGTTTTTCCTTCATCACCATCGTCGTCGGCACGTCGGCGAAGCTGTCCTCGACGCCCTTTTTCGCCGCCGCGAGGGCGGTCTCCGCGCGTTTCACCGGATTGTCGGTGTTCTCCCGGTAGAATTTTGCGAGTTCGCTGCGCTGCGCTGGCGTGCGTACGGCGGCGGCGACGTTGAGCGCGGCGACGATGGAGGGCGGCACTTTTCCGCCATCGAGCGTGAGCCCCGCCGGCGGCAGCGCGGAGACGGAGAGCCGGAAGCGGCCGATGTTGTGATTGGCCAGGGTGTCGTGGCGCAGGGTCACGCGCAGGGTGGCCTGCTCGGGCACGGTGAGCGGTTTGGCGGTGACGAACATCGCTTTGCGCGGATCGCGTTTGGTCGGGCCGTCGATCGCCCAGCCCTGGCGCTTCCGGGCGTTGCGCCCGGCTTTCGGCGGCGCCTCGACGATGAGCTTTACCTCGTAGCCCTTCTGGTTGTAGTCGGCCTCGGCGCGCGTGAACGTGGCGGTGAGCGGTTTCTCCAAGGTGGGCGCGGTGATCTCGGCGATCACGTCGGTGAGGACGAAGTTGCCGTTGGAGTTGCGGCCGAGGCTTTGGTTGGGCAGCGAAGGGTCGGGGAACACGTCGAGGAGCAGCCCGCTGAAGCTCCCCGCGGCGATCGGCGCGACGGTGAGGTATTGGTCGAACGGGGGATTCAAGCCCGTCGCGAGCCACGAGCCATCGGGCTGCCGCACGAAGATTGCGCCGCCGTCGCTGCGCACTTCCCGCGGTTCGAGCATGGTCCACGTCTTGAAGTTTTCGCTCACTTGCTGGCGAAATTTCGGCTCCCATTCGGCCTGCGCCGCCGGGAGTTCCCGCACGGCCTCGGCGACTCGCGCGGTGGCCTCGGCGACGACTTTTTCCCGCTGCGCGATGCGCGTCTCCTGCTCCGGCGTGGTCAGCGCGAGCACGGGGCGCGAATTGCCGCCAGCGCGAGTGCGACCGGCGCCGCCGAATTCATCGAGCACGCCGAGTTCGTCGTTGGAATTGAAGAACGCGAAAAGCTGGTAGAATTCGCGCTGGGTGATCGGGTCGTATTTGTGGTCGTGGCAGCGGCAACAGTTCAGCGTGATGGCGAGCCAGGTGAGGCCGGTGGTTTCCACGCGGTCGATGACGGTCTCGGCGAACCATTCCTCGACGATGCGGCCGCCTTCGCCGTTGAGGCGGTGGTTGCGGTTGAAGCCGGTGGCGACGATCTGGTCGCGCGTGGGATTCGGGAGAAGATCGCCGGCGAGCTGGTCGATCGTGAACTGATCGAACGGCTGGTTGCGGTTGAAGGCGTGGATGAGCCATTCGCGCCACGGCCACATCTGCCGCGAGGTGTCGCTCTGGAAGCCGTTGCTGTCGGCGTAGCGCGCGAAGTCGAGCCACTGCTGGGCCATCTTTTCGCCGTAGCGCGGGGAGGCGAGCAGGCGATCGACGACTTTTTCGTAGGCGTCGGGCGACGAGTCGGCGAGGAAGGCGGCCACTTCCTCCGACGTGGGCGGGAGGCCGGTGAGATCGAGCGCGACGCGGCGGATGATCGTGGTCTTTTCCGCCTCGGGCGAAAGCGTGAGTTTCTCCGCGGCGAGGCGTTCGATGATGAAGGCGTCGATCGGATTGCGGACCGCGCTTTTCGCTGAAGCGACCTCGGGCACCGGCGGGCGCTCTGGTTTCAAAAACGACCAGTGACTCTGATACTCGGCGCCCTCGGCGATCCAGCGTTTGAGGATCGCGAGTTCGGCGGGGGCGATGGTTTTGTGGCTCTTGGGCGGCGGCATCTGCTCGTCGCGATCTTTCGAGAGGATGCGCAGGATCATTTCGCTTTCGTCCGGCTGGCCGGGGACAAAAACTGGGCCCGCTTCGCCGCCTTTCAGCGCGGCTTCGCGCAGGTCGAGACGCATGCCGCCTTTGCGTTTGGCTTCATCGGGGCCGTGGCACTGGAAACATTTGTCGGAAAGGATCGGCCGCACATCGCGGTTGAAGGAGAGTTTGGCACTCGGCGCAGCGGCGCCGGGGGTAGCGCACCAGACGCCGACGAAGGACAGGCAGGCGAGGAAGCGAAATGAACGGGGAGGATTCATGAAACAGGTAGTGATGCCGCGGAAAGACGCCACCTTAGCAAATTCCCGCTGCTGCCGCCCGAGCGTCAGAGTATGGACCGAAACTCGATTTAGCCGTGGATGGACGCGGGTTTTCGCGGATGACAAAACCTTCGCATTCTCTGTATCCGCGTTTCATCCGCGTCCATCCGCGGCTCAAATTCAGCTCTTCGGCCGGACTTCCGATACAATCTCTCAGAGCATGTACCGGAAGTCCCTTTTTGAACGCAGAGGCGCAGAGGCGCAGAGGAGGGGTGAGAGGCACGCAGAGGAAAACGAGTAATCCCTCTGCGCAACTCTCTGTTCACTCTGCGCCTCTGCGTTAAAACCCGGCCTTTGAGCCCTGAAAACAGACTTCCGGTACATCCTCTCAGGGGCTCGGGGGCTCAGGGCTGGATCGTCGAGTCGAGGAGGGCCGCGATGGCGGTGTTGGCCTCCTCGGGCGAACGCGGCCCGAAGACGGCGACCTGGATGACCTGCTGGCCGTTGTTGCGGCGGCCGTAGAGGACGTCGCGCAGGCGGGTCTGCATCGTCATTTCCATGCGGGTACTCTGCGGGCCATCGGCCGCGGTGTGATCTTCCCACAGGCAATAGGCGACGAAGAGCCGCGCGCCCCGCACGTTGAAGAGGTAGGTGTGCATGGGCAGATCGAGCCCGGCGACGCGCATGGGGCTCACGCCGTAGTCGGTGTGGAGCACGGCGCCGGTGGCGGCGAGGCAGACTTCGGGGCCGTGGGAACGGGCGAGTTGCTTGGAGGCGCGGCCGGGTGCCCAGCGAATGAAGTTCATGAACAAGTGATGGCCGTTGGGTTCCACCCAAGCCACGGAGCGGCCTTCGTCGTAGCGCAGCATGGCGCGGGTGGCCTCGCTGAGGGGAATGTCGCGGTAACCCTGCTTTTCGGTGGGCCAACGGAGGGTCCACGGGGCGACGGTGACGCCCGTTTCGTGGCTGCGGTACCAGGCTTCGTTGCCGAGTTCGATGGCACCGAGCCAGGCCAGCGCGCCGATCAGCACCCAGCGCGGGGCAAAGCGGGGCTGCCACGGGGGAGCGTCGGGCGCTTCCACGGGAGCCGCGGCGGCTGCCCGGCGGGGCAGGAGCAGCGCGCAGAGCAGGGCGAGGCTGGCGAGGCTGGCGATGAGGACGCCGCCGCCGATCCAGTCGTGCCACTTCAAAGCGCTGGCGGTGCCTTCGTGAACGCTGATCCAGACGAGGGCAAAGGAGCGACCGAGATTGCAGAGGAAGGCGAGCCCAAGGCCGCAGACGAGGAGCAGCACGCGCCGGAAGCCGCCGAAGCGAAAGAGTTCCCCGAGGAAGAGCGCGGCCATGAGCGTGGTCTGGAGCGACCGGACGCCGCTGCACGCTTCCTCGACGCCCACCTTGCCCCCGCTGATGGCGATCAGATTCCCCTGCTGCACGGCGGGGATGGAGAAGAAGCTGAGAGCCTCGACGCACACGGTGGCGACGACGGTCATGAGCTTCTGGATGAGAATTTTTTCCAGCGGCACGGGCCAGGGTACGGCGACGAGCACGAAACAAATCGGGAAGGCAAAATGGAACAGCCACTTGCGCCCGCCGGAGTAGTAAACGGCGACGAGGGTGACGAGGACGGAGGCGAGGGCCATGACCCAATTGGCGATGCGCCAGTCGGGGGCGGCTTCTTCGATCAGGCGCAGCGGGAAGAGGCAAAGGCCGACCACCAAGAGCAACCCGATGATGAGGGGTTGAAACTGGACGGGCTCAGTGCAAGGCCGGTTCTTCCACCGCTCGGCGAAAAGGTAGAGGGCGAGGAAGGGAACGGTCCAGCCGTAGGTGTACTGCGGGTTCACCGACCACTCCACATGGAGCTGATTGACGTTCAGCACCCACAGGCCGAGGATGGCGAGGAGCGTGGGCCAGGGCTGGGAATCGCCCGTCCTGCGCTCCGCGGCCAGCACTCCGGCAAAGGATGTTACGGGGCCCGCCATTGGGAAATGAGGGCCTGCTCTTCGGGCCGGAGGTTTTCGGCGGCAATGGCCGAGGCTTGCGCCCTGGCCTCGCCGGTCTTGCCGTTCAGGCCGAGCGCGGCGGCGTAGATGGCGCGGTGGCTGGCGGGAGCGCGATCCCACGGGATGTTGAGATTGTCGTAGACGGCGAGCGCGGCTGGCGGGTTGTTTGTGCGGATATTGGCAAGGGCGAGCGTGGTGCGGTGGGCGAGGCTGGCCGGAGATTCGGTGACGAGTTCGCGCGCGGTGCTGAGGCTCGCGTCGAGATCGTCGCCGCGGAGGAGGTTGAAGTAGGCGTGGTCGTTGCGGACGGAACTATCCCGCGGCCAGCGCTTCATCATTTCCCCGAGGAGGGTGCGGACGGCTTCGACGTCGCGCCTTTTTTCGGCGATGCGGAGCAGGCTCTCGTAGGCGGTGCGGGCAGTGGCGGCGCTGTTGATCAGCGAGCGGTAGGCGAGTTCCGCCTGGTCGGTCTGGCCGACCCGTTCGGCGTAGCCGCCGAGGAAACGCATCTGCTCCGGGCTCGCCGAAGCGGCGACCTGCGCGCGGCGCCAGTGCAGGTCGGCGGCACTGGTCCGGCCGAGTTCCATGGACGAGCGGGCGAGGAACAGCTCGGTGTAGACTTCGTCGAGCGGGACGGCCTTGCCCTGGAGCACTTCTTCGATCTCGGTCCAGCGCTTTTGCTGGGCCATGGCGTCGAGGGTGACGAGGAGGAAATCTTTGCGCTTCATCGCCTCTTCGAGCGGGATGAGTTCGAGCGTGCGCTTGAATTCGCGCCGGCCATTCAGCCAGACGCCGAAGGCGCGCTGGGCGAGGGCGTCTCCGTTTTTATACTGCTCGCAGGCCGCGTCGAGGATGGCCTCGCGCTGGTCGGGTTTGACGGCGATTTCGAGGTCGAGGGCGACGAGTCGATGCTGCTCGGAAGCGAGGGGATGGTTCCGCAGGCCGGCGATGACGATCGCCTTCTTGTCGTCCGCCAGTTCCCGGCGGGTGGAGAGAAAGACGAGCGCTTCGAGGCCGGGGCGGTCGCGGCTGTCGGTGAGCTGGAGGAGCGTCTCGAGGCCCGCCTGGCGAGCACCGAGCCGGGGCGTCTCGCACTGGAGGAGGCCGAGGAGCAGCTTGCCCTGGGCACTGCCGGGGTCCGCCGCCTGGGCGCGCTCGGCAAATTTCAACGCCTGATCGGCATTCTTCTCCGCCGCGGCCCATTTCGCGGCCACGCGGAGATTGTGCGGATCGTTGGGCGCGTCGGCGAGGAGAGCCTCCACCGCTTTGCGCGCCTGCGGGAGCATGTCGCTGCGCAGGAGATCCTCGACCTGCAGGCGGCGATCGGCCGGGGTGAGCGCGTTCGCTTTTTTGAGCATGTCCCAGAAGGCCAGCGCGCCCGCGGAGTTGCCGGTGAGGCTTTGCAGCCGGGCCACCGCGCGGATCGCGGTCGGCTCTTCGGGCTGGATCTGGTAGGCGAGCGAGGCCTTGAGCTGGGCGCTCTGCCAATTCTCCGCGCTGAGGTCGACCTCGGCCTTGGTGGCGTAGCGGCGGGAACGCCAAAAGCTGATTTCGCGCAGGGCCGGCTTAATTTCAAAAAGCGCCGCGCCGAGAACCACGAAAATCCACACTCCCAGAACCAGCGCCGTGCGGCGGCGCTTCTTCTGCGCTTCGAGCTGCGGCGCCAGTTTTTTCTGCTCGGACTTGAGGCGTGCGTTCATTTGCAGAAACGAGGACGGGGCGAGGGGTCGCCCGGCTGAGGAGCCGGGCTATTCGGGACGCAGCATAACGACCGCTGTCATTCCGGACAGCTTTTTTCGGGCACGAACCCAGAAAAGCACCGATTGGCCCATCCGGCACTTCCCCATGCGCCCGGTAGGCGAGGAGCGGGAGATCTGCAGCGACTCCGCGAAAGAGCCGTCAACCGTTCCAACCGCTGGCAAGCAGATTGCTTTCGCGGCCAAGCATCGCGAACGACTTCATTGTGAATTTATTGTTACTTTTACGAAACTCTAGAATCTGAGTGCAAGATTGGATTTGCTTTCGACGCGACGTTTCTTTAGTCCGCTTCCGCTACGCGCATCCCTCCCTTTTGCCCACCCCCACCGAACGCGCCGCCCCTCCTTGATCGAGTGAATTACTTCCAACTACGACACCCGCACGCCCCTACCGTCCGCCAACGGCTGGCCGTCCTGTGCTGCGTCTTGGCGGTCGCCATCGGCCAGGCGCAGGATCTCCCCCGCCCCTCGATCTCTCGGGCACGCGATGCCAGTGGCTCTTTTCAGCGCCCCTACAATCTGAAACTGGGTCCGATCGCGCTCAACGCTGGTGCGGCTTTGGGGCTGGAATATGTGGACAACCTCAATCTCAGCGCGATCGAGAAAGAGGGCGACCTGGTCCTCCGGCCCTCGCTGGGTATCAGTGCCGTGTGGCAAGTGACGCGGTTGAACAACCTCTCCTTTCAAACCTCCCTCGGCTACACCAAGTATCTCTCCCACCCGGAGCTGGATTCGCAATCGGTGCTCATCTCCCCGGATTCGGCGCTCAAGTTCAACCTTTTCATCGGAGACGTGAAGATCGTCTTCAGCGAGCAGTTTAGTTTTCAAGACGACCCCATCGGCGAAGGAGCGGTGTCCAACGTGGCGACATTCAGCCGCTTCACCAACACCGTCGGCGTCAACGCTCTCTGGGATCTCAACGACGTCATCTGGTCCCTCGGCTACAACCATTCCAACCTCTTCACCACCGGCGGGGCAGCCACCACCGAGGGTAGCCTCAACAACAATGCCAGCGTGCTCGATCGCTCGACCGATCAGTTCACCAGCGCCGTCTTCCTCAAGCTCGCACCCACCACCGGCCTCGGCCTCGAGGGGACGGCCGCCTACACCCGTTACCCGAAAAATTCGCGGGGCGATTCCACGGTCTACAGCCTCGGACCGTTCATCGACTTCCAGCTTACGTCCTACACGCGCATCATTCTCAGTGGCGGCTATCAGCTTTATTCGTCGCAGAGCGGCAGCAGCGGGATCGATTCCACGCAGATCGGCGCGCCGGTTGGTATCCCGGGGATCAGCGGCTTTGGGCTGCAAGCGCCGCGTAGTTCGGAGTCGCGGGCCGGCGACTCGGACGGGAGCGGATACTACTTTACCCTCGCCATCTCGCACCGGCTGAATCGCTTTTATTCCGACCGGCTCTCGATCGGCCGGGAGTTTCAGGTCGGCGTGCTCTCGGATCGTTCCGTGAATACCTTCATCAATTACTCCTCGACCTGGCAGCTCACCCGTCGATTCACCCTCTCCTCGTCGATCGGCTACGAGCATTCGGAGCAGACCTCGCAATTTTCGCGGTCCTTCAATGGCGCCTCCCTGCCGGACTACGATCGGGTGACGATCGCGCTGAGCACCGGCTACCAAATCACCCGCAAACTGAGCGTCGGAGCCAGTTACCAGTTCACCAACCGTTTCAGCGACTCGCCCAATCAGGACTACACGCAAACCCGCGTCGCACTGCAGTTTGGCTATCAGTTCTGAACGCGCTACATTCACCCCCTCCCCTTATGCCTTCGCCTGCCTTTTTCCCGACCCAGCGCCGCCGCGCGGTGCTTGCCTCCGCGGTGACGCTTTTGCTCAGCACGGTCCCGCTTTTCGCCCAGGAAAATCCCGGCGGCATCTCCCCCAAACCACCCGCTCCCACGGCCAGCACCGGCGCCTCCACCAGCGCCAACACCGTCGCCCAGACCAACTCGATGGAAGTGCTCAACGACGTCATCAAACTCGGCGTCGGCGACCGCGTCAGCTTCCGCATCGTCGAAGATAAGCGCGACCCCATCCCCCTCATCGTCACGGAATCCGGTGAAATGGAAATCCCGCTCATCGGCCGCGTGCTCGCCTCGACCAAGACCTGCAAACAACTCGCCCGGGAGATCAAGCCGCTGCTCGAAAAGGATTATTTCTACCAGGCCACCGTGATCATCGGCCTCGACTCGATCGGGACCAAGTCGCGCGGGAAAATCTACCTCACCGGCCAGGTGCGCGCCCAGGGCGGCATGGACATCCTCCCCGAGGAGGAACTCACCGTGAGCAAGGCCATCCTCCGCGCCGGGGGCGTGGCGGATTTCGGCAACAAAAAGAAGGTCAAACTCATCCGGAAAAAAGTCGGCGAACCGAACGGCACCACCACCATGATCATCGACGTGAGCGAGATTCTGGAAAAGGGGCGCATCGACAAAGATATCGCGGTGGAACCCGGCGACCTCATCGTGGTCCCAGAAAAGCTGATCAACTTCTAAACACAAAATCCCGTGGACAAGACGCAACAATCTTTCTCGTCGATCTGGACCGCAGCCCGCGTCCAACTCTTCCGCTATCTCGGCAACCTCAGGAAGCGCTGGTGGATCCTGGCGCTCACCATCAGCATCAGTCTCTGCGGGGCGGCGTGGTATGTCTCGCAACTCCCGCCCGCCTACTATTCGGTTGGGCGGCTCATGGTCAGCGGCCAGATCCGCCTGAGCGAAGGGGCTGCCTACACCGAAGAATTGGTAAACTTTTACGGCACTCAGGTGGAACTCATGAAGAGCGGCGAAGTGCGCAAACGCGCCGCCGCCCGCGTCCGCGGCCTGCGGCCCGACATCGCGCCGGAGGAGGTGAAACTCGACGTTGGACTCTCGAAGGGTTCGTCGCTCTTCATCATGAGCGTCACCGGTCAGTCGCCGCTCTACACGCAGGCATACCTCGACGCCGCCATGGAGGAGTTCATGTCCATGAAGAAGGATATGCGCGAGCAAAAGTCCGTCAGCACCAGCGCCGTCATCGCCGACGAACTCGTGCGACTGGAAAAGGAAATGGCGAAGGAAGAAGAGGAGATGCACAACTTCCAAAAAGAGAACAACATCGGCTTCCTGCAAGAAGAGGGGAACAGCGCCGGCGTCTACCTCGCCGGCCTCAACCGGCAGATGGCCGAGCTGAAAACCGAATACGATCTCCTCGCCCTGCTCGACCTCGATCAGACCGTCGACCGCCAGGCCAATGGCGAGCGCAAGGAAAACGCGCCGATCACCCAGTTCGGACCGATGGCCGACTACCAGAAAGCGAAGCAGCAAGCGCAATCCATCAAAGTCGAACGCGACAATCTCTCTCGTTTTCTCAAGCCCAAGCACCCGCTGATGGTCGCTTACAACGACGAAATCGCCAAGGGCGAGCGCCTCATCGAAACCTTCCGCCAACAGAGCGTCGACACCCTCAAAAACCGCCGTGAATCCCTGCGCCTGCAGATGGAAAACCTCGCCGGGGTGAGCAAGCACTGGGAAACGAAGGCCCTCGATCTCGGCCGCCGCATCGCGGAATTCAGTAAGATTAAATCCAAGAGCGAGCGGACCAAAAGCCAGTACGACCGCCTGCTCGCCAGCCTGCGCAGCGTCGACGTGACGAAAGCGATTCCCGAAGACACCATCTCCGTTCTCGAAAAAGCCGCGCCCGCCGTTTCCATCCGTCCCGGCCTCGCGAAAATCATGTGGATCGGCTTCGGCATCGGCGCCCTCGCCGGCCTCGGCATCCTCTTCATCATCGACCGCCTCGACGACCGCATCGAGTCGTTCATGGAGTTCCGCAGCATCTTCAAGGAAAACCTCCTCGGCCAGATTCCGCGGGAAGAGTCCAAGGGCGACCTGGCCCTGCTCCAGCCGGACGACAGCCGTCACGCGCTCCTCGAGTGTTTCCGCACTTTGCGCTCGTCCATCATCTTCCTGCCCGTGGACGGCGTCCGGCCGAAGACCCTGCTCGTCACCAGCGCCACGCCCGGCGAGGGCAAGACGACCATCTCCTCGAACCTCGCCATTTCCCTCGCCTTTTCCGGTGCCAAGACGCTGCTCGTCGACGGCGATCTGCGCCGCGGCCGCTTGCACGAAGTCTTCGGCGTGGATGGCAACGTCGCCGGTTTCTCCAAAGTCCTCCAGCAGCGCGTCCCCTGGCGCGAGGCGATCATCGCCACGCACATCAACAACCTGCACATCCTCCCGCGCGGCAAGCCGCTCGCCCATCCCTCCGAGCATTTCCTCAGCAAAACGGCCGATCAGTTCCTGCAGGAAACCTACTCGCAGTTCGACTACGTGATCTTCGACTCCGCGCCCGTCATGGCCGCGGACGACGCGCTCAGCTTTGCTCCGAAAATCGACGGCACGATCTTCGTCCTGCGCTTCTCCGCCTCCTCCTCCCGCCTCAGCCGCAAGGCGCTCGACCTGCTCATCCAGCGCCAGGTCAATCTGCTCGGCGTCGTCTGCAACGACGTGAAGCTCTCGGAGTCCGATTACGGCTACGGCTACTACTACCAGTATTCGGAGCACTCCGCGCGGCAGCGCGAAGCCGAGGAAGAGGAAGAAACCGAGAAGACCGGCGCGTGATCGCGCGTGCATCGCGCGGCCGGGAGCCGATCGCCAGCTAGGGAAATGTCCCGCAAAGCTTTCATCACCGGCATCACCGGGCAGGATGGCTCGTACCTCACCGAGCTCCTCCTTGAAAAGGGCTACGAAGTCCACGGAGTCGTCCGGCGCACCAGCACGCTCCGTCGTTCGCGGCTGAGCCATCTCTACAGCGACCCGGCAGTCTACGAGCAGCGTCTCTTTCTCCACTACGCCGACCTCGACGACGCGACCACCCTGCGCCGCATCCTCGCCCGAGTCCAACCCGCCGAGATCTACCACCTCGCCGGCCAGAGCCATGTCGGCCTCAGCTTCGAGATCCCCGAGTCCACCTGCGAGATGACTGGCATGGCCACGCTGCGGCTGCTCGAAATCGTCCGCGATCTGCCCGGCGCCCCTCGCTTCTACCACGCCTCTTCGAGCGAAATTTTTGGCAATCCCGCCACCTCGCCGCAGGACGAGGGAACGCCGTTCAATCCCGTGAATCCCTACGGCTGCGCCAAGGCCTTCGCCACGCAGCTCGTGCGCGTCTACCGCAGCGGCTTCGGCCTCTTCGCCGTGAATGGCATCACCTACAATCACGAATCCCCGCGGCGCGGCGAAAACTTCGTCAGCCGCAAAATCTGCCGCGCCGCCGCTGCGATCAAACTCGGCCTGGAGAGCGAACTGATGCTCGGCGACCTCAGCGCCCAGCGCGATTGGGGCGACGCGCGCGACACCGTGCGGGGCATGTGGCTCACGCTCCAGCAGGAGGTGCCGGAGGATTTCGTCTTCGCCACCGGCCAGCCCCACACCGTGCAGGATCTCGTCGAGCAGGCCTTTGCCGCCGTGTCGCTCGACTGGCGGCAATACGTCCGCCAGGACCCGCGCTTTCTCCGCCGCGCCGAGCCCACCCAGCTCCTCGGCAACCCCGCCAAAGCGCAGCGCCTCCTCGGTTGGCGCGCGGAAAATTCCTTCGAGAACCTGATCCAGGAAATGACCCGCGCAGAAGTGGAAGCGCTCGCCGAACGCGCAGAGTAGCCGTGCAAAATCTGCGTTGCCGCCGCCGACGTCTTGAAGCCCGCCACCACCCGGTTCTCGTTCCTTCCGAATCCGACCCGGCTCCGCGCCTGGGTCGAAACCCTTTCCCATTTTGCCATCGGCCAGGTGGCGAGCCAGATCATCCAGTTCGCGGGCGGCTTTCTGCTCCTGCGCTGGCTGAGCTACGAATCCTATGCGCAATTCGGCCTCGCGATGGGATTCCAGCAAGTGCTCGGGCAGCTCGTGGATCTCGGCTGCACCGGTTCCATCCTCGCGCTCGTGGGCGATCGCGTGCGCGACCCGGTCGTCGTCGGAAACTACGTCCACGCCGCGTGGGCTCTCCGCATGCGGTTGATGCTCATCTTCGGCCCCCTCTCCGCGCTGGCGTTCGTCTGGTTCGCCCACGTGCACGAATGGGCCGTCTGGCCGAGCACCGCCATCTTCCTCTCCATCATCGCCGGCCTCTACTATCAGGGCATGGGAGCCGTTTACGGCCCGGTGCTCCTGATGCACGGGGCCATGCGGCAGGCCTTCACCCCGGCCATCGTGCTGAATTCAGGCCGCCTCTTCCTCGCGTGGCTCCTTCATCTGGTCTCAGCCTTGAACGCCGCGGCACTTTGCTGGCTGAATGTCGCCGTTTCCTTACTCACCGGCCGCGCCTATGCCGCATCGGCCCGCCCGCATCTCGTCATCCCAGAGCGGGCCGACCCCGTCATCACCCGCGAATTCTGGCGTTACCTCGCTCCGCTGCTCCCCGGTCTCATTTTCTACGCAGTCCAGGGCCAGGTGCAGGTTTTTCTCATCTCCGCTTTTGGCAAGAGCCAGCAGCTCGCGGAAGTGGCAGCGCTCGGCCGCCTCGGCCAGCTTTTTCTTTTCCTCGGCGCCTTCAACGGCTCCATCCTGATCCCCTACATCGCCCGCGTTCCGGCGAAAATCGCCGGCAGCCGCTACGTGCTGGTCGTCCTCGTCGCGCTGGTGATCGCGGCCGGCATGTCCATCACCGCATTCCTGATCCCCGCGCCATTCCTCTGGCTGCTCGGTCCGAAGTATCAAAACCTTGGCCCCGCCCTCGGACTCAGCGTCGCCGCATCCTCGCTCGCCTACTTCAACGCGACCCTCTACTCCCTGAATAACGCCCGCCGCTGGGTCTACCACTCCACCGGCATCGTCAACATCTGCGGCATCCTCGCCATCCAAGCCTTCCTCATTTACTGGATGCCGCTCGACACCACCCGCAACATCATGATCCTCGGCGTCGCCACCGGTGCGTTCCCCATCATTCCCTTTCTCATTACGGCGGTCATCGGCCACCGCCGCGATCGGGCGAACCTGGAAGCGGCAGCCAGCGATCATGCCGCCGCTTGAACGTCACACGCTGCGGCGTTGCCATGCCGGCACCGCCCCAGTACAGGGATGCGCCTCATTTCCGACCTCGATGATCCGTCCCGCCCGATGACCGTTCCCCAGCGTCCCGACCCGGCCTGCCCAGCCTGCCGGGGCTCCAGCCTGTCGGCACTGGAGAAAATCGACCTCGCCGAGCAGCATCGTTCCTACTCACTCGATCCCGCGATCCGGACGCAGCTCACGGAAGCCGCCGCTCTTCCCGGCGACGCCTATACGATGCGCCGCTGCGACACCTGCGGATTGGAATTCGCCGACCCCTTCCACGCGCCCACCGAAACGTGGTACGGCCTCGTCTATGGCGCGCTCGAGCTTTATCCCTCCGTGCGCTGGGAGTTTCAGCATCTCCTCACTCGGTTGAGCGCACGCGATGCTCTCGGGGAAATTGGCTGCGGCGATGGAGAGTTCCTCGCCCTTTGCAAAGACGCGGGCGTCCCTTCCTTCGGCGTCGATTTTTCCCGCGCTGCCATCGCCGCCGCCCGCACCGCCGGGCTCGATGCCGAAGTCCTCGAAATCGGCGCCACTGGCGCGAACGTCACCGCCCGCCACGACCGCAACGTCATCGTCGCCTTCCAAGTCCTCGAACACCTCGCGGATCCCGCCGCGCTTTTCCACATCGCCTCTGCGTGGGCTGCACCCGGAGCCACCCTCTGGGTCGCCATCCCGAGCAATCACCGCCCCTCGCGTTACTTCCGTGAACGCGACTTCCTCGACCAGCCGCCGCATCACATGACGCGCTGGACCGAACGCTCGCTCAATATCATCGGAGAAAGCCACGGTTGGCGCTGCGACCGCGTGCTCTACGAGCCAACCACCTTGTCCGTCCGCCTCTGGTGGCTCGCCACGCGGCACCCGCTCTACCGCGCGCTCCAGCGTTCCGGTTCGCTCAAAGGAAAAATCGCCGAGCGCCTCACCCGAGCCTTCACCAGCCTGCTCTCCCTACCCCGCGCGCTCGCCACTAGCAGCGCCATCTCTGGCCAGACCATGATGGCGCAGTACACCCTCCCCTCCGCCGGGAAATGAGCGCCGTCATCTGCACGCTCTACGAAGGCGACTTCCACCTCGGCGTCGGCGCGCTCGTCAATTCCCTCTACGCCGCCGGCTTCCGCGGCGACGTGTGGGTCGGCTACCGCGGAGCGCTTCCACCCTGGGCACAGCCTGTTCTTCAGCACGCTGGTCACTCTACGTTTGAAGTCGCCGCCGACTGCCGCATCCAATTCGTCCCGGTCGAAACGCCGCTGCATCTTACCAACCACAAGGCGACGTTCATGCGCCGCGTCTTCGACACGCTCGCCCCCGCGTGCGAGCAACTCTTCTACTTCGACCCCGACATCGTCGTCCGCTTCCCGTGGAAATTCTTCCGCGATTGGGCCAGCGAACACGTCGCCCTCTCCGAAGACGTGAACTCACCCGTCAACGACACCCACCCGAAGCGCATCGGCTGGCGCCGTTTCTTCACCCCCGAAGGCATCACCTTTCGCAACACCCTGCACCTCTACGCGAATGGCGGCTTCGTCGCCCTACCCCGCCGCCTCGCCGGCTTCCTCGTCGAATGGGACCGCATCATGGACATCATGCACCGCAAGGGAGTCGACCTCGCCGGCATCCATTTCGCCGATGAATACCTTTTTTGGAACGTCGATCAGGACGCGCTCAACGTCACCGCGATGACCACCGATTGCCCGCTGAGCATCGCCGGCAAGGAGGGCATGGGCTTTATCCTTTCTACCGGCCCGATGCTCCACCAGATCGGCAAAAAGAAGCCGTGGCATCAGCACTTCCTGCCCAATCTGCTCGCCGGCATCACCCCAACGCAGTGCCAGCGCGCCTTCTGGGAATACGTGCAGAGCCCCATCCGGATCTATCCTGAAGCCGAGGTCAAACGACGGTGCCGGGAGAACCTCATCGCCGCTTTTGTTGCCCGCTTTTACCACCGCTGAGCCGCGTCCATGCTCCTCTACGAGTCTCTCAATCACGCGCTGCTCCACCACGTCCCCACGGACGCCGCGCGCATCCTCGACCTCGGCTGCGGCACCGGCAGCCTCGGTGGATTTTTGCGGGAGCAAAAGGAACGTGAGATCGTCGGCATCACCTTTGCCGAAGACGAGGCGCGCATCGCCCGCGAGCGGCTCAGCCACGTCATCGTCGCGAACCTCGATACTTACACGCCCGAGAGTTCGCTGGGAAAATTCGACGCCGTGATTTGCAGCCACGTTCTTGAGCATCTCCTCGATCCCGCCCGGTTGCTCCGCTCCGTCGCGTCACATCTCAATCCCGGCGGCCGCCTGCTCGTCGCGCTGCCCAATGTGCTCCACTGGAAACAACGCCTGCTCCTGCTCCGCGGCCACTTCAAATACACCGAGGGCGGAACCATGGATTCCACGCACCTGCACTTTTACGACTGGGACACCGCGCAGCATCTCGTCACCAGCGCCGGCTTTCGTGTCACCTACGCCGCCGCACCGGGCAATCTGCCTCTGCCCATCGTCCGCGGTTTCATCCCACGCGCCGCCGCAATCCAGCTTCACATCCTCGCCACCCAACACTTCCCCGGGCTCTTCGGCGCCCAGTTTATCATCGTCGCCGAACCACTGCCCCCCCAGCATCCGCCCACTCCATGAAACCTCGTGTCCTCGTCACCGGCGCTGCCGGATTCATCGGCTCCCATGTCGCCGACCGCTGCCTCGATCTCGGCTTTGAAGTCGTCGCCACCGACGACCTCTCCGGCGGCTTTATCGAGAACGTGCCGAAGGCCGCCGAGTGGATGCAGGGCGACCTGCGCGATCCGGCCTTCACCGCCAGCCTGTGGGAGGGCGGCCCCTTCAAATACGTTTACCACCTCGGCGCTTACGCCGCCGAAGGGCTCTCCCACTTCATCCGCCGCTATAACTACGAGACGAACCTCGTCGCCAGCATCAACCTGATCAACCTCGCGGTGAACCACAAGGTCGAGAACTTCGTCTTCGCTTCCAGCATCGCCGTCTACGGGCGCAATCAGGTGCCGATGACCGAGGACCTCGCGCCCACCCCGGAAGATCCCTACGGCATTTCGAAATACGCCGTGGAACTCGACCTCCGCGCGGCGCACGAGATGTTTGGGCTGAACCATGTCATCTTCCGCCCGCACAATGTCTACGGCGAGCGCCAGAACATCGCCGACAAATACCGCAACGTGATCGGCATCTTCATGAACCAGATCCTGCGCGGCGAGCCCATGAGCGTCTTCGGCGACGGCCTGCAAACCCGCGCCTTTTCCTATATCGCCGACCTCGCCCCGATCATCGCCCGCGCCCCGCTTGAACCCGCCGCGCTCAACGAGACCTTCAACATTGGCGCCGATACGCCCTACACGATCCTCCAGCTCGCCGAAGAAATCGCCCACGCCTATGGCGTCGCGCCGGACATCCGCCATCTGCCCGAGCGCAACGAAGTCGTCCACGCCTTCAGCGATCATTCGAAGTGCCGGCGGGTCTTCGGCGACCAGGCGCCTGTCGACCTCCGCACCGGCATCGGCCGCATGGCCGCGTGGGTTAAAGAGCGCGGTCCCGCCCGGCCGGTCGAATTCAAGAACATCGAGGTGCGCGAAAAACTGCCGCCGAGCTGGGCCTAGAAACGGCGTATGGCGGTCTCGGTCATCATCAGTAATCTTAACGGCGCCCGCTTTCTCCCGCGGCTGCTCGAAACGCTCGAAGCCCAGCGCGGCGTCGAGGTCGAGATCATCGTCGTCGATCGCCAGAGCACCGATGACTCCGCAAAAATTTTAGCCCTGCATCCGCGCGTCATCATCGTCAGCGAACCGCCGCTCACCGGCCTCGTCAGCGGCTACCACCGCGGCACCGCCGCCGCGACCAAGGAACACTTTTTCTTCATCAATGAAGACATGTGGTTCGACCTCGATTGCCTCGCGCGGCTCGAAGCGCAGATCGATCTCGAGCAGCGCATCGGCGCCGCCGATCCGTGGCAGTGGACCTACGACGAAGCGAACTGGATTCACGGCGTCACCCGCTTCGTCCCGGTGCGCTGGGCGATCAATGGCGTGCATCCTTTGCGCGCCTACGATTTCACCGTCGATCTCCCCGCCGGCACCGAAGTCCCCTTCGCCTGCGCCGGCGCGGTGATGATTCACCGCCGCGTTTACGAGGAGGTCGGTGGTTGGGACACCTCGATGTTTCTCGATAATGAAGACATCGATTTTTTCATCCGCGCCTGGCAGCGCGGCTGGCGCTGCGCCGCCGTGCCAGATGCGAAAGTCTATCACGCCGTCGGTATGTCGAACCCCGGCGCCCAGCTCAATTCGGCGGTAAAGACCGGTGCCGGTCGCCGTCGCTACATTTCGAACCGCTACGGCAAAACGCTCATCGCGTGGAAACTCTTTTCCGCGCCGCGCGCCTTCGTCATGGGCTTCGCCATCTGGTCCGTGATGTTCGCCAACAACGCGCTCAAGCTCCGCTGGAACATCGCCCGCTGGGATCTCGCGGCCCTCGCACGCTGCCTGCGCCGCGTTCCCGAAATCCTCGCCTTCCGCCGAGCGAATCGGGAATTTACGCGCCGCCATCCGGGCGAAGATTTTTTCGTCCAGCCCGAGTTCGCCGCGCGGCGATGAATCTCGCGCTGATCACCGGCAGCATGCCGCCGGGCAAGGACGGCGTGGGCGACTACACGCGGCTGCTCGCGGAGGAATGCCGGCGCGCCGGGCACCGCGTCGTCACCGTCGCGATCAACGACCGCTTCATCGCCCACGAAGGCCCGCAGGAAATCGGCGCGGTGCCGAGCCTGCGCCTCGATGCCGCGCGCCCTTGGCCGGAGCGAGTCGCCGACGCCCAGCGCTTCCTCGATGACGCCGAGATCGACACCGTGAGCCTGCAATACGTCGGCTACTCGTATCAGCCAAAGGGCTGGCCGCTCCAGCTCGGGGCGCAGCTCGCGCCGCTCATTCGCGACCGCCGGCTGCACCTCATGTTTCACGAACTCTGGATCGGCGATCAGGCGGGGGAACCGTTGAAGGATCGCCTGATCGGCATCGTGCAGAAATGGGCCGCGCTCCGCGTCATCCGTCGTCTGCGGCCGGTCACCGTCGCGAGCAGCAACGCCGCCTACGTCGCCATGCTCGAGCGCTGCGGCGTCGAGGCGCAGGTGCTGCCGATGTTCGGCACGCTGGCCGTAGCCGCGCCTCCGGAACGGGACTGGCTCTTCGCCCGCGTGCGCGCCGCTTTTCCGGAAATGATGCGGCGCGAAGATTTGTGGATCGTCGCAATGTTCGGCGCGCTGCATCCTGTCTGGCCGCCGCGACCGATCTTCGATGTGCTCGCTGCGGGCGCAGCGGCGGTGGGGCGCAAACTGGTCGTCGTTTCCGCCGGCCGACTCGGTGCCGGCGAAGAACTCTGGACGCAGATTCAGCGCGACTTCGGCGACCGCGTCCATTTCCTCCGCCTCGGCGAACAGCCGCCGCAGATCGTCTCGGAGTTTCTCCATTCCGCGGATTTCGGCCTCTCGACTTCGCCGTGGGAGATCGTCGGCAAAAGCGCCTCGACCGCCTGCATGCTCGACCACGGCCTGCCCGTGATCGTCAATCGCGACGACGTGCGCCTGACCCGCCACGATTCGCCACCGCTGCACCCGCAGCTCGTGCGGATGGACGCCACGCTCGCCGAACGCCTGCCGCTGCTCGTGCGCAAGCCCGCCGCACCCTCGGTCCAGCGAGTCGCCGCGCAGTTCCTGGCGCAGCTCGACCGCCGCTAGGGCCGCGTGGCGGGCACCGGTTTTTCGCTGCGGATGATTTCCGCTTCCGGTGTGAGCTGCGGCGTCTTGCCGCTGAAGATGAGACGGTTCGGCTTCTCGGCGAGCGTCTGGGTCAAGGACTTGGCGTGGGTCGAGGCGACTTTCAGATTCTGCAAAACGATGCCGAGTTCCTTCAGCCGGGCGGCGAATTGTTTGTCCGTCGTCCCCACGAATCCATCGGTGCTTTTCAGGACGTCCTGCAGCTTCACCAGCGAGGTCCGCAACTCGGCGAGGTTGCCTTTCACCGGGCCATCGACGTCGGAGATCAGCTTGTCGGCGCGCTTGAGCAGCGAGTCGGCGGTCGCGGTGGCGGCCTGGGCGTTTTCGGCGGCTCTGCCGATTTTCGGCAGCGCGTCCTGCAATCCAAACTTGAGTGTGTCGAGCGTGTCGGTGGTTTTCTTGACGATCGGGTCGATGGAATTGAGCACGTCGCCGATGCTGGCGAGCATGGGCTGCACGGTGCCGAGCAGGTCGTCGAGCGAGGCGGCGCTCCGGCCCTGCATGAGTGAACCGCTGGTCAGCGGCGGCACGCCGGGACTGCCGGCGGAGAGGGCGATGAATTTTTCGCTGAGCAGGGTATCGGAAGAAATGGAGGCGCGGGCGTCGGAAGGGATGTCGGGCACGCCATCGAAGAGATCGAGCGTGACGCGCACGGCGTTGTAAAAAGAGGCGGTGCCGGCGGTGTTGCGCTCTTCGTTTTTGAGCAGGCGGATTTTCGAGACGATGCCGGCGGGCGCGCCGGCGTAGCGCACTTCGGAGTTCATGCGGATGCCGGTCACGTCGGTGAAATCCACCTCCAGCGTGCGTTGGCCGCCGGCGCCGCCCTTTCCGCCCAGCGCGCGAGTGAGAGCGATGAGGAGCACCGCGCTGCAGGCGATGACGCCGAGGGCGATGAGGTAATCCGAGAAGTTCCTTTTCATGTGAACGCAGTGTTTTTGGTGCGGGGCTGGCCGAGCAGCCGCTCGACGTAGTCTTCCTTTTTCAGCTTGAGCGGCACGGGGCCGTCGGCTTCTCCATTGATGAATTGCTGCACTTCGAGATTCGCGTGGGTGCGGATTTCGTCAGGCGTGCCTTCGGCGATGATCTTCCCCTGGTTCGGCCCGGTGCCGAGCATGATCATGCGCGTGCCGATGCGGAAGGCGCTGACCATGTCGTGCGTGACGACCATCGCGGTGACGCCGAGTTTGCGCGTCATCTCCTGGGTCAAAATATCGACCACGCTGGTCATGATCGGGTCGAGCCCGGCGGTCGGTTCGTCGCTGAAGAGCAGCTCGGGATCAAGCGCCAGCGCCCGCGCTAGGCCCACGCGCTTTTTCATGCCGCCGCTGATTTCCGCGGGCTTGAGGTGCTCGAAGCCGGTGAGACCCACCATTTCGAGTTTCATCTTCACCATCAGGTCCACGATCTCGGGGTCGAGCTTGCCGTGTTCGAGAATCGGCAGCGCGACGTTTTCGCCGACGGTCATGGATTGCAGCAGCGCGCCGCTTTGAAAGAGCACGCCGAAGCGACGGCGGATCGGCGCGAGATCCCGCTCCTTTTTGCCGACGATCTCTTCGCCGAAAAGTTTGATCGAGCCGCTCGTGGGCTGCATCGCGCCGATGATGTGGCGCAGCAGCGTGGACTTCCCGCAGCCGGACCCGCCCATGATGATCATGGTGTCGCCTTTCATCACCTTGAAGGAGATGCCATTGAGCACGCGGCGGCCGCTGAATTCGCGAACGAGGTCGGTGACTTCGATGATGGGCGTCTGGTCGGACATCAGCTTGGGACTTGGAACCGCAGAGACGCGGAGGCGCAGAGATTACCAAAGCGGGTATCTGCCTTTC
>Ga0209181_10003330_pt1 | contig 24948 bp, 24 predicted proteins | sample MAT05_FD_187208 | JGI IMG/M metagenome (GOLD analysis project Ga0209181, IMG submission 187208) | Freshwater microbial communities from Lake Fryxell liftoff mats and glacier meltwater in Antarctica - MAT-05 (SPAdes) (version 2) | ecosystem: Environmental > Aquatic > Freshwater > Ice > Liftoff...
AGGCTGAACGAGCGCCAGTTGGCGGTTCTGCATTCGCCCATTCAGCGGGAAGTTTGGTGCGTGGCCCACGGCCTGATTTGCTGGCCTTGACGCTGGCTGCATCCTGCTCCGCGTCATCGTCCGCACCCGCTTCACCAGCGGCGTTGCGCCATAGCACCAGTAACTTGCCCAGGTGCTGCACGCTTTCGCAGCCCATCTTCTCGCAAATTTCGTTGAGGAATCCGACGCGAATTTCGCGCTCGTCGGACATCACGCGCACTTTGATCAACGCATGGGCGGAGAGCGCGAGATCGATCTCGTGGAGTACGGCAGGCGTCAGCCCGTGTTGACCGACCATCACCACCGGGTCGAGATGATGCGCAGCGGCGCGCAGGGCGCGGCGGGCGCTGGAGGAAAGGGTGGAGGTGGCGGCAGTCATCTTGGGATTTCTTGTTTTTCAGGGAATATTCCTTTGATTATCTCGCGTTGCGGCCCGTGCAGGCGGGAGCTAATGGCCTAAACGTCGATAATTCAGGCCCTTTTGTGCGTCACTGTGCCGCGCCTGTTCCACTCACGCCATGCTCAACCCCTCCGCCAAACGCCACAAATCGAACAAAGACTGGATGCACGAGCACGTCAACGACCCGTACGTGCAGAAGGCAAAACAGGAGGGCTACCGTTCGCGGGCGGCGTACAAATTAATCGAGATCGACACCAAGGACAAGCTCATCAAGCCGGGCAATGTGATCGTGGATCTGGGTTCCGCACCGGGCAGCTGGAGCCAGGTCGCTGCCAGAAAAATAGGCAACACGGGGCGCATCATCGCCATTGATTTGCTGGAGATGCAGGGCATGAGCCACGTCGAATTCATTCAGGGCGATTTCAGCGACGCGGGGCCGCTCGCGCAGATCGAAGCGATGCTGGCCGGCGTGAAAGTGGACCTGGTGATGAGCGACATGCTGCCGAACATGAGCGGCGTCCCGACGATTGATTCAGCGCGGGCCATTTACCTGTGCGAGCTGGCGGCAGAGTTTGCGCTTGCTCACTTAAAGCCGGACGGCAAATTCCTGACCAAGGCATATCAGGGGCCGGGGTACGAGGAGTTTTTTCAGCAACTGAAGAAACAGTTCAAAACTGTGGCAAGTCGCAAGCCGGATGCGTCGCGGGATCGCAGTGCGGAGATTTTTTTGTTGGCTTTCGGGTTGCGTTAGTCTGTGTGGGGTGCCGCAAGGCACCCCTGAATCTATTTGGCCGTTGCGACGTCGGTACAGAAAACGATTTTCTCGCGCACTGCCCCGACTGCTGGAGCATTGATCGGTTGGCCTCGCACCGTGTCGGCGACCAAATATTGGTGATGCGGCGACGGTGAGGCTACGAAGTAGCGAATGATCGGGATCGGAAAATTCGACGGGCAGTTTTGCTGCGCATCGGGCGTGACAGCATAGAACGCGACGCCTTCGTACTTCAGGCCCACGCCGCTCGTTGGGTTAACGTTCGCCATTGAACTTAGCAGGTCACATTCCGCCGCATCCGCAGTGAAGAAGTGCGTCACCGCAACGCCAGCGCCCGGACGCCCGAAAAACTGGCACACAGCTGCCAGTCCAGTCGCGGCGTTGGGCGCGGTAAATGCCCGCCACACTTGGCCCGTGCGCAAAATCGTTGGATCGTCGGACGTATCGAGTAGCTGTGTCGCCGCCGTCGTGCTCGCCAAATATCTCGGGTTCGCGCCAGTGCCGCCCGCGTAGGCGTACTCAACGACTGGCACGCTGGCCACTGTAGGCGCGCCTGCGGACACATGCGCGAGGGTCAGCATGGTGCTCGCCGTGCCCTGCTCTATCGTGCGCAAATTTCTGGCTTTGACGATGAAGCGCTTAATGCCCGGTTTTGAGCCGGGAGTAATGGTCAGTGTTACCGAACCGTTCGTATCGGTCAGGAACGCTGTACGCGGACCGTCAATTCCTGTATCGGCCGACTCGAATTCCACCAACTCTGAGGCAAGGGCAACACTCACGTTGACGGGGGTGTTGCGAGCGTCAAGCGCGTTGACTTTTGCGCGCACGTTGGAGATTGGAAAGGGTTGTCCCACGGTGCTCACCTGCAGGTCACCGTCGACGATTTCCACGGACCGGAGCCCGAGGTTGTCGCAGCTGGGGGTAGGCACCACAAAGCGAATCGCATCTGACAATCTGACGCTGTTGCTTATTTGTTGCACCGAGGTGACATCCCAAACGCCCGCCGCAATCATAGGATAGGTTCGCCACGCCTGAAGCGACATCAACGGAGCGGCCGCTGAGAATTCAAGTGTATTGATGATGCCAAACGTGAAAGTCAAATGGTTCGGACTGTCTGCGATGGACACTAGATTTGGACCGATTTGTCTGCGTCCCTTGATGTCGAACGCGACGCTTGCCAAGCTGTTTGCGGCCAAACAACCCGGAGTAAACACGTCCCTGCCAAACAGTGCGAGTGAGCCGTAGGTTGCGTACTTGTCGGCGGCGTAGACCTGCGACGCTGGCACGACCGAAAAAGACGCGATCATTCCCGCTACCGCAAGCCATCGAGTTGGTCCGCCATTCGCGGTGAATTTAATTGAGATACGCATAGCCAAGCACCACAGAGTTAGAAAAGCCTTGGCCGGAGTAATAGCTTTGATCGCTCTGCGCCGTTAAAACGAAGACGGTTGGGCCACCGCCCGAGGGGATTTTTTCCATCCGGATCACGGCGACCGTGCCGGACGGCTGACCCTGGTTGGGTGGATAAATAAATCCCTCCTGCCCATCAAGTACCGCCAATGCAGGCATGGGTGACGTAGCACATGAGGCCGATGTGTCCATCAGATGCCGTACTTTTGAACTCGCCACATAGCTAAATCGACAAATGGGCCACAACACATTGCCAACACCGTCGGTTGGGGTACTGAACACCTGAAGCCGGGCGCGAGGACGGTAGTTGTCCGCGTACACCTGACCCGGCTTAACGCTGATCGTTACGCCGGCGAATGTCGTTGGATACTGCGCTACGTAATTGCCGATCCAGCTATCGGTTAGATAGGCTCCAGTGGAGCTACCGGATGCGTAGGGTGGAACGCTGCCGCTATTCAGCGCTGCCCCCATTTGCGGGAAAACTGTATAGGCATAGTCGTCATTGCTGCTGTTATAGAAGGCGAACAGTGGCGTGAGCCGCTGCGACGGCAACGAATTGAGCACGGCGACGCTGGCGTTAGGCAGGCCGTAACCGATGGTCGTGTTTACAAATACGCCGCCCGCTGATTGCTGCAGAATGCTGCGCGTTTGCGCTGTGGTGAGCAGCGGATTGGTACTGCGAATCAGCCCGACCAGTCCGGTAATGTGCGGTGCGGCCATTGACGTCCCAGTGCAAATGCCATATAAGTTTCCGCTGGCACTCGCATGAATAGACTGCGTTACGGGGCCGACGAATTGAAGAAATTCTGGTGCCGTGCTGAAGACCGAAACGCTGCCGCATCGATTGTTCCAGACTGAATTGACGTAAAAAGTGGAGAGTACGTCGCGTGCGGGCGCTACCACTAATTGGTTCGATCCAAAGTTTGTACCTGTCTCACCCTGACCGTCATTCACCCGTGCTGGAGAATCATAGTTGAGCGCCACTGTTTGATCCCACGGCTGACCATCGGATTGATAACCACCGACTGAAAACGTTCTGGTATCAGACGCCGGAAATTGCAAATCAGTTTTGTTGTTGCCTGCTGCGGCAACAATAATGACATCACGATCTGCTGCGAATTGAACTGCGTCACAGAAAACAGACACCGCTTCTTGCGTTCCCGTACCGCCGCAAAAGATTCCTGCGAACCCAAGGCTCAAATTAATTGACTGAACACCGCGTCGAACAGTGCCATAAATCGACATTGCGACGGTGGACTGTGAGAACGGCGATATCCTCGCAATTGAAAGTGCGCAGCGCCAGCAAGTTCCAGATACGCCATTCGAATTATTTGTATTTGCAGCGATGATGCCAGCGACGTGTGTGCCGTGCCCTTTATAAGCCGCAGTCGAACCCTCATCAAAATCCACGAGAGCTGGCTCCGGCACACCTGTTGACCAAGTCCCCGAAAAATGAACACGTACATTTCCAGCGCGATTTTCCGTCAAGTCCGGATGATTGCGTTGGATGCCGTTGTCTATGACCCCGAGGTAGGCATAGCCCGTCTGCGTAGTCCAGGCATCCGGCAAGGCTAGCGCTGACATGCCCCACTGCTTGTTCAACGGGCTGCTTTGTCCCGATGGCGCAAAGTACGAATCGTCAGGCGTCGTAGAAGAATACACAGCGGAATCTTGATCCGCTGTTAGGAACAATCGTGTTTCAACAATTGACGCTCGTGCTTTCGAGGCGGCGTCGGCATCGGCGTAGCGTAGAACCACGGAGTTCAACAGTCGCCATTCGGGCGAGTTGAATTTAAGGTTGGCGATATAGTCTACGGTTGGTCGCTCAGTGATTAGATAGTGAATTTGGCTGGGCGATGAAAGCAACGCTAAAGCGGGTTTAGCGGCATCCGATTCAGAGCGCGAAAGCTCAATGAGTTTGGCCGGGTCGGTCGGCATAACGAGATCAGGAATGCGTGGATCACGCAGCACGATGAGGTTTGACTCAATCGCCTTCGAGGTCGCGGGGGGGCCGCGCGCTTTGCGCATCCGAAGTTGTGGCAAAACTAGCGGATAGCAGCGCAATCGCTGCAAGTCGGTGACAGAGTGATAAATACATGGAGTCTCCAAAATGAAAGTAAACCGAACTGCATCAGACAATCCCGCCATGTGTTCCGATGTCACCATGACAATAGCATGTTTTGCGCGATTCAGCTACTGCGAAGGTTGTCTTGTCGTGACCGCTTGGCTGAGCCGGAGTTGCAAAGCGTCCGCAAGGCGGGTCGCAGAACGTTGATGCTGACTACGCCAGCGTTCTAATCGACGCCTCGCGATCCCAGTGCCGCAATTTCGCCGCAGCAATAAAGCCTTGGACGTCACTGGCACTCACCACACCCGCATCTGCCTTGATGCCAGCGTATTGCAGCAAAGTGCTGCCACCTGCGTCCACGGCAATCGCCTTTAAGTGTCCGAACGCATCGCGAATGAAGTCAACGGCGGCCGACTCGGCGCACATCGCTTTCGCGCCCTTAGCGCTCAGCACAACGGCTATCGCATCAAACATCACCGAAGGCGTGCCCGCTAGCTGACCATCAGCCGGTAACAGCGACCCATCTGCCAGCTCTGCGCCACCGATTTTCGGAGCGACGATCTTGACGGTAGCGCCCGCTGCAATTGCCGCTTTCCTTAGCGCGGCAACGACGGCACCGTCGGAGCCGTTCGCTATCAAAATAGCGACGGCTCGGCCTTCAAGCGTTGCCTTCATCTTGCCGATGATCTGCAATGCCGCTGACGGTGGCAAGTCTTGCACCGGGCTCGCCGCTTTCGGGGCCGCTGGCAACGCTGCCATGCCAAGCCCGTCTGCCACGCGTTTGGCCAAATCGGCCTCGATGTGGCGCAGGTGACCGACCATCGCCTCTCTCACATGCGGATGCTCAACCTTCGACAGCTCAAACACCAACGCAGACGCAAGGTGAGCTTGCTCATACGCGGTCTGGCTAAGATAGAACTGGCGCGCCTGGCTGTAGTGATCGGCAAAGCTCTCCGCGCGAATTCGTCCTTTCGTATCGGAGGGTTCGCCACCCTCATGAACGGCTGCGCTGCGAAAACCGGCAAGCGGCGACTCACGCGGCGAATCATCTGCCAGCGAGCTAGGCTCGTAATTCACGCGTCCTATCGGACGGCTCATCTGCATATGGCCATCACGTTGCTGATTGGCAAATGGGCACTGCGGAGCGTTTATTGGGATTTGATGAAAATTCGGCGAACCCAGACGGGAGAGCTGTGTGTCTAGATACGAAAACAGACGCCCTTGCAACAAAGGATCATTGGAGAAATCGATTCCGGGAACCACATGCGACGGACAGAACGCCACCTGTTCCGTCTCCGCAAAAAAGTTATCCGGCCAGCGGTCCAGTACGAGTCGACCGATGACCTGAAGCGGCACCAATTCTTCAGGAATGAGCTTTGTTGCATCAAGATGATCAAACGGGAAAGCGTCTGCCTCAGCCTGCCCGAACAACTGAACCGCGAATTCCCATTCAACAGTCTTGCCATCCGACAGCGCATCAAATAAATCACGGCGATGGAAGTCTGGATCAGCCCCGGCGATTTTGACGGCCTCATCCCATATGGTTGATTGCAGGCCGAGCTTGGGCCGCCAGTGAAATTTCACGAACGTGGATTCACCCTTGGCGTTGATCAGCCGAAAGCTATGAACGCCAAAGCCTTCAATCATGCGCAGTGATCGCGGTATCGTTCGATCCGACATGATCCACATCACCATGTGCATGGACTCAGGCGTCAGCGAGATGAAATCCCAGAAGTTGTCATGCGCTGTTGCCGCTTGCGGAAAGCCGCGATCCGGCTCCATCTTGACCGCATGAACCAGATCGGGAAACTTGATCGCGTCCTGGATAAAGAACACCGGGATGTCGTTGCCGACCAGGTCCCAGTTGCCCTCTTTGGTATAGAACTTAATCGCAAATCCGCGAACATCGCGTGGCGTATCGATCGAACCTGATCCACCGGCAACGGTCGAGATGCGTGTGAAGGTCGGCGTTTTGACGCCAACCTCAGTCAGCACCTTGGCGGTGGTGTAACCCCCCAGCGATTTTGTTAGCTCAAAGTAGCCGTGCGCACCGCTGCCGCGCGCATGCACGATGCGCTCGGGGATGCGCTCATGATCGAAGTGTGTAATCTTTTCGCGCAGGATGAAGTCTTCGAGCAGCGATGGCCCGCGGGGGCTGGCCCGCAACGAGTTCTGGTTATCGGCGACGACCGTACCCTGATTGGTAGTGAGTGCAGGGTGCTCGCCAGTCGCGCGCTGATGCAGTTCACCGCCAGCGCCAATTTCGTCGCTAATTTTCGGCGCTTGGCCTGACTTGGATGCGGATTTGCTGGCCTTCATTGAGGCGCTCCGCGAGCCGCGAGCAACTCTCCTTTGCGTGCGGCAATTTGTGCGCCCAACGCGTGCAGGTCGAGGGATGTTGCCTTTGCCTTGGGAAACATTTCGCCCTGTTCCTCTTTCACGTGGTGAGCGACGTACTCAGCAAGCACGGTAATCTTTGCGTCAAACATGTCGCCGTCAGGCTCTTTGCCTTCTACCTGCCCGATCAGGCCTTTCATGGTGGCGTGTTCTACGGTCGCTTCTGGAACCAGCGTGCGGTCCTTCAAGGCCTTTTGTACTGCGGGGTAAAAGATCTCTTCTTCAACCTGCGCGTGGACTGAAAGCTCCGTACAGATCTTCGCTACTAGCGCTTTCTTCTTCGCTGGCGATCGAAGCGTTTTGTACTCCTCAAATAATGCGCCCACTGCCTTATGATCAGCGCGCAGCAATGCCATAGCGTCGACCGGCTTTTTTGTCTTGCTGGAGGAGGTTTTCTTGATAAGTGAGGTTGCCATATTTGTCTTTCAAAAAGTTGCAATAGGTGAGAATTTCAGTGCACAAAAAGTGCGATCAAAATGATGATTGGAATGGGTATGCCAAGAAAAAACAGCAGTAACGAACGCATGTGAATCTCCTGTAGATTGATTTAGTCGCGCCACTAGGCGCGACGTTGGCGACCACCGTAGGTCGCGGCGAGACTGGCGCAGAAGGCACCAATGAGTAACGAGATAAATAGCCAGAGCGCTGAATACGCCGACGCCTTGCGAGCCTTGTCGGCGGCTTCACGGGCGGCGACTTCGGCGTCCGCTAGATTTGCCTGCAGGCGGGCATAGGCGGTAGTCACACGTTTTTCCGCGTCGGACTGGTTGATGCCAGTGCGCTGAGAAATGACCTGCCCAAGGTAGCGAACGTCTTCTGGCAAAAATGCGCCGGTTCGTATCGCGTTGACAAAAATCTGCGTGCTCTCCGCAGCCGCATTTGCTGGGGATCGATCCGTGTCGTTCGCTACGACCGATGCGCTACTTGTAAGCGGCGCCGTCGTCGCATCCTTGCGAAACAAGGTGCCGACCAGATAATTTAAGGGCCCGTTTTCTCCCGACCTCGAGCTGTTGCTTTCAGCATTCGCATTCTGGACGGACTTCGCTGCGCCAGCTGCGGCAGCAGTGGCTGCCGCACCACCGGCGGCTGCGGCTGTTGCTTGAACGCCTGTGCCCACGATGGAGCCAATCACTGAGGTTAGAAGCGCCGCGGTCGCTAATGAGGCGACTGCCCAAGCTAAAAAGCCGTGCGCTGTGTCACGAAAGTAAGCTTCGTCAATGTGGACGGTTTTCCACTGTGCGCCAAGACGCCCGGCTATGTAGCCGCCCATGCCCGATGCCAGCAACTGCGTAATCGTCAGCCAGAGAATCGCGGTGATGCCGAGCGCATCTGCGCTCATACCTTCACGTGTCCACGGCGACACAGACGCTAATCCAAGGCCGGTGCCCAGTATTAGCAGGATTAGTGAAAGTGCAGCTGCGGCCGCAGCTCCGGCAACGACGGCGCTCCATGAGACAGGGTGATCGACGTCGTGGATTTCGGCGCGCTCGCGGGCAATCGCATTTACGTGCAATCCCACGGAATCGGCAGGACTACGAGATAGTGTTTCCATTGAAGAATCTCCTTGGATTCGGGGGTGACTTAGGGTGGACTTCGTAATTACCAAATCGTAAGGAGACCGATTCGCAGTCGACATCAGACACCGTTTGATGTTGTTGTAGGAGAAACACTATCGCGAATCCCCATGGCCTGCGACTCCTTCGGGATGAGCCTTGCCGCCGTTTTGCAACGGCTTTATTTGTTGGATGAATCTTGCCGGTAGCCGAACCAAGCCTTGTAGGTCAACGCCGACAACATTCGCTTTAGCCGGATTACAGCGCCGCAACGTCTAGCTGTTTACGCTTCCGGCAGACCTCACGAAGGTCGCTGCGCACGACAACTTACGGAGAGCGCTATGCGCCGATTTAGTAAATCTTTGCCGCACCCCGATTCGCCTGGAATCATCATCGCCCGAGCTGTAACGGGCATTGGCGTTGTTCAGGCAATACTGATTAATTCGAGAAATTCAGTCGAAGACGCTGGGACTGAGTCGGCACCGTGGCGTGGATTCGCACACCACTGCGAATCTGCCAACGATGCGGCCAATAGGCTCGCGAAACTTAGAGTTGCTTCGCAAACCTGTGCAAACGATACCGACCAGTAGAACTTCCGGCAGCCCGCTGCGTTCTACATCTTCAACATATTTACGATTAGGAGTTACTTATACGCGTCATGGGGTCAGCGTGCTTCTCCTACAACGAAAGCGAAATACCTCTGACATTCGCAACGCTACTGCAAGTGCAAAATTTTTATGTCGTCATCATTCATTGGGCGACAACGGCGACGAAGTTTCAAAGTTCCGAGACTTCGGAAACTAATTTAATCAGTAAGGAGATACTCATGAACGACAGAACAAAAGAAATTCGTGATGCGGAGCAGCCGGAATCAGCGGATGCAAATCGCGATCCGATTTCGGGTACGCCAGGAGCGCATCCGGTAGGTACCGGTGTCGGCGCAGCAGCCGGCGGTGTTGCAGCCGGCTTGGCCACTGCCACACTGGCAGGTGCCGTTACCGGTAGCGTTGTGGGGCCGGTGGGGACGGTGATAGGTGCCACCGTCGGTGCGATAGTCGGTGGTCTGGCAGGTAAGGCGGTAGCTGAATCTGTGAATCCGACACGAGAGGATTTGTACTGGCGCAGCAATTACAGTGATCGACCGTACATTGATCGCACAAAGAACTATGAAGACTACGGTCCGGCATATGGATTTGCGGTGAACAGGTATTCTGAAAACGCGGACAGGCGCTTTGAAGACGTCGAGACCGATCTTTCGCGCGACTGGCCGTCGTCACGGGGTCAGTCCACATTGGAATGGAGCGATGCCAGGCCTGCGGCGCGTGACGCGTGGGAGCGTTTGCGAGACCCAAATCACGCACCGCGATTGCCCGAAAAATGAGCTAATTCGTGAGTCGAGTGGCGCGAGGCGGCGAATAACGCGCCGCCGATTGCGCCTACGGAAGGGTTATTGCGTTCGGGGCTATGTAGGAATTGACTTACGCGATAAGTTGTTTCCCTCCGATTGCAACGGCGAATGGCTCCGCCTAAATTTATCAGGTCGCGATGTCGCGATTTTCCTATTTTGGAGACGACTATGAATCAGCAACAGGTATCGGGCAACTGGAAGCAGTTCAAAGGCAAAATGCAAGAGCAATGGGGCAAACTCACCGACGACGATTTCGATGTCATCGAGGGCAAGCGCGACCAGCTTTTGGGGCGCATACAAGAGCGCCAGGGCGTTGCAAAAGAAGCGGCCGAAAAACAGCTCAGCGAGTGGGAAAAGCGCAACGCTGATTTCCGTTGGCCAAACGGGGAAATGTAGGCCCTTCTCTGGTCGCTGCCGCCCACGAGTGGCAGCGACGAATTTGGAATCGTGCACAAAATCAGGAACTGGCGCATTCCTAAACTCACCTGGACGCTATCGATTGCTCCGGACATAAGCTCCGAACGGCGCGCAAATTACGACGCACGGTTACGAAATCGTCCGACAGCGCCGCGTAACGTGACTTTCGATACTGATCACTGCGCAAACCAGGCGCACTTAATCAATTTTTCAGGAAGGTGTAATCATGAACAAAGACTCTGGACACAAGGCAAACGCCAAAACCGACGCGCTTTCGATGCTGAAAACCGATCACGCAGCGGTCAAGGATTTATTCAAGCTATTCAACGCGCTCGCCGAGGCTTCTGCGCCGGCGCATCGAAAGAAGCAAACGATTGCGCTCAAAATTTGCAAGGAACTGACCGTCCACGCGAAGATCGAGGAAGAGATTTTTTATCCTGCAGCACGTGCGGCCCTCGGTCGCGACGAGGCTCCGATGATGGACGAGGCCGACGTCGAGCACGCCTCCTGCAAAGAGCTGATTAGTCAAATCGAATCGATGGAACCGGGCGCAGATCACTACGACGCCAAAGTCATCGTGTTGGGCGAATACATCAACCATCACGTGAAAGAAGAAGAGGGCGAAATGTTCCCGAAAGTTCGCAAGGCCAAGCTCGATATAAAGGCCGTGGGCGAGCAGCTCGCTGTGCGAAAAAAAGAACTGATGGCGAGTTATTCCCCAGAGAAAGCGTCGCTGCTTTCGCGCGTTCTGGGATAGGGTGACTGTCATGGCCGAAGACTCCCTGCCTCGCGTCATTTGGAAGGGTGCTGTCGCCTTCGGTCTGGTGCATGTGCCGGTCGCGCTGTATTCGGCAACCCATGAATCATCGCTTGATTTTGACTGGCTCGACAAACGCTCAATGGACCCCGTGGGTTATCAGCGCATCAATAAAATCACTGGTAAGGTGATCGAGAAAGAAAACGTCGTCAAAGGCATTCAGTACGAGGCGGGACGCTACGTTGTCATGACCGACGAGGAAATTCGCGCGGCCTTTCCCAAGGCGACGCAAACCGTCGAGATTGAGTCGTTCGTCAAGGCGTCGGATGTCCCGCCCACCTTTTTTGAAAAACCGTACTTCGTTGTACCGATCAATCGGGGTGCCAAGGTGTTCGCGTTGCTGCGGGAAACGCTCGCGAGCGCGGATCGGATCGGGATCGCGCGCGTAGTTATCTCGAATAAGCAGCATCTCGCTGCGTTGTACCCGATGGGCAAATTGTTGGTGCTGAATCTATTGCGTTGGTCCGAAGAAGTTCGACTTCCAAAAGCCCTGCTGAGCCTGGAGAGCTTGACGACACCGGTAACGCTGACCGCCGCAGAAAAACAGATGGCAACCCAGTTGGTCAAAGACTTGAGTGGCGAGTGGGACCCCATTGCCTTCAAAGATGAATTCAAGGATGAGATCATGCGCATGGTTGGCGCGCGCGTCAAGGCAGGTAACACCACCGCCGTAACAAGGCTCGATTCGACGCAGGACGATACGGGAAGCGGTGCCGAAATCATCGATCTCGTCGATCTGCTCAAGCGCTCATTGGCGGGTGCAAAAAAGTCTACGAAACCCACCGCCAATGATCCTGATCCGGACAACAAAGTCGCAGCGTCGGTACTGAACAAACGGGTTCGCCAAAGCGACGTACCGGCTTCTAAACCGGCAGCCAAACCGACCACCACTACCCGCAAAAAGCGGTCGGCCTGATGACTGGCCTCGCCGATTGGAAACCCTACTCAAGTATCGCGATAAACGAGCGTTCGCCCAAACACCGGAACCCCGTGGCAAGAATGACGTTGCCCATCTAGATTCGCGGAACTACGTGATTCAGAAACACGATGCGACGGCGCTCCATTACGATTTCCGCATTGCCCATCGCGGAGTATTACTGAGCTGGGCGATCCCGAAAGGCCCTAGTCTTGACCCGCATGTAAAACGTCTCGCGGTCGAAGTCGAAGCGCATCCCCTCGACTATGGACACTTTCAGGGCACGATCCCTGCGGGCAATTATGGTGCTGGCAAGGTTGAAATATGGGATCAGGGCGAGTGGATAGCGATGGGCGATGTAGATCAATCACTTCGGGACGGCAATCTGAAGTTCACCCTGCAAGGCGTGAAACTAAAAGGCAAATGGGCGCTCATCCGCACCGGCAAAGCGATCGGCGGGAAGCAGTGGCTATTGATCAAGGAGCGGGATGCGTTTTGTCGCGACGCTTCAGAGTTTGAGGTGACCAGCGCCTTGCCGCAAGCCGTGGTGGCAATGGCGAATCCCGGCAAAGCCGAGCAGCGTGCACCTAAGCTCCCGCTTCGGGTCACGCCAGAGTTGGCGACGCAAGGCATGGTCCCGACTGACAATGACAAACGCTGGGTTTATGAACTTAAGTTCGATGGCTATCGCCTATTGGCGCGCCGAGAGAGCGGCGTCGTTCGACTGCTGACGCGAAATGGACATGATTGGACATCGCGTATGCCACGCGTCGCTGCCGCCGTCAAAGCGCTTCGCTTCACCGACGGCTGGCTGGACGGGGAACTGGTCTATCTCGATGATGACGACACTCCCAATTTCAACGCGTTAGCGAGCGCGATAGAGAAAGACGATCCGCATCTGCGATATTTCCTATTCGACGCGCTCTGGCTCAACGGTCGGGACCTGCGCGCAGCTACGTTGACGGCCCGCTACGCTGCACTAACGTCGCTCGTGAACGGGACGCCTGAATCACCGCTCCGGTTGAGCGAGCAGTTCGCCGAGCCACCCAAGTCGCTGCTGGCGTCCGCCTGCAAAATGGGACTCGAAGGTTTGATCGCCAAACGAAAAGATTCAACGTACACCGGCCAACGCAGTGGCAACTGGATCAAACTTAAATGCAGTTCGCGGCAAGAGTTTGTGGTGATCGGCTTCGTACCCAGTGCCGAGCCCGGACGCTACTTTAAGAGCTTGTTGGTGGCAGAACGCGATGCAAGCGGCGCGCTTGTCTATGCCGGTAACGTCGGCACCGGCTTCACGGCGGAACAGCTCAAACAAATTCATGCGCAACTTAGCGCTTTGACCCCGGCTGAGCCGCTGGAAACGGTTCCAGCGACGCTTCGTAGGGCAGGCCGCTGGGTAGTGCCGGAGGTCGTTGTTGAGGTGACTTTCGGAGCGCGTACCAGGGATTCCCATTTGCGCCATGCTGTGTTTCGGGGAATAAGAATGGACAAATCAGCTGACGAAGTCTTCCGCGAAATTGCCTTCATGCCGTCAGAACGATTTAGCGTCACGCACGCTGAGCGTGTGGTCGATCCCGCAAGCGGGGCTACCAAAGGTGACATTGCTGACTACTACGCACTTGCACAATCGGTGCTGTTGAAGTCGCTCAAAGACCGACCCTGCGCGTTGGTGCGAGCCCCTGCCGGGCTCGCTGGCACTGTCTTCTTCCAAAAGCATAGCGAGGCCTTTAACGTTGTAGCGGCCAAGGCGCTAACCGCGACATCCGGGCCCAATGGCGGCGCTGTGACCATCGTCAACTCGTTGCTCGCGCTGGAAGCGTGCGTGCAAAACAACACGATTGAATTTCACACGGTTAACGCCCGATTACCCCTCGCCGAAAAGCCTGATCGGATTATTTTTGACCTTGATCCCGGTGAAGGGGTGGCGTGGTCGATGATTCAGGAGGGCGCGGTGTTGTTGAAAACGCTGTTGGATGAGCTCTCGCTTCCTGCCTTTCTCAAGACCAGCGGCGGCAAGGGGTTGCACGTAGTCGTGCCGATCACGCGGCGTTACACCTGGGCTCAAACCAAAGCGTTTAGTGGCGGGTTAGTCCGTCACCTCGCTCACGTAGCGCCCACTCGCTTCGTCGCCAAAAGCGGTCCACGCAATCGCGTAGGCAAAATCTACGTCGACTATTTACGAAACGGACAGGGCGCAACCACGGCCGCTGCGTGGACGCTTCGGGCGCGGGCAGGTTTGCCGGTTTCAGTACCCATCGGTTGGGACGAGTTGGCGTTGCTCCCCGGCAGTAGTTTCTGGACGTTGCGCACCGTGTCGGCTCGCCTGCGCGATGTCGGAGAGGCGCCGTGGCAGCGCTATGGCGATGCCCTCGGCTCGCTGGCTGAGCCTGCCCGACGTCTCAATGTTGACTTGCAAAGCATGCGGGACACCGCTGAAACAAAAGGAGAAACAGTATGAAAGTGAAACCCAACATCAACCGGAGCGACGAGACATCGAAACCGCCGCTGCCACAACCGTCCCCACGAGCAAATTCAGGCTTAAGCGTCGAGATACTGCAACAGCCCGTTCCCAAGCTTCCACACGAAGCGGATCAGTCCACCAGCAACCAGGAAACTGAGATTCGGCCGGAAATGCTTCAGGCCGAACATGATGTCGAGGCGGGAATGCAAGACACGGGGCGCTCGCCTGTGGTGAATGAGGTTTATAAGCGCCAAAAAAAGTAACCTGCCATTCCGACTGAAACCGCATGTCCCGTATCCGCAGACAGCCAAATCAGGCTCGATTACAAGAAAAATTTGCCTTGAAAATATCAGATTCGCGGGTTAATACGCGGTTACATCCCGATTCAATGCGCCAAGGCAGTCAACCCTGGCGGAAGACGCGAAAATGAGTTGGGGAGAGTCAAGATGAAGCCGGATAGGCCAGAGCCGCTATCCTTCGCGCCTCAGATTTTTTTTGCGGCGAACCCCTTGCGCGAATCCACCTTCGTAACTCTCCAACGCTGGCTGCCCAAGCTCGCGCTGACCCGCTTCGCCGGACTCGTCGCGGGCTGGCGCGGCGGCGCGATTACGCGCTTGATCATTCGTCGCTTCGTCGCGAAATACGGCGTGAACATGGCGGAGGCGCTGGAGCCTCACGTTGAAACGTATTCGACGTTCAATGAGTTCTTCACACGACGTTTGCGCAGCGATGCGCGGCCTTTGCCTTCGGGGGATGGTACTTCGTGGTTATGTCCTGTGGACGGCGCAATCAGCCAGTTTGGTGCGATAGAGCGCGATCAGATTTTTCAGGCGAAGGGGCATCAGTACAGCACGCAGGCCTTGGTCGGAGGGGATGCAACGCTTGCGGCGCAATTTGAGAACGGCTCGTTCGCTACCCTGTACTTGAGTCCGCGCGACTACCACCGTATTCACATGCCTTGCGACGGCACATTGACGCGCATGATCTACGTGCCCGGCGCGCTGTATTCGGTGAATCCGGCGACAGCGCGCGGCATTCCCGGATTGTTTGCGATCAATGAGCGCGTCGTCTGCGTGTTCGACACCGCTCACGGGCCGTTTGTGTTGACGCTGGTCGGCGCGACGATTGTTGGCAGTATGGCCACCGTCTGGCACGGCGTCGTGAATCCGCCGCGTACTGGCAATGTTCGCGAATGGCGTTACGGAAATGCCTCTGGTGATGAGAAGCCCGTCGCTCTCAAACGCGGCGATGAAATGGGCCGCTTTTTGCTCGGCTCCACGGTGGTGATGTTGTGGCCGAAAGACGTGCTTCAATTCAATGCCAAGTGGACGCCGGGCAAAGCCATTCAACTCAATGAATTGATGGCGGGTGAGCCTAACTTGTAGGCTTCGTTAGCTAAGTGCAATCGCATCCACCCGATCCAGTCGCACGATGATTCTGGCGAATTGCTGACTGCGCAGCTCGACGGTGTTGGCATCAATGCGCTTCACGAAGACACCCACCACGATCTGTCCGCCCACATAAACCGACAGTCCTTTTTTCTGCGTCAAACTCAGGTTGAATAACTCTTCGTAAGCGGCAGCGGCGGGCGCGCTCATTGGGGCGGTCGTTTGTGCGATGGCAGCGGTCGTGCCAGTGATCGCGCCGACGCCGAATGCAGCCGCAATGGCGAGATGGGCGAATGATGGGGTCATGATGGATCCTTCAGAGGTAGGAGGCCGCAGCCGATACGGAATTTATACGCCCGCGCAGCCTACAATTTACCTACAGGTTACAAAAGCCCCTTTTTTAAGTATCTATTGGAAGCATTCCTCATCTCCACGGGCGTGGTCGCTCTTGCCGAAATTGGCGACAAAACGCAACTCCTCGCCTTCATCCTCGCCGCAAAATTTCGCAAGCCCTGGCCGATCATTCTGGGCATCCTGGTGGCGACAATTGTCAATCATGCATTTGCGGGTGCGCTGGGTGCCTGGATCATGTCCGTCGCCGGGCCGAACGTCATGCGCTGGGTGCTAGGGTTGGGCTTTATCGCCATGGCGGTGTGGACGTTGATCCCGGATAAATTCGATGAGGATGATGCGCAAACGGCGAACCGTTCCAGGTACGGTGTGTTTGGCACCACAGTGGTCGCGTTCTTTCTGGCTGAGATGGGAGACAAAACCCAGATCGCCACCATCGCGCTTGCCGCACAGTTCAACGCGTTTATCGCAGTGGTCGCGGGCACTACGTTTGGCATGATGCTCGCCAACGTGCCCGCCGTCCTGCTCGGTGATCGCATCGCCAATCGCATCCCTGTGCGCGTGGTACACGCCATCGCGGCGCTGATTTTTCTTGCACTCGGCATCGCGACGCTACTCGGTGCCGGCGCAAAATTCGGCTTCTGACCAATCAATTTTTAGGCGCGACCCCGGTCGCGCTTCGTAGTGAACAAGCGCGACCGGGGTCGCGCCTACCGCTCTGTAACCGGTACTGATGCTAAGGGTAACTACCCGTTTTGGCGGCGTCGCCCTCTGTTGTCGTCATTGATCGGACTATCTGTTTGACACGCTCGCCGCACTGTCATATACATCAGGCTTAACGCAACGAGATCAAAGCGGGCACATGGCTAGCGTCACTATTCAGGCGGTAAAAAAGCGATTCGGCGCGACCGATATTCTGCACGGCGTCGATATTTCGATTGCTGACGGTTCGTTCACAGTGCTGGTCGGGCCGTCAGGGTGCGGCAAATCGACATTGCTGCGCATGATTGCGGGGCTGGAGGAAATCACCGACGGCGAGATTCTCATTGGCGATAAACGCGTCAACGATCTGCCGCCGAAGCAGCGCGACATCGCGATGGTGTTTCAGAACTACGCGCTGTATCCGCACATGACGGTGCGCGAGAACATGGCGTTTTCGCTGATGCTGGCCAAACAGGATCAGGCGACCATTGACTCCAAGGTCGGCCGCGCTGCGGAAATTCTCGCACTCGGTGCATTGCTTGACCGTTACCCGCGCCAGCTTTCGGGCGGGCAGCGCCAGCGCGTCGCGATGGGCCGCGCCATCGTGCGCGATCCGCAGGTGTTTTTGTTCGATGAACCGCTTTCAAATCTCGACGCCAAGCTGCGCGTCGCGATGAGGAGCGAAATCAAGGAACTGCATCAACGTTTGAAGACTACTTCGATCTACGTGACGCATGATCAGATCGAAGCGATGACGATGGGCGACAAGATCGTCGTCATGCGCGACGGCCGCATCGAACAAACAGGCAGCCCGCTTGATCTGTACGATCACCCGGCCAATCAGTTCGTGGCTGGATTCATCGGCTCACCGTCCATGAATTTTTTACCAGGGACGCTGCGTCGAAGTGGTGATGCGCTGCGCGTTGAATTGTCCGATGGCACCCAGCTCGATGCGCCGCAGCACGCGGGCGGCATCGACGGTCAGCCGGTCATTTTGGGCACGCGTCCTGAGCATCTCACACTGGTGTCGTCCGATGCGGCTCATGGTGCCATTCCGTCGCGTGTGGTGGTGATGGAGCCGTCGGGCATGGATACCTTCGTGGCCTGTCGGCATGACGGTGTAGACCTCGCGGCGATCTTCCGCGAGCGCCATGATTTCGAGCCCGGAAGCACCATTCATTTGCAACCGGACATGAACTGCGCGCATTTGTTTAGCGCCGATACCGGGCAGCGTCTGGCAGCGTAATTTTTTGATGCATTGCAGTGGAGGCTGTGCTGTGCATTGGCTATTGAGTTCCCGGTTCGTGACTTAGATGTCGTTACTGTTCCAAATATCAAACCACAAGGAGGCAACAATGAGTGACTTTAATCGCCGTAAATTTCTCGCCAATTCAGCGGGCGTCGCCGCTGCTGCGACGGTTGGCGCAGGCAGCGCCATCTGGTCGCCGTTTATCAACGCGCAGGCGTTGACGTTCAAACCGGAAAAAGGGGCCAAGCTTCGCGTGCTGCGCTGGAGCCGCTTCGTGCAGGGCGACATTGACGCCTACATGATCAACGTGAAGCGCTTCACCGAGAAGACCGGCATCGAGGTGCGCGTGGACAACGAGGGCTGGGAGGACGTACGGCCGAAGGCTGCGGTGGCGGCCAATACCGGTGCCGGTCCTGACATCATTCTGTCGACCAATGATGATGCCAATCTGTACCCGGAAAAACTGCTCGACGTGACCGATCTCGCCACGTATCTGGGCAAAAAATATGGCGGCTGGTATCCGGCATGTGAAGCTTACCTTCGCCCCGATGGCAAGAAATGGATCGGCGTCGCGCTGGGTGCCGCTGGGGCGATGATGGTGTATCGCCAAAGCATGGTGAAGGCGGCCGGTTTCGACGCATTTCCCAAGGACACGACAAACTTCCTGAAATTGTGTAAGGCGCTGAAAGAAAAAAATACCCCTTGCGGCTTCGCGCTCGGCAACGCCACCGGCGACGGGCTTTGGACGAATTGGTTGATCTGGTCACACGGTGGCAAGCTGGTAGACGCCAGTAACAAGGTGGTCATTGACAGCCCGGAAACGATCAAGGCGCTCGAGTACGCCAAAGAAATGTACTCAACCTTTATTCCGGGCACGCTGTCATGGCTCGATCCGAACAACAACAAAGCATTCCTTGATAGCCAGATCAGCCTGACCAACAACGGAATCTCGATTTACTACGCAACAAAAACTGCGACCGATCAAAAGGTGAAGGATCTGAAGGAAGACATCTTTCACGCGCAGTACCCGATCGGCCCCGCTGGCGTGCCGACCGAGTCGCATCTTTTCTTCAATCAGATGATCATGAAGTACACCAAGTACCCCAACGCTGCGAAGGAGTTCCTGCGTTTCATGATGGAACAGGAGCAGTTTGACCCGTGGCTCACAGCGGCGGGTGGCTATATTGCGCCGCCGCTCGCGGAATACGCCAAGTCCGCGATCTGGACGTCGGATCCCAAACACACGCCTTATCGCGACTGCGTGAAGAACCTGCGCCCAGCGGGCTATGCCGGGAAGCTCGGTTACGCGTCAGCAGGTGCCGCAGCAGACTTTATCGTGGTCAACATGGTGGCCGAAGCCGCAAGCGGCTCGAGGACGCCCAAAGAAGCTGCCGAGCGGGCACAGAAACGGGCGGAGCGGTATTACAAAGTCTGATGCCGTTGACGATTCTTCTGTTTCTAGATTAATCGTTGAATAATCGTTGTCATTCTGAGCCACAAGCGAGGAATCAGGTGGTCAACCACTGCACCCGTATTGGGTTTGCAGCGTGCGAGACCTGATGCTTCGCGAGGCTCGGCATGACAGCGTTAATGTTCCGAAGTCCTTTGGTTGGCGTGCGAACGCTGATTGAGAATTTACGCCGCTTTTTTATGTTTGATGCTCGCTTGATTCATGTTTGACAAACTTCAAAACAGTCGCAATGCCCTCGGTCTGATCTTCATGCTGCCGGGTGCGATTTTGCTGGTGCTGTTCCTGACGTATCCGCTCGGGCTCGGCGTGTGGCTTGGTTTCACAGACGCCAAGGTCGGTCGACCCGGCGAGTGGGTTGGCTTCGAAAACTACATTTTCCTGGCGACCGACAGCGTCACACAGTTGGCGCTGTTCAATACGCTTTTTTATACGACGGTTGCCAGCGTTCTCAAGTTCTTTCTTGGCCTCTGGCTTGCGCTGCTGCTCAATCGCAATCTGCGCTTCAAGAGTTTTTTTCGCGCGGTGATTTTGCTACCGTACATCGTGCCGACGGCACTGTCGGCCATTGCATTCTGGTGGTTATTTGACGCACAGTTCTCAGTCATCAGCTGGGTGCTGGTGAAGATGGGCATCATCGACACCTACATCGATTTCCTGGGTAGCCCGTGGAACGCGCGCTTCTCGGTGATTGCCGCAAACGTCTGGCGCGGCGTACCTTTTGTAGCAATCACGTTGCTGGCCGGTTTGCAGACGATTTCGCCCTCGTATTACGAAGCCTCAGCCATCGACGGCGCGACGCCGTGGCAACAATTTCGCTATGTCACGCTGCCGCTATTGACGCCGATCATCGCCGTGGTGATGACATTCTCCGTATTGTTTACCTTCACCGATTTCCAGCTCATCTACGTGATCACGCGCGGCGGGCCGCTGAACGCGACTCACCTGATGGCGACGCTGTCATTCCAGCGCGCAATTTCCGGCGGCGCTCTCGGCGAGGGCGCGGCCATATCGATTGCGATGGTGCCGTTCCTGCTGGCGGCGATCATGTTCAGCTATTTCGGATTACAACGCCGCGTCTGGCAACAAGGGGGCGGAGATAAATGAGTAGCAACACAAAGACGGCCAACACGGCAAAGGCCGAGAGCGCCGAATCGTCGGGCATGAATTTTCTCGAGACCGCGCAGCGCAAAGTTTTCGCGACCTATCTGCCGCTCGGGGCGTTTCTGTTCGTGCTGCTTTTCCCGTTCTACTGGATGGGGATCACGGCGTTCAAGCCAAACAACGAGCTTTTGTCGCGCGACGGAAATCCGTTCTGGATCATCTCGCCAACGCTCGCTCACGTCAAAAAATTGCTGTTTGAGACTGCATATCCCGAGTGGATGTGGAACACGGTGCTGGTCTCCGTCACGGCCACGTTTTTCTCGCTCACCGCATCGGTGCTCGCGGCTTACGCGATTGAGCGGCTGAGGTTTTCCGGTGCCAAGCAGGTGGGGCTCGCGATCTTTCTGGCGTATCTGGTGCCGCCATCGATCCTGTTCATTCCGCTGGCCTCGGTGGTGTTTCAGCTCGGGTTGTTCGATACGCGTCTTGCCCTCATTCTCACTTACCCAACGTTCCTGATTCCGTTCTGCACCTGGCTCTTGATGGGCTATTTCCGCACGATCCCGTTTGAGCTGGAAGAGTGTGCGCTGATCGACGGCGCCAGTCGCTGGCAGATTCTCACCAAGATCGTGTTGCCACTCGCTGTTCCGGGCCTGATTTCAGCCGGGATTTTTGCGTTCACGCTGTCGTGGAATGAATTCATCTATGCACTCACGTTTGTCTCATCGTCCGAGCTCAAGACATTGCCTGTGGGCGTCGTCACGGAACTGGTTGAAGGCGATGTCTACCACTGGGGCTCGCTGATGGCGGGCGCACTGTTCGGCTCGCTGCCCGTCGCATTTATTTACTCGTTCTTCGTCGAGCATTACGTGTCGGGGATGACCGGATCGGTCAAGGAATAGCCGAGCCGTGGCGATGCGGTTTTCGGGTGATTGTTTCTCAAAACAACGACTCGCCTGAGATACCGCTTTATGCTGAACGCACCACTCATTGGGGCTACCAACGAATTAGGCGATAAGTCGACTTGCGTTCAATTGGGCGGTTAGCCCCAATATAGCGGTCATTTCAGCAAAGAGTTGATAGCTAAGGCTGGTGAAGAAATCACTCATTCCCGTTTCGTGCAAAAACGTGCAGCGCTGCGTATTGCAGCAACATAATCGTCTTGCCATCGCAAATCTCGCCCGACTCGATCATCAGTAGCGCCGCCTCAATCGTCGGCTCCAGCACTTCGATGTCTTCGCCTTCATGTTCCAGCCCACCGCCCTCACTCACGCGCAATTTCGCCTCGTATTGCGCCACAAAAAAGTGAACACGCTCGGTCACTGATCCGGGGCTCATGAAGGCACTGAAGATGGGGTGAACGTCGGTGATCTGAAAGCCCGTCTCCTCCTCAACCTCGGCCTTGATGCGCGCCTCCGGGCTGGCATTCTCCAGCAAACCGGCAGGGGTTTCGATCAAATAACCGTGATAGCCGTTGACGAATGTCGGTAAGCGAAATTGCCGGATCAACACCACGGTGCGCTGCGCGAGGTTGTAGAGCAGGATCGTCGCACCGTTGCCACGGTCATAGGTTTCGCGAGTCTGCCGCTGCCACTCGCCATTGTTGCGGCGATAGTCAAAGGTGGTTTTCTTCAGCGTGTGCCAGTCGTTGGCGAGCGTCTGTTCGTTGATGATCCGGACGCGATCGGTGTTGCGCGGATGGTTTGATTCGGCGGTCATGTGCGGGCGGTGTTCAAAAGCGTTGTCCGCCAGAGTTTATCGCCGCCTTACTTTGCGCCTGCCTGCTCAAGTATGACAACCGCCTCGCGATAATCGCGTGACGTTGCCAGTGTCGGCCGCTGCAAGCCCCAAATGCGAAGCGATTTCCTGCGTTGACGGCGCAAGCAGTGCGCTAGCCGCAGCACCTCATGTTCTCCCCGTGGTCGTCAATCACGGGATCAAACTGGCGGCTGGCTTACGACGTACCGATGCGCCAGTGCCAAGCTCGCCCTATACGGTCGCCGCCTCACGCACGGTCGCGCTCGCGCTTGCGTCCGCCCCCTTGATTCCCAACCGATCCAGCGCTGTGGCCAGTTGCCCCACCGTGCGATCCACGTTGTGCCATTTCTCCAGCCCAAACAGACCGATACGAAACGTCGCGAAATCAGCAGGCTCATCGCATTGCAGTGGCACACCCGCCGCCGTTTGCAAACCCTCAGCCAGAAACTTGCGACTTGACTGCAACTCAGCATCCTCGGTGTAGCTCACCACCACACCCGGCGCCTTGAAGCCCTCGGCCGCCACACTCGGAATACCACGACTCTCGAACAGCGCGCGCACTTTTGCGCCAAGCAGCATCTGCTCGGAGCGCACACGCTCGAAGCCGTACGCCTCAGTCTCTTTCATCACTTCGCACAGCCGCGTCAGCGCGTCGGTTGGCATCGTCGCATGATAGGCATGGCCGCCGTTTTCATAGGTCTCCATGATCTGCAACCACTTCTTCAGATCGCAGGCAAAGCTCGTGCTCGTGGTGCCGTCGATGGCTATACGGGCGCGCTCGGAGAGCATCACCATCGCGCAGCACGGCGAGCTCGACCAGCCCTTTTGCGGCGCGCTGACCAGCACGTCAACACCGGTCGCGTCCATGTCCACCCACATCGCACCCGAGGCGATGCAATCGAGCACAAACAGTCCACCGACCGCATGCACCGCGTCACTCACCGCGCGCAAATAATCGTCCGGCAGGATCATCCCGGCGGCGGTCTCCACGTGCGGTGCAAACACCACATCGGGCCGCTCAGCGGCAATCGCGGCAACGACCTCAGCAATCGGCGCCGGTATCCACGTCGCCTGCTTGTCCGTGCCTGTGCGACGAGCCTTGAGCACTGTGGAAGAGGAAGGAATATGCCCCTGATCAAAAATCTGCGTCCAGCGATAGCTGAACCAGCCATTGCGAATCACCATCGCTTTTTTGCCGGTCGCAAACTGGCGCGCCACGGCTTCCATACCGAACGTACCGCTACCGGGCACCAGCACCGAGGATTTGGCGTGGTACACGGTTTTCAGGATGCGCGAAATGTCCTTCATCACGCCCTGAAAGCGCTTCGACATATGGTTCAGCGCGCGGTCGGTATAGACCACCGAAAATTCAAGTAACCCATTCGGGTCAACGTCAGGAAGCAGTCCAGGCATGGTGTTCTCCTTGTGTCCGCGTTCCGGGGTCAAAAGCAACCGGTGGGCGGGTTGGTGCGTTTCGGGGGGTAGACGATAGCACGCACGCCTTTCTCGCGCCTGCGCTCGCCGCTACCCCGCGTGGGAAACATAAAAATGCGTTTTTGCGAATTGGCAATTGGTAACACATAAGTTACCATTGGAAATGCTGAAACTTCGCGAATATCAGGACACGGACGGCCATAGTCCGTTCGCCGAGTGGTTCAGCGATCTCGATGTGACGGCGGCTGCGAAAGTGACCGTCGCGGTTGCCCGAATCGAACAAGGCAATCACTCAAACGTAAAAGGCGTGGGTGAAGGCGTTCAGGAGTACCGCATTGATTTCGGACCCGGCTATCGGATTTATTTCGGAATCGATGGCGACATACTAGTCATTCTGCTGGCAGGCGGCACCAAGAAGCGCCAGCAACGAGACATTGACGCGGCCAAGGCGCGCTGGGCCGACTACAAACAGCGCAAAAGATTGGAGAAGTGAAACATGGCTCTGACTAGAGACTTCAAAGCAACCGTGCAGGCGCGCGTTCAGGCGGACCCGGCGTTCCGCGACGCGCTGCTGCGCGAAGGCATCGAAACGCTGCTCGGCGGCGATGTCGACACCGGCAAAGCCATCTTGCGCGACTACATCAAAGCAACGGTTGGCTTCGAAAAGCTGGGTGCCGAAACTGGCTCATCTGCGAAGAGCCTCATCCGCATGTTCGGGCCCAAAGGCAACCCTCAGGCACGAAATTTATTTGCTGTGCTTGGGCAGTTGCAGAAACATGCGGGGCTTACTTTGCGGGTAACTGCGCAGGTGCAGTGAGCGAGCGAAGTGTCATTTG